>WNGF01000093.1_pt1 | contig 113493 bp, 98 predicted proteins | sample 5400641 | NCBI WGS metagenome assembly WNGF01 (sample SAMN13153371, study PRJNA577476) | soil metagenome | isolation source: 80 cm soil or saprolite under grassland replicate 2 | place: USA:California | collected 2016-06-15 | reverse complement strand
GGTCGCACAGCTGAGCACCGGAAGGCGCTGCTGGCGAATCAGGTTTGTTCGTTGATCGAACATCAACGTATCAAGACTACACTGGCCAAGGCGAAGGCCGTTCGACCGCTCGCAGAGCGAATGGTTACGCTCGGGAAAAACGGTTCGATTCACGCACGCCGCACCGCTCTTGCGACTTTGCGTCAAAAGAACGTGGTCAAGAAATTGTTTGACGACATCGCGCCAAGATCAGCGGAGCGTAATGGCGGATACACGCGCATCGTGAAGCTTGGCCAGCGCAGGAGCGACTCCGCCCCGATGGCGTTCATAGAGTGGGTGGACATGGCAGAGGTGGTCGAGGAAAAGCCGAGAGAAGAAAGAAAGGCGAAACGGAAAACGGCTGAACCAAAGCCAGAGCGAACAGAGCCAGAGCGCGTAGAATCAAAAGCGAAAGAACCGGCTGCAAAAGAAGAAAAACCAGCAGAGCCTTCCGCACCGGCCGCGGAACCGCAGCCGAAAAAACGTCGCTGGTTCGGCAGAAAATCGTCCGAGGAGAAATAATTTGCAGTCGTTAGCGTGTCAGCTTTCCAAGGTCTCAAGATCGGCTAAATCCTGAGGCCGGCCGACTGCTCGCTTGTTTCGGATTAACGCGTTTTTGCCCAAGATGAAAACGGGAATGCCATTGAGTATCGCCGAAACTTTAGTGGCGAAGGCCTCATCGGTTGTGACGCCGCTGATGGTGGTGAGCAGATCGATTCGGTTCGGGGCGCGTCCGAGTTGGACCATTTGCTCAGGCTCGAGGAAATCAGTTTGTTTAAAGCCAGACCGCGCAAACCCAAATTGATTCAGAAGATCAACAAGTATGCGCGCATTTTCCGGTGTGGAGCGAACGAGAATGTCCAAATCGCCTGTGTAACGCGGCCGCCCGTGAAATGCCAGACTTTGTGCGCCAACGATGACATAATCAACGCCGCGGGAGTTTAGTAATTCTAGAAATTCTCTCCAGTCTTTGCTTAGGGGCATGGTTTAACAGTTCGACCTGAATTTGGAGGCGTTCGTTGCCAGTAAGTTTCTTGTAAAAATCGCGGTCGGCCTTGTCGGCTTCGGCGAAGCTGCGGAATTTTTTTGCGATCTTTTGCACAGCAAGAATATAGACTTGGCAGCGTCTCTTTCCGAGCGAATTTGATCAAGACTTAATGACCCCGAATCCTTATTTGTTTATCGTCATTTTCATCGGTGTGGCGCTCGCCTTTCCATTGGTCCCGCTCGCGCTGGCCTGGGTGTGGCGGCGACTTTTCCAACCGCCAAAACCGGGCGCAGAAAAAAACGCGATCTATGAGTGCGGGGTGGAATCCATCGGTGAAGCGCACATTCAGTTCCAGTCACAGTATTATCTTTACGCAATCATCTTTTTGATCTTCGACGTCGAAGCAGTCTTTCTTGTGCCGTTTGCGGTCGCGTTTACCGGGTTACCGGTCGGTGCGTTTGTTGCCATTCTGATTTTTCTCCTTCTTTTGGTTGAAGGTCTCGCCTGGGCATGGGGCAAGGGTTGTTTGCAATGGGCGCGCTAGCGCGGCGCTGGTTAAAAGGGTTAAAAGGGTTACATTGTTAAAATCGGGAACGGATGCGGCCGAGCGACACGATTTAACCATCTAACTTGTTTAACCTTTCACGGGCATGAGCGAGATCGACGAAAAACTTCGCGCCGAACTTCAACGGCAGGGGGTCTGGGTGACTTCCATGCAGGAACTTTACAACTGGGGGCGCAAGAACTCGATCTGGCCGCTGCAATTCGGGCTGGCTTGTTGCGCGATCGAGATGATCGCCACGGCCGCATCGCGCTACGACATCGCCCGCTTCGGCGGCGAAATTTTCCGGCCATCGCCGCGCCAGGCCGACCTGATGATCGTTGCAGGGACCGTGACCAAGAAAATGGCGCCACAAATTGTGCGCCTTTACAACCAGATGGCCGATCCGAAATACGTCATCGCCATGGGCGCATGCGCGATCTCCGGCGGGCCATTCAAACAAGGATACAATGTGTTGAAAGGAATTGACCGTTACATTCCGGTTGATGTTTTCATTCCTGGCTGTCCGCCGCGACCGGAAGCGCTGCTGCACGCGTTCATGGAACTGCAACGCAAGATCGACGAACAAAAATTGACCGGCGCCGGCAAGGCGGAGCACCTCAAGCCGGAGCAGCCAAGCGAGTTTCCAGTCCCGAAATTCGGCGAACACGATCTGGAACCGCCGGCGAATCGTGATGTCTTTCAACCGCCGGTGATTCAAAGGCAGAGTTGAAAAAGTTACATGAGTTACAAGGTTACAAAGGTAAGCGGTGCCGCTGCGTCTGCTTCTCCTGCTGAAAAGTTCCAGACATTCGAGGATCTCGAGGTCTACAAGTTTCGCAAGGCGATGTATGCCGTGAGCCGACGCCTCACGGATTTTGAGAAATATGAGCTAGGTCGCCAGATTCGACGCGCAGCAGTTTCGCTCACGAACAATATGGCCGAGGGACATGGACGTTTCCATTATCCCGACCAAATTCGATTCTTCCTTCATTCTCGCGGTTCGCTGGAGGAGCTCGTTGATGATCTCAATGTCTGCTTAGACGAGAACTACCTTTTCCATGACGAAATACGGAAACTGAAGGAACAAGCGCGCGGAGTCCTGATTCTCATCAACGGCTACTTGCGATTCTTGCGAAGCCGTTCGACCAAAGTACGCGAAATTGACGAAGCAGATTCCGAGCTTCTCGACGGGCTCGATGGACTGCTGTCGTTGTAACCCTTGTAACCAATCGATGCAGCCGTTAGACGAAATCAAAACCCTTATCGAAGCTGCCATTCCCGGCGCGCTGATCGACACCGTGCCGAATAGCAGCCCGTCACAGCAGCGTTCACTTTTGATTGATAACGAGCACGCGGTCGCGGTCGCGCACTTCCTACGCGACGACCCGATGCTGCGGCTCGATTTTTGTTCCAACGTCACCGGCGTCGATTGGCTCGACCGCACCCTGAAGAAAACGCTGAAAGTGAAGACGATCATCGAAGGCGTCGAGAAAGAGGTCGATCAGACGACCGAGGAGAAAATTCCGGGTCATCTCGAAGCGGTTTACCACCTCTATTCGATCGCGCATAAACACGGGCCCGTGATCATTCGCATGCGCACCGCGGATCGAGCAAAGGACGCGCACCTGCCGTCGCTCACGCCAGTCTGGCGCAGCGCGGAATTTCAGGAACGCGAGATTTTCGATCTCTATGGGATCCGTTTCGATGGTCATCCCGATTTGCGGCGGATTTTGATGTGGGACGAGTTCGAAGATTATCCGATGCGCAAAGATTATGTGCAGCCGGACGATTTTGAATGGGAACCGACGCCGCACGATGAAGTACTCGAGCGGGCGAAACAGCATTATACGCCGCGGCCACAATTGGACGGCGCCGAACAGATCACAGCAACGCAATGAGCGCTATTGAAAATCGAGCTGCTGTAGCGACGTCGGTGTGCGACGTGCGAACCTGCCAAGGGCCGGTGGCTACGACCCACAAATGAGCACGACGACTGAAACACTGGAAGCAATGGAGCGTCCACCGGTGAGGATGACTTCGCGCCTCGAGGGCGAGTTGCTGGAAGTTTCGATGGGGCCGCAGCATCCATCGACCCACGGCGTGTTTCGCATGAATGTCGCGCTGGAAGGCGAAATTGTGCGCAAACTCAAACCGGTCTTCGGTTATTTGCACCGCAACCACGAGCAGATCGGTGAGCACACAACTTATCTCGGATCGATGCCGTACACAGATCGTCTCGATTACTTTTGTTCGATGACGAACAACTGGGCGTACGCGCTCAGTGTGGAGAAACTCGCCGGCATCGAAGTTCCCGAGCGCGCTGAATATTTGCGCGTGATTCTCGCCGAATTGACGCGGCTCCAAAATCACGCGTCGCTCCTCGGTTTTTTGTTGAGCGACATGGGCGCGTGGGGCACCCCGCTGATGTATGCGTTCCGGGAGCGCGAGAAGATTCTCGATTTATTCGAATCGCTCGCCGGCTCGCGGATGATGTGCGATTACATGCGGTTCGGCGGCTGTCGAGTCGATGCAGACGACGTTTGGCTGGCCCGTGCGAAAAAGATTGTCGATCGTTTCCCGAAATTTCTCGATGAGTTTGATGAACTGATTCTTGGAAACGAGATCGTGATCGCGCGAACGCAGAACGTCGGCGAACTTTCGGCCGATCTCGCGATTAGCGCTGGAATCACCGGCCCGATGCTGCGCGCCTCCGGCGTCAACTACGATGTGCGCAAAGTGGACGGCTACGGAATTTATCCGCGATTTAAATTCCGAATTCCGCTCGGCGAACATGGCGACACTTACGATCGTTTGATGATGCGCGCGTTGGAAATGCGCGAGAGCGTCGAGATTCTGAAACAGGCGCTCGCCCAAATTCAGCCGGGACCGATCGTGAACCCAAAGGTCAAGATCCGCGCGTTTCGACCGCCTGTAGGCGAAGCGTACGGCCGCATTGAAGCGCCCAAAGGCGAGCTCGGGTTTTACTTGATCAGCGACGGCGGACCGAATCCGTACCGTTATCGGGTGCGTCCGCCAAGTTTCATAAACTTGACTGTGCTGGAGGATCTTTGCCTCGGCCACACCGTCGCCGACGTGATGGTAATTCTTGGCAGCGTGGATATCGTCATGGGAGAAGTGGATCGATGATCGGCACAGGCATACTGAAAGGGATGGCGGTCACCGCTAGAAACTTCGTCGGAAGCTATTTCGAGAAGGAACGCCTGATCACAGTGCAGTACCCGGAGGAGCGGAGTCCGCTTCCGGAGAACTATCGCAATTTTCCGTTCCTGATTTACGACGGCGAAGATCCACACGCGGGCTTGCGCTGTGTCGCTTGCAAGATTTGCGAGAAAGAATGTCCGCCGCAGTGCATCTACATCGTCAAAAGCGACGACAAAAAGCCCGATTACATGGGCAAACCGCAGTTTTACCCGAAGGTGTTCGACATCGACGTCTCGGTTTGCATGAGCTGCCAGATTTGCGTCGAGGTTTGCCCGTTCGAAGCGATCAAGATGGACAAGGAATTTGAGCTGAGTAAGCGCGAACGCTTTAACCATCTGCTCGAGCGCAAAGAGGATTTGGCGAAACCGAACGAATATTATCACAGCATCTGCCCGACAGAGGCGGCTGAAGTCGATGCAAAACTCGCCGCCGCAGCCGAGGCCGCCGCGAAAAAGAAAGCTGCCACCGCTGCGGCAAAGCCCGTGGCGCCCGCTAGGCCACCGGACTCAAGCGGGCCAGCGCCATCGTAGCGATTATCGTAAGACGCTATCCCAGGCGGCGCGCGCCGGCTGGGGAAACCGGCGCTCCTTGCAATCGCAAATCGCAAATCTAAAATCAGAAATTCAGTTGCCAGGGTGGCGAAATTGGCAGACGCGCCAGATTTAGGATTGCGAAATCATCGATTTCAAAGCGTTCCTTTTCGTTTCAAAAACCAATCGATTTGCGAGGGGAAAGCGCAATTTTTCGCGGTCCTCGTCACGTTTACGACCGGCGAGTAAAACGGTCATCATTCTAGCACAATTTCTAGTACACGAACTGATCTGAACTTCCGAAGTTTTTACCGAATTAGCTACCAATTTTGCTGGTCTGATTTGCGCTGCTCAGTGCTTTATAATAGATTTGCTGTTGAAGGTTTCGAAGCGCGGGTTCGAAGCACAGATTTCAAGATGTTCCACTGCGATCGCATTCCCTGATGGGGTCGTACGACACGTTGGAGGGCTTGCGCTCACCGGCCTCCAAAACGCTAGACCGAGCACAAGCTCTCCCAACCGCAGAACGGGAATTTGAATTTCTGGCCGAGCGGCGGTTCGAAGTAATTGCAAGACGTAAGCCGGACTACCGGCTTCGTGCCATTCTTATGAAGGCAAAGACGGTGGTGCTCCCGAGGTAAAGGAGAAGGAGTGCGGCCGCAATTCCAAATGCTGCCGGGAATACGTGTTGCGTAGGTATAGAATGACCTTGTTTGAGCAGCACGAAATCACGTAACTGCAGCACGGACAGGCCTAGTATGCCAGCGAGCAGAGCGACCATGCCGAGGCAAAACAAGATAGTTTTGGCCTGAGTAGCTGAGTAGCTGAGGCAAACGGCAAAAGCGGGAGGACGCCGGGATGGTTTGGCAAAGTTCATAACGTACCGCCGGATAAAATAAAGGTGGAACGCATCCTCGACATAATCGGCGAGCGCTGTTACTCCGACAATACATACGGCGGGGAGCCAGCAGCCATGGCGTAGCGAAAGCAAGCCAAGAAACGGCGTTCCGAACTTATCAGGGTGCAATAGCGTCACGTACAAGGAGCACGCCATCCACGTGCCGAAGAAAAGAGCAAAAGTATAGGCGGGAATAAAGCCAACCATGTCTCGCCACAAGCAACGCTGCACTGCGCGCAGGCGATTTGGATCGGGCCCAGTCGGTCCTTTTGTCCAGGAGCGGAGACAAACGGCTACCTGGTCTGGCGTACGAGCTCGCTGTAGCTTGGTTATCGAGCCGAAGCTGGCTTCGCGCATCGGCAGGTCCGCCCACGCCATGCCGGTGCCAAACTGAACGAGCAGGAGAACGAAAGCCACAAGCCAGACTAGGTCCGCAAGCGGCGTTACGACCCAGAGAGTAGCCACGAACAGAAAAATCGCATACGCTGTCCCGACGAGGACTAGCCCGATGGCAAAGAGCCGCACATCCATTAGGAAATCGAGCAGGCCTTCTCTGCATTCGGCATTGACCGCGCGCGGATCGAGCGCGAGGTGATGTGTCACGACGCTTTCCCCCCAATCGGCTAGTAAAGCGATTACCGGCAGAAGAAGGATCAGACACTTCCAGATTCCACCATGCAATAGGCGCGCAAGTAACGCGCCGGCGAAACCCAACGCTGTGAGCCAAAGCACCAAGCCTCCGACGGATACCCACCCATCGAAGTAATGATGGCGAGGCGGAGGCAGAGTTCTTCCGTTGATCCCGACTTTGTTCAGCACGTTATGACGCTTCAAGTATTCGTATAAGTTCGGTGGGTTGTAAGTCTCTTCCGGCTCGGTCAGCTGCCGATGTAAGCGGAAAAGCTTTGCCACGGAAGGATCCAGCTTCTCGTTTAAGCTTCTGACTTCTCGCCCGCTTTCGAATTCCGGCGGCGGATCGATCTCGCGGTAGTTGCGTTTCGCACGGATCAGGTAACGCCAGATCCCACCGGCGAACTCGCTGAAGGAATCACAGACGTGCGATTCGCGCGTCGTTGCGCCGTTCTTCTGGGCTTTGCCAGCTACTAAAGGAAGGCAATCTTCCAGTTTGGTTACTTTGCGAATATCGGGTGCATCCATGCGCGGCTTGAAATGAAGGCCGAGGTTCTCGCATTTTTTGATGAACCACTGCAAGGGGAGTTGCGCCAGGGTATCGTCGTAGTAACCACCACCTATGTTCGAGTGTGCGCCGATAAACCAGCGCTGCTTGATCACGCCCCAACCTCCCTCAGGCTGGTTCTCCTTCAGATCATAAGTGGTGGGTCGTCGCCAGGGGATATGACTGAAGTTGGCGCGATACTCATCGATGGCCAAGGCATGGTAGCCGTTCTTAATGACGGTGGTGAGATGGGTGTTATGAAACTGGGCACGGTCCTCTCTTAGCCATGGGATAGCCAGCGCTTCCACTCCCATCGAGCCGACCGTATCGAACACAGCGAGGCAGGCGATCCGGATGCGGCGCGACCACTTACAAAGTAGCTCTTCGGTTTCCGTTTTCGGCTTGGCTAGCTCTGCCTCATTTCTTGTATCCCAGGAAGCTGGATTGAAGTCCTTTAATTCGCGCAGCCGTTCCTCATCGCGTCCAAATCGCAACCATCTCTTCACTTCGTGCGCACTGGTTGTTCGCGCAGCCCATTGCGCCCCGAGTTTCCGGTAACGAGTCCAAAGCTGTTCCGGAGGCAGCGGCGCGCCGCGGTGTAGTAACCCGCAAGTGGTAATCATCCCCACCAGAGACCGCGCCGTGAAAGCTCCCCGACTGAATCCGAAGATGTAAACCTCGTCTCGGTCGCGATACCTTTCCACCAGCCAGTCATAAGCCTCACGCACATTTTGCGAGAGACCGATGCCAAAGGCGCCGCCAGTAGCGTGGTCGAGTATTCCGGTGCCAACACCTTCATCGTAGTAAATCATCTGTATCCAAGTCTCAGTCGCAGGCGGCATGGGCTTGATCTTCCCTTCCAGCACGAGATTGGAGAGATGATAGACGTTGGTGCCAGAGTCGCGCTTATTCCAAGTGCCATCCAGGCAAAGAACTAGGCGTCGTCGGAACTGATAGTTCGATTCCGCCGTGGTCTCTGGGATAGTAGCCGGGCCTTCCCGCTTCTCCATCCCGGGCACCGGGGCGATATCAGCCATGTTTGCAATACTAAACCGTCCGCACTTCTTTTGACAATATCGGAGGGAGCGAAGTTCCGTCACTACTCCGCGTGGCAAACCGTTCAGGCTGCGTTTTGAGGTGGGTCGCTGCAGACCTATTCTTGGAGAATCCAAAACGATTAGGTGGTTCGTTCGCTGGCGACGCAAGAGTCTTGTCGACTTCCTCGCCAAGCCGTCTCAAGTATTAGAGTCATGAATCCCCGGCACTGGCGCATCGCGCCAATTCTTGTCGTAATACTGTTTGCATTCTCTTCGGTCTTTGCTGTCGGAGAGCGAAACAGCTTTAACCCGCAGCAATTTTCCACCGGTGACTTTCACGGTTGTTCGCCGACCGGGAAAGGCAGCGATCCATATCTGAACAGCCTCAAGAATTGCGACAAACCGCCAACGACTGTAGCGGTGTAACAGTTTCAAGCCCTGGGCTTCCTTTTCTTGACCGTCGTCGGCGAAGAAAACTTTGAGTCGGCGCTGAAGAAAGCGAAAGAGATCCAAGGGCCGTCACGTGCCGCAGCGCCGACGGTAGCGCCCCCTCCGGTTCGGGCTTCGATTTGACCTTCGCCGATTCTCTAGACTTCGGGCCGATACTCGATCTGGTTTGACAAAAGGGGACTTTCAAACGCGTGTTTAGTTTGGCTGCGGAGGCGCAGCGCTCTGTGTGTTAAGTGTGGTTCAATTAGTTTATGGCTGGAAATACGAAACCCGATTTGCCTCTCATCATCCTTCATGGCTGGAGCGATACTTCGAAATCTTTTCAGTCGTTGGCCGATTACTTAAAAGCTCAGGGGTTCAAAGTCATCGAAATTTGGCTCGGCGACTATATCTCGATGCACGACAGGATCGAAATGAAAGACCTTGGGTTCGCGTTCATTCGCGCTCTCGCGGACGCGAAAATCCAGACAGCGCGGCACAGCTTCGATCTCATCGTCCATAGCACTGGAGGTCTGGTCGCACGAGAATTTCTTCGTCAAATCTGCACCCGCGCGGATAGTACGCGGGACGCGAGTAGCACTCCGGTACGTCGGCTGTGCATGCTCGCACCGGCTAATTTTGGATCTCCGCTAGCAGCTCTTGGCAAATCTGTAATTGGACGAATTCTGAAGGGCTGGAGATGGGATTTGCGACATTTGGGAGAAACGGGCCAGCGTATTCTTAACGCCTTGGAACTTGCATCGGCCTACTCTTGGCAGCTTGCGCTCGACGACCTATTCGATGCAACCTTCCCGATCTTCGACCCCAGCAACGTTCTTGCAACTGTAATGGTTGGTTCGGGTCCGTACACTGGCATTCGAGAAATCGCGCATGAACCGGGCAGTGACGGAACCGTGCGTGTCTCAACGGCAAATTTAAATGCTCACTATTTTCTGGTGGACTTTGTCGACCCGGAAAAACCGGTATTGAAACAGCAGACCGATGTGAAACATCGAATTGCCTTCGCGGTTTTTGCCAGGAATCACACGACAATCCATGACCCGAATGAACAGGTGCAGCGCGTGGAGTGGGAAAAGACATTACTGGATTCACTTTCTGTCACCCCTACGAACTATCCGGCACATGTCCAAAACTGTGAAAATGTGGCGGCAGCCACCTTCGCGGGGCACCCAAATGACGCAAACTTCCATCAGTACATGCATGTGGTTTTCCGGTTGCGCGACCAATTCGGGGCGGGTATCGCGGACTACGTTATTGACTTTTATGATCCGGACGATCGGAAGGACGTTGCCTATCGCGAAATGCACAAAACAGTCATCGAAAAGGTGACTGCTTATTCACTTGATTCTAGCTATCGCAGCTTTCTCTTGGATATCACTGACTTAGTCGCATTTCTAGAGGATAAACCTGATTACGAGATTGACCTGAGTGTTGCGGCGGCGAGAATCTCTGACGACATTAGCTTCCGCAATCCGAGCAATAAAGCGCTCGGACTGGACGTGTTTCATAGTAAAGAGAAAACATTCATATATCCCAATGAGCCGGTTCTTGTTGAATTGATTTTGTATCGCGATCCAGACAAAGGCGTTTTTCGCCTGAAGAGAGCGTAAGCTGCGGGTTCGTGCGAAAAATCGGCACAGTGGGCCGTTCAAGACGAACCCGCGGGCGCATTATTACTGCTGCCGGACTAAGAGGCGGGTTCGATTTTCCAGGCGGGATGAATTTCCCAAAGTGTGGCCGTGTACCTAGTGCCGTGCTTATTGCCACGCAGCGTTTCGCTACTCCAATGGTGGCCGTCAAAGAACGCATAACCGGTCACACGGATTGGAATCGGACGTGTAAGATCGCGGGAAGTCTTCGGTTTGAAAAGATATGTCCCAGGCAGCAATGAAAGTAGTTTGCGGCGGGTGTTTGCGTAAGGCGGATCCGGAGGTATTTCGGCGACGATTCGGTCTGAGGTTCGCGAACCGCCACGTGTGCTGATCTCAAGGTGGTATTCGTCATCGTTATCCTCCATCTTTACTCGCCATAAATCCCCCTCAACTGTATAGACTTTGCGTTCGATCGGACTGATGGGGAGACGGCTTCCTCTAACGGCGGCCTGGTTGGCGCCGGCGGGTAACTGCTTATTTAAAGCGATGATGTCGGCGACGGTTGCGTTCGTCGCATTGTAGAGAATCGGAGGCTTGCGGTGCTTGAGCGGTGAGCGGCTTTGGTGTGTGATCTGTGTGGTTGGCGTCGGCAGCGGCTTAACCTCTGTTGGGGAAGCACAGAGGAAGTGCGCCGTAAAAAAGAAGCCAATGATCATGGTGGTCTTCATGTCGCCAACTTATATAAGCGTTTACGGTGGCAGCCCGTGTTGCACGGGATTTGATCAAAGCTTGGTTGGGCAATCAAGCGGATTCTTGCAGGCGCTAGCACGAGCATTTTGGCTCCAGCGGTAGAGATCGGCGGTTCCTTCCCCTGTGTTTGATGCGACGGAAGCGCAATTTGCCTGGGTAATCAAGCAAACTCGGCGATTACTCGCGCGGACTTTTTCACTGCTCTTTGCTAGCAATGCTGCTGGCAGCGGAGAAAGATTAAGACGCAACTAAAAGCTTGCTGGATAGAGGTGCGGAACGCACAATCAAAGGCCGATTATTTGCCGTAATTACTCAGGAGGACCTCTTATGAAACTATCTCTAATAGCATTTTTTATCGCGGTGTTCGTTTTAAGTTTGACTGCGGAGGCACAGCGGCCTCATCGACGGTCATCGCGAGCGAAGAGCGCGGCGACGCCCTGTGCACACGACATTAATGATTGCGTGGATGAAGGATGCGGCGGGCCGCACGACCCGGATCTGAATAAACAAAAAAATATTCGATCCGACGATCAGGCTCCCGTCCTGCAAAGCATCGCTTGGATGAAAGCTCTGCCCGATCCGGCTGGTTTCACGGCAGACAATAGAAATCGTGACGAGCTGCGACAAATAGGCGAAGGCAAGAAAATCACCGTGGTCGCCTGGGCGATGGTAGCCAGAAAAGGAGGCAAGGAGACGTGCAATTGCAAACTAAGCGCCCCAAAGGATACAGATAATCACATAGTGTTGGTTGATCCGGCAGTGGAGGACCCTACTCTCGTCGCGGATGAAGATGATTCCGAGACGGCAGAATTTACGCCGCGCGTACGACTGGATCACCCGAAATTCACGAGAGACAACTTAGAACCCTTGATTGATCCCGATTGGAAGGTTCACAAAAAGTCCGAAGGAAAACTGTTAGTGCGCGTAACCGGTCTGTTGCTGTTCGACTCAGAACATTTCCTCAAAAACCATTTACATCGACACAACAATTGGGAGATACATCCAGTTCTAAAATTGGAGTACTGTTCAGAGGGAGAGACGTGTCGGCCTGACAGCGACGAGAATTGGAAGGATCTAGAGAGTGAATAAACTCAATTGATTGGTCTCAGGGCAAAAGAGGGCGGTCGTAGAGAATCGGTATCTTGCCCGCACGGGGTCGCCAGGGATTCGGGAAGGTCCGTTAATAGAGTAACCCAAAAGAATGCTTACCCTGTCAGCGGGATGGGCGCGGGTCCGACCTAGCGGACGGTGTGAGCCGCCACGTCACCAATTGAATTTCATTGTCTGCATTTCCCGCAAGTATTTAGGCCGATTAACCCAGTAACCTGTCCACCAATACGTCTGCCTCCTCAATCTTCGGCGGCTCCGCCAGTAGCTCAGGCGCTTTCTCCATCAGCGCCTTGGCAACTTTTCCCGACAGGTGTGCGTCGCGTCCGGCATCATCCGCAAATGCGTCGAAGATGGCGAACGTGCTTGGGCCCAGTCGAATGCCGAATCAGGCGGTTGTTGCGGGCTCTTGTTGCACCAAGCCTTGCCCGTCGCGCAGAAATTTGGCGACCTCGTTTTCTTTGCCCGGTTTTGCCTCCAGTCTAACAAATAATGCTTTCGTGGTCATGTGGTGATCTCCTTGTGACTCTTTTGCTGTGCAGCTGTGGAGATCGTATCTTTGTCTCAGTTCAAGTCGAACTGAATCAGTCTTCTTCGAGCCGTTCGTTCGCAAGGGACGCCGCGTATCGACTCAGATCGGAACAGGGTTAGTGCGCCGCGTTCTGGGCTGCATAAAAATCATCCTGCGAAAACCGTGGTTTTTTGTAGAGGAGGAAATAAAAATGATGCAGGCTCTCACCCTAATCTGCCGGAAGCGAGAGCCCGTTTGACATGCTCTATTCAAAGACAGGCGCAATTCTTCATTCAAGGAGAAAGATTGCGTATAGTGCCAGCAAAATTGCCAGCAAACTGCAGTGAAAAAGTCCGCGCCAGTAATGGCAGAGTTTGCTCGATTACCTAGGCAATCCTTGAATCGGCTCAAACAAAGGGGAAGGAACCGCCGAAACGTGGCATCGTGACAACCGTGGCAGCCCGCGGCCATGCATCTCACGAACCAGCCCTGGGCGAAACCCCGTCAGTTCGGCGAGGCTTGGAGCGGCAACAGAAAATTTCGACTTTTAGTGACTGGAGTTTCCGGAGTCTCTGGCCCGATTGATTTCCTGCCGGTTGCGCGATGAAATTTCATAGATGACTCTGCGAGCACGATTGAGCGAGCCTAGCGGGCGCAAATCCCTTGTTGTATTCCACGGAGAGAAGGTCAAATGCTCACCATGTTCTTGGTCAAAGGCATCATCCAGTTTTTGGGCTGGAATCCGAAGGCGACCCACGTGCACCGGAACGGATTGCATTTCATCCCACGCAACCGAATAATCTTCGATGGGCATCTTGCTTTTTTCGGCGCCATCCTGCAGCCGCTTCTGAAGGAAGAACTCAAAATCCGCGCTCCGCTTCTCGACATGAGCCTTTACGAGGTTCTTTAGGTAATCGTCGCTAAGTCTGGCTGGCAGACTTGTCGGTTTAGGCTGGCTCGGCCGAATCAAGTATTTCACGGCAATATTGCCCAATCGAAAAGGCGCCACGCCCCAAAACTTAGTGTTTAACGGATTGTCCTTCGGCAATGCCTTCAAGCGGTATAGGAGTCCTTTTAGGTTCCTGACCAAAGCGAGAGCTTTATACCAGGGCCCTCCGTCAATGGCCTGCATCAGTGATTTGTAATCTCTTACGTCTGCGGCGATGTAAGCTGGCTGATTGAGAAAGAGAAAATCTTGAGTGTCCTCCTGCTGGATTGGAAGCAGCTTCTCGGCGGAGACCCCAAAGACTTTGATCGCGAATCCAAGACTTGGAATCCTGGCGGTGTCTGGACCGCGAGGGCCATCGCCGTTTGAGAGTCGCACTACCGCTTGGAAGACGGCCGGTTGTCTAAAAACGCCATATTTCAGATCGGAATCCTGGTGGTCGAACACCTCAAAGGAAGCCCTCAGACATCCATGGCTCTTGGCGTGAATCGCTCGCCGGGCTGTCACTCCTTTATTGAGATAATGTTTGGCAAAGTGCCGGTTGAACACCCCAACATAATCCCTAAGAAGGTCGGTTTCGCCGGGAATGCGATATTCGCCGATTGACGTATCGAGTTCGAAATCGAACATGAAAATTTGTCAGCTGTCCTGACGCCAGATGTTACCTAGCACATGACTATCGCATTTGCGACCACGAGGCACCTTGCGACAACAGGGCTGTGGCTTACGACTGCTTGACACCGAGCGCGAAAAAGAATCAGATCGAGCTCTATGAGACGGCTGCTTCGCCCGAGCAGGGCTATCCTGCGTTTCCTGCCAGTTTTCCTCCTTCTCTCTCCGGTCTCTTTCGCGGCAGACCATAACGATCCAAATGCGATCAACTCCATCTTTTCGGACATCGACGCCAATGCAGCGGATCTTTACGACTTGTATGGGTTTCCGAGCGACGATGTGGTGGGCGGAGAAAAAGTGGTGGTCGCACTGACGTTCGCTTCTGTCCCGGCAACCGGCGTATTCGACCCGGACCTGCTTTATCGGATTCTCCTTGCGCCTAATCCGAGAATTGCGCCGCCTCTCAAGAATGATCCCAGCCTGGAGGGAATCTTGAAATACTTCAAGGCGATCAAGGACAAATACGTTGGGATCAAACCATCGGAAGTCCGGGTGACCGTTGGGAAGAATAACCAGGCGAAGGTCGAGCTGCTGCGTTTTCCCGGCGGAAACTTTTCGGCCTCGGTCTCGACCAATAAGAGCGAAACTATCCAGGCGCAGGGAAATACCATCAAGGTTTTTATCGGTGGCCGGGACGACGCTTTCTTCAACGATCTTCCGGGCTTCTTCCGCTCTATCAACTACGCACCCCAGTTCTATAACATTCCACTATCCATGGCGAACGCGCGGGAGCTTCCCATCCCGAAGACCCTCCTTGAGCTGGAAGGCAACGACCTTTTCAATTTCGATCCGGCCAACCCGGAACTGGGATACAGCCTGAAGAAGGATCTCCCTCCCGGGCCGTGGACCTGGAAGGGAAACAAGTTCAAGAAGGATGAGAAAGGCAATTACCGTTTCGTTTACAGCGGCAAAGATAATCGGGCGGGAAAAAATGTTAATGCGATCATTCTCGAAATCCCGCTGGCGTTCCTTACGAAAACTCCCGAGGCGGACCGAATCGTGAACGCCTGGGGTGAAAGCTGGGTGCTCAAAGCCTCGGGCAAGATCGCAACGATTCCGAATGAGCGCACCTACGGGAACGGGATCTTCGGAAAGCATCCCTGGGCGTTGACCAGTGCCGTGGTTGCGCTGGGTTTGTTGCTTCTTGTCCTAGGGATCAGAGCTGCCACGAAACATGCCCGGCGCAGCCAGGTGGAAAAGAAAGCGGTGCGCTGGTGGGCGAGACCCAAGCCGCTGATAATCCTCGGAATTCTTCTCCTTGCCGCAGGCGTACCCTTGGGAGTAGTGGCGAAGCTTCGGGCCCAAGAGCTGGCCGACCTGGTGCCGGCTGCTTCGGACGAAGAACTCAAACAATACAAGCTCGTCGATACGGATGGCCAGCCGTTCGCGGATGCGGCTTTGAATGAGCGCGAGGACAACAAGCAAGTAGGCGCAAATAATTTCTGGCTTGGGCCCTCCCTAGTTACCCGGTTGGCCCATCTTGGCTGGGGCTTCGGGCCGTCGATCTCCGCGCTAGGTCTCCGCACTTCCTTCGACCACGATAATTCGCCCGTCTCGGTGCACAAGACCTATGACGCCGCCCATATTCTGGATGCGTTCCGCCGGGTGAAGAAGACCCTGTTTCAGGAACTGAACATGCCCGATGACAAGTGGAACAAGAAGCGCTTGCCCATTCCTCTGAAACGGTCGTTCGAGATTTTTGTCCCGAATGTTTGTCCAATTGACATGGACACCACCGGCACATGGCCTTACGGGCGGCGACTGGAAGATCAGGTTGCCACCAGATTCCTCTCACTCTTTCTCGACATGAGCCCGGACGCCAACGGCCGGAAATACAATATCGAGACCTTGAGCGATCAAGCGTTATGGGACGCGGCGCCGATCGAACCGAAGACACCGCCTAATCCATTGAAGAACGACAAACCTTTCCTCGACCAATTCCCCTACCTCGCCGATCCCTGGTGATCGGTGACTACGAGGGCAGCACCCCTGTTAATTCCACCTCACGAACTCTTATGAAACAGCTCGCCAAAGTTCTCCTCCTCATCGGATTGCTTCTCGCCCTTCTCTTCGGATACCTTCGTGCCACAGGCAGCACGGCCTGGCCGGTGCCATGGCTCCTGGTCGGAGGGGTGGGAATTCTCTGCGGGGTATTTGAGTTTCCCCCGAGGGAAATACCGATAGCCTTTCTGAGCTTGATCGGCCTAGTGGTAGCCTTGAGTGCCATCCTCCTTCAGGATTTCAACCCAGCGTGGTTGAATGCCATTGTCTTCTATGTGCGAGTATTTTTTGCGCACTTTCTTCTCTCCTTTGCGTTCCTTCAACTTTTGAGGCCCAGCCGGAAGCATTCCGAAACTCTCTGACTGGTTCCGCGTTCTCCGGCACAAATGCGACGAGTTCTCGTCCTTCTACCATTCCTCGTTACGCTGGCGGTGGTGCATGCGGGAACGCAGGCCGCGCGAACACGAGAGACTCTTGAGTCGCTGGAGTCGCGCGTAAAGGCAGTTCCCGACGACTTCATCGCCTGGAACAAGATCGCCGACGCCCACCTGCGTTTGCTCAGCAGCACAGGGCTGCTCGTACACCTCACCATCGCGTCAGAGGCAGTGGAGAAGTCGCTCAAGCTCGCTAACCCGGAGTTTAACCGCGGAGGGCTCGCCATGCGAACGCGGATAGAACTGGGGTCGCATCGCTTCTCCGAGGCCCGACAGAGTGCGGAACAATTGCGTCGGCTCATGCAGGACGAGACCTATGCTTTACAACTTCTTGGCGATGCGCTTTTCAATCTGGGCGACTACGCGCAAGCAGAGCAGGCCTGGAGCCAGGTGCACCCGGCCGGGAATGAGCTTGCGATGGAGCCACGACTCTCGCAGCTCGATTGGGTCCAGGGAAACGCCCCGCGGGCGAGGCAGCGGCTGGAAAACGCCCTGCAATCCGCGGAGAAAAACGCACCGGAATTTCCCGAGGTTGCGGCCTGGTGCCACGTCCAGATCGGAGAGCTAGCCTTGAAGTTGGGCGATTGGGAAGCGGCGGAGTCGCATTACAAGGATGCCCTGTTGAAGCAGCCGGATTACTATACGGGCCTTGACCACCTAGCCGAGTTAAAAGGCGCTGAAGGTAAGATCGACGAATCAATTGCGCTTTATTCCCATCTGATCGAGCGAGTCGAAAGGCCTGAGTTCCTGCAAGCGCTGGGTGATCTCTATCTCTTTGCCGGAAAAGCCGGTGAGGCTAGGCCGTGGCATAATCGTGCGCTCGCCGGCTACCTTGCCTCGGTCAAGCGCGGCGAAATCCTCTACTTGCATCACCTGGTCGCTTTTTATTCTGACTCGGTCAATCAACCGGAGGAGGCGATCCCATTGGCGCGGCGTGATCTCACGTTACGTCACAGCATTCAAGCATACGACGCGCTGGCATGGGCCCTCTACAAAGCCGGGAAAAAAGAGGAGGCGCTGGAGCTGACCGCAAAGGCGCTCGCGACCGGAGCGCCGGAAGCACACATTCTTTACCACGCCGGGATGATTCGCATGGGAAGTGGAGATATCCCGGGAGGCAGAGCTACCTTGCAACGGGCGCTCGAGGCAAATCCACGGTACAACACCTTTCACGTCCACCGCTAATGATCCGCCGGCTGCTCTGGTTGTTCAGTGCACTGACCCTGGGCGCATTGGAGACACAGGCCCATCCAGTAGCGCAGGGGGCAATGGACATTATTATCCGGGCCGATCACATCGAAGTAAGAGCCCGGGTTTCCAATGAAGAGGCTTTTGTCGCCGAAGCTTTTGACAGGAATGCCCAGACTGACGCGACGCTCGAACGAGTATGGCAACGACACGGACAATATTTGCTGGCCCATTTGCAGCTCAGCGCGGATGGCCTTGCAATTACGGGACGGCTCGCTGAAATCACGCCGCCGGAGAACACGAAACCGGAAAGCCTTATCGGCTACGTTTTCAAGTTTGATCTGCCACCCGAACGGCGCCCGCCCGTCCAGATTCGCCTTACCGAAGACGTCCTGAACGAATTCATTTTCGCGCCCGGCAACCGCTGGGAAGCAAGCTACATCGTGCGGATCTCCGGATCTGATCGCGTCATACAGGAGGGATTGCTCCTTACTTCGCGGCAACCACTTTCTTTTAGCCGGGAGGCAGCCGGGGCTAATAACAAATCCGGCCCTCGCCTCGATCAACGCGCCATGGCGATTGCGTTTTTGCGTCACGGCATTGCGCATATCCTGAGCGGTTACGATCATTTGCTCTTCGTCGCCGGCCTTGTCCTCGCGGTCGCCACCATGTGGGACCTGCTCAAGGTGGTCACTGCATTTACTCTCGCCCACACGATCACCCTCACGCTCGCGGTCCTCGACGTGGTCCGGCTTTCCAATCGGATCGTGGAACCGATGATAGCGGCCAGCATCGTCTTCGTTGCGCTGCAAAATCTCCTTGCCCCCGCGCAAAGCCGCGGTCTGACAAGACTTGGCGTCGCCTTCGGCTTCGGGCTTTTTCACGGTCTTGGTTTTGCCGGCGGTTTGCTCCAGGCCATGGAAGGAATGCAGGGAGTGGCGGTGGCGACGGCGATCGCTGCTTTCAGCGTGGGGGTCGAGGTCGGACACCAAGTCGTGGCGCTGCCACTTTTTGCCGCCATGAAACTAACTCGTGCTTACAGCCAGCGAACGACGCATCCGGGACGAATGCCGCGGTGGTTGTCGCGCACTGCCTCGAGCGCGATCTGCGTCGCGGGAATAATCTATCTGATCGCAGCCTTGCGCTAACGAACCCTCTTCTCGTTCACGCGCAGAACCGTGGAAGCGTCGTTGCGATTTCCCCGCCATTTCGGATGATGGAAATGGATCACGTGGTCGCCGTTGTAGGACGCCGCCGCTTGGTCAAACGTAATCCGGCCGATATGTTTCCAGTTGCTCAACGTTCGCCGTTCAAATAAGGGCAGCCCTTTCTGGGTTCCTTCGTCCGTCAGATCGATGTCAAAAGTTAGACTGCCTTTCGGAGCGGGATCGCCCTTGTCGTAGATATGCGCCATGATTTCATCCCGAAAATCGAGCCCATCTCCCTTGATCCTTTGCTGGCCGGGCGTTAGGCGCAGGCGCATGAACTTCGGAGTGCGCGTCGGCTCCCACTTTGGCTTGCCCAGTTCGGATATCTCGTAGAGCTCGCGAATGGTGGCTTCTTTGTCGATGAGCTTCAAAACCACTCCTGTGATAATCAGGATGGGAAAACCCCATCCGCGACGCCACGAGCGAGTATCGGGAGCGTTGGTGGTTACCGCATCATTAATGTAGTCGGTATGCTCGCCGCCGAAGTCTTGCTGCGTGATAAAATTGGCGGTGCGCAACGGCTCGCGATGGTCTGGATCTGTCGTGGGAAAAAGCTTACCGACAAGTGAGAGGGATCTCGTATAACCCCGCCGCGGCTCGGTGCAACAAATCGAATAGCGTCCCACGATCAGGGCGCGGCTACCTTTCCTAAAGTAGCCCGAATAGTCGGTTTCCTCCGTGATTTCCCACAAGCCAGTCAGGCAGATTCCATTCGGATAAACCAATCTCCGAAAGCCTTTCCCATCAGTCCCCCAGCGTAGGTCAGCAAAGGAATCGACCGTGCGGGCGGCGGCCTGCCAAAAGCGAAAGGGCTTATCAAATGGCAGGATACCTTGAGCGAACCGGCGCAGATTCACCGCATATCGCGGCATGGCGGGATAGGGCTCGTGGAAGATCGCATCGCGAACCTCGGAGAAGAGCGACCCGCGATAGCGCCGATCGTCATTCGTAATTTCCTCGTTCTTGTCGTCTACACTGGACATAATAAAGGGGAATCGAAGGTTTGTCTGACTCTGCCATAGCTTTTTTTAAAAGCCGCAATTTTTTCTTTACACCTCTGCGGATCTTTTGACAAACTCCTGTGAAATCGCGGCTGGTATGAGAATATCGGCCGTCCCCGGAAGATGAATCCTCCCGAGATTGCGCGCGTTCGTCTGGCTGAACGTTATGCTGGAACCATCCGCCGTCAATGCCATGAGAATCTGGCGCGACCGCCAAAAGATTCCTCGGACGGGGCGCGATGCGGCATTTCGTTTTGGCCTTTTCTCCCCGCTCTGTTGCTTGCGTTAAACATGCTTTTGTTAGGCACGGCCTGCCAGCGCGCCAAAGAAGGTACGGTGCCTAACGATGAAGCGAAACAGGCTGGGCTATCCGCGCAGGATTTTCGCTACCCGATCACGGAGAAGCAAAATTTTTTCCGCGGCATGGATGTGGTCGCGGCTCCTCGGGCAAGGCCCGACCAACTTCTCGATCGAGACGATCTGAAGGCCGAAGACCAGCCCGGTCCGAGACCGCTGGCCGATGTCGTTCGCAGCCAAAACGAAATCCTGGGCCGCAACACTTGGATGATCTGGTGTGCCGGAAACGAACAATTCTGGGACTGGCTGGCGGGGCATAGTTACGGGTTTACCGACTTGCTCAAGTTAGTCGATAGCCGGACGCGCCCTAATCGATTCAAGAACGCGGGCTTGATCAATGAGCCGGGAATGCGGGAAGCGGCGAAGCCTGATGAGAATGGACTCTGGATCGATGTCCCCACGGTCGATGAAGCGCGCCCTCCCACGCCGCCGGTGAATATCTACGGCAAGTCCAGCGGCGTTATCGGCCTGCGCCTGTTTCCTAATCCTAAGTTCGAACAGGCGAAAGCAAAATGGGATCCGAAGCGTTACTACGAGGACCCAAGCTATTTTAACGATCCCAATTTACAGCGTCCTTATCGCGTCGGAATGAGTTGCGCGTTTTGTCATGCCTCATTTCACCCGCTTAATCCGCCGACTAATGTAGCAGAGCCCCGCTGGGAAAACATCTCGGGCAATATTGGTGCGCAGTATCTCCGGATCCGAGCTGTCTTCGGAAATCTCCTCCAAAAGGATAACTTCGTCTACCACCTCCTGGACGCCCAGCCACCCGGCACGACTGATACTTCGCTCATCCCTTCGGATAACTTAAATAATCCGAATGCGATGAACGCCATCTTCCAACTGCCCCAGCGCGTGGTCCGTTCATTCGTAAATCCTCCCGAAGAACTCCGGGGCGACAGCCTCACGCAACCTACGGTTTGGGCCCACCCCACGGAGGCATTGGAGCCATTGCCGGAAGGCGAAGACGCGGGGTTCGTCTGGCAAGCCAATCCGCAAACGGGCAAGCTCGACTATCGCGGATATGGAGTAGACAAGGTCCCTTCGGGTCTGTGGGAGGCCTTTGACAAAGCCGGTCTTCTTGAGCGCGTCAAACATTCCAATAACTCCCAAGATGATTTCGACAAGCACCGATACGTGCCTCGCGTCCTTTTCGATGGCGCGGACTCTATCGGCGCGTGGGGGGCACTCGCCCGGGTCTTCCTTAACATCGGCTGCTTTGGCAACCAATGGGTGCGTCTGCATAGTCCGCTCATTGGCTTCACCCCGCAAAAAGCATTTCGATTGGCCGACCTGATCGAGCACTCTACCTCGTGGGCGGCTACCCAGGAACGCGTCGCTCCTTTGCGGGATTATTTCTTGAAGATCACGCCGCCTATGCCACTCCTCGCGGCCAAAGGTGCGCACGCGAAAACCGAGCCGATCGACGTGGTGAACGTTAAGGCGAATTTGAAGAAAGAGGATATTGATGGCGCTAACACGGCCTTGACAATTAATGCGAAGGAGTGGGAACGAGTCAGCAGAACTGAGCGCGAGCGAGCCAGCAAGTACCTGGAAAGCGAACGAGCCAAAAGGATTGATGTTAGCCAGCTAAAGAGAGGAAGGAAGGTATTCGCGAACAACTGTATCGTCTGTCACTCCAGCATCCAACCAGAAAACGATTCCGCGCTGCCCGCTGACAATGAATTAAGAAAGCGCCGGACGGATCTTTTTGCGGAATGGGCTAAGGCCGGCGAGTTCTGGGATCACGATCCTGGCCGTTGGTTACAGGATGATGCTTATAAAGAATGGGCGGAAAAGGCCGTGGAAACTCCCGAGTTCTGGAAGAATAATTTTCTCTCCATGGACTACCGGATACCGGTTACAATTGTAGGCACTAATCCCGCCCGCTCTTTGGCCACCAATGGCCTGGACGGCCATATGTGGTCGGACTTCACTTCCCTCAGCTACAAGCAACTGCCGTCGGTCGGGTCGATAAAGTATTTCAATCCCTATGCGGGAGCTCATGGTGAAGAACAAACGTTTATGCCACGGCACCTGGCGCCGAAAGGGTCACCCGAGGGAGGAGGCGGCGTAGGGTTCTATCGGCCGGCTTCGCTCGTGTCGGTTTGGACAAGCGCGCCGCTGCTCCACAATAACAGTCTGGGCCTTTTCAACAACGATCCATCCGTAGATGGCCGGCTGATCGCCTTTGACGACGCCATCCGTAAATTGCTGTGGCCGACCAAACGTTTAGAAAGCTCCAGTTACAACGAAGCCACGCCCAAGCGCTTGAAGGAAGATCACGGCCTGATTTGGCGCACCACTGAGGTTACATACATAACTCTTCCGGGACAGTATGTGCCTTCTTTTCTGGTGAAGATTTCTGCTATCCAGAACGTCCAGAAATGGTATGCCCGCTGGGCGCCAGGACATCCGCTCGCGCAAAGGATTTTTTCCATTCCATGGCTCGCCGGCGCCATCCTCTTTGTGATCGCCTATCTCTGCTTCGTCTTGGTGGGACGCAAGCGAAGCACTGATCCCGCGGTTGTCCTCCGTCGAAGGTGGTGGGCGCGGCGCCTGGGATACGCCGCCATATTTATCGGACTAATCATCAGCGCGTTCCTTTATCTTTTGAGCGGGCGCCTGGGCGATGTTCGCTTGGGACCGGTGCCCAAAGGCACGCCGGTCAGCCTCCTGGCTAACACCAATCCGGATGCCGATCCGATCGAATTAAAAAAGGCGGTCCTCGGCTCGCTGGAAGCACTCGCTGACATAGAATCCCGCCATCTTCGCCCGGACGAGGCACGCAAGCTTATGCGAGAGAAAGTAGCCCCTGCCTTAATGAAGGTGAGTAAGTGCCCCGATTTCGTGATGGATGAAGGGCATTACTTCAAATGGTTCGAATCGATGAGCGACGAAGACAAGAATGCACTAATCGAGCTCTTAAAGACCTTCTAGTTATTTAGCCAGCGCCGACCCTTGCAACCCTTTTTCAACCCATCGCCCTCGAAGCCTTACCGGTGAACCTATGAGCGCTGATACCTCCCGCGAAAAAGTGGACTTCGATTACATCGTGGTCGGTTCAGGCGCGGGCGGTGGACCTCTCGCGGCCCGTCTCGCCGCCGTGGGAGGCAAGCGTGTTCTTGTTATCGAGGCGGGCTCTAATCCCGCCGACCTCCCGCCCACCACCGGTCCTCATGAAGTAAGTGCAGTTCCTTCTTTCAACGGTCTCGCGTCCGAGCATCCGGACCTTAGCTGGGAGTTCTTTGTAAAACATTACACCAATCCACCGCCGAACCCCAACGGTCCGACCTCCGATCCCAAAGAACATATTGTCCCAAAAGATCCCGAGCGAACGGGCATCTTTTATCCGCGCGCGGCGGCCTTGGGAGGTTGCACGATTCACAACGCGATGATCACCATCTGCGGACCTGATTCTGATTGGGATGACCTGGCCGATTTTGTCCGCGATGACTCCTGGCGCGCGGAAACGATGCGGCCTTATTTTGAACGCCTCGAGCGCAACCAATATTTCAAGGAATCCAAGCCACCGCGCACACGCTGGGGCCGGATCTGGGATAACATTTGTTGGCTCTTTTGGCGCGAGCCCGACTATACCAATGGCGGCCATGGTTACGAGGGGTGGCTGCGGACGAGTGTCTCCGACCTACGTATTGGCCTTAAGGATCGTCAACTGATAAAAATGCTCAAGGCCGCCCTTTGGCAGGCGAACCAGGCCGGTATCGATCGATTCGCCACTTTCGTTCGCCACTTTCTGCGAGGCGGGGTGAGACGCACGAGGGAAACTCTCGATCCGAACCACGCCCGGACCCAGGCCGAAAGCCCCGAGGGTCTCGCCGTTATTCCGTTAGCCGTATGTGGCGAGAATGGTCTGCCAGACGATGATGGCAATCCATCTTTAAGCATGCGGGGACATCGCTCGAGTCCGCGGGAGTTTCTCCTCGAGGTCCAGGCGCAATACCCGGAAAGACTTGTAATCGAGACTGGGTGCTTTGTGACCGAGATCCTCTTTGAAAAAGATCCATCGCTTCGGGCTATTGGAGTCAGGTTCCTGCGAGGCGAAAAGGTTTATCACGCCCACCCTACCTACAACTCTCCTCCCACCGAGACCGAAGAGCGCCGCGTGAGAAAAGGTGGCGAGGTTATCCTGTGCGGCGGCTCTTTCAATACACCTCAACTGCTGATGCTCTCCGGCATCGGTGATCGGGAACATCTCAAGGAGCACGGAATCCAGTGCCGGGTGCACTCCCCGGGAGTGGGCCGCAACCTGCATGATCGCTACGAGGTCACAGTGGTGAGCGAGATGCAAGAGAACTTTGAGCTCCTGGCCGGCGCCAAATTCCAGCTGCCAATCGGAAGTGCGCAACCAGACTCTTTCCTGGAACAGTGGCGCCAGCAAGGCACCGGACTCTATTGCAGCAACGGTTCGGTTGTTGGCATTCTAAAGCGTTCGCGGCCTGACTTGGCCCAGCCGGATTTGTTTATCTTCGGACTCCCATTGTCCTTCAAGGGTTATGAGCTCGGCTACTCGAAGGACCCGAAGCATAACTTTTTCACTTGGGCGATTCTGAAGGCGCACACGCGCAATCGCGATGGAACGGTGAAGTTGCGCAACAATAATCCGCTTGTCACTCCCGACATTAACTTTCACTACTTTGAAGAAGAGTCTGGCCAGGTGGATAACGATGAGGCTGACGATCTGCTAGCGATTGTGGATGGAGTGAAATTCGTGCGAGGCATTGCGAAGCACGCCCATCTCGTCGTCAAGCGCGAAGCTCACCCCGCTGGCATCGCTCCCGAGGACGACGACCAGGCGATCAAGGATTGGATCCGCCGCGAATCCTGGGGACACCATGCCTGCGGCTCGTGCCGAATGGGACCGCCTGAAGACGAGAACGCAGTCCTGGATAGTAGCTTTCGAGTGCTGGGCAACGCGCGGGACGGGGACGAAAAGCGTCCCTTCATCCCGGGACTAAGAGTCGTGGATGCCTCCATCTTCCCGAAAATCCCTGGCTACTTTATCGTGACCAATCTCTACATGGCCAGCGAGAAGGCCGCCGATGTGATTCTGGAGGAGGCGCGTTCCTCGTCCGCCCCCACGGACTCCGAGACCTATCCCGATGAATTTCGCAAGCACGAGGCCGAGGCGATTCGCAAACGCAGATCAGAAGTAGACAAAGATCCGTCGGACCAGGACGCCGTCTCAATAGATCCGCTGGCCGGCGACCGATGGTCCGAGGATGTCACTGGATTGGCGATTTCAGGCGGGGGCATACGCAGCGCGACGTTTAATCTTGGTCTACTCCAAGCCCTTGCCAGAGTCCATTGCCTTCGCCGGATTGATTTTCTTTCCACGGTTTCCGGCGGCAGTTATATAGGTTCTTTCCTCGGCCGATTTTTCGATCGTCTGCGCTCTGAGCCGTTTGCCACGGGACAACGTGCGTCCGTTTATCCGGCGGCTGACCGCGTCGAACACGAGCTGGTCGCGCCCGATTCGCTCGAGGTGAAATGGCTGCGCAAGAATGGCAATTACATAGCACCATCTGGCAAGGGGGACGTGCAATTCGATCTCGCCGTTTTCGTTCGCAATCTTCTCAGTGCGCATTTCGTCGTCGGCACGTTGATCTTCGCGCTCTTCGGTCTTGCTAACGCCGTTCGCTACGGACTCTTCGATAAGATTCTGGCTGTGCAAGGGCTCGTGCTGGCTAAGTCGGAGCTACCCATCGGACACCTAATCGAGGCGGGACTTGGCGTTTTTTGGAGTCCTTGGTTTGTTCTGTGTGAGTTAATCCTGCTTTTTGCCGTGCTGCCTAGGATCATTGGCTACTGGATGGCATCCGAGGATATTCACGAGCGCTACCAATGGCCTCCTCTTCTTCTTGTCTTCATCTTTCTGGCGGTGCTGTTCTATCTCGGTCTCCACGACGGAACCCACTGGGAGCCCCTCTTTCTTGCCTTCTCTCTCTTGACCGCTTTTATCTGTGTCGAGCTCGCATGGCGACGAGGTCGCTATCAGGAGGACGCGACAGGTACCGGAGGCGCGGACACGCAAAAATCGCGGACTCGCAACTATCTCACGGTGGATTTGGGTTTTGCTCTGACGCTGGCCGGCATGGCTCTGGCTTTTACACTAATCGACACCGCCGGGCATGCTTTGCAGCAGTTGGCTGCCGGGAGTGCCAGCTACACCGCGGCCTTTGCCAGATTTGGGGTGTTACTTGTTGCTCTTATTCCAATCGCTCGAATTGCGGCTTCCTTTTTTAGTAGAGGGCAGAAGGCGGGGCAGCCACCGTCAACCCTCGGTCGTATTTTCAAGACGGAGCTTGTCGCCTTTCTTCTCGCCCTGGTGCTTCTCGCCGTGCCCTTAATTTTTTATTCCTTCGCCGCCCATGCTGCCTATCGCGGCGGCCTGGCCGTTTGGATGGGCGTCTTGACGACTATTTTCGCGCTTGTTGTTTCCTTCATTCTATCGCGCCCCGCAGCTCTTGTTTTTGTAAACCGCTCCTCGCTTTCGCAAACCTACGCTTCGCGGCTGGCCCGCACATTCCTCGGCGCTTCAAATCCACTTCGCCACCATCCTTTAGGCGCGAATATTAATGAGGTCACCGCCGGCGACGATGTGTCTAGCGTTAGAGATTACCGTCCGCACGAAACGGGCGGGCCATTGCATCTCATTAATGTAACGCTTAACCAAACGGTGGACTTCACCTCTCAGCGAGGCAACCGCGACCGGAAAAGCGAGAGTATGGCAGTGAGCAGTCTGGGTTTGAGCATTGGCCGGAGATGGCACAGCCTGTGGACTAATCCAACCGAGCCGGCCCTGCATGCGCAAGGGCCCGGAATCGTCGCCAGAGTCAATGCCGAACAAATTGTCATCACGAAGGACGGAAAAGCTCCGCGGGATGGTCAGGGACCAGCACAGGGAGTCTACCGCTATCGCCTCGCCGATTACGCCCTGCCATCCTCTCCCAACAGGTTGCCGGAGCCCGTAGTGAAGCTCGGCCAACCGGTGAAAACCGGCGACCCGTTGGCGACGCGCTGGCAATGCCATAAGCCGCATCGCGCGCGCATGCAACCGATAGGCTGGCCACGGGGAACCGAACACCCATTACTCGATCAGAATGGCATCCCGGCTCAATGCGCTGAGACCCTTTCTCTCCGCCAATGGATGGCTATCTCTGGCGCAGCCGTAGCGCCGGGCCGCGGCCATGAGACGCGATTGGGCACCGCCCTCCTCTTCGGCCTGGCCAACCTCCGGACCGGCTACTGGTGGGATAGTAGTGTCACCGAAACGTCCCGAGCCGGTTTTCCCCGGCTTACCTTTCTTCGACGGCTCCTTTACCTCTTGCCCCGAGTCTTCCTCACCGAAGCTCTTCTTATTTCTGAGTGGATCGCGCGCTACCCCGGTCCTTGGGAACGCTATTGGTATCTCACGGATGGCGGGTTCTTTGAAAACCTCGGCGCCTACGAGTTAATCCGGCGCCGGGTCCCTCGCATTATCGTGAGCGATGCCGGAGAAGATGCAGCTTTTGAGTTCGGTGCGCTGGCAAATCTTGTCCGGAAGGCCCGCATCGATTTTTGCGCGGAGTTCACCCCTTTCACGCAGAATGAAATCAATCTCCATGTCCCCCTTCCGGTGCGAGAGCTTATTGGGTCGCTCGAGCAGCTAAGGCCAACATCCGGCCGGCGCGACGATGGAAACAGTAATCCTACTCGCCAGCAAGGGGCGCTCTTCTGGGTAAACTATACGAGCCAACCTGGAACAAGATCTGTCTTACTCTATCTCAAAGCCAAGCTCACCGGAAATGAATCGGCGGATGTCGCTAATTATCACGCGACCCACCCGGAGTTTCCTAATGAATCTACGGCAGATCAATTTTTCGATGAAGAGCAATGGGAGAGCTATCGGCAGCTAGGCGAACAGCTCGCCTCGGGATCTTTTGCCGATCCGAATTGGTTCTGGAAGATCCCGGTTTGAGATAGGAGCTCCCGCAGACTTTCATTAGCCCCCAGAGTAACCACCAACCGACCCCGACCATGACACTACTAACTCCTCATCCCTGCCGAATACCATTAGGATCTCGCTTCCACTGGGCTTTCCTTGTCTTGGCGTTCTTTCTTCTTCCGCTTTCTCTCCGAGCATCGGACCATGCCGATCCGATCCATTTGCCCCAAGGCTTCGAGATTTTCGATGACGGCAAGCCTAACGCAGCTGCGACGGCTCGAGCGGCTGGCAATACGACTGACCTATTCGTCTTCCCAGTCGGAGCCGATGGCAAATTGATTAATTTCCCAGACAAGGAGGGACCGCCATTCACGCCCTTTGAACAAAATAAGCCTCCGGTCTACCTGGAAACGACTGACGTGGCGCAGATCAAAGCGCTCGCCGTTGTTTTTTGTGTCCGGCCCGGCCTAAGAAAGGCGCCTCCCCTGGACTTGTCGCAGTACACCTACTTCATTCACATGGATCTACACAGCCGCGTGGTCTTTGATCCCGCAAGCAGCGAGTTTGCGCGTCATGGTGGGAGCATTCCGGAGCCGGAAAAAATCAGCCCCGATGTCACGATCGAGATTCAACTCAACAATGACACGACTGTTAAGAAACAAACGATCACCAGTCCTAGCAACATTTTCCATAATGCCGACAAGGTTCATATCTATAATGCGAAGACCTTGAATCTCGAGGAAATCGCGAAAAGCCCGAACGACATTCAGCTCTATACCGGATATCAGGGCAATCCCTTCCTTTTTCCGAAATTTTTCGGCACCAATATTGTTTCGATGGTCCTGATGATTCCCGTCTCCTGTTTTCCCGACGGTCAGCGAGATTGGCTCTTCTGGGGCGCGACAGTTGGGAAAAACGGCAAGCAGTTCGACCATGTGGGACGCTCGCTCCGAACCCAGAATCCCCGCTTTGATTTGCTCAACACCTATCCGCCTAAAGATCACGTCAAAGTGCTCAAAGACGAAGAGAAGAATCCGAGTTTGATGCGGAATCTTTTTGTGAAGTTCGGTTTCGATTCTTTCTTTGCTTATCGTCCCTGGGACTACACTCCTGACGTGATGATCTATACCAATCGATTCAATGTTGGCTACCCCAACGGCCGGCGGCTGGAGGACGACGTCGCCGCATTGCTGGCTCGTTACGGGGATACGCTTCTTTACGAGCTTTCCTACACCTCAGCCAAGTTCCCGCGGGACACTAAGATACCCGGTGAAAGATTTCACACGGAGTTTCCTTATCTGGTCGCTCCTCTCCCTGACTCGCCAGTACCGGCCGGACCGTTTCTGAGCACGAGGAACAAGGTCATAGTCGGAGCCATCGTCGTTAGCCTTCTTGTCCTTGTCTTGTTCGCCGCGGTCGGATTCTGGTCTGTCATCAAGTCGCTTTTCCGCAAACGTCCCATCCCAGGTTAGTTTGACGGCCTGATGCCTGTCACCGTCCCTCCTTGGTTTGTCCTGGGTCCGCCAGGCGCATCGTCCGTGGCGCGGTGGTCATGAGGCCAGGTTCCGACTGCGGATTGGAAATTCTGAACAGTCTCGCCATCATGGCGAGCGCGTTCTCGTTAAAGATATCGCTGTGGTCCCGGATGATTTCCTTCGGCACCTGAATTATCCAATAAGGAGTCTGCAGCCGATCCTCTATTTTCGGCCTTAACTCCCATTGCGTTTCCCCGCCTGTAGGCGCGAGCGTCAAGAACCTGACCTCTCCGTTGGGTCCGGTAAGGGGTTCGCGAAGATTTCGCCGGAACGCGGCCAGCATTTCCTCACTGCACACGTCGGTGTCCTGGTAAGTTGGCGTTCGGGCCGTCCCTTCAGCTACTGTTGCCTCATAACTGACCAGTCTGCTGTTGTGGCCGGGCGTGCGCGTGAAATACTCCTTCTGGGAGACATTGTGGCTGCTGTCGCCATACTTGGTGTCCCATTCGTATTTTCGAAAGGTTCCCGTCGCGTTCGATAACTGGGTGCCGACCGGAAACAGAATTCCTGTCGCCCAATCCGCTTTGGAAGTGATCGAGACAATCAGCGGATGTTCCGCGCTGATTTCATCCCCACTCGCGCCTTTCCGCGAAATGTACCGGCGCCGCAGCATGTCGATCATTTCTTTGGCATAAATTGATTCACCTGCGGAATTCAGTAACACTACGAAGTCCGCCGGCGTAGTGAAGGTCCCTCCCTCGCCCGGTTCCTCCGAGGTCGCCTTGGCGGCCAGGGCTTGGGCCATCGCCTTCTCCAGCAGCAACGCGCCAAAGGAATGACCTATGAGAATCGTCCTCGATTGATGGCCGCTTTCCCGCGCCGCCTTGCGCGTCGCCGCGACGGACTGGAAGATCGTTTCTGTGACAGGCAAGTCAGCCACACGCGTCGCCGCATTTTTTCTGCTGTAGAAGGACAACTCGTGCGGGACGAAGAAAATTCCTTTTGAGATTGTATCCAGGATCGATCCCTCCCGAAACACGCCGTCGCCGCCCGGAACCGATTTCCCCCGCCATCCGACATAAAGACCAAAGAAGCGATGCCGGGCCTGATCCGCCTCGGCAAGATGCTCAAGCAGGCAATGGAACTTCCCGACATCGTGCCCGCGGATGTTACTCGCGTCGTTTTGCCAGCCATGGACATACACGACAAGGACAACATCCCTCGCGCCCGCCGCTCGCTTGATCGCCTGCACGGTCCACCCTAGCTGACGCCGGTCCCAGTAATCACCCTTTTCGTCGAACTCGATGTAACTGACGTCGAATCGATGATTCGGAACCTCGGTAGTGAAGGGCTCATATTGGTCTAATTGCCGGCCTTGAACAAAATCGGTCTGTGGTCCATGAGGCCAGGGCCGCGAATCGTGATCGCGATAAGCGCGGTTTGCAACGCACCCTGTGAGGACTGTTCCCATGGAACAAAGCGCGAGCAATATCTTACGCACGGCGAGTGACCTCCTTGGGGGGGTATCCCCTGGGAAGCGGCCTCCCAGCTGCCGTGTGATTGTTAGAGGGCATTTTCTTCCTCCAGGATTTACGGACCTTAATCAGACCAGCAAGCTCTGCACAAGTCAAGCCTAGGAGTGACGGCGAAATCACCGTCACCGCAAAAGACCGGCGTCCACATAAGAATTTGGTAAGTGTCGAGGTATAATTAGCGTTGCACGCTATCAAGACGTTGATTGCTCGCATTTTTGGCGTCGCGGCTTGACAGCAAACAGCCTTAGAATACTCTTGCTGACGTGAGACGCGACGAAAACCAATTCTCGTGTTCCGCGAAAGATCAAGAATATGCTGCGAGCGTAAGCGAACCGAAAGGTTCGAGGAGACTATCGCCCCGGCAGAGTTAGAGAGAGAAATTCATGACAGCAGCAGCAGCGGGATACCTCTACACGGTCACGAACGACACAAAGCAAAACGGGGTTGCCATTCTCCAACAAAATGCGGACGGATCGTTGACGGAAGTAGCTGGTTCGCCATTCCCGGCTGGAGGCAAGGGGCTCGGGGGTGGTGACATTGATCAGCAGGGTGCGATTCACGTCCACGGCCCCTATGTGCTCGCGGTCAATCCAGGTAGTAATAGCGTTGCAATTTTTCATAAGAGCGATAGCGGGGGCTTAACGCCAGTTGTAGGTTCGCCATTTCCGTCCCGCGGTTCCACACCGCTGAGTCTTACCGTTCATGAAGACCTTGTCTACGTTGCAAATCAAGCCGCTTCATTTGCTAAGCCATCGAGTGCCCCGAATATAGTGGGCTTCCGCATGAGCAATCACGGAGCGCTCACTGCAGTAGCAAAGTCTATGATCGATTTCCCCGTTGGTCACGGCCCAGCGCAGATCGAGTTTAATCCAAAAGGCAGGATTGTCGCCGTGACGTCGGGCTTCCAGGATGAAGCAACGAACAACGTTCATGTCTACAGAGTCCAGGTGGATGGCACACTTAAAGAGGGCCCTGGCTCTCCAATCCACACGGCTGGTGTCTCCGGTAGCGTCGGCTTCTCGTGGAACCCCGAAGGCAATCGCGTGTACGTTTCAAACTTCAACGGTGATGCCGTCACGGTCTTCGACGTGGACGAAGGGACCGGGGCAGTAAAGCAGGTGGGCGACACCTACAAGACCCACGGAACAGCCCCCTGCTGGACCGTTCTTTCGTCAGACGGAAAAACGCTCTATGTTGCGAACTTTGTAAGCAATTCGATCAGCGTCTTCGATGTTCGCGCAGATGGCGAACTAACCCATCTTGGAACTGCGAAACGCCGCGGGGCGACTGGTCCTGATACGAAAGATTTAGTGCTTTCCAAAGATGGGAAATTCTTATATGCGGTCGGCTCCGGGCGTAGAAACATCTCGGTTTTCAGCATTGGTGCTGATCGAAAGCTTACCGAATTGCCAAAAGATAAGTCCCCACTGAAGCTCAGAGCAGGGAAGAATATTCTCGGATTAGCTATTGACTAGTCGGCGCCGTGAAGATGCAGCTTCGAAGGGTTGGAACTGATGCTGTTCTAGCTTTTTGGCGGCCCTGCAATGTCCTCTAATTACACGTTTTCGCTGAAAGCAGCAGGGATCTGCTGTAGCACCTTTCGTGCGCACGAACGACAGGTCGTATTTAGTCTTTGACTCGGCTCATGCCTGCGTCGCCGTACCATTTCTTGCGCGCTTGGTCGTTGAAATCCGGATTCGGAAACAGCCGAAAGCCAAGCACACCGGAGGGGTTGCCGTAAACGGTTTCGTCGATGCCTGCCGGCTCCGGCACTACCTGTTTCCCTCGGCTCTTGAGCACCGGGAACGCAATGGCTTTGCCAAATCAATCTGCGGCCAATTAAAAGTAAAAATGCCACCTGCTGTGGCACTCGGCGAGGAACGCAATCTGGGGCGAGCGCCATTCTTAGAGATTTTAGAAATTCAGCAGTGGCTTGTCCACAAAATTAAATTGCAACTTGTGCGAGGTGTGGGATCGCATATGGCGCTCAAAGGCTCGCGGTTCCTCTCGTAAACATACCTGCTATGAATAGTCAGCGGAAAAAGCCGCCCAACTAGCTATGGAATGGGAGTGCTGGTGACTGCGATTTCCGAGCCGCGTACGTAAACTTGCCAAGCGGTAGGATGCCCCTCGGCCAGCGATGGCCCTTCGAGAACTAGCGTACGTCCTGCGTACGCGAGTGTAGGTGTATGTCGATGCCCGCAACATAGATGGAAATTCGTCGATGCTTGTAGATGCGCTTGTTCAGCTAACAGGGCTAAGAACTCCCTTGCCTCACTGGGATTGTGGACAAGAAACGCAGATTCTTGGATTCCTTTTCGACTTAACGGCCACTTCCATTCTCCCGGCCTACGAAAAGGCGCGTGGTGGGTAAGAACGATCAGATTTTTGCACCATTCCGGCTTGGCGGTCAGGATTTGTCGCAATCGATCGAGTTGACCGCGCCCGAAGCGGCCGATTGCGCTCGGGCCAAGCGTGTTCGGTGGCAGCTGCCGTCCAAATGGGTCATCCGGACAACTATTAAGAATCAGAATGACTACGGCCGCAACTGGATCGAGCAGTTGTAGCGGGAACAAGTTCTCGCGGTTTTTTTCAAACCAGGGCCAGAACAACTCTCGTTCCGCTTGGGCGCGCGCGTCGTCACGATAAAACTCAGGGGTCGCTTCGGGAAAGCGTTGCCGTTGGGTTGAGTCCTTATCGTCGAAGATAATGGCAGCGCGCTTTTCTATCTCTGGTTCGAGCTCTTTAGACGTCATTTTCACAATCTGCTTGAGCGTATCACCCGTGGACATCTCTGTTGCAGGTGCAAAAAGCGCCAGCTTTTGTAAATAGAGCCACAGTCCGTCTGAGGAACCTAGACCGGGGGATGTATATGCGGAGTAACAATCATGATTCCCCAAGGTAAATACAATAGTTGACTTTTTGTTACGGCACTGCTGAGCAATCTTCGCGAACCTGTCCCATTCTCCCCCGCTGCCGGTATCGGTCTCGTCTCCGCCGATAACGAGATAACGTGGGGGACGTACTGCCTCACGTTCTAACCACAGCGCGAATTTCGATTGACCTCCAGGGCCTCCTTCTGCCCGAGCCACGCTATCGGAGTACGTGATATGGATATCACTCACAAAGCTAAACAACGGAGTAAGGCCTTCGGTGAGCGCGCATTCGGTGGAGCGGACAGGAATGATTTCGATCAGTTGGCGGAAGTGCTTGTGGCTGATCCGAACTAACTCCAACATGATGACCAAAACCATCGCAATAGCGAAAAGGACCGCGGCAGTGATCGAGATGAAGATCGCCTTTGATACGAATAAACAATAGAGAGCGCCTACGATCGGAGCAAAAAATAGGAGGATATAGACCCAGGCGCTCTCCTCCATCGAAAGAGGTTCGTAAAGGACCAAAGTCAGCGCCGTCCATATGAAGAGAGCAGCTGGTAATTGTTTCACAGAAGGACCAAAGAAGGCTGAGACGACGCACCAACCGACGAGAACAGTAATCGCTGAAGCAACCGCAGGATAACCCTTAAAATCCCAGTGGTGCGTCAGCTTCTTGGCTTTCACTTTTAAAGGCTTGCCATCTCTTTTCTGGACGATGCTTCCCAGGAACAGATCACCGCTGCGGTCCAGATTGCATGGATTCGCTTTGTTGAGAGCCTGGGTTCACGATCCAAAGTCTGCCAAATCAAGCAGGATCAAGGAAAGTCAAAATTTTGGGTGAAAATATGCCAAATCAAAATGGCAAAACAGGTCTACTAGAATTTGTGCTGAAAACGATTCGACATTCTGCTCGTTGATTCGCGAGCTAACCGGGCGGTAACGCGGAAGTTGGATTGGACCCGGTACCCGAATTGGAGCCCAGGGAACTCTTACTGGCCCGACCGCCTTCGTGCGCAGCCTATGTAATGAGCGCACTTAGCCCACCTCCGTTGGACTTCACCCACGAATTTTCCAAAACGTTAGCCACTCGTTACTTTTCGACTCTTGGCTTGGCCTTCGTTTCGCCGCTGCTACCCTACGCAGGTCTTTCTCGGCTCAAGGCATTTTGGCCGGAAAGTAAAGAATGTAGCGCTATGGGGCATTGTGGAAGTTCTGTTCTAGCGGAGTTAGCGCGACGTTTTCCCGAAACTTGGCCAGAATGTTTCGTGGCTTGAAATGCAGTCGTACGAACAAAAAACGCCTCCAAAAGGCGGTGTGTTACCGACCCTCGATGCGCCAGACTTACACTCCGCCGAGATGCGTCACTAGAATTGTATCGTGTACCGATAACCCGGACCCGCGTCTGCGTGATTTTGAGAGAAGTGCGCTTCAGCCATAATTCGTATCAGGACAGATTTTATTCGTCAGCCAAAATTTTCCTAAAATGTGCGAAGATCAGCAGAAAATGCGGCCATTATCCGTCAAAGTTCGTCAAACAAATGGTCGCCCCCGTACATTAATCGACTTGACTGAGCGCCGTGTGTCTGAGAGTCTGGCCGAGCACGAATCACATGACGGCCATGACGCCTGTGTTCGCCATCGATCTTACAATCGGGTTGTTCTACTTGTCAGCAATATCGGGGGCCTTCGTTATTATCGGCGGTATTGTGCTGATTGGGAAACGGAAAATTTATATTGATCAGGCAACGAAAAAACCCATTGAATTTGAACTCCCATTGTTTGGGAAATTCAAAAGCAACACACCTGCTCTCGCATTATTTTTCTTTGGCACTTTTCTGATCACATATCCCATCATGAAGAGGCCAGCACCTCCACCAATAGCACCCGATGTGCACCTCGATGGCGAGATAACTAACGATAAAGATTATCCGTTCGAAGTGTACGCCGCGGTCGAAGCTGAACGAGTTTCAAATCACCGTACCTTTAGTATTAAGGTGCCACAGCTGTCAGGTGACAGAGATGAATATAAGCTCCTATACCTCACCGACGACCGTCGTTTCTGTGAGGAACGCGTTCCAGTAAAAAACAAGTCGGAGAGAATCACTCTGCAAACGAAAGAAGTACCTCGCAACCAGGTTGTGCTTGAACAGGGTAAAGTCGCCGACAAGCCTAGTGGTTACTAACATGCTTCGGTCACGCAAATGTCGCACCGGCACATTTCTTTCCATCATGGGTGCACTGATCTGTGCAATTCCTGCTCGAGGTAGCGATTCGACCTATACGTTTCGAGGCAAAGTCTTGGCGACAACCGCTACTAGTACTGCTGGAGCTGCTGGTCTCAGCGTTACACTCACTCCGCCGAAGAAACTGAACAAGCCTGCATTGACGACGACAACCAATGATCAAGGAGCATTTGAGTTAACAAATGTCGATTCAGGTGAGTACTTGCTCGAGATTTTTCAAAGATTAACCGTGCTTTACCGAGAAGTGGTCACGGTTCCGGCTACACTGGAAACAGAAGTTCGACTCAATCCTGATTTGGACGCGTTAGTGGACCAGATCAACCTCAGTGATGCGCAGGCGCGACTCAAACCAGTAAACACACTCGCTTTTGACCTCCACTACCCCACGCCGGACGTTGTCTCGGCGGTTTTGCAGAGACTGGAGTTGGAGCCGACGAAACCACTTTCAGCACAGGGTGAAATCAACGCGCTCGTAATTCTGGCTAGACGTGCAGATCAGCCGTGGTTGCCGGAACAAGTGTCTCGCGCGCAGAAAATATTGACTGGGTTTCAGCAACGAGAGCAGCAACTAACTCCTGGGCAAAAATGGGCAGTTGGAGAGCTCGCGAACGCTTTGAATCAGCCGTCCATTGCTGCTGCCGTTGTACCGAATGGCCCTCGGGCTCTCGTTGGTGTCAAAGGGTTCTGCTATTTAGGCAGGTTCGCCGAAAACACTTGGAAGACTCAGTACGTAAAGTTTTCAGGTGATCATCTGCCAAAGCAAGGCGATGTTGGCATTGTGTCTTACCCGGTGAATGTCCGGAACAAAGCTTCGCCAGATGGCCAGGAGGTGGCGACAGCACAGATTGGGCAAAAGCTGAGGATGGACAATCTAGCTAAGCACGATCCAGATGTGTATTGGGCCCAGGTCACCGTGGTCGAGTAATCGACAGCATATCAATCGAGCCGGAGCCTCTCCTCAAGGCCGCGTCGAAGCCCTCATACTGCAACCGAAAATCTGGTGCGGTTGACATAGCGCCCAGGCCAGTGATTTAGAGCGACTCTTTACTTTTCGGCGCTGGCGTTGACGCGCTTTCGCCACCGCTGCTCAAGTGCGTGTTCCATCTCTCATAAGATTTGACCGAAAAAGTTAAACCCCGCTCTTTCAGGAGTGTAAGTCTGGCGCGGGAACGCGTTTTCTCTTCGAGGCTGTCTGCGGGATAGCCCAATTGTGCTAGGATTTGTGCTAGAACACGGATGAATTTCTAACACCGGCTTGGTGAAATCTTCTTCGCGGCCCGTACAAGCGTAACGAATATCGCAAAGTCATTCCGCCGCTAACCGTGCTTCGACGGTTTGATTGCCTTCTCGTGTCGATCGAGCGCAGCGCGCGCGGACCCCGATTGTCTCCGCGTGATTAGCGTGCAGGCGGCAAGGTTTGAGGCTTTGCGTTTGCGCGTTTCAGCAAGCCGAAGAGATCGCTATCGGTGGAAAAGACGAGCGTTGTATCTTTCGTGAGCACTCTCCGATACGTGTCCATGCTCTTGAGGAAATTGTAGAATTCGGCGGCTTGCGGATTCTGGGTGTAAGCCCGCGCATAAATCTCGGTCGCTTTTGCGTCGGATTCGCCACGGATCTGTTGCACCTGCCGGTAAGCGGTCGATTGAATTTCATTTAAGTCGCGTTCTTTTTGTCCGGCGATGCGTGCTGCTTCCCCTTCGCCTTCTGAGCGAAACCGCTGTGCAATCTGCCCGCGTTCGCTCATCATTCTCTGGTAAATTCGACCGAGCACATCAGGATTGTAATTCACGCGTTTGAGCCGGAGGTCGAGCAGCTCGATGCCAAACTCCGACAATTTCCCTGCCGCTTTCGTCCTAATCTCGTCCTCGATTATCAATCGGCCGTACTCGATCGGCGGCAGGACTCCAATCGTTCCCAGGCCCGTCGGCACATTTTTTAGATTTTCATCGCGCAGCGGTTTGCGATTTTTGTCGATGCGAACGATCTCGATCAGGTCATGTTTGGCGACAGCGTTGCGGGTCTCGCTTCCAAGAATGTCTTCCAACCGCGATTGCGCGCTTCGCTCATCGCGCAGCCGGACGAAATAGGTCTTGGCGTCGTTGATTCGCCAGCGGGCAAATGTATCGACATGAATGTAAGTCTTGTCCCGGGTGGGGATGGCAACGGGCGCGCCGTCCCATTCGAGAAATCGCTTATCGATCCGGTTGACTTCTTGAACGATGGGAAGCTTAAAGTGCAATCCCGGGTCCGTAATTGGTTCTCCAACCGGTTTGCCGAATTGCGTAATGATTACTTGTTCCGTCTGGTGAACGGCAAAGAAACATCCTTGCAACGCGCGCAAAAAGACGACCGCGAGGACGATCGACACGAGCCAAAGACAACCGCGCTTGCTCATTTCTTCTCCAGGGGTTTTCCGGTGAGCGGCAGGATCGGCAACAGATTTCGCATCGAATCGTCGATAATGATTTTCTCCCCCGTCGCGGAGAGCACGTCGCCCATGGTTTCGAGATAAAGCCGCGTGCGCGTGATTTCCGGCGCCTTGATGTATTGCTCGAGCATGGCATTGAATGATGCGACGTCGCCCTGCGCTTCATTCACACGCTTGAATCGGTAGCCTTCGGCCGCGCGAATCGCCTGGTCTGCCTGCCCCTTCGCTCTAGGCACCGCTTCATTGTAATCGCCGTTCGCGATGTTAATGGCGTTTTCGCGGTCTTGTTGCGCTTTGTTGACTTCGTTGAAGGAGGCCTGCACCTCGGCAGGGGGGTTGACGTTCTTCAGTTGCACCTGATCGACGCGGACGCCGAGCATGTAGCGTTTCGCTAGTTCCTGCATTCGCGCAAGCGCCGAGACCTCGATGTCTTGACGACCGATCGTAATGACTTCGTCCACCGTTCGGTCGCCGATCACTTCGCGCATCGCCGCTTCCGATAAATCGCGCAACGTCTGGGCAGGATTACGGACGTCGAACAGATATTGCCTGGGATCGTCGATGCGGTATTGCACGACCCATTCGACAAGTGCGGCGTTCAGATCACCTGTGACCATTGACCTTTCTTCCTCCGCATCTTTCGGCGGTTGGTCGGGATTTGTGTATCCAGGAGTGGTGAAGCCGAACTCAAGTTTCAATTGCCGCCGCGTCGGCAGGACAGTTACTTCATCGATCCCAAAGGGCAGCTTGAAGTGCAGCCCTGGCTCGACCGTTTTCAAAAACTTGCCAAAGCGAAGAACGACCCCTTCCGATTCAGCCTGCACTGTGTAGCACGCTGTCCATATCAAAATCACCAGAAGAATGACGACGACAACACCGGCGATCAATCGCGCGGGGAAACGCGGAAGGTGAAAATTGTAAACGACGGGAGATTGGCTGTTCATGGTGGTCGCGCGGGCGCACCTCCTTCTAGACCCTTCTCAACGCAGCGTAAACAAGTGAACTCCGCATGAAAGGCGAAAGTTGCCGTTTTCGAATCGTTTGCAGGTTCTTGAAACGCATCTGTTAAAAATTCAAGTCAATCTCACGGTATTGAACACTCGATTTAGACATGCGGGTTCGATTCCCGTTGCCCGCTATTTCCCTATGAAACAGGACTCTCGCGCAGCTGTAGCCATAACGAAATAGGCTAAAAGTCATAACTCATCCGTCTATTTCCGCCATAATCCATGTCTGTCCGTCGCCCACAATTTTTCACTTGTGGCCCGCCTCTTTTTTAATCGACGCACTTCGCGCTTTTGGACGAGTTACTTACTAGCGGAGCCACCGAACAATCGCGTCGATTGCTGCGATTACGGCGGCAACGGCAGCGATGACTGTGAAGAAAAGCGTCCACTTGAAGATTTTGTGGGGGCTTGGCGGCCTTTATGATTGTCTCTGTTATACCAACGTGCCTTCGGCGCTCCATTTCGGCCCGCACGAAAACCCCACGGTCACTCTCAGGCTTCCATTTTGGAATCTCAGCCGCAAGTTCCTCGTCGGACATCTTCAACACGTTCTGTTTTTCCCACTCGGTCATTCAGAGGTGAAACTATGAGCGTGAAAGTCATCAATGTGAAGTCTGTTCGCCTCGGCTGGAAAGTTTTTGAAGCGCCGGGCGTCGAGCCAGTATTTTTGGAAGAGGAGCAGGGAATCAATTACGCGCAGATTGCGCGTCGCCTCTTCTGTTGAGGATGTATCTATCTTAGCAGATGCGCTGGACTCAAAATTCAGGAATCGTCGATTTTATCTGATAACTTGCGGTTAAGAGCCAATCGCGATTTTCATAGGTAAAATAAGCTTTTTAGCGGGAATTGTGGCGAGTATCGAGGGATCGCCATAAGAAGGCCGAAAGTAGAACAAAAGTAGAACAAAGACCTGGCGATGGGTCCTAAAGCTCGTTAATCTGAGATAGGAAGGCCGCGGCCCGCGGCAACCGTCTCACACAGACGCCACTACAATCTCGCATGACCGTTCGACTGGACTACGTATCCTGACGGAAAGAGACGTTAAATACCGCGAAATTGCAGTTTTTATTGGCAGTAATTGGCAGTGCGATACCGCGCGTCCAAGCCGCGATCAAATGCGCGCTCCCACCCGTAAGCAACATCCGCAGTATCGCGACTGGGGCGCTTTTTACTTCTCGGGCGACTGGCTCTAAACGGACCGGTTTCATGATCGCAATCCACATTTCACGCGACCGGTTTTGGCCGATGTCGCTGCGCCGTGCCCGAAATGCCTAGGCGAAATATCTGAGCCGAATGCGCGAGGAAGTGTCTCAAGCCCTCGGCGCATTTGTCGGAGTCCCGGCGCAGTGTTGACACCGTTCCCCTTCGCGGCGTGCGTGGAAGGGTTTCAAACGTCCAGTGCGGATATTATCAGCTTGATAGACGTTTTCTGTGTCGGCAGTATCGCCAGCAGGAAGCGCAAAGTCCCCACCAGTTTTTATGGATCTTGATTTTGTCTGGCATCTGCCGCAGTCCTACCGTGATCCCAAGATCTTTTCGCAACTGTCCGCCGACGCACAGATTTACGTGCACTGCACTCATTGTCCATCGGAAGCGCGAATCGACATCTCGTTCGCCTCGGGCGACTTCAGCGACGCCAGATGCCGAGCCTGCGGCAAGAACGGCATGAAGCTCGTTCGTCATCTCGAAAAGACCACTTGCCATTGCCGGGATTGCGAAAAGGAGTTCACTACTTTCACCTCGCCCTTCATCACTGTCCGCTGTCCGGCGTGCGATTCGAATCAGCTCACGGTTTTGACATCGACGCTTGAGCCGCCATTCCCTCCTACCTTTCACGAGCTGCTCGTTGCTAAGGAGAATCCCTGGGGTATATCCGCCTCAGAAGATAGTGAGTTCATTGTCCAGTCCACTCAGGGCCTGAATTTCCTCCCCGATTTCCCGCTGTATTTTCTCGCCGACATTCTTTTCTTGCAGCGCCTTAGATCATACGGCGGATACCCGAAGCAACACGACCGTTTGCACCTCCTGAACCTGGAGGGCAATCTCTATCGCGACTATTTCCGGCGGACCGGCGAACTCGCCGCCGGAGTCAGGGCCATTCCCATCTTCGAACAGTGTGCCCGCGAGGAGCCCGATGCCGTAAACCGGGCGCTCATGGAACACAATGTTGCCATGGCAATCTACAGTCTACTCTCCCGGTATGAGGAGGACCTCGTAAATGCATTCGCTGGCCGGACGAGCCTCCGCCAATCTGCAATCACGGCCTCTGAACGCGCCCTAGCGGTATTCGAAAGGCTTGCCGCTGGCGATACTTCGGGAACGCACATCAAGAGTCTGAGCCCCGATTCCATGCGCATGCAGTGCGCGCGCATTCATCACCTGATTGGTGACCTTCTCAAAGTCGGCGATGCTTCGGAGGACGACCTGCGGGCCGCCATCGACCATCTCAATGCCGCGCTCGCCCTCAACGTTCTCGACGCTCGTCTGACCGCGGCCGTCCGCGAGTCTCGCGCCATAGCGGTCGTACGTCTCGAGAAGCCGGACGATTCCCTCATCAAGCAGGCGATCCAGGATCTCGAATTCGCCGTCAACCGTGGGGAGGAGGGCCGGGCGTGGTCGGACAAAATGGCCTCCCTCAGCAATCTGTCACGGCTCTACTCTTTGCGCCAACACTTCGATAAAGCGATCGGATACGCCGAACGCGCTGTCTCTATTGCGCTCCGCGAAATCGATCAGGTGATCGATGAGCAAATCCTCAAGCAGAAAGCCAGCCAGTACGCCGAATTGTTCGAACAACTCGCTTCCTTGTATGCCGCAACCCGACAACCCGAAAAAGCCTTGGCTGCGCTCGAGGCCTTTCGCGCCGGAACCATCCGCATTCATACCATGTCTGAAGCGGAAAAACAGGCGCATGACCAGCGAGCCGCTGAGGACATGATAAAGACTCAAATGGGGCGCCTCTTCGGCAACGAACCCGACACCGTTAAAGAAAGGTCGCTCAAACTCGAGCCGGTCCTTCCGCGCATCCAACCGTTGCGACACCACCTCGGTCCTGAGTCCGCGCTCGTATCGCTCGCCGTAAAGGGAGGCACCGTCACCGCCCTCGTTCTCACATGCAAAAGCCTCCTTCGCAGCGGCCTGCAATCTCATCAGTGGCGCATCATGCCCAACCAACTCAAAACGGTCGGCGGCTACCTGGATCTGGAGCCCGGTCCCATGAGAGAGCAACGGCTCCAGCGGATCTGCGACGAATGCTGGAGCGCATTCCTCCAGCCGCTCGAATCGCTGCTCGCGGGGAAGGGGGTAACTTCTATAGGTCTGGCGGCATCCGGCTTGATCGGGCAATTACCTTTCGAAGGATTCCGCTCCGCCGATCCCACTGCGGCGGCCGCCGCTTCGCCGCTGGCTTTCTTTTATCTGCCATCGTTCCAAGTCGGTTCGGATCTGGCCGCTCGCAATAAAAGTGAGGGCAACGGCAAAATGTTGATCGTCGGCTATGCCGATACAGACCTTCCCTCTACCGTGGAGGAGGTGACCGCTCTCCGATCGTTGTACAAAGACCGCGTCGTCGTTTTGGACACGACTTCCTCGTCCAAACGCAGCGTGCTGGAAGCGCTTCAGCAGCCCTGCTCCTACATTCATTTCACTTGCCACGGCTCCTTCGATCCGGTCGTGCCTCTCAATTCGGCGCTTCACCTCGTGCGCAACCCGGAAAACGACAGTCACCGGATTACCGCCCGCGAATTGCTCGAGGTGCACGTCCCTGACTTTCCAGTCGTCACCATGTCCGCCTGCTCCACTGCACTCGTCGCCGTCGACGTTTCCAACGGCAATGCGGGATTGGTGGGCAGCTTGCTCCGTGCGGGCGCTAGGTGCGTCATCGGCACGCGCTGGGACGTATATGACGACACCGCCGCCGCCTTCATGCGCGGTCTGTACTCGCGCGTCGTCGCCGGGAATGCCGGTCCATTCGAGGCCTTCGTCGCGACCCAGCGCGACACCGCCAAAACAGGCGGCTTGGAAGACTGGGCCGCCTTCGCCTACGTAGGTTTACCATAGCCAACAAGGACAATGCCAAGCATGGAGCAACAGCACGGCAGGAGTTATCGAGCAATCCAATGTTTCAGGAGCTGAGGCGGACTGAACGGATGAAAGAGATTTTGAAAAACAGCTAGCCGGGGTGATCAACCTTCGCGAGTACGCCGGATACGTCGGTTCGCCGTCACGAAAGAACCGCATGAGAGTACCTTGCCGACGCAATTCGCCGCCGATCAGCCTGCAGGCGCGATTCATTCCGTTTGGGAGAGATTGCAGGCCGTTACGGAATCGCTCGAACAGCCACGATTTGTGAAAAATTTACCGCCAGAGGCGGAATCAAAAATGATCTACAATTCTGGTGGCAACTACCCGATCAGCAAGATATCCAGCAATCCCGTGACGGTCTCCGTAAAATTTTATATCGTTAATCCCGAGGGGTAAACCGACTGCGCCATTTCCCGGTCGCGCAGGGTTGACACTCCTTAACCGTTTTGACACTCTGGGCCGTAGTTTCCCCTCCCGGCGGCAGGCACGGCGGAACACCGCACGGCCTGAAGTGGGGATGAGTCTGTGAATCGCGCGTCTGCCGAGACGATGGACTCTTTACCGCCAGAGAACAGAACGGAGAAGATCCTATGAAATCGATCAATCGCGCCAGCGGGCTTCGGATCACGATGCCTGACCACTTCAATGTTACAGACTCAGCAGCAAAGCCGGCAGGGCCTCCGCGACGCACGGCACGAGGCCGTGTTTTCGGCGCGGTTCCAATGCCGGAAGCCCCAACTACAGGACCGACGTCGACTGATGCCGTGGTTGCGGCGTTCGCGAATCAGGAGATGGAACTCGTCGACGAGATCCAATTAACGCCCGACGCGGCGGCGCCTGCACCAACCCGCCGGCGCGGCCGCGGAGTGAGTGGTGAGGCTGCGAAGACCGAGCTGATACTGACCGTCAACCCAAACGAAGACGCTGTCGTTTTGCTGGAACAAGACGGAATGTATTCATGGCAAATTCCGACTACGACAACGACCGAGGCCGATGCCGCGACTAGGCGCGGAGTACGGGCAGCGCCGCGGGCGCGAATCATCACGTTCAGCATCACCCTCCCGAGCGGAGAGGCGCCGCGGCGGCGCTCCGCCAAGCGTGGAATCATTGGCGACTTCGTCTTTGGGCGCGTCAAGGCGTTCGTCTTCAAATTCGCGGCGCGGATTGTCGTCGGCCAGGCAATGAAATATCTGGAGCGCAACGTTCGGCGCGGCCTTGTTAACATGGAGGAAATCGATCCGGCGAAGTGGAATCTGTTCGCCGATTCGGCGCCGTTGCGGCTGCCGCAGGATCGGGCAGCGCGCGTCTTGCTTTTCGTTCACGGGACATTCAGCAGCACCATCGGCGGGTTTGGCGCGATTGCTGCCACGCCTTGGGGCGAGGAGTTCTTGCGCGCGGCGCACGCGAATTACGACGCCGTCATCGGTTTCGATCATCCAACGCTGAGCGGTGATCCGCTGGAGAATGCGACCGATCTGCTGACACGCCTGCAAAACATCGCGTGGCCGCACCCGCCGCGCTTCGATGTGATCACTCACAGCCGAGGCGGCCTGGTGGTGCGCAGTTTGACCGAACATCTTCTTCCGGTGGCGAACTTCCAAGCGACCGTCGAGCGCATCATCTTTGTCGCCGCCACCAACGGCGGGACGCAACTGGCTGAGCCCGATAACTGGCAGGCGTTCATCGATCTCTACACGAATCTTTCCCTGGCCGCGTCCCGGCTCATCGGCATGATGCCACAGGCCAAACCGGTCACGCTCATTTTGAACGAGGTGGTGCAAGGCCTTGGCGCTTTTGTGAAGTATCTCGCCACCACGGCGGTAACGGATCGCGTAGTGCCGGGCCTGGCCGCAATGGAACCGGATGGTGAGTTCGTCCGAAAACTGAACGAAGAGCAGCCGAACCAGCCCACCGTGGCGCAAAGTTACTACTGCGCGATCACCTCGGAATTCAAGCCGCAGATTCTCGGTGGCGAACACGAACCGAAAGAGCTGCCGCGACGCTTTGCACAGTGGGTCCTGGATGTCCTGATTACGCAGTTGATGAAGGAGAGCAACGATCTCGTCGTCGACACTGCTTCGATGACCCACGTCGATCCGCAGCTCGGAAAGTACATCAAGGACAGCCTCGATTTTGGTCCGAACCCACAGGTCTATCACACGAATTACTTCGTGCGGCCCGAAGTGGTGAATGCGCTGACGCGCTGGCTGCGTTTGGTGAAGTCAACCGTGCCCACACCGGCGGCTTTGTTGCCGACCAAGCAGCGCACCACACGCGGAGGTCGCGCGAGAGCAAGCGGCATTAATGTGCAGGGGGCGACGGCACGGCATCCGGATGAAATCTTGATCGGCGGAATGACCACTCCGGAAGTACCGGCAGCCGTCGATACCGACATCTATGTGACCTCCGCAGCGACGCCGTCGGACGAGGCGCTTGCGGAGATCGAGGTGGCCAGGCCCAGCTATGTCGTTGTCCAACGGGATCACCAGGGAACGATGCTCCACTACGCATTTGCGGCCGAAGAAGTGCTCGATGGAGGGCAAGGGAGTGGTTCCGCTCCGCTAGTCAATTCTTTGAAGCTGCGCGAGAGCGACGCCTCCGGAACGCGGTCTTCGACCAGCTCGATGGAGCGGCCGACTGTGCAGGGTGGGCCGCTTACGACGCATCGCGCCGTGATTCTGGAAAACGACCGGCCGATTGGCGTCCTGCCCGAGAAACGGGCGCTTCCCAGCGGCGAAGATCTCGTCCAACTCGCGCAGATTTCTGCAGCTCCGAAAGCAACGACTGATTTCGTGATCGCGCGGCGCGCCATGCCGACCTTTGCCACCGCCGGTTCTCTCACAGGTGTGAAGGTACCGACTCGAGAGCGGCGAACGCGCTCCGCCCGCCGTATGGCCAATGGCGGCCCTTCTGCACCGCCGAAGGTCACCTGCCACTTCAGGGCCGAGATGGATCAGGAGGTGGGGATCAAAAAACCGGCGACGGTGGAGGTGACTGTTTCGCGAGAGATCATCGGTCAGCTCATTCACGCCGCGGCGGGGGAAGAAAAAGCGGAAATTGACCCCACCCGCAAACTTCTCATTCAAGTTCTGCCAAAGGTGAACTTCCAATCGCTAGATGATGGCTTCGAGGAAATCGACCCGCCATCGCCAGGCGCGCCGCAGCAGCTTTACTTCATCCTGAAAGGCACGCACGAGGGCGAGGGCGAGGTCTGGGTCGTCGCGCGCCAGGGTCAGGTGCCTCTCGTCACTCTCGTGCTGAAGCCGCAGATCGTAACTGCCGCGGGGCAGAACGCGCGACGCGCCGTGACCCAAGCCACTACCGCGGAGGCTCCGAGATTGGAAACTCCGTTGCATCAACTGACGATCACTGAACAGCGCAACGGGACCGAGATATCCTATCGCTATCAACTGCAATCGCCGGACCTGAAGCTGTTAAAATGGGGCGAATCCAAACCGCTTGTCGGTAACCGCGAGACTTACGTCGCCAAGATCTACGAAGAGATTGAGAATCGATGGCTAAGTAACAAAGACGATGTCGAGGATTTCGTGGAAGAACTCCGCGCGATCGGCGCCGCCATGTTCGATGAACTGATCCCCGGCGACCTGCAAGAAGCGCTCTGGAAACACCGCGCCGACATCACCAACATCATGGTGATCGCGGAGGAGCCGTTCATTCCATGGGAGTTGATCCACCTCAGCGAGCCGGGCAAGCCCCTGTCGAAAGAGACGCGCTTTCTCGGCCAAATGGGGCTGGTGCGATGGTTGCACGAAGCCGGGTGGCCGCCAAACCAATTGCGCATCCGCAAGGATAAAGCGCGTTCCGTGATCCCGCATTATCCGCATCCGGACTATGTGTTGCCAGAGGCAGAACAGGAATACAACTTTCTGGAGAAAGAATTCACCGCAGAATCAGTTGAGCCGAAATCTGGCGTCGTTCGCAAATTATTATCCGAACGGGGGTCGTTCGACCTGCTCCACTTCGCTTGTCATGGTGTGGCCGACCAGAGCAATATCGCAAACGCACAGCTTCTTATGGAAGGCCGGGTCGAAGGCGACAAATACATCCCGGATTACTTCAGCGCCACAACCGCCGAAGCTCACGCGAACCTGACGAGCGACGGCGCCGCTCCAATCGTCGTTTTGAATGCCTGCCAAGCGGGCCGGGCCGGATACAAACTCACGGGCATCGGCGGATTCGCGCGCGCGTTTCTCCGCCGCGGCGCCGGTGCGTTCATCGGCACGCTCTGGTCCGTCGGCGACAGCCCGGCGAGAGCGTTCACGGAGGAATTCTATCTGCAACTGAAGAATGGCTGCACGATCGCGGAAGGGGCCGTGAAAGCGCGGGAGAAAGCGCGCACGGACGGCGATGCGACTTGGTTGGCCTATGTCGTCTATGGCCATCCGCACGCGAAGCTAAGTTAGGGACGAGCTTCAAGAGCCGCGTCCAGATCCCAAGCGGAAACTTCCTGGTAGCGCTTGGCGTAACGCAGTGCGATTACGCTGTGCTTGACGAAGTCCCACGGGACCGCGAGCGATGGCTTCCTCGACAATCGAAGTATTGAAGCCAACGTCTTTATGAGCGGGTGGCTGGACCGTGCTGCAGAGCTGAAGATCCCTGCTATTGTGAAAAAGGTGAAAGTGAAACGGTCGAAAGTGATTCCTTTCCCAAACGTCTAGCCCAATTCAATGTTACCGCTGCCACCGAAGTAAAGTCCGAGGTTTAATACGATCGGGTCAGTAGTGGTCGAAAGTAGAGTCATAATTGCGATCTTTTGGCTTGACCGTCGCATAAGCAATTAGCTTTAATTGCAGAGTTCCCCCTGCGGTAGCAACTGCATCGGGCGCGGCGCCGGCGATGCTCCTTCGCGCAGGGGTAGCCCAATCCAAAGGAAATGTTTATGCCGACAGTCACCATTCCACAGGACACACTATTCACCTTCGACATCCTCGGTCGCTACGGCTGCAACACCTTAGAGGAGGCAGTAAATAGTATCGACCCGCAGAAGCGCCCGAACCGCCGAATGTTCGATTTCATCATCATCGGCGGCGGGAGCTTCGGCGCAGTGCTCGCGAGCCATTTACTTAATCGCGATCGCACTCAAGCGCATCGCATTCTGGTGCTCGAAGCGGGACCATTCGCACTTCCGGAGCACGTCCAAAACTTGCCGGGCAATTTCGCGCCACCGGGTAAAAATAACCCGGGGACGTTGTGGGGGCAGCCGTGGACTTCCGACAGCCCTATGGGGTTCAACCAGGATTTTCCAGGCTTGGCTTATTCCGTCGGAGGACGGTCGCTGTTTTGGGGCGGCTGGTCGCCATATTTGATCGATTCGGAAGTCAGCGATCCGTCGTGGCCAGCAAACGTGCGAAAGGACCTCAAGGAAAAAGTCCTCCCGCGCGGGAACGCGAACCCGACGGAGTCATACCTCGACGAAGCTGCTCGACAGATCGGGACCGATACTAGCAATGACTTCGTCTTCGGACCGCTGCACACAGCGATGCGCAAACTCCTGTTTGACGGCATCAGCGCCATTGTACCTGCGCCGGGTCGAGACGTGTTGACAGGCAAGTTCGGCCTATTGAACGACGCGCTCGATCTCGAAGCGCCGCTTGCTGTCACGTCGGCATCGCCACGGGCCGGTTTTTTTGGTCTGAACAAATTCAATGGTGTCCAGTTGCTGCTTCAAGCTGCGCGTGCCGCGCAAGGAGAGGCGCAGCAGGCCGGCGGCACTGCGGACGATCAGGATGCCGTGAAACGCCTCATGCTCGTGAGCAACGCGCACGTCACCCGGCTGGATCGCAGCGGCAACACGATCACCGGAGTTTGGGCAAAGAGCCAAGGGGTCGAACGGCGCATTGAAGTGCCACCAGGCGGTAAGATTTTTTTGGCTCTCGGCACGATTGAAAACACGCGGCTGGCGCTGAATACCGTGCCCGAGAAAAACCTCATCGGCCGCAACCTCATGGCACATCTACGATCGAACTTGACCTTTCGCGTGCCGCGCGCTGCATTTGGATCGGATCTCGACCCGATCCTCCATCCTGAAACGCGCGAGCTTCAGATTTCCGCGCTGTTTGTGAAAGGCATTCACACGCATCCGATCGACAACAGCAAAGGCCATTACCACTTTCAGATCACCGCGTCCGGCGTCGGCGAACTCGGTAAAAATTCCGAGGCCGAGTTGTTTCAAAAAATTCCGAACATCGACGATCTCGACCAGTTCAAGGACCTCACGGACAAATGGGTCGTAATCACTGTGCGCAGCATCGGCGAGATCGTCGGCGACAAAACATCTGCCGACCCGCAAAACCGCATCATCCCCGGCCCGCCTGACGGCAATGGCGTTCCGATGGCAAAGGTCCGGCTCGAAACGAACTGGTCGAATCCAACCGATCCGCGCAAGACCGATCCCAACGATCAGAGCCGAACCAAAGACAACGATCTGTGGAAAGCGATGCACAACGCGAGCCTAAAAGTCGCGGAGATTTTCGCGAACAACGGCCCGATTCAGTATCTCTCTACGCCGAATAACCCGGGAACCGCAACATGGCAGAATACCCAGCCAGCGTTCTCAGCCTGCGCCGATACACTCAGCTCGACGCACCACGAATCCGGCACACTCTGGATGGGTGAGTCGCCAGCGTCATCGGTCACAGACCAATGGGGCCGAATTTGGGAGACGGACAATCTCTACGTCGTCGGACCGGCGCTACTGCCGACGATGGGCTCGCCGAATCCGATGCTCTCCGGCGTCGCGCTCGCGCGGCGCCTCGGCGATAACCTCGTTCCGCCGCCGCCGCCGCCTTCCCCCGCCACGCCAGAGGCAGGTTTCCAGTATCTCTTCGACGGCACGAAAGCGCAGTTTGCGAACTGGCGCATGGCCGGTGGGGGGGGCTTCTCGCTGTTCGAGCGAATGATGATCGCCCAACAGGATAGCCGAGGAATTGGATTATGTTTCTACGAGCTCCAGAAATTCGAGAATTTCATTCTGCGGCTTGATTTCCTCCTGTCACACCCGTTCGGCCCAAACAACGACAACTCCGGCGTTTTCGTGCGCTTCCGCGATCCGCGCCTACCGGATCCCGCGCCTGATCCAGTCGATCCCGCAAATAACACAGCCTTCGTTGCAGTACATACGGGCTTTGAAGTGCAGATTGATGAAGAAGCGCGGGGCGACACCCGTTTCGGCGAGCCGGATGGTGCGTTCTTTAGTCACACCGGGGCAATCTACAAAATTAAACAACTCGGCGCTGCCACTGGTCAACAGCAATATCAGAACAATCAAAAGTTGGGTGCGGGCCAGTGGCATCGCTACGAAATTGAAGTGAATGGCCAGACTTACATCGTGCGCTTGAACGGCCAAGAAACCACGCGCTTCATGCGCAAGAATGACGATACGATGCGCGGCAATCCCCCGAGCGTCGATCCGCAGTCCGGGTTCATTGGAATGCAGACCCACACGGGCCGTGTGGGGTTCGCTAATATTCGGATCAAGCCGCTCTGACCAGTGATCGGCATATATAAAACGTCCCAGGGAGGCGCCGATGCACGACGTGCGCGGCCGAAGCGAATGGACAGCGGCCGCGTGCAACTCCGCCTCTATTTCGAAGCCCACGGCCAGCTGTTCACCGACGGCATCCTCCATGACCGCCAGTTGGTGGAGGATGGAGCGGTGCACTGAAGCAACGCAGGACTCACCGGATACCAAGAACGTGCCCGGCGATTCGCAGCATCAGTATCTTACCCGCACGGGCGCGCGAGATTCGGGGTGATCGCGCTAATGGCCTAACCCAAAGAATGCTTTTGCGTGTCCACCCTGCGGTGCGCGGGATCAGCCCTCGGGGAGTGCGCCCGCTAGATAAGGCCAGCAAACCGCGCTATGGCGCTCGCCAACCGACACATTGCCCAACAGCGAATAGGGGGCAACATACACCGCGCGGCCGTGGGGTACGTAGAAACGATTACTATATTTGATTTCCCCGGCCGCTGCCTTGTAATCGAACGATCGCCTGCAGTTTCCCAACCATGCTGGCAGTGATGCGCACGGCTGGTACCGCAAGCGTCGTCGATGTGGTGATGTACCTTGATCGCGTCAAAGGGGAGCGTACAGGGCGAAGGTTCTGGGCCCGCACGGAGACGACCAAGTGGCCCTTCACCGGACTGGAAATCTGGTGCGTCTAACTTTCTGGAACTCTCGTGATCGAGCCCGAGTGCTCGCCTTTGGGCTACAAGTTGGGTCTAATCGCGCTTGGTTAGCAGGCTTGTGTAGCGAATGAATTTCTAACACCGGCTTGGTTAAACACGCGCGCTTTCTCATTGAATCTCCGCAATCGCTTAAGCGCGCGATCAAGAAGTCGTGGGGCTACCACAGCGGAAATCTTCGGAAGCACACGGCGATCGTTGTTCACTGCGAACGCGGCCACCGCCGCAAGCTGTTGCCGCCTTTAGAGCCAAGCGGGATTATATCACCTTGGTTCCGCCGGAAATTGCTTTGCCCGACGCGTGCATTTTGACACTCTTCGCTCTTCTTATTGCTCATTCCGTAGGGTAAACTGCCTTACTAGCCGGATGGACCAAGCCACCCACAACAAAATCGTCTCTTTCATCTGGGGCATCGCCGATGACGTGCTTCGCGATTTGTTCAAGCGAGGCAAATATCCCGACGTCATCTTGCCCATGTGCGTCCTCCGGCGCTTCGACGCCGTTCTTGAGCCGACGAAGAAGGCAGTGCTCGAAACAAAACAGATGCTCGACAAGGCGGGCATTACCGAGCAGCGCGCCGCGCTCGCTGCCGCCGCCGGCCAGTCGTTTTACAACACGTCCAAGTTTACTTTGCGCGACCTAAAATCGCGCGGCAATCAGCAGCAGCTTCTCGCCGACTTCGAAGACTATCTGAACGGTTTTTCCGAGAACGTTCAGGACATTGTGGAGAACTTCAAACTCCGTAACCAGCTTCCGACGCTTTCGAAGTCCGACTCACTCGGCACGCTCATTGGCAAATTCCTCGATCCAGAGATCAATCTCAGCCCCGAGCCCATCCTTCACTCCGATGGAGCCGTCAAACATCCCGGCATGGACAATCACTCCATGGGCACCGTCTTCGAGGAACTCGTTCGCAAGTTCAACGAAGATAACAACGAGGAAGCCGGCGAACACTGGACACCTCGCGACGCCATCCGACTCATGGCCAATGTCATCTTTCTCCCCATCGCCGATCGGATTAAATCCGGCTCTTATCTTCTCTACGATGGCGCAATTGGCACTGGCGGAATGCTGACAATCGCCGAGGAAACTTTAGTCAAACTGGCTCGGGAGCGCGGATACCAGATAACCACCCATCTGTACGGACAGGAAATCAATCCGGAAACCTACGCGATTTGCAAAGCCGATATGCTGCTTAAAGGCGAAGGCGAGAGTGCCGACCACATCGTCGGCGGGGCAGAATGGTCCACACTCTCAAACGATGCGTTCCCCGCGGAGGAGTTCGACTTCATGTTCTCAAATCCGCCGTACGGTAAGAGCTGGAAGAAAGACCTCGAAACCATGGGCGGAAAAGACGGCATGCGCGACCCGCGCTTTAAGGTCATGCACAACGGCGAGGAACTTTCCCTCGTCACGCGCTCCAGCGATGGCCAAATGCTCTTCCTCGCCAACATGGCGTCGAAGATGAACCACGACACGCCGCTCGGCAGCCGCATCGCTGAAGTTCACAATGGTTCGTCACTTTTTACAGGTAACGCCGGGCAAGGCGAGAGCAACGTCCGCCGTTGGCTCATCGAAAACGACTGGCTCGAAGCGATCATCGCCCTGCCCCTAAACCTCTTCTACAACACCGGTATCGCCACCTACATTTGGGTGCTCACGAACCGCAAACCCGAGCATCGCCGGGGTAAGGTGCAGCTACTTGATGCAACGCAATGGTTCAAGCCGCTCCGCAAAAACCTCGGCAAAAAAAATTGCGAACTCGCGCCCGACGACATCCAGCGCATCAGCGATACCTACCTCGCGTTTAAGGAAACGCCGGAGTCCAAGATTTTTCCAAACCCAGCCTTTGGTTATTGGAAGGTCACCGTCGAGCGTCCGCTGCGCCTGCATAGTCAGCTTTCGGTGAAGGCGATCGAATCGCTCCGCTTCGCCTCCGGCGACGAGGAGCTCCGCGGTCCGCTGTACGAAGAATTTGGCGACAAGCTCGTGGAAAACTTCGCAGGCATCGCCGCCGCGCTGGAGACGCGTCTCGCCGAATGGGGCAACAACGACGACGAAGAAGAATCCGAGGAGGGCCCGCCCGCGAAGAAAGGGCTGCCCGAAAAGAAAAAGCGAAAACTCCTCGACGCCAAAACGTGGGAACGCGACAAGCGCCTCGTCGAAACTGCGACCACCCTGCGCCAGGAACTCGGTGGCGACCTCTTCCAAGACCACAACATCTTCCGGAAAAAAGTGGACGCCGCACTCAACAAGCTCAATATCGATCTCAGCGCGCCCGACAAGAAAGTCATTCTCCGCTCCGTCAGTTGGCGCGTCGAGACCGCGCCGCCGCTCATCGCTAAGACCCGTAAGCCCGACAAAACAAAGGCCGATCCGCTCCATGGACTCTACGAGACTGAGATTGGCGGGAAGAAATTCATCGTCGAATACGAACCCGACCCTGAACTACGCGACACCGAACAAGTCCCGCTTCTCGAGGCCGGCGGCATCGAAGCCTTCATCCGGCGTGAAGTGTTGCCCTACACGCCCGATGCGTGGATCAAGGAGGACGCTACGAAGATCGGCTACGAAATCAGTTTCACCCGCCACTTCTACAAACCGCAGCCGCTCCGCACCCTTGACGCCATCCGCGCCGACATCCTCGCGGCACAAAAGGAAGCCGAGGGCCTGCTCGATGAATTAGTCAAGGCGGGCCCGGCATGATCACCAACCTTCAGCCCTACCCGGAATACAAGGAGTCGGAACAGGTATGGCTTGGTCGCGTACCACAACATTGGCCGGTGCTGCCGAACCGCGCTCTCTTTGCTGAAGTCCAAGATCGCGATCATCCCGATGAGGAAATGTTGTCAGTTACGATCACGAGAGGGATCATCCGACAGAAGGCACTGCTTACTGACAGTTCGAAGAAAGACAGTTCTCGTCAAGACAAGTCGGCCTACAAACTCGTCCAGCCACGGGACATTGCTTACAACAAGATGCGGGCGTGGCAGGGCGCGATTGGCGTTTCCGATTTTCGCGGCATCGTCAGTCCCGCCTATGTCGTCATGAGGCTTCGCGGGGGGCGTGATCAACCGCGTTATTTTCATCACCTTTTTCGCACGCCGTACTTTGCGAAAGAGGCTGAGCGCTGGTCGTACGGGATCACGTCCGATATGTGGAGTCTCCGTCCCGAGCACTTCAAAATGATTTACACGCCGCAGCCTCCGCCCGAGGAGCAGGCGGCGATGGTCCGGTTTCTGGACGACGCGGATGAGCGGCTGGAGCGGGCCATCCGAGCGAAGCGGAAGGTTATCTCGCTGCTCAACGAGCAAAAGCAGGCCATTATCCACCGCGCCGTCACCCGCGGACTGGACCCCACCGTCCCGCTCAAACCCTCTGGCATCCCTTGGCTCGGCGATATCCCAAAGCATTGGGAAGTGCAACGCCTCGGCCGTGCGATTCGGCTCATCACTGGCTTTCCGTTTGCCAGTGACGGATTCACGCACAGCGAAAACGACGTTCGCTTGCTCCGTGGAATCAATGTGACCCCGTCTGGAGTTCGTTGGGATACAGTCGTGCGCTGGGCACGTAAGCCCGCCGATGGTCTGGATGAGTTTGCCCTTCAGATCGGCGACATTGTGCTCGGCATGGACAGGCCAATCATCGGCTCTGGTGTGCGTGCGGCGACCATCGAAGAAAAGGACACGCCTTCACTTCTCTTGCAACGCGTGGCTCGCCTGAGACCCACAGACAGGCTCGACGCCAAGTTTTTGCTACTGCTGCTTCGTGGCCGGTTGTTCGCAGAATATATCGCGCCCATTTTCACCGGCATTAGTGTTCCGCACCTCAGCCCGGAGCAGATCAAAGGTTTCAAGGTGATGCTGCCGCTAATCCAAGAGCAGCGCGCGATTGTCAGCTTCACAGAATCCGAAACGGATGCTGTGAGCACCGCCATTACGCGTCTTGAGCGGGAAATCGAGTTGCTGCGGGAATACCGGACGCGGCTGGTGGCAGACGTTGTGACGGGTAAGCTGGACGCGCGCCCCGCGGCCCGCCAATTGCCCGCCGAGACAGTTGAAGCCGAAGCCGCGCAGTACACGGAGGAGTTGTCCGAACCCGAGGAAGTTGAAGTATGAACACCACATCCATTGGAAAACTTGAGCGCGTCGCTTTGCGCGAGGTCTGGGTGCACGAGGCCTACGACTTTACGCAATGGCTTCAACAGAACATTGATGTCCTCAACAGCGCGCTGGACCTAAACTTGGTTAACGTGGACCGCGAGCAGACCGCCGGTTCATTCAGCATCGACCTTGTGGCGGAAGACGAGGGAGGCGGCACTGTCATCATCGAAAACCAGTTGGAAAAGAGTAACCACGATCATCTCGGCAAGCTCATCACCTACCTCACCGGCATGGGCGCCAAAGCGGCGATCTGGATCGTCTCCGACCCACGGCCGGAGCATATCGCTGCCGTTGCTTGGCTGAATGAAAGTGGAAGTGCCGCTTTCTACATGGTCAAAGTCGAGGCCGTGCGCATCGGCGAATCACCTGCTGCGCCTCTGTTCACGCTCATCGTCGGTCCTTCCGACGAAACCAAGGACGTCGGCCAAACGAAAAAAGAAATCGCTGAGCGCTACAGCATCCGCAAGCGCTGGTGGACAATGCTGATCGAGCGTTCTGCAAAAGTTAATAAGCTCCACGCCCATATCACGCCTGGCGAATACTCTTGGATTGGCACCAGCTCGGGTATTCGCGGACTGAATTTTAATTACGTCGTCACGCAAGACGAGTGTGCCGCCGAACTTTACATTGATCGGGGTAAGGATGCTGCGGAGGAGAACAAAGCGATTTTCGATCAGTTGTTCGCGCACAAAGATGAGATTAACGCAGCTTTCGGCGAACCTTTAAGTTGGGAGCCTTTGGAAGGGAAACGCGCCTGTCGCATTCGCCATACGCAAACCGGCGGTGGTTATCGTTCGCCCGAAGACCAGTGGCCCATCCTGCAGGATGCCATCATCAAGGACATGGACCGCTTGGAGAAAGCACTGCGGCCACACTTGAGGCAGTTGAAGCTGAGCGCATGACCACAACCGACACGTCGGAGAAGGGCCTCGAAACGCTGATCACCAGGCACATGACCGGCACCGACGGGCTCGCTTTCGGCGTTGATGGCGTCGTCGCGGAAATGCCCTTGCCGACCGGTAACGGTTGGCTCGCTGGCAATCCCAAGGATTACGATCGCGCACACGCGGTCGATGTGCCGCAGTTGTTCCAATTCCTGCGCGTTACCCAGCCGGAGAACCTCAAGAAGCTCGGCATTGTCGATTACAAGGACAGCAAGGACATCAACCGTCAGAAGTTTCTCGCGCGACTTTCCACCGAAATCGGCAAGCGCGGCGTCATCGACGTAATCCGTAAGGGCGTAGACCATGGTCCACTGCATTTCGATCTTTTCTACGGCACGCCGTCACCGGGGAACGCGAAGGCAGCGATACTGTTTGCCAAAAACCGTTTCAGTGTCACGCGCCAGTTGAGTTACAGCCTAGATGAAACACGTCGGGCGTTAGACTTGTGCCTATTTATCAACGGTCTTCCGATCTCGACGTTTGAACTCAAGAATAGCCTAACGAAGCAGACAGTTGAGGATGCCGTGGAGCAATACCGCCGTGACCGTGACCAGCGTGAGAAGCTGTTCGAGTTCGGGCGGTGCGTCGTGCATTTCGCCGTCGATGATGCCGAGGTGCGCATGTGCACCGAGCTTCGGGGTAAAGCGTCCTGGTTTTTGCCATTTAATAAAGGCTGGGGCGACGGCGCGGGCAATCCACGCAATCCAGTCGGACTGAAGACCGATTATCTGTGGAAAGAAATTCTGACGCCAGGCGGCCTAACGAACATTCTCGAAAACTACGCGCAAATCATCGACTTCAAGAACAAGAAGTCCGGTCGGACAAAGCGTGTGCAGGTCTTCCCGCGCTATCACCAGCTCGACGTCGTGCGCAAGACGTTGGTCGATGTCGCGGACAACGGCGCAGGGGAGCGGTATCTAATCCAGCACTCCGCCGGGAGCGGCAAATCCAACTCTATTGCTTGGTTGGCGCATCAACTGATCGCGCTGAAGAAAAATGAAAAGGAGATTTTCGACTCGGTCATCGTGGTGACGGACCGACGCATCCTCGACGACCAGATTCAGAAAACAGTAAAGCAGTTCATGCAGGTCGGCGCGACCGTGGGGCATGCAGAACATTCGGGTGACCTGCGGAAGTTCATCGAGGAAGGCAAGAAGATCATCATCAGCACGGTCCAGAAGTTCCCGTTCATACTCGACGAAATTGAAAAGGAGGCGAAGGCCAAGGCCTTCGCCATCATCATCGACGAAGCGCATAGCAGCCAGGGCGGCAAAACTTCTTCCGCCATGAGCGCGGCTCTGGCGGATCCGGAAGACACCGTAAACGATGCTTTGGAGAAGCGAATGCAGGCGAGGAAGATGCTGACCAACGCCAGCTACTTCGCCTTCACCGCCACGCCGAAGGCGAAGACGCTGCAGATGTTCGGCAAGTCTTTGCGGCCGGACGCCGAGGGCAAGGTGAAGTACGATCCTTTCCATAGTTACACGATGAAGCAGGCAATCCAGGAAGGCTTCATCCTCGACGTGCTCAAGAGCTACACGCCCGTGGACAGCTATTACAAGCTAGTCAAGAAGATCGAGAGCGACCCGGAGTTCGATACGAAGCGAGCGCAGAAAAAACTGCGCAAGTACGTGGAGAGTCACGAGCACGCCATCCGACTCAAAGCAGAAATCATGGTAGATCATTTCCACGACCAGGTGATGGCGCTAAACAAGATTGGCGGTAAAGCGCGGGCAATGGTCGTGTGCAATGGCGTCGATCGCGCCATCCAGTATTTTCACGCCTTCAAGGCGTATCTCGCCGAGCGCAAGAGTCCCTATCAAGCCATCGTGGCTTTCTCCGGCGAGCATGAGTTTGGCGGCGCGAACGTGACGGAGTCATCGCTCAATGGATTCCCGAGCGGGGACATCGCGGACAAGATTCAGGAAGACCCGTATCGGTTTCTCATCTGCGCCGACAAGTTCCAAACGGGCTACGACGAACCGTTGCTCCACACGATGTATGTGGACAAGCCACTCTCCGGCATCAAAGCGGTGCAAACGCTTTCGCGCCTGAACCGCGCCCACCCAGAGAAGCACGATGTGTTCGTCCTAGATTTCCAGAACAACACCGAGACAATCACCGCAGCCTTCTCCGATTACTATCGCACCACGGTATTGAGCGAGGAAACCGATCCCAACAAGTTGCACGACTTGAAGACCGCACTCGATAACGCGCAAGTGTATTCGCCCGAGCAGGTGCAAACGCTGGTCGATTTATTCCTGTCCGGTGCGGAGCGCGATAAGCTCGACCCGATCCTTGATACTTGCGTCGCTGTTTATAAAGAGGAGCTCGACGAAGACGGCCAAGTGGATTTCAAAGGCAAGGCTAAGGCGTTCGTCCGCACGTACGACTTTCTTGCGTCGATTATCCCTTACACTAACCGCGAGTGGGAGCGGCTCTCCATTGTCCTGAACTTGCTGATCCCCAAGTTGCCCGCTCCTAAGGAGGAGGATCTCTCCAAGGGAATCCTTGAAGCGATCGACATGGATAGCTACCGCGTTGAAAAAAAGGCGGCCATGAAGATAGCTCTGCTGGATGACAACGCCGAAATCGGTCCTGTCCCCATCGAAGGCGGCAGCCACAAACGCGAGCCGGAGCTTGATCGCCTGAGCAATATTCTCAAAGCATTCAACGAGAACTTCGGAACCCTGTTTACTGATGCCGACCGCGTCGGCCGTCGTATCAAGGAAGACATCGCGCCGAAAGTTGCCGCCGACCCGGCCTATCAGAATGCGAAGAAGAACACGCCGAACGCCGCTCGGATCGAGCATGACAAGGCTCTCGCGAAGGCGATGCTCACGCTGCTCAAGGATGACACCCAGGTTTACAAGCAATTCGTTGAGAACGAATCATTTCACCGATTCGTCACCGACATGGTGTATTCCATCACCAATGACTGAACCCGATCATCTGTGTGCCGCAGCCGGAAAAGAGAAATCCGTAACGTCTCGGGTCGCCGCGTTCCTTGCATTCCCTATTCGTTTTGGGTTGTATGAGGGACTTGGCGACGCGAAGCTTTTCCCCAATGGTAATCGATCATATTGGTCAGCTTAGGGACGACATCTTCGCTTGGTTGTCTCGGGGCTTGCCTGAACGCGGCGCGCAGGCTGCGGACGGACTTCCCGCTGCAATCGGTACTTGGATCAGCACGACGCGCACGGAGAACCAGGACTGTGCTGTGGTACTTCACTACGTTGGTGGACCCTCAACGCCGCCGCTGACCAGCTTCATTTTGTGTGATGGAATCGGCGGTATGCGAGACGGCGGAGTGTGTGCGCGTCTGGCGGCAGCAACCTTTGTGGCGTCGCTTCTCGGCCGCAAATTTGAAAAAGCTGCACAGCGCATCCTTCGTGCAGCACACGCTGCAAATGACAAAATCTTCACCGTTTACCACGAACACGGCGGTACGACGCTTTCGTCAATAATCATACAAGATAAAAACGACCGTGCGGCCATTAATGTCGGCGACAGTCGTATATATCGCGTCACCTCGGATCGCCTAACGCAACTCACGACCGATGATACGTTGGCCAATCAAATCCAACATCTGCGACCTGATCAACCCACGCTTGCGAATCCGGCTTTCGGGAAACAGTTGACTCAGTTTATTGGCATGGGGCACGACGTCCAGTTCCGACTCGTAGATCTCGGCGCAGATAGTTCCGATCAGACTGGATTCCTGCTGACTTCCGACGGCATTCACCATTTGAACCAAGATTCTCTGCGGGATGTGACATTGTGCGCCCCTAACTCGTTAGAGGTCGTCAAACGCCTAACGACCTTAGCGAAGTGGGGCAAATCTACCGACGATGCCACGGTCATTTGCGTCGGGAAGGCTCTGCAACCTGATGATTCTCTAACAGGGTCCTCGAACCAATTGGCGATCTGGGACAGTCATTCTTGCCTTCACGTCCTCTTGGACGCGGTGTCCTGGGGCAAAGAAAGGCGAGCCAAAGCTCCCAAACGACGGCCCCGACATAATCGACCGGACGAATCACGACCAGAGCCCCGGCACTCCGATTCTCATCCAGGCGACACTACGGCGCCGAGTCATGGTAAATCAGACAAGCGCGAGCCGTTGCAGATGGAAATATTAAGCAAGCCCGATGAGAAAGCCGCCGATTAGCTTACCAGCGCGATATGGTACTCCTACAAGAGTGTTCGCTGGCGGCCAAGGTTCCGTATTCGTTTGTAGAGATAGTTACCTTGACCGCGACGTCGCGATAAAATTCTTACGGCCCGGCGGAGACAAAGGAGCACTGATCAAAGAAGTGCAAGCGCTGTCATCAATTCGATCCAAGCACGTTGTCCAGCTTTACGATGTGCTTACAGATAAGAATGACGACGACGTAGGGATAGTGCTGGAGTACGTGCCTGGCGGTGATCTTTCACAATTTCAAAGTGCCGACGCGATAGCCAACTTGAGGGTCCTCTATCAGCTTTCCTGCGGTATTGCGGACATTCACGCAAACGGGCTGATTCACAGAGATGTTAAGCCGAAGAACGCAAAGTTCGACGATGATGGGATTCTAAAGTTATTCGATTTTTCACTGTCTTGCGCCGCCGACGATGCCGAGACCACAGCCGTCAGGGGAACGCGAGAATATAGACCGCCTGAGTTTTTCGACACGCCCCCGGTTGCCTTCACAGAAAGTGTTGACGTTTACGCATTCGGCGTCGCAGCTTGGCAACTAACAGAACAATGTCTTCGATCTGAGCTACGCGACGCACCGCCCCGGCCGGCACCGTCCTTCGGCACCTGTACAGTTCAGTTTCCGAATGAAGTCGTCCAAATACTGGATGCGACTTTGGATCATAATCCCGCGGACCGGCCTAAAATGCACCAGGTGCGCGCGACTTTGGCCAGGCATCTCCTTTTCGGCAAGCATAACGGAACCATTACGGACTGGCCGAACACCCTAGCGATAAATAAGACAGGGCAAAGCGTGCGAATTAGCCAAGGAGCGGTCGGTTCGGGTGTGATTACTTACGACGGGTTAGACTTCATTCTCTCGCAGGTGACCGGGGACGTTTACGTGAATGGGACAAAAGCGACTGGCAATTCCGTGTTGCCTCAGTCTTGCGTCATCATCATCGGCGCTCCTGATTTGGGCGCCTCCAGAAAATTCGCGACGTTCGATGTCTCGCACCCTGAAGTTGTACTCTAATCATGGCAGGAAACATCCATACGAAAGGCGACCTGATCTTCGAACGCTACCGCATCGAGGCGCTGATTGGTGAGGGCGGAATGCAGCAGGTATACCGTGCTCGCGATGAGTCGTTAGATCGTATAGTCGTGGTAAAGGTGCCGAAGAACCTCTCGGCGAGGAAGCGCTTCAGACGAAGCGCAGAAGTAAGTGCGAAGGTTACTCATCCTAACGTCGCGCAGACATTAGATTTTCTGCCCGAGCAGACAATCGAGTACCTCGTTGAAGAATTTATTGAGGGCAGCGACCTTCAAGCAAGGCTGGATTCAGACTTCCTACGTTTAGACCCGCATCTCGCGGCGCATCTGATTCACCATGTCGCAAAGGGGATGGCTGCATGCCATAGGTTGGGCGTTGTTCATCGAGACATGAAGCCGAGTAACATTATGGTTTCGGCCGACGCAAGTTTCACAAAAATTAAGGTTACTGACTTCGGGGTCGCCAAGATGGCGGAGGCGGAAATCGACCAAGCAATCGAGGAGGGCGACGAGTCAATTACGGCCAGTCAAACAGTTGTGGGAGCCATGCCATACATGGCTCCGGAAGTAATCGCCGATAACAAAGACGTCGGACCAGCCAGCGACGTATGGGCAATCGGAGCAATACTGTACCATTTACTCGTCGGGGAGCGACCGTTCGGTTCAGGTTTAATTGCAATTCCGCGAATATTGAAAAGAGACCTTGCCGATCGGGAGGCGGTGTTGAAGGTGAAGCCCCAATTTAAACAGTTAACGGAACAGTTGTGGGCAATTATTGAACAGTGCCTAACGTTAGACCCAGAAGCCAGGATAGATGCGGATACATTGGTGGCCCGGCTATCGGAAGTCTGCTACTCGACCGCACAAAGAATTCAGGGTGAAATTTACAATTACCGCACCGGAACCGGTCAATGGGGATTCATTAAATCGCCGGATTGTCCCGATTGTTTTTTCCACGCCGACAGCTATTACGGAACCAAACCAGCGGATGGCCAGAAAGTTAACTTCGCCTACTTTCCCGGCTCACCAAAGGCCCGGGCGTTCCCTGTTTTGCCCCTTCGCTGAGAAAAGGACATTCCATTGCCAGCAACTCTCGTCCGGCATCGGATAATTCCATCGCCTTGAGCGGTGGAAACCTCTTTTTCGCCATTCTCTGCCTTGAAGCGCCTCTTCTTTTGTCGTTCATGCTTACAACTCGACAAAGACTCCACGCGTTGCCTGCATTCGTCGAATTGCGCGATCAATTTCCTGCGGCGTTAGGTCAATTCTTGCCATTACCAAGGCGACTAGTACCTCCTGCCAAATTTTCGTAGCGGTATACAAAGCCCCTCCTTCAAATATCGGCTCTGGGTCGACAACTACATGCGTAAACCGGTTTCGCGTATTGACCGTTCTGGCCAAAAATTCTGCGTTACGTGCTTCTGCAAAGGCCGCTGTTTCAGGCAGCGTAGCTACTAGTTCTCGCAGTCGATTGCGAAGCGAATGCTCATAAGCGAACCGGAGCCGAGCAATTAGACTTTGCCGGAACGGTGGATCGAGCCCGACCGGAATAGCGTTTACGAGGATCGGTCGGATTTGTTGTTCGTAATAATCTGGAGCGACGTAAATACCGGCATAAAACGTCCGATGAAAGGCCTCCACTGCCTGCAATATGCCCAAAAACAGATTTTCCATTGTAAGGCTACGACCATCCTGACCTAGAAAGTAAAGACTGACGATCGAATTGAGTTGTGGGAACAAGGTGAACCACGTTTCAACAACGTGGTTGAACCGCTCCTGAATTTCCACGAACCGCACCGGCATTCGGTCTCGATCGGCATCGCGCCGTTCGTTGCGCGAGAAATAACTGTGGTAGAAAATTTCTGTGTCCGTTCCCGCAGGCGTCACGCCGGCTTTGATTGCGGCAACTTGCAATTGGCAGTGGCCGAGCAGGTCAACTAGTGTTCTGAACACCCGCTGGTGCTGACAAAAGGTTTCGGGGCTAACGGCGGCCCCGTAGGTCGCCCACAAACTATCGCGATGACCAACTCTAAATTGATGATCGGGATGTGCCGAAATATGCCCGGTTCGGTTATAACTGTTCCGAAGGCGAACGTCCTGACCAACAGTGACGTCCCAAAGATCTCCCCGCAAAACTTCAATGGAAATTGTTGTGTCGTTTGGATATGACACATTCAACGGCGGCAAACCGAACAGCCAGGCATGCAGATTTGAGTAGTCGCATTGAAAACGACGAAATTGAATGTCCTCGCGCGAATTGAAGTGCCGGCCCTTAATCACCAATTCAATGTCCATTTTCGCCACATTGAGATTAGCTTGATTGGTCTGATGGCCGGTCCAGTAGGACTGAACGCAGGTAAACCGTGCGCCGCTATGATCGTACCCAAGGATCACTTCTGGTCCTGGCCCTAGTTGCGGTTGTGCAGGAGCAAGCGGTCCGACAATGTCGATCAATCGAGCGCCATTCTGCGAATCGTAGACTAATATTCCCGTGGACCGCTGATCAGCTGCCTCCGGCAACCACCATACACCGCTGACTCTCCAATTTTCTAGCACGATGCGACTTTCAGTCTTGTTTCAGCAGGTATCAATTTACTCTGAAGTCCGAACGGCACATTTCCGGCTCGCCCATTGCGCAAAGACATTGAGCTTTCTCCTTCCGGCCTTCCGCGCTGCGGCTCCTCCCTCCCAAAAGCTCAAAGACTTTGCTTTCCCTTTCCAAAGATGCAGTCATCGCGGGTTGTTCCCTTAGCCTCCGCTTCGCAGGCTTCGCTACGCTCCATTCCACAAGGCGCGATCACTGCGGTGCGCTCGGAATTTCCTTCGCTAGAATTTCCTCAATTGCCCCATCATGATGCGCCTCATTTCCGAAACGCTCCAGAAACGGAGCAGGGCACCGCGTTTTCGTTGCGAGACTTCTCCGCTCGTCGTGTATGCTCAAGCGCAACGGACAGGTCGCGAGTCGCGACGATCAACTCAATTTATTCGATTTCGCACGTATCCGTGAGCAAACAAATTTACCTGACTCAATACGGACTAATGGCCGAACGTCATTGGCGGGAGTTCCTGCCGAAAATGGTTCGGGAATTGGAGACGAAGGGCACACCTTGATGGAAGCTCTGTTCGAGGCGCAGGAGAGAGTTTCTGTTCTGTTTCCAATTTCCGCGTCAGAGCTTCCATTTCTTCCACAGCAGGCGCACGATCGCGCTAGGGAGATGATTCGCGAGAAATACATCTCCTGCCCAGAAGAAAATCTTTGAAACGCGAAGAATTATCGCATCCGCGCCGACGACGTGCTCGGCCCGCGGCTCGCTGAGACAAAAATGCCGGACCGAGCGAATGGAATCGAGAAAGCCAATCACCTCAAAGAGCTACTGACAACCGAGGAATACGAATTCGCCCGCGCTTCGACACTTAACGCGCACTACAGTTCGGTGACTGTTATCTCCGCCATACACGAAGTGGTTCAAAGCTGCAAGCGCTCTCCGCGAATGACAAAATGTGCGATCATCGCACCGGGTATCGCGTATTAGTCGCGGAAAAGCTATTACAGCAGACAGCGGCTCGGCAGTCACTCACGGATGCATCTCTTTACCTCGATGTTGAGTTTCCGTTGCGCGAGTTTTGCCAGGCTGCGCGGGCAACGGCCGTTTTACTTTTGGCGAGGAAATTAGGGGTTGGTTTTGGCCGCTCGGTGACGTCGCCGGTGATGAGAAAGTTTGCGGCGCGATTAAAGGCGTCGCGCACGTTGCCGCACGCGCCGATGGCGATGAAATCTGCTGCTTTGGGCGGGACGCGCCATTGTTTGACGAGAAAATCTGCAATCTCGGTGTCGGTAGGAGATTTGATTTCAATCGGTGCGAAGCGTGTATCGAACCGATCGGAGAGGGCGCGCATATCGCGGTTACTGGTTGCGATGACTGCGGTGCGCGCCGGAAGATCATCGAGATAGGTGAGCAACAAATCCTGAGCGATGGGTGGCACGAGATCGACTTCCTCTATCCATTTCACTTTCCAACCACCAAAAAGCGAACCGTAAGCGCAATTTTGTTGCCACTCGCGCACCACGTCGATAGTGAGGTTGCGGCCGTTGATTTTCTCGATGTCGATGGGATTGGCAGCGAGCGTGCGCGTCAGCATACTGGCGATCCGGCTTTTGCCGTTGCCCCACTGGCCGAACAGCAGCTTTTTATACGTGCTGCCGTTGCGCTGGATTTTTTGCGCGTGCGCGAGCAACATTTCGGCCAGCGCGCGCGCGGGACCGATGAGCTCAGATGGTTTTCGTGGTTTGTATTGATCGGGCGGTGCGATGTGCTGGAGCGCGGATCTGATCTCGATGCGCCTGTTATGTTTTTCCATGCGGTTTGATCGAACAGATTGAGTTGCGCCGGTGCGATGGCATGATGTCGGGGCCTTTCGGCCGCGGCGTGCCCGCGGGTCGCCGCGGCCCGGCGTCCGGCGATTCGGCGAAAAGTTCTATTGGTCGAAGCGATGTTTCATCATCCACGGCGTGGGTTCTTTCGGCTTGCGCAACTGGAGCGGGTAAGGTTTGTCGATGCGCTTGGCGACAAGGCCTTCGTAAAATTTTTTGCCGATGATGCGGTTTTGAGCTTGGAGAAGTTTATAGAGAGCGAGCACTTCCTGGTCGGAGCGCGGCGCCAATTGGTTAATCAGGAAAACGCGATCGTGGACGGGTTCCATTACGCGGCCGCCGCCGCAGTTCAGTAGCTCGGTGGCGAATGGCAGAATCTCGAAATGTAATTCGAGTAATTTCCGGCGCTCACTGAAAGGGTGATTGCAGCCGGCGGTGGGAATGTAATCGAATACGAGGATGCAACCGCGCATCATGTCGTGGCGATTATTCATCAGGCCGACGTCGAGCCATTCAAAAGCGAAACGTTTGCTCTTTAGTATCGCCAGCGCGGCGACGAATTTTTCGGCGATTGACGATGGTTTGCCGTCTTGGTTCCAGATCAGGCTAGTGGGGACGTGAACAATGCCATGCCAATCGTCAATTTTGGACTGGTAAACCCACTCGCCGATTTTTTTCGGCGCGGCTTCCATGCGGCCTCCATTGGTGGGATAAGCTGGAAATGATGGGATTTCCATGTAGTTGCAGTAATGCAAGGCGGCAAGGCGGCACGCCTGCCGCTACAGGTTACAACTGCGGATAAGCAGTGATCGGGATTTGCGCGTCGAGCGCGATGTTTTCTTCCGGCGTGAGAAGCGTCGTGCGCGCTTCGTGGAATCCGGCCTTGGGCTGGACGCACTCGGTGTATTCGATGCCGTCGGGAATCTCAAGCTGGTGCGCTGCGGCGATGATGGCGTCCACGAGCGGTTGCTGTTTTTCTTCGGCGATTTTTTCCATGTCGATCTTTATCAAGACCGCAGTGCGGAAGTGTTCGCCAGCTTCGCCGAGCGCACCAAGATCGGTGCATTTGGTCGAGTAGCGCTCTTTTGTAATCAGCTTGACCAATGCTCCGCGGACGTCGCAGAGCATCATGGAATCCGGCGTACCGCCGGCGAACCGGCGGAAGTAGGTTTCCTTGATGTGCGGCGCAAGCTGCACTTTGATCGAGCCACGGCTGCCGACCAGCCTGTCGAGTTCCTTGAATTTCGGGGCGAATTCCACGAATTGCTCAAGTAACTCCATTGCTTCGGCATCGACTTGCACGATGGGATGCTTTGCTTTGCCGGTTTTCTCGGTGCTTTTGCGCAAGCCCCCGAGATTGAGCTTGCCGCACTGCGGCGCGGGTGGTTCATCTTTGCCGACGACGCGAAAGACCGGAGCCGGTCTGGCGTTTGCCGCTTTCGCGGCTGTTTTTTTCTTTGCTGTTGGCATGGTTGTTCCTTTCTCTGTTTTGAAAAAATGGGACTGATGGGACTTAAATGAAACCCACGTAACTCGGTACCCGTTAGCTGCTTTTCCCTTCCGAAGCGTTGCGGCCAGGCTTGGGCTAGTAGCTGAGCCACACGCACTGCACCCTTGCGATAGGTGATGATTGCGATTAGCTCGCCGCTCTCTGACAAGGCGTAGCCGCGATGATAGGGCTGCAAATGCAGATTACTGCGACTGTCTGCGCGAAACTTCGCCTGGTATCGTTGCTGTTTCATGCAGCGTGTTTTGAAGTCGAATTCCACGAACCCGACGAAATGATTTGCGAATTTCGCCTTTTGCTCTGGCGTCGGCGTGAATTGTGAGGGGCTGAAATTTCATCATGTGTCGCGCCCGCGCGCGATTAGCGCGCGATTTTGCAGGAGCATTTTGCAACATGCTCGATTTGAGTTTTTGCCCGGTTTTTGGACCGACGGCAGCCGAAAGGCGATTATGTTTTGTTGTGGACGGCGCAGGTTCTGCGCGAAGATGCGCGGGTCAACGTCTGGGGCTGGCTTGGAAACTCCGCAAATGCTGTAGCGTCCGCTTTCCTCAGGATTCATCTGATTACGCGCGCCGTCGAATGGCGTCCGGCGCGCGGCGTCAGACGATTTTTAGGCCGCTTTTTTCGGTGGCGTTTTGGCCTTGCGTGTTTGCGGGAGCTTCACGATCTTGCGTGCGCGCGGCGAGGCGGCGGCTTTGATTGTGCCGACAAACGCGGTGACGCTTGTGTGCAACTCACTCAGCGCCGGCAAGGCTTTGGCGGCCTCGATGGGCGTGAGTTCGTTGAACACCTGATCGAGCGAGGTGATTAGCTCAAGCGCATCATCTGCCGTGCGCTTCGTGGCATCCTTTCTGATGCCGCTCTGCACGACGTTCGATGCGGCGGTTGTGGCGCCGCCAGCTTTGCCAGTTTTGCCGCCTTTGCCGGTAGTTTTAGCTTCCGGTGTTTCGCTTGGGGGATTGTGGTCAATCGCCCCTATCTTTTCTGCTTTTGCGGCTTCGGCGGCCTCTTGCTTGTCGATCTGGCGTTGTTTCGCAGCGGAATGGCCGTAGCGAAACAGGCAATCGAGTTCTTCGTCCCAAGTGTCGGGCTTGGATTTCATCAGCGCGGCGATTTTTTTGCGGTTCTGTTTGTCCTTCGCCCTGCCAGACATGGCCTGATTGATGACGACGCACTCGGCGAGCGTCAGTCGATCAAACTGCGCTTCGGTGATGTGCTTCCGGACGACCAGTTCCTCGAACACACGCGCTGCCTGGCGGGCATTGTCGATCGTGGTTTTGCGGATACCGGTCTTACGGAGCAATCCGCCGACGTTCTGCGGTGCTTTTACTATAACGGCGATGTGAAGAATCAGCTTCGCCGCCAGCATAAACATGCTGGATGAGGTGCGGATGGAAGCGGTGAACCGCTCCACAGTCTGCGCCAGCGTGAGTTTCTGGATTTCCGCGAACGGGGTCACGCGCTCCGCCGACGGAATTTGAGCGTATTTGCTCATATTTTTTTGTCCTTTCGTTAGGTGCGCGTGGAGGAGCATGTTGCAACATGCTCTATTACTCCCGCGACATCTGAGCCGGACGGACAAGACCGGCGTGAAAAATTGATAAAGTGAGTGCGCGATATATCCAGTGGAGAACCGGAGTGATAATCAGCGCGGACGGATGTTTTTTTCGGACGGACGGATTAAAAAACACCGACGGACGGTTTACAGGCCGCGCACGAGCGCGCGAAAATCGCGTGCAAGCTCGCGGCGAAAGGTGGCAAGACCAGCGCGAACAGTAGCGGGCGTAATCGTGAATCCGGCGGCAAGGTAATGGGCGATGAACAAGTCCAATGCCATAAGACCACGCGCGCCAAGCATCGAATCTTGGCGCGCGTCCGTCTTACGCGGGAATGATGCCAAGCGCGGAAACGCGCAACGGTTGGCCGTTGACTTTCACGCCGGCATCCATAAAGCCGCCGGTGCTCGCTGCCACGCGTGTCTTTCCGCTCGTCTTAGACAGTTGCGGGTCTTTTGCTAGTGGCATCCGAAGCACTAAATGGCCTTTGTCGATGGTGACTGTAATGCCATCTTTCATCGGTGTTTTTGCCTTTCGTGTTTGCGTCCTAGTGACGCGGAAAGTCAGTGGCGCGCGAAACGTTTGCGCCATATCGGGTCGAGGATGTCCGATGCGCGCACGCGTGCGCGCGCGCCGTGGAAGTGTGCAAGGTCAGGCGATTGTCCTGTCTCGCGCGCTGGCGCAGTCTCGCGCGGATTGCGTTCGCGCGCTGGCGCGCAAACGCTGGCAAGGTGCGCTGTGGTTGCGTCAGCGTCCAAACCCATACGCGCGAGTTCAGCGCGTGCAACGTCAAGCGAAACGTGTGCGCCGGTGCGCGAATCTAGCACGCCTTCGCCTTGTGATGACGTGCGAAAGTAGAACCGGAAACGTTGCCTGCCGTTCCGCGTGCGACCGTAGCGGATGCGCGCGTAAGCCAGCGCAATTTTGATGCGCCTTGTCTCTGGGTAGGTCGTGCCATCCTTGCGTTTGAGCAGTTCGCCTGTCTCGGTGATTGCGAATTTCACATCATCATCCAGCGCGCACGTTGCGCGCGTGGTGTCCCTAGGTGCGCGCGTTAGCTTTGCGCGGTCAGCCGCCAGCGCACGCTCGTAGCGATGATTCACGATCGGCGGGTCGAGCGGTGGCGTGTCAATCGGTGAGCGATGCGCGCGCGCTTGCGCATGGTCACACGCGCGCGCAGTAGGTGACGGTGGGTAGCCGCGAGGGGAGTAAAGGCTCATCATGCTGCTTTCAATTTCATTCCTGGCGGCGCCTGACATCTTCGCGACGCGTCAATTGCTTCGCATAGCTCTGCGAAATTGTGAAAGTTTCCGCGTGGCAAATCCGGTGCGGCATTGTTCAACGCGATGATGCCGCGCGTGAGATATTCCTTCAGTCGCTGAATTGCTTTCCAGCGCGCCTCGTCGCTTGGAAAGATTGGCGCGCGCAAATTCGCGGTAGGCAAAACTCCGGCCAAGCAATAGCGCAATGTGTCGCGTGCGCCGTTGCGTTTCGCTTTGCGCTGGCGCGATGAATCGGCGCGAAACGCGGCGCGTATCACGCGCAATGCAGCGCGCGTTTTTCGGCGCAAGCGTGCCTCAAATATCGCTTGCACGTCTGGATGCGGTAGTGCGGGAAGCGGTAGCAGTTCGGTCGCGTCGCGCTTGAAATCCTCACTCCAATTAACCACTTGAAATTCCTGCTTGAGTCCACGCGCTTGCACCGGCGCGCGCAGGCGTTGCACGACCTCCCGCGTAGTGATAAACGCGGCGCGCCATATCTTGAAACGGTCGCGCTTGCGCCTTGGCAGCTTATCGAGCGCACCGAATTGCAGCAAGACCAGCGCGCATGTCTGGCGGATTTCGTTGCGTTCTTGTCTCGTTAGGCCGAACGCGGCAATTTGCCCTCTCCCCTCGTTCGTGCGTATCACGTCGCGCGCTTTCGCGTTGAGCGATTGCGCGCGCGTTATGCGCGATGCCGACTCGCGCTTTGGCGCATCGAAATGCCGGATAACTGCGACCGATACAATTTCGTGCGGCTGAGTAGCGTAGTAGTAACCTTCCACTGTTCGCGGATAGGTGCGGCTTTGCATAGGTAAGTATCTTAGCTTCTAAGGTAAGATAGACAGGGCAAATTGTCGATCTTGTTCTTACCTACACTCGTGACGACGCCTGACTTCTTCGCGCCAGCGTTATGGCGTAACGCTGCGTAACTTAGTTATGAATAAACTAACGTTAACCGTCCGTCGATGAGCGGGGTGGTTTTCGACCGTCCATCCAGCATTGCACCGCCAGGACAAACTCTGCGTCGGCACCGGCGCCGCCGAGGAACTTGGCGATCTGGACTTGACGCGATTCGAGTGTGCCGCCGAGCTTTTTGACCAGCCAACGGGCGAGCTCCGCTTTACTGCCACGTTCGCCGAGCCGTCCGTCCAAATTTTGTCGGAAACGCTCGGTGAAAGTCATATCCAGGCTTCGACAATGACTGCGTCGTCCTGTTCGCGCCGGCCGAGGTTATGGAGCCCGGCCGGGATAAGTTTGCGCGCTTCTTCGAGTGAATCGACCACGCCCACTAATTGACTTTCGCGTGCGCGAACCTGATCAGCCTCAGCCGTCGTACTCTTGAGATTCCACCGTTTAACTGGAAACTTGCCTGGATAGTCTTTTACGTTGTGGTAGATTACGTAAAGGCTCATCGGTTTGGTCAGGTCGTCCACGAGATCGGTGGCGATTTGTTCCGGCGTCGGTTTGCTCATTTTCGTCTCCATCGACGGGATTTGTTAGCTTTGGGCATATATTCAAGGAGGGCCACGGCGAGGGCAAGCCCATCCACAATTTTCGCTCGGTTCTGGAACAGATAGAGCAGAATTTTTTTCATACTTCACTCCTGACGACGCCTGACTTCTTCAAAAACGGGAGCATTCTCTCGCTTTCCTTCGATCAAAGGCTCCTCCAAACCCCATCCCACCCCTTCCCAAAAACCTGTTGCAAGTAATGGGTCCCACGATCCTGTTGCCTTAGATCAACCGCAGCGACGGCAATGTTTTGTCGAACCGTGATTGCGCCTTCTCGGAGAACGCCGTTACCAGCGTACGACATCTTGAAAGGCATTGAGCGTTAGCCAACGCTCAGCGTGTTACAGCCGTCCAGACTGCTATACAGACGAAAATCGTTAGCAAAAGGACAACGATAAATCCGATCACCAACGCCGCGAGTACCAGGCCGGGTGGGAAACCGTAGAACACAATTCTCTCTTTTGCTTTCTGCCAGGTCGCAAAATCAGTCCACACATCATGACCTTGCTCGCAGACAAGCACGTTGGCCGGTAACTTGTTCGACCGTATTTGCTTTTCGATATCGATCGGCCACAGCGGCCCTAGGATCGTTTTTCCGTCCGAACGATAATAGAGTTTGCGTGGCGTTTCCATGGAGTTGCAAATCCGTTATGGCTCTTATTGAGGATTCCTTTCGTCCATCCAGCGGCGGCGGTAGCTCATGTATGCCGCGCGTCCAATGTCATTGGCTAGAGTCGCGTTCAATGACGCTCCTACGATCGCGCCAACTATCGGAACCAACTGGAGAGCTTTGCGTTTCGTAATCTGAATTCCAAGGCTTTTCGCAAACTGCCGCATCGCGGCGAGAAGTGACAGCTTACTGATGTGTTTGGCTGCCAGTTCCGCGCTCATTTTTTTCCAGCTGATCTGTATCAGGATTTGTTCTAGTTCCTTTAACGCTATTACAAACTCGATCTTTACTTTTGCGTTTGCGGCAGAGCCCGCACGGAGGATCTGCAGGACGTATTCACCTTCGCCGTCCCTCGTGAGCTTATAGCCGTAGCACGTCGCGATTTCTTGGATTAACCGAAGCAGGATGGTAAAGAGGGCCGGAACATCGGCAGCCAAACCGGAGAATCCTAATCCGCCAGTAGCGCCACCTTCGGTCGCCGCGTAACCTATATTCCAGTTCCAACATTCTTGCGCTTGTTCATCCGCTGCTTGCAATTCGGCAAACATCGTGTCGCTCCCAGGTCGCAATCGAACAAATCGTTCCTGAACTTTGCGCTGTAACTTTGCCTCGTCGATCGTGTGAGTCGAAAGGCCAGAGAGACCCTCTAGGCATGTATGGATCGATTTTCCGATTGCCTCTTGCGCGGCATTCGGAATCAGAAGTTCAGCCGCTTTTTCGGCTGGCCAAAGGACGAAATCGGCGACCTGACTAAGATAACCGGGCCCCTGTGACTCCCATCCAGCGATTTCTGTCCTCGCCTTTACAATGTATGGGTGTTCGTCCACGGAAGAGCCAAATTGATTTCATCATCTTACGCCCTATTGCGCCGTTCCCGTCAACCTTAATTATGCGCCTTGATACGGCGTGTCGTCCCGAACGGAATTGGCCGCGGAACTCGACAGATTCGGCGCGAACATTCGGCGCGAGCGGAGTGCCCGTAATTTAACTCAGGAAAAACTTGCAGAATTGGCCGACCTGAACATTCGCACGGTCCAGAAAATCGAGGCGGGCGAGTTAAACGTGCTCATTACAACGGCGATCCGTATTCAGCGCGCTTTGAAGTGTTCGTGGGAGCGTTTGCTTCGGACTCACTAGTGTGTAATGGCGGTTGTTCAGCCTTTAGACATTGTCCCGGTTTTCACGGCCGCAAAATGCGCGCGCGATCAAAAAAGCATGTTGTGCGTAGATCGGTTACTCCTTGGCGGCGTGCAACGGGCGGTTGCATGGTTTTGAGAACTCACCGGCTAAAGCGCGAGCATTGAAACGGGCGACCTCAGATCTCAGAACGTAGTGGCGGCCACAAATATTTACCGTCCGCAAGAAATCCTTTTTCCTAAATCGCCATATCGTCACCGGCGATAGTCCGGTCTGCTCAATAAATCTATCGAGCGACATTGGAGGATCGGAATCGACATATGCGTTTTGATTTCCCGTTGTTTCGTGAACTTTCGTCTGCATATCAAATGCAGCTGTGTCAACTCACTTGCAGATCGGGAACTGCAGTCGAGGTCAGGTGGGCCGATTAGATTTGTCGGCGGAACGTGCACTTAGGCCGCTTTGCAGACGGTCCGGATGGGAAACGGCCGCTATGACATCAGGTCAGGGACAGCTGGCCCGCCCAGTCCGCCTGGTTTTTAGCTCACACCGTTCGAGCGCCTTTGGGTGAGCGTCCTTTCCTATTTAATCGGTGGCGCGGGGCAAGAAGCGTCTGATCTTGGCCTCGCTCGACGGTTTTCGTTTTTGAACTTGTTTAAGAAGTTAAGGCTTCCGGAAGCAACTGCCGAACTTCCCCAACAAAAACCGCCTCTGATCGCCTGCTGCTCCAATGTCCCACCTTTGTCCCCCGAACTCCACGACCAATATCAAAGGGACATTACTGGGACAATGTCCCATCCGCGTGCTTTGGGCGTCTATTCAGCACCAATCCAGGCAAAAATGGGACATCCGAAAACGGCCCAATCACAAAGATGTCCCGCGGCGCACAGCGACCTGCTTCTCCCTCGATAAAAATAGATTCCTTTTACCATGGTGGTGGGTAGGGGTCGCAGGGGTGCGACAGGGTCTGGCGACTCGTGCGACATAAATGTCACGAAATTAAAATTTGTGAAAATTGATTAGCGGTACGCTTCTCGTACCCCATACAACCCCATCGTACCCTACCATTGAAAATAAGAATCTAATGATTATCAAAGAGTTAAGACATGGTAGGGTCAGCCGCGAGAAGAAGAAAAAGTGGTAGGGGTCGGTGGGGGTCAGAAACAAAACAATGAGTAAAGGGAATGGCCCCCGTGAGACAATGTCCCACTTGCGACCCTAAGGCCTCTAAATCGGCGGCGCCGTTGGCGCAGCTCGACAAACGAGTGCCGAAAGCCATTCCTTTGCGGCACGGCTTCGTTCGCATCGCCATGCCGATTTTCAGTCCGAAAATCACCAGCGATTAAAATGCAGACCGCTTAGTCGAAATTACTGCCAGGCCAAAATGCACTTGTTTGGCGGCCTGTTGCCGGTGCTCATCCAACAAATGCCCGTAAACCTTGCCCACCAAGATGCCACCGTCCTTGTGTCCGAGCCACGTCGCGATGGTCATGAAATCGATGCCCGCCATTACGCACATCGAGCAAAAATAATGGCGCAGATCGTGAAAGCCGACCCACTCAAGACCGGCCGCTCTGCGAGCTATTTTTAGACTTTCACGAAAACTCCTCGCGTGTTCATCGCGCGGGCCGCGGTGCGGCGAAGGAAACAACCACGCGCAGTCCGGCGCACGACGTCCGTGCATCTCTCGCAATAAGGCGCCAAGCTGTTGATTAAACTCCACTGTCCTGCTTTCCCAATTTTTCGAAAGCTGGTCCGCGCCAATCGTCACGCGTTCACGCTCAAGGTCGACATCACTCCATTTTATCCGCAACGCTTCTTGCTCGCGCGCGCCGCTGAATGCCAAAAACCGCAAATAATCCGCAAGCTGTTCGCCGTTCCTTTTGCAATCGCTCCGCGCAGCCGCGATCAATCGATCAAATTCTGCCGGTGCCAAAAGTTGACGCTTGGGAGTGGGAGGCTGTTCCAGCATTTTCATTTTGGGTAAATCCCGCAAATAGCCGTCGTCGACTGCGGCTTTGAGTACATTGCGCAGCATCATCAAATCCAAGTTTGCTGTCCGTTGGGACACCGGCTCCAATTTGCGTCCGCCAAATGCGCCGCCTTTTAGGCGCTTCTCCAAAAAGGCTGTAATCATTGGCGTTGTGATCTTGTCAATCCGAAGATGACCAAGATGCGAGCGCCAACGCGCGATCGCTTGCCGTTCATTTTCAATCGTGCCTGGCCGTTTGCGCTGCACTCTGGCTTTTTCAAAGTACGCATCGCAGTAGTCACCGAAAATTGGTTTACGTCCGAGTAGTGGCAGCGCGTCTTCGCGGCGCTCGTGCCGTTTTACTTCCAGGGCCTCCTTGGCTTCCTGTAAAGTGCGCGCCGGCAAGTTGTCAGGAGTCATGAGAGGAAAACGCCGCGCAGACTTTTTGCCGTAACCGCGATCAACCCAAAGTTGCGCGTAAAAGCGGCCGTTGCGCTGATAAAGACCGCGAACCCGGCGATTGCGTGAGTCGCGGACTGGGATAAACTTCGCGAAATGATTGTCGTGGACCGACTGCGTTTTTTGCGCCTGAGGTGTGGTAGACGAAGGCAGAGTTTGGTCGGATTCGAGCGTTCGCTTTGTTGCTTTACTTTGCACGACGTAACTCTAGCACAACCTCTAGCACAAGCAATATTAGTGACACATATTTCGATATAAGATGCTCAGAATCAAGCACGCCAGGGTGGCGAAATTGGCAGACGCGCCAGATTTAGGATCTGGTGGAGAAATCCTTAGGGGTTCGAGTCCCCTCCCTGGCATTTTCAGCAAGCGGCTGGACATCCAAGGAGATATTGCTCTACAAAAATACGACTTTTCCCGAGTCACTGCTCGGCGTAAAATCGCGAGCAATTTCGCGGATAAAAACACGAGTGTGATGGGACTCGCAGGAACCAGCAGCTTGCCAACAGGAGATGTGGCGATTCTCCATCGGACTGGAGCAATTCAGCCGAAGCCTTTAGTTCGCCAACAAACTCGTGACCAAGCTTGGAGCCAGATGCCGCGATGAGCTGGATTACAGTTGGCTGGTCGATGGCATCCGCCATGTGTGCGACGCTGGCTCTGATCCATCTCGCGATCTGGCTCCAGAGACGTTCGCAAATTGCCCATTTCCTCTTTGCACTTAGCGCTCTCGGTGCGGCTGGGAACGGCCTGGCCGAGCTGGTGATGCTGAAAGCGGCGACGGTCGAAGCGTATGTCATCGCACTTCGTGTGTTATTCGTGCCGCTCACGCTTCTCGTGATCTCGATTGTCTGGTACGCGTGGTACTACTTCGGCAACGGCCGGCGCTCTCTCGCTTGGGCCGTTACGGTCGCTTGGCTGCTGGTCTTGATCGCCGACGCGTTCTCGCCCTCTAGTCCAGTCTTTAGTGAAGTCTTTGGACTTCGCATCGTGCAAGCTCCGTGGGGAGAAACATTCGCGTTAGCAAAAGGTGTGATCAGTCCGCTGAACCACGTGGTCAATCTCGCTGATCTGATGCTCCTCGCGTTTGTTGTGGATGCGTCGGCCGCTCTCTGGCGACGCGGTAATCGCCGGCGCGCGATGCTAGTTGGCGTTAGCATCGCCGGTGCACTCCTGGCGGCAGTCATCCTGGCGCGGTTAGTCGATGCCGGCGTCCTCCAGATTCCGTACGTGATCACGTTCGTTTACATGGGGATCATTCTGCTTGCAGGCTTCCCCCTGAGCGGTGACGTCCTCCGCGCAGCGCAGATCGAGCGCCGGCTTCGCGCGAGCGAGAGTTCACTGCGCGAAAGCGAGGAGCGGATGAGACTGGCGGTGGACGCGGCCAATCTCGGGTTGTGGGAGTGGGACCCCCGCAAAGACGAGCTCTGGGGCACAGCAACGCGACGTGCTCTCTTGGGGTTGCCTGGTTCCGAAAAGATCAAATTGGAAGACGCTCTCGCCCGAGTGCAGGTGGATGATCGCGACCGACTCCGACAAATATTGAACGATGCGGTCGTGACCGGCAAGGATTACTACTGCGAGTATCGAGTTGTACTTCCGGACGGCCGTATACGCTGGACGCAACACCGGGGACGCCGCGTTACCGGATTGGACGGCAAAAGTCTCGTCCTTCGGGACATTTCGATGGATGTGACGGAACATAAGCAAGCGGAGGAGAAATTCCGGCTGGTAGTGGAAGCTTCGCCTAATGGAATTGTGTTGGTCGATCAGAAGGGGCAAATCGTGCTGGTCAACGTCCGGCCGCTGATCACTCCGGGCACAACGCTGATCATAACCGATCTGCCTGTGAGCGGCCGCACTCACAGCGCGCCCAGATTCAACATCCTCACTGCCGAAGGCGCGACCTCAGCGTCTAGATGAGCACGCTGAGAGAGTTCGGCGCTACAGAATTTCTATCGTACGACCTTAGTCCTATTGTTTGATCGCGTTAGCAGAAGCGAATCTTGCTCCGTGAAACCGAAGAACTTCTTTAAATCATTTGCTGTTTTTGTGGTAACCCTGGCTGTCTTTTCAACAGGACCGTTTGCAAATGCGCAGACCAAGAAACCGAACATCCTCATCATCTGGGGAGATGACATCGGCTACTGGAACGTCAGCGCCTACAACCAAGGCATGATGGGATACAAGACGCCGAACATCGATCGCATTGCGAAGGAAGGCGCGCTCTTCACAGATTGGTACGGCCAGCAAAGTTGCACCGCCGGACGTTCATGTTTCATCACCGGCCAGGTCGGTTTCCGCACAGGCATGTTGAAGGTGGGACTCCCCGGAGCAAGGGAAGGACTGCAAGCGCGCGATGTAACTATCGCCGAGTTACTCAAGGCGCAAGGCTACAAGACCGGCCAGTTCGGTAAGAACCACCTTGGCGACCGCGACGAACATTTGCCCACTGCACACGGGTTCGACGAGTTCTATGGTTCGCTTTACCACCTCAACGCCGAGCAAGAACCGGAGCATCCCGATTACTTCAAAGACCCAGAGATGCGGAAGAAGCATGCGACGCGCGGCGTGCTGCACTCATGGGCAAACCCAGACGGCGCGCAGAAGATCGAGCTGACCGGCCCACTCACCATTGAGCGCATGAAAACGGTGGATGATGAATTCACCAAGGAAGCGATGCGTTTCATGGAGGATTCGAAGAAGGAAGGCAAGCCGTTCTTCTGTTGGTGGAACTCAACCCGCATGCACATCTGGACGCACTTGAAAAAGGAAAGCGACGGTAAGACAGGCCTCGGCGTTTATCCTGACGGCATGGTTGAACACGACGCGATGGTCGGACAGTTGCTCGACAAGCTCAAAGAGCTGGGCCTCGAAGACAACACGATCGTGATGTACTCTACTGATAATGGCGCGGAGAAAATGACCTGGCCTGACGGCGGTCAGTCGCCGTTCCGCAACGAAAAGGGCACCAACTGGGAAGGCGCCTACCGCGTCCCGTGCGTTATTCGCTGGCCCGGCGTCATCAAACCCGGCACGGTGCTCAACGATATCTTCGCGCACGAGGACATGCTCCCTACGCTGCTCTCGGCAGCCGGCGTCCCGGATGTGAAGGAGAAGCTGCTCAAAGCCATGAAGATCGGGAACAAAACCTTCAAAGTGCATCTCGACGGCTACAACATCACCGACGCCGTTGCCGGTAAATCACCTAGCGCGAGGCACGAATTCTTTTATTTTAACGACGACGGTTCGCTCGTGGGGCTGCGCTACAATCAATACAAGATCGTCTTCGCGGAGCAACGCGCTCACGGTCTCGACGTGTGGCAAGAACCGTTCGTGCCGCTGCGCTTGCCTAAGCTCTTCAACGTGCGCAGCGATCCCTTTGAGTCCGCGGACCACGACAGCATTGACTATGGACACTGGCGGATTGATCACGTCTTCGTGCTGGTGCCGGCGCAGCAATACGTCGGGCAGTTCCTGGCCACCTTCAAAGAATTCCCACCAAGCCAGAAGCCTGGGAGCTTCTCGATTGATGAGGCATTGCAGACTCTCCAACAGGGTGCTGCCGGAACCGGCAGCAACTGATGCGGCGCTGTTCCGAAGAGTTGGACGTAGGTCTGAACCTGAGATGCCAGGGAGTAGCCCTGCTGAAAGGACAAAAAAAGAAACCGGCTAGCCTCGCCACGCTAATAATACTCGCGGTCTTGGCGCTGCCAATCAGCACACGCGCCGACGATCCATTGCCATCGTGGAATGAAGGGGCACCAAAGAAATCCATCGTCGAGTTTGTCGCCAAAGTGACGAAAGAAGGCGGGCCTGATTTTGTGAAGCCCGAAGAGCGCATCGCCACCTTCGACAATGACGGCACGCTCTGGGCCGAGCAGCCACTTTATTTTCAGTTTCTCTTCGCCATTGACCGCTTGAAAGCGCTCGCGCTACAGCACCCTGAATGGAAGGACAAAGAACCTTTCGCTTCGCTGCTTAGAGGCGACATGAAAGCTGCGCTCCCGGGCGGCGAACGTTCGATGATGGAGCTTATCGTGACCACCCATGCGGGAATGACCACGGCGGAATTCGAGCAGATCGTGACGGACTGGCTTGCTACGACGAAACATCCGCGATTCAAGCGGCCTTACACCGAGATGGTGTATCAGCCGATGCTCGAACTGCTCACATACCTGCGCGCGAATGGGTTCAAGACCTTCATTGTCTCCGGCGGCGGCCTCGAGTTCATGCGCGCGTGGACGGAAAAAGTTTATGGCGTCCCACCCGAACAAATCATCGGCAGCAGCATAAAGACGAAGTACGAATGGCGCGGCGCCAAACCCGTGCTGATGCGGCTGCCGGAAATGAACTTCATTGATGACAAGGCTGGCAAGCCGGTCGGCATCAATGAGCACATCGGCCGGCGGCCCATCGCTACGTTTGGCAACTCGATTGGCGACCAGCAGATGCTGGAATGGACGCAGGCCGGCAGCGGCACGCGGTTGATGATGCTGGTGCATCACGATGACGCCGTGCGCGAATGGGCTTACGGCGCGGAATCGAAGATCGGCACGTTCAGCGACGCGCTCATGGCCGAGGCCAAGCAGAACGGCTGGATCGTCATCAGCATGAAGAACGATTGGAAACGTGTGTTTGCGTTCGAGGCGAACTGAAACAAGAAACTGAAGTAGAACTGCATTTTTTGAAGACACAGCTGAGTGAAACCGGCTAGATTTGCATCGAATGCGACAATTGAAGAGTGATTCGAGCGCTGCGCTACAATCTGAACTCCGGACGACATGACGAACAAGGTGCTACTCGCCGTAGCCTCAACACTCGAAACCGTCACTGGCCTTGCGTTAATCATCGCTCCAAGCCTCGTTAGATTCTTGGTAGGGACGGATATTTCCGGCGCGACTCTGGTCATTGTTCGGATGGTTGGTTTCGGATTGTTAGCATTGGGTGTCGCTTGCTGGCCGCGCGGCGAAGCAATCGTCCCGCCCTTCCGGGCGATGCTCATCTACAATTTGTTGGTGACTGTTTACCTTGGATACCTGCGCTTTGGCAGTGGATCAGTCGGAAAACTTTTGCTACCGGCCCTTGCGGTCCACGCTGTGCTGGCAATTCTGTTCATTGCAGGTCTGGTGCAAGCATCAAACCACGTGAAAGACTTGCGAAAATCGAGCGATGAGCACTGAAATCATATCGGCCATTATATTTGGATCCGTCGTCGGCGCCGTGCTGCTAGGGAGAGCACTGAGTCGCTTCCTACCCGAAGAGCAGCTTAGTGCGGACACCAAGGAAACAGTGAAGCTAGCCATGGGCCTGCTCGCGACCATGGCCGCTCTTGTCTTGGGGTTGCTCGTGGCCTCGGCAAAGGGCTCCTACGACAAAGCGCGAAGCGACGTCATCCAGATGGCAGCCAAGGTTGTGTTCCTGGATCGGGTGCTGACCGGCTATGGGCCGGAAACTGGGGAGGCTCGTACCCGGCTGCACGAGACCATTGAAGAAATGGCTCATCGCAGCATGCGGCTCCCAAGGGCGAATACGCCCGTCAATCTGGCGCCCAACACGCAGGCCGGCAATGCCATCTACCTGGCCATTCAGAATCTTACTCCAAAGGATGATATGCAGCGCGCCCTTAAGGCCCAGGCGACGACGCTCGCGTTAGAGCTGGGCGAGCTTCGCACATTGCTGGTCGCAGAATCGATTTCTTCCATTTCAAAGCCGCTGCTGATTGTCGTGTCATTCTGGCTTGTGGTGATCTTCCTGAGCTTTAGCCTGCTTGCACCGCGCAATGCCACATCGACCCTGGCTTTGATTGTATCGGCTGTCTCCACCGCGACGGCCATTTTTCTGATCTTGGAACTGGACCGGCCTTTTAGCGGTCTGCTTCGGATTCCCAACGAGCCGCTGCTTAATGTCTTGAGCCAACTGACGAAATCAGGGCCATGAAATTCGGATCGCGAATGCAGAAAGCTCTGCTCGTCTTTTTTGTAGCTGCCATAGGTGTGCTGGGTGCCATTGCGGGTAACTGGATGGCATCCGCCGGAGATAGCACCGCCATAGTTCCATCTGCGTCGCCTGCCTCTACGCCGGCGCTTTCTAACAAAACGGCTGCCCCCGGTCCAGCACCTGAAGGAATGGTCTGGATTCCCGGCGGAGAATTCTGGATGGGCTCAGACGAACCAGACTTTAAAGACGCGCGGCCGTGGCATCGCGCTTACGTGGACGGCTTTTGGATGGATAAGACCGAAGTAACAAATGAGCAGTTCGAGAAGTTCGTTAAAGCTACCGGCTATGTTACCATAGCTGAACGCACCCCGACCAGGGACGAGTTCCCAACCGCACCACAGGAAAATTTGGTTGCAGGCTCAGTGGTGTTCATGCCGCCAGATCACGCGGTGCCGCTGAACAACCATTATCAGTGGTGGAGCTACGTGAAAGGCGCAAACTGGCGTCATCCAACCGGCCCGGACAGCGATCTGAAGGGCAAAGAGAAATATCCAGTCGTGCATATAGCATATGACGACGCGCTGGCCTACTGCAAGTGGGCCGGCAAACGTTTGCCAACGGAAGCGGAGTTTGAATTTGCTGCGCGCGGCGGACTGGATCGCAAACTGTACGTGTGGGGCGACGAGTTTCGGCCTGGCGGCAAATTCATGGCGAATACCTTCCAGGGACATTTCCCGGATAAAAATACTGGCGAGGATGGTTTTGTCGGTACGGCGCCGGTCGGTTCATTTCCGCTAAATCGCTACGGCCTCTATGACATCGCTGGCAACGTCTGGGAATGGTGCAGCGACTGGTACCGGCCGGATTATTACAAAACGCTGGCCGACAAAGGTGGCGTGGTACGCAATCCACAAGGGCCGCCGGACAGTTTCGATCCGAGCGAGCCTGGCACCAAGAAGCGCGTGCACAAGGGCGGCTCCTACCTGTGCACCGATCAATACTGCAAACGCTATGAGCCGGGCGGGCGCGGAAAAGGCGAACCCGACACGGGAACAAATCACCTGGGCTTCCGGTGTGTGCGATCGCCCTGAGCGCAAAATTGGTTCGCAATAGCGGCGGGACAAAGTCCCATTGTTGCGCGGTTTTGCTTTTCACAAGCCAGTCCACTTAGCAAACTCAAGTCATGAATAAGTATATCGCCGAATTTATCGGAACGTTCTTCCTCGTCCTGACAGTTGGATGCACAGGAATTGGCGCGGGCGCGGGTGTCATCGCGCCGCTCGCCATCGGCGCGGCGCTGATGGTGATGGTTTACGCCGGTGGCCACATTTCTGGAGCGCATTATAATCCGGCTGTGACCCTAGGTGTCTTAATCCGGGGTAAAGTTAACGTCGCAGACGTGGTGCCTTATTGGATTGCGCAATTTATTGGGGCAGCAATTGCTGCGCTGCTCACCAGCAGGGTTCTTCGCGCTGGTGTTTCTGTGACTGTCATTACGCCGCACGTTGGTCCGGCGCTGCTTGCGGAATTTCTTTTCACATTCGCGCTGGTCTATGTGGTATTGAACGCGGCAACTGCGGAAGGCACTTCAGGGAACTCATTCTATGGCCTAGCCATCGGCATGACGGTGATGACCGGGGCATTCGCCGTCGGTGACATTTCGGGCGGCGCGTTTAATCCCGCGGTCGCTCTCGGCATTTGCCTTCTCGGCATTTCCAGCTGGGCAAACATCTGGATTTATTTGGTAGCCAACTTCGCGGCTGCCGCGGTTGCAGCTGTGATTTTCCAATTGATCAATCCACCGATGCAGACCACCCCGATCGCAACAGACGAGCCGCCTTACGAAACGCCGCGTTAGGTTTCGCAAATTCCCGCTGTTCACTGCACTTCCAAAAGAGGAACACCTGTTATGTCCATCACGAAGATCGTCCGAGTCCACGGCCGCCAAGTGCTTGATTCCCGTGGCAACCCGACTGTCGAAGCCGTAGTCACTCTCGCTGGCGGTGCGATTGGTAGCGCCATCGTCCCAAGCGGTGCGAGCACCGGCGAGCACGAGGCGTGGGAGTTGCGTGACGGCGCCAAAGAGCGCTTCCTTGGCCGCGGCGTGACCAAAGCCGTGGCGAATGTGAACGGAATCATCGCTAGCGAAGTAGCCGGCCTGGATGCCGTCGATCAGATTCGCGTGGACAAGACAATGATCGCGCTCGACGGCACGCCTAACAAGAGCAAGCTTGGGGCGAACGCGATTCTGGCTGTCTCGCTCGCAACTGCACGCGCTGCAGCCAATCAGTCGGGTCTCCCGCTTTTCAAATATCTCGGCGGGCCAGATGCCAGGGTGTTGCCCGTTCCGATGATGAACATCGTCAACGGCGGCGCCCACTCGGATGCGCCCGTGGATTTTCAAGAATTCATGATCATGCCCAGAGGCATGCCCACGTTCTCAGAAGCTCTACGCGCGGGTTGCGAAATTTTCCACAATCTAAAAAGCATCCTGAAAGATCGCGGTCTTTCGACGGCGGTCGGCGACGAAGGCGGTTTCGCACCGAACTTCAAAAGCGCGGAAGACGCGCTGGCGACAATTGTCAAGGCCGTGGAAAAAGCTGGCTACAAGCTTGGCGAGGAAATCTTCATCGCGCTCGATCCCGCCGCGTCGGAGTTCTACGATGCAGAGCAGAAACAATATGTGTTCAAGAAATCCGATGGTTCAAAGCGCAATGTCGAGGAATTGATTTCCTACTATGAAGAGCTGGCAAGGAAGTTCCCTATCGTTTCGATCGAAGACGGATGTGCGGAGAACGATTGGGACGGCTGGAAAAAGCTGACGGATGCCATGGGTGCGACGATGCAGCTTGTCGCCGACGACCTTTTGGTTACCAATGTTAAGTTTTTGCGCAAAGCCATCGACCGCGGGATCGCCAACTCCATTCTTATAAAAGTCAACCAGATCGGTTCGCTAACCGAGACGCTCGACTGCATCGAACTTGCCAAGGAAAACAAGTATACCGCAATCATCAGTCATCGCTCAGGAGAGACTGAAGACACCACGATCGCAGACATCGCCGTGGCGACGAATGCAGGTCAGATAAAGACCGGTTCACTCAGCCGTACTGACCGAGTCGCCAAATACAATCAACTGCTGCGCATTGAGGAAGAGCTCGGTGAGGATGCGATTTACGGCGGAAAAATGCGCTGACGCGAAAGAGCTCGCCTGCGCATTGGAGCATGAGCGAATAAGACTAAAGTCCAATAGGCGGTGCCGCACAAAAAGTCTATATGCCGGCCGATGAAGCCGTATATACTTCTGGGCAACCGTTGAAAAATAGAAAAGCTATGACGTCACGACACCCTAAACCATTTAATCGCCTGACCGCCATCGGAAGCGTGGCGTTGCTTGCGACCGTGAACTCCCTCGTTGGGCAAACGCCGCAGCAGGCGCAATCCCAAGGCATGTCGACCACAAAAGAGGCTCCGAAGATTGCGAATGATCAATTGGATTCTCTGGTCGCGCCGATTGCTCTCTATCCCGACCAGCTCTTGAGTCAGACCCTGGTAGCTTCCACGTATCCGCTGGAGGTGATCCAGCTTCAACAGTGGTTGGAGAAGAATAAGAACTTGAAGGACAAAGCCCTCGCGAGCGCGGTCCAAAAGCAGAATTGGGACCCAAGCATCCAAGCCATGGCGGCTTTCCCCGACGTGGTCAAGCGGTTGGCCGACGATATCCAATGGACGACAAACCTAGGGAATGCCTTCCTCGCACAGGAATCCGACGTCATGGATGCAGTTCAGCGAATGCGCGCGAAAGCCCAGAGTAAAGGAACTCTAAAAACCGGTGCGCAACAAAAAGTTGAGACTCAGACAGTGGAGGGGGGGAAGCAGGTTATCGTGGTGCAACAAGCCAGCCCCGATGTTATTTATGTTCCCTCATACGACCCAGTTGTGGTCTATGGTCCGCCTGTCTACCCGTACCCGCCGATTTACTACCCGCCCCCAGGATATTATGCGGCGGGAGCGGCGGTTGCGTTCGGGACAGGTGTCGCCTTGGGAGCCGCCTGGGGCGGGAGCTGGGGTTGGAATTGCGGCTGGGGGCACGGGGATGTCAACGTTAACGTGAACAACAATTACATTAACAATTACAACAAGAACAATTTCAACCAAGCGAACTTCAATAAGCAAGGAGGCACTTGGCAGCACAATTCACAACATCGCGGAGGCGCGCCTTATAATAAAGCGTCGACGAGCCAGGTCCAGGGTCAACTGGCCTCCCGGGGACAGCAAGGTGCCGGAGCTGGCAACCGCGCCGGTGGCGGTGCTGGAGCTGGTAATCGTCCCAGTGGCGGGGCTGGAACTGCTAACCGTCCTGGCGGCGGCGCGGGCGGAGACCGCATTGGTGGGCGCAACCTGTCGGCGGATTCTGGTTTTGGTTCGAAGGGCGGCGGCGCGTTTGGTGGCACTTCGGGTGGAATGAATCGAAGCTCAGCTCAAGCCAGCCATAACAGGGGCTCCCAAAGCATGGGAGGTGCCCGGGGCGGAGGTGCGCGCGGAGGCGGCGGGCGCCGGAGGTAAGATCGATGAAAGGAAAATCAAAACCAAACCCAGACATGACCACTTCATCCAAATTTTTCCCGATCGCTTCCGCGATTCTCATCTCGTGCTTTCTGGGCCTCGCGCTGCACGCGGCGCCCACAGCCGAGCCAGACGCGGCGTCGTCGCAGCCGGCACAAAAGGAGTTCGACACACCGAAACAAGCTGTCGATAGCCTCGTTCAAGCAGCGGAGGCTTTCGACGCGCCCGCGCTAAAGGAGATTCTGGGACCAGACAGTGCGGATCTCATTACGTCCGAAGACAGCGTGATGGATAAGAACCGGGCGCTCGCGTTCGTCGCTAAAGCGAAGGAGAAGAATTCGCTTCAAGCAGATCCAAAAAATGCGAACCGCGTTGTTCTTTCGGTGGGTAATGATGATTTTCCAGTTCCGATCCCGATAGTCAAAAGTAAGGGAAAGTGGCACTTCGACACGAAGGCAGGCCGAAACGAAATTTTGCTGCGGCGCATTGGTACCAATGAATTGGATGCAATTGAGGTCTGCCACGGCTTCGTCGAAGCACAAAAGGAGTACGCTGAGGAAAAGCACGACGATTCCCAAGTAAACCAGTACGCACAGCGAATCATCAGCACGCCGGGGAAACATGACGGGCTGGCGTGGCAGAACTCCGATGGCACGTGGGAAGGCCCGGTCGGAGAGGGAGTAGCCAAGGCCCTCGAGCAGGGCTATTCGAACCCGGATCGAAGTCAGCCGTATCACGGTTACTATTTCAAGGTCCTAAAGGGACAAGGCCCAGCGGCCCCTCTTGGGGAAATGGATTTTGTGGTAAAGGGAGCCATGATTGGCGGGTTTGCACTGGCGGCGGCGCCTGCGCAATATCGAGTCACAGGAGTGCAGACGTTCATCGTCAGCCACGACGGAATCGTTTACGAAAAGGATCTTGGGCCTGACACGTTGAAGACGTTTCAGAGCATGGACCGATTCAATCCAGACAAGACTTGGCATCCTATCAACGATTAGTGGTGCGAACAAAGGACGCTGTTCGCTCTTCTTTCTGACGTATTGCTATCGGCGCGGCCCAGTGGCAGTACGATGCTGGTGGCGTACGACGAAAGTCCAATAGCGATCGAAGAACACCTCCCGCTATTTTCTGACCATCGCAATGGGGCATCGGGTCCGGCAGATTAATCAGGCGATGCGCCAGGCCGCACAATCGCAAACAGAATCAACGTAAGCCCTATGTTTCCTTTGGTTAGAAGACGTCAATCTTACATTCTCATTATTGTCGCGTTGGTGGCGCTGGGTGCTTGCGCGCCATTGGCGAAGGTAACCGAGACCAAGCCCAAGCTTGGTGCACCGCATGGGACAATTCCCGAGCTTCGCAGTACAGAGCAGGCGATTGCCGAAGGCCAGAAACTCGAGCGCAGCGATCCAAGTAGAGCGGTTGGTTTTTATCTCAGTGGAGTAGAAGCGGCAACAAAGGAGTTGGGAAGAGCTCCCAAGGATAGCTTGGCAGTGCGTGATTATGACTTCGCGTTATCGGGCGTGTTTACTGTAATTCGAGATTCGCGTCTCGACCCGTGGACTCGCCCTCTCCATGTGCCAGCGCCCGGCGGCGGAGAGTATGTCCTAACTCATCGTCCACACCTAACCGTTTTTGGAAGCCACAAGATTACGATTTGATCCCGGCGGATGAACTTAAGGTGCGTGGGCAATTTGTCGTGCCCCGCGTTACGCGTACCGGTGCCGGCGCATCGCTTGTCGCCGTGCGTAATGAGCAAGCCCCAGAAGCTCGGCAGCGATTTATCGCAGGCCGTGTTTATGTCGCCGTCACCGCGGTGGCGCATTTTAAGGGACGACGCTGCGAGATCGAGTTCATGGACCCGCTCGCAGTCGAGACCGCGAATGTTTCCGGTCGAACCTTACCGGTTGCTGCAGATTTCACGGCGCCCTTGGCTTTGGGCCTGTCTCGCGAGCGCCCCGAGAAGATCGGTCTGCGCGCATTGCTGAATCCGGAGAAATTCGCCGAGAAGGCGCGACTCACGCGACTGCAGCCTTACGATCCCAAAAAGATTCCGGTGCTTTTCGTTCACGGTCTTCAGGCCACGCCGGCCACCTGGGCGCCGATGGTCAACGCGCTGCGCGCCGATCCGATCCTGCGGCGGAATTATCAGCTATGGGTTTTCAGTTATCCGACCGGATATCCGGTTCCGTATTCGGCGCTGCTGCTCCGGCGTGAACTTGACGTGCTGAACAAAATTTTCCCCGATCATCGCCCGATTGTCCTCGTCGGTCATAGCATGGGCGGAATTATTAGCCGACTCATGATCGCCGACACTGACGGCGACAAAGTTTGGCGGATCTATTTCGGCAAATCGACCGCGCAGACCGAACTCTTTCCGAAAAGTAAGGCATTGCTCACCGAGGCCCTGATCTTTAAGCGTCGCCCCGAAGTTGCGCGTGTCATTTTCATCTCCACGCCTCATCGCGGGAGCATTATCGCCAAGAACCCGATCGGCCGAATTGCATCGAGCATCATCCGCAAGCCTTTCGAACTGGTCACGCTCGGCCCTGAGGTGTTGCAGGCGGCGGTCGCCCAGGAGGATCCAACAGTCATGAAGATGAAACGAATGCCAAACAGCATCGACACGCTTTCGCCTAACAACCGTTTCGTGAAAATCATGAACACGCTCCCGCTTCCAAAAAACGTTCCCTACCACTCGATCATCGGCGATCGCGGGGCGCGGCGATACGCCGAACAGCAGTGACGGCGTCGTAGCCTATTGGAGCTCGCATCTGGACGGCGTCAGATCGGAAACGATTGTGCCGTCGAGCCACGGCGCGAACCAAAATCCTCAAGGCATCGCCGAAGTCGCCAGAATTCTCAAGCAGCACATCGGAAGCAAAGGCTAATGAAGACAAGACAAAGGAAGATTCATTTTTTGCTGCTTGCACTCGGCGTAGTGTTGCCGTGTCTCGCGCAAACGCCGGAACCATTCGAAGTGCGTCGAGCAGAAGTCGCGTTTGAAGAATTGCCCGTGTTAAACGCGAGTGAAATTCTCCGGCCAGAATTTCTCTCCGGGCCGCATCACAAGGTGCGTGAACCGGTTCCCACCTATTTTGGCGCAAACCAGTTCACCATCGACTCCGATTTCGGCGTATTCGAAGCGGATGGAAACGACATGCTGCTTCGTCGGATCAGCGAGATCAATGCAATCGCGCAGCTCAAGGAAGTTTCGCGGACCGATCAATATAAGAACGCGCTGGTCGCAGCGGCGAAAAGTCCGATCGCCTCGGCGAAGAACATCGTCACCGATCCGGTAAACACCGTCGCGAATGTGCCGAAAGGCATCATGAAATTCATGAGTCGCGCAGGCGAAAGCGTTAAAAACATCGGCAAGAAAAACGAGCCTCACGTCGCTGAAGGCAGCAAGATGCAACAGTTGATCGGCTTTTCCGACGCAAAGCGGAAAGTGGCCATCAGTCTTGGTGTCGATCCTTACAGCACAAACACGGTGCTGCAACGCGAATTGGATGGGATCGCCTGGGCGTCATTCGCCGGTGGAATGTCCTTTCAGCTTGCCACGATGCCTATTGGCGGTCCTGCACTGACGGTCACAGGTGTGACAAGCACATTTGAAGAAGTGTTAAAGGAAGTCTCCTACCGATCTGAAAATCATGAATCGCAAAACGCTGCGAACTCTTGGCGCTGCTGAAAGCGAGACGGAACGGTTTCTCAACAATAGCGCGTTCTCGCCATCAGAACAGACTGCGTTGGTTTTCGACCTAAAGTCGCTCGAGGGCGTGGCGAACCGCGGTGCGTTTGTTCGCACCGCCGGCGAAACGAGTTCCGACGAGCAGGATGCAATTTTTTGTGTTCAAACTGCCGCCCTCATGGGCCAAATCCATAAGAACGACAAGCCGCTTGCTCGTATAACTATGATTGGAGACTTTCCGATTTGCGTCGCAAAAGACGGGACCATCATTGTGGCGCTTCAATGGGACTATGCCGCTTGGACGGCAGGCGCCGCGCGCTTTACGAGCGATGTGCAAAAACTGGCCGCGCAATCCGGCAAAAATAAAAACGTGCTGGTGGCGCTTTCCGGTCAAATTTCACCGCGTTTGCGTGAAGAATTGGAAAAACGCGGTTTCATGGTGCACGATCGGCTTGCGCCGGGTCCACTTAAGTGAACTGCACCGGGATGGCGCTATATCACACGCCACTTCAGTTCACGCGAATTTCTTTTCATTTCCCATAAACGCGCTCCACCGAGGAACGCATTTTCGTTTCGCCCGCGTTCAATTCCCTTTGGCAATCGACTAAACCGATGCACAAGACCGCCACCAAGGACGGCGTAATCGGCAATGAATGAGTTTTTTAATTGCGTGATGGCGTAGGTAACTTCTCGTTTCCATTTTTTTTCGCCCAACAATTCCCGCCCTGGAATGCCGAGATAGTTTTCAATGATCTTGCCATTGCGATAAGGCAGATCACCCAGCTCAAGCGGCATCAAAGTCGTCTCCCAGACAAGAGCTGAGCCCAGTCCAGTCCCGAGTCCCAAAAAGAGCATGCGCCCGCCGCCACGGTAACTGCCGAGCGCTTGCATGGCTGCGTCGTTGATCAGACGCACCGGCGTGTGAAGCGCACGGCTAAAATTGAAAGCGATCCACCCCTTCCCCAAGTGTTTTGGATTTCCGACGATTCGGCCCTTGCGCACGGGCGCCGGAAAACCAATTGATGTCCGGTCGAATTTCCAGCCGCGCACATTCTCTTTGAATCTTGCGAGAAATTGTTCCGGCCCCATCCGCGGCCCTGAAGGAAATTCTCGCTGCTCGCGCAACGACATCAGGAGTTTTACATGTGTGCCGCCGATATCGACGACCAGAATTTTCCTTTTCATGAGCGACCGCTCCCCGAACGCATCGGGGTAAAATTACCGGTCGCGCCGGATGGACCGGCCAAGACGCTGAAAAAAGTTCTGCTGTTGTGGTTTTGACGCCGTGCTGGCAGGCCAGCATTCCACGATTTCAAGGGCGAGAAAACGGAACAATAGGGGTCGGGCAGATTTCAAATCGAGCCGCAGATTCTTGGCAATTTGTTGCACGGACCGGGCCCCATTGAATTGGGACGCGAATTGGGCCTCGTCCGGAGTCAACTTCAACTTCTGCACCCGCTCGAAGCCATCTTTCGTGTACGCGGGAATGGATGCCGGATCAAAGTTTGCAGATTGATCAGGGTCTTGGACAAGACGCAACGTTTCCAGCGCCCAGTCGCTCGCGTTTGGCTCCCCCGGCATCTCCGCGGCGTCATTTAACAGATCGGCATTCTTTTCAAACATCATCCACACGCGCGGCGCCGTCCAAAGTTGGGAAAAAAGCTTTTGCCCATATTGCTGCATTAACTCTACCGCTTGCTCGCGAGCTATTGATTCCTTTCGGGCGAGGACAAGGAAGAAAGGGGTTCCAGTTTCTCTCTGTTGATCGCGTGCGTTGGAAACAATATCCGCATCGACGTCGGTAAGAACTGCCGGCGTCTCAGGACAATAAAGGTCCGGGTCTCGAGTAGTGACAAAAACAATCTCACCGTCTCGTGCCAGAAGATCGATTGGCTCCCTTTCCCAAACTGATCGCAGCAGCCCCGTCAGTTTCTCCTTTGCTATTGCTCGCAGCGCGCGGTTCAACGGAAAAAGACTCGTCTGACCGCAAAAATAAACATCGGCCGTGCCCGGCTCCTTTGGAGGAATGGCGTCTGTGGCCGGGACGCCGGTGTCGGTTTCGGCCCAATCGGGGGCTGGCTGCGACACGGCCCACCAGTCGTCGGATTGGAAAGTCTCCGCATCGGCGGCGGCCTCCGGCACATGTTCGTCCTCTTGCGGAACGGGCGGGCTGTCCGTCTCCTCTTGCTCTTCGCTCTTCGAAGATTGCATTTGAGCTTCTATTGACCTGGGCTGGCCCGATGATTTCCGCATAAATTCCTCCGTCCCCGTAAGCAAATCCCATGTGAAGCCTTTATCAAGAACCCAATCTCCGCAACGGGGAACTCTCACGGGTTGTTGAGAACCGCTGCGCCAAATCGCGCCGGCTGATTTTTCCGCGTTCATTCATCGCAATTGCACCTAAGATAAAAATCCGTTTCGGCACTTGCCAGGCGCTTAATTCAGCCCGGCAAAATCGCAGGAGATCGCTTTCGCGTATATGCGGCGATGCCACCACGCATGCCGCCACTTCTTCATTGCGCAATGCTCCGGCTGCGGCGGGGCGACCGAACACGACTGCCTGCCGTACCCCCGTAAAGCGCAGCAAATGCGCTTCTACTTCCGCCGGATTTACTTTTTTTCCTGCGACGTTAATCAGATCTGAAATCCGGCCGACGATCTTGAAACCCGAATCGTCTCGCGCCAACAGATCATCGGGCACAAAGATTCCATCACTTAACTTTGCCTTGTCCGGTTCCGGAAAATAGCCGTCCCCCACGGCAGCGCTATGCACTTGGATCTGGCTCTCTGCCGCGTTTGGGTCGAGCATTTCAAGGTCGACGCCTTTCATTGGTTGCCCGACAAAACCTTCTTCCTCACTTGTTGCCTCGCGATCGTAGCAAATCCCGCCGCATTCTGACGCGCCGTAAAACGAGTGGATCGTCAAGCCAGATTTCTCATGGAATTTCTTCGCGATCGCACTCGGAAGCGGCGCGCCTGCGGAAATGCAGAGCCGCAATCTTGGCAGCACAGGAAGACGTTCCATTTCGCAGAGTGCCTGATAGAAGACCGGCATCCCGGGAAAAACTGTCGCCTCGCTACGGGCAACATCGGCAAGGATGGCCCGCGGTGTTCTGTCGCGGCTAAGGACCATCGGTACACCGCGGGCGATTAATGGTGTGAGCAGATTGCTAAACCCGTAGGAGTGCGAGATCGGGATGACGGCAAAATTCAGATCGGCATCCCTAATTCCCATGGTATCGCAAATCTGATTGCAATCGGCCAGGAGTTGTTCGCTGCGAAATCGGATCACGCGCGGTGCAGCGGTTGTGCCCGAGGTGAGTTTTAGAAGCGAAGGCGGGTTCTCATCCCAATGCGCTGTAGCGTCAGCTGTCCTCAGCCGAGATATCCGTGGGACGGCTCCGCTGGGGACAGCGGACACAACAGCACTTGCCTTGCAGATCTCCAGCGCAGCATCGCGCTGTTGATCGCTGATCGATTGCTCAACCGGAAGAACAACGAGCTGTTGCCGCAGACAAGCGAGGAAAATCGACGGCCAATCTTCGTGATTGCCGATTTGAACCGCAATGACCTCGCCCGCGGGGAATCTCTCGATCTTCGTTTCTAGTTGGCGCGCTCGCTCTTCAATCTGTCGAAACGTCCGCGCGATTTTACCGATCGGACTGAGAATGGCAGACTGATCATTTTTCTGTGACAGCGTCTTGTCCCACGCTGCCAGCAATGGGTCTTTGGATTTCATCGCTTGCAGGAAACCGCGTGCGCAGATACATTCCGCGCTCCGTTTCGAAGATGAAAGCAGGCATTCATCCAGAGTATTACGAGACCGACATCGTCTGTGCATGCGGCGCGGTGTATCACACCCGCTCCACGCGTCGCGATATTAAGATCGGTATTTGTGCAGCTTGTCATCCCTTTTTTACCGGCGAACAAAAGTTCGTCGATACCGCCGGGCGCGTCGAGAAATTCGCTCGCCGCTATGGCAGCACCAAAGCCGCGCGGGCTGAGAAGAAAGCTTAGCTGGATTCTGTAGCCGGGGTCGGTGACCCCGGCCGGAGCCGCGATCAGCGATCGCGGCTACAATTATGGACTTCAATTCCCTTATTAAACTGAAACGCGAACGCTTCGAGCAACTCGAGCGCGAGATCGCTGATCCGGCGCTTTTTTCCAATCGCCAGCGCGCGAGTGAGATCATGCGCGAGCACGCGAACATCAAGGAACTGCTAGCAAAGTGGGACCAGCTCGAAGCGGCGCGCAAGCAATTGGATGACAATCGCGAGCTGGCGATGTCGCGCGACATCGAGATCGCTGCGATGGCTGATGACGAAATCCCGGATTTGGAAAAACGAGTGGGCGATCTTGAGCGCGATTTTCAGATCACCTTGCTGCCACCGGATGAAAATGAGGAGCGTGATGCCATCGTGGAAATCCGCGCCGGAACCGGCGGAAACGAAGCGGCGATTTTCGCCGCCGATCTTTACCGCATGTATCATCGTTATACGGAAGCTGCCGGCCTGAAAACTGAAGATCTCGAATCGAGCCCATCAGAGCTCGGCGGATTCAAAGAAGCGATCTTCCGAGTTTCGGGCGAATCTGTTTTTCGAAAACTTCGTTACGAAAGCGGCGTTCATCGTGTGCAACGCGTGCCCGCGACGGAAGCGCAAGGTCGCATTCATACATCGACAGCCACCGTGGCGGTATTGCCGGAGGCGGAAGATGTGGACGTGGAATTGAAGCCGGAAGATTTGCGAATCGAAGTCTCGCGCGCCGGTGGTCCGGGCGGGCAGGGCGTGAACACGACTGACTCGGCCGTGCAGGTTATGCACATTCCCACCGGCATGATCGTGCGCTGTCAGGACGGGCGAAGCCAGATCAAGAACAAGGAGCGCGCACTATCGATCTTGCGGGCGCGGCTGCTGGAGCGAAAACAGCGCGAGGAAAGCCAAAAATACAGCGCGCAGCGCCGTGGCCAGATCGGAACCGGCGGGCGCGAGGAAAAAATTCGGACCTACAATTTCCCGCAAAACCGCGTGACCGATCATCGCATTGGTTTGACGCTTTACAATTTGGACCGCGTGATCGAGGGCGATCTCGGGGAATTGATCAGTACGCTGCAAGCTGCCGATGTGAGTGAGCGCTTGAAGGAATCAGCGCAACCGGCTTGAGTGGAAAACTTGCACAAAGCTCGACTAGGATCTATTAAGCAAAGCAACGGTGCCCAATCCCCCCTCGAAAATCCGACGCCTGAAAGTGCAGGACCACTGGCGTCGCGGCAATAACTACACACTTTTTCGCGGACGATGGGAAAAGCTTTTACAGAAACTTCCGGACCAATCTGTCGATCTGGTTCTAACATCACCGCCGTACTGCATGGGAAAATCGTATGAAAAAAAGACGCAGGCGGAGGAATTCCTAAGAGACCTAAAAAAGATTCTCCCGGAACTGCTCCGCGTAGTTCGTACCGGGGGCAGCATTTGCTGGCAGGTCGGCTATCACGTCACCGACGGAATTATTACGCCGTTGGATTTCCTGATCTATAAGATGATGGAAGAGCAACCAAAGCTTTACCTACGGAATCGTATCATATGGACGTTTGGTCACGGCTTGCACACGGCAGATCGGTTCAGTGGTCGCCACGAAACTGTTTTATGGTTCACAAAAGGAAAGAGATATCGATTTGATCTTAACGCCGTGCGAATTTTGCAGAAGTACCCAGGTAAAAGACACTACAAAGGTGATAGAAAGGGTGAACTGAGCGGCAATCCTCGTGGTAAAAATCCCTCTGATGTGTGGGAAGCTAGCGATGTGTGGGATATACCAAATGTAAAAGCAAATCATGTAGAGAAAACTTCTCATCCATGCCAGTTCCCAATCGCTCTTGCTCAGCGGGTTATTGCGGCCACGACTAAGAAAGGAGATCTCGTATTAGATCCTTTCACAGGAGTCGGAACGACAGCCGCTGCCGCTGCTTTGCTACAGCGAAGATTCGTCGGCGCTGAGCTATTGCGGAAATATCACAAAATCGCGGTGAAACGTGTCCGCGAGGCTTTGAGAGGGGAATTGCGTTATCGACCTAGCGGGAAGTCCGTTTACCAGCCCAAAGCAAACACCCCGCTAACCATAGTCCCTTCGAACTGGAGAATTAAGGGCGATGATGAGATCGCTGCACCGGCCCTGACCGGGTATGGACGGAATGGGACACGATGCCTAGAAAAAAGAAAAGAAAGCGCCGGAAACTAGATTCAGTTCAGCGCGCCCTTCGCCGCACTCAGCGGCAGTTTCGCAACCGCATCCAAGAGGTTTTTAGTACTGCGGGCTTCGAAGTAATACCAGCGCGTGGGAGACAATTAAGCTTTTTGGGCCGACAAGGGGAGTTCGATTCAGTTTTCCTCTTCGAAAATCTTATCGTCATTGCGGAGGACACCTGCCTTCGATCTTCTGATGAGATATATGATCATGTGTTGAGGAAAGACATGTTTTATGGGCACCTGCGGAACAATAAGGATGCCTTTGTCGATTACCTTAAGGAGACGTTCCCGAGTGTGCGTGCCGCGCTGCGGCCGGAGTTTGAACCGAGTGACGTCATCTTGGTGACGTTGCACTGTTCCAAGAACCGAATGGAAGATCGACATAAGAAGCGTTTTCCGGACTTTCTGTTCTTAGAGGACAGAAACCTCCGATATTTTCGTGCTCTCGCAGCAACGCTTGGTCGCTCACTGAGGTTCGAGCTGTTCAAGTTTTTTGCACTGCACGCTGCGGACATCAAAATAGCGAGTGGACAGCCGAATACGACTTTCCAGGGATTTCTATTACCGGAATCGCCAAGTGGATTTCCCACCGGATATAAGATCGCCACATTTTATGTCGATCCCGAAACGTTAATTTCGCTGAGTTACGTCTTGCGAAAAGACGGATGGAGCGATTCAGAGAGGCTTTATCAACGGATGATCTCGCGTCGGAAGATACGGAGTATGCGCCAATATTTGGCTCAAGATGCGCGCGTCTTTATTAATAACGTAATCGTGTCATTACCGGCGACAACGCGGCTTGTCGACGCCAGCAACAACACAGTAGATCCAGCGCGTGTTACGCGAACCGAGCCAGTCGGCGTGCAGCTCGTCAATGAATTCAATACTGTCGGTATCATTGATGGTCAGCATCGCGTCTTTGCTTACCATGAAGGGTCAGACAAATTCGAAGCGAAGATTGCCCCGAAGCGGCGGAAACAGCAGCTGCTTGTTACCGGTGTAATCTATCCTTCCAGCGTGACCGAAGAACAGCAGCGTGAATTCGAGGCGCGGCTATTCTTGGAGATCAATGATAAGCAGACTCGTACCAGGCCTGGGCTGAGACAGGCAATCGAAGCCGTCGTTAATCCCTTCTCGATTATCGCTATTGCGCGAGTGGTCGTAAACAGGCTTGCCGCAGATGGCCCATTATGTGGCGTGCTTGAGGAAGACCAGTTTGATGTGGGCAAACTTAAGACATCTTCAATTGTCAGTTATGGTCTGCGTCACATCGTGAAACCCGAAGGTGATGACACACTATTCAAATTGTGGACGCACTCCGAGAAGCCTGCTGTCAAGCTGGCGATAATTGCCGCGAGTAACGATGAGAAAATTGTCAATCCACCGGCGCGTGTCGTTTTGGACGATTACCTGACGTTTTGTACCCGCGAGGTGAACCGCATGCTGATTGGCTATAAGAAATTCATTCCAAAAGAACTGTGGACGTTTGATCGTAAGACCAGCCGAGCCCTCACTACCACGGCCATAAACGGCTTGGTCTTTTGCCTGCGGCGCCTGATACAAGAGGGCAAGACCGCAACATCCTCCGACAATTATGAAGCCGGGCTCACGAAGTCGGGAATCCGTTTCACGCCCGACAAATTTAAATACAAATCGAGTCACTGGCGCGATCTCGGCGAAACCATTGCCAGGAAAGGTTTTCTTTCGTCATAAAAGAACAGCTTTCAAATGCGACGCGGTAAAATTGGTCGCGACCATTTTCATGACCGTCCTGGATGTGCTGCAAGCAACGAGTGCGTATTTTAAGAAACATAATGTCGAAAATCCGCGACTGAATGCGGAGCACTTGCTGGCGCATGTGCTGGGGCGCAAACGAATCGACCTTTACCTCGAATTCGAGCGCGAGCTTACCGAATCAGAACTCGCGCCATTGCGCGAACTGGTGAAGCGACGCGTTCAGGGCGAACCGCTCCAGCATCTTTTGGGCACAGTCGAATTTTGCGGGCTGACTTTTCTTTGCGACAAACGCGCGATGGTTCCGCGGCCGGAGACCGAGCAGCTTGTGGAGCTGCTGATTTCAGATTTCAAATTTGAGACTTCAAATCCTCGCGTGGTCGATGTTGGAACGGGTAGCGGCGTTATTGCGCTCAGCTTGGCGATGAAATTTCCTCCGGCGCAGGTCGTCGCTGTTGATATTTCGGACGAGGCGTTGTCGCTCGCCCGAGAAAATGCCGAGCGGCTGGCGCTGGCCGATCGGGTCCGGTTTCTGAAGAGCCATCTCCTTGAAAATGTGGAAGGAACTTTCGATGTCGTTGTCGCGAACCTTCCTTACATCTCGCAACAAGATCGGCCAGGTCTCTCCCGCGAGGTTTTACATGATCCCGAGGTCGCGGTTTTCGCCGGAGCACGCGGTGATGAATTGATCTGTGAACTGATTGCGGAAGCACGTTCGCGGCTTTGCCCGGGTGGAATGCTGGCGTTGGAGATTGGAATCGGCCAGAGCAAGGCGCTTTTTTCTGCGCTGACGGAAAAAAATTACCACGACATTTATTCGAAAAACGATTATTCAGGTGTGACACGTTTCCTGTTTGCGAGGTATGGATAAGATTCTCATTCACGGCGGCCATCCGCTTTCGGGTTCCATCAAGGTGAGCGGCTCAAAAAATTCCTCGCTACCGATCCTCGCCGCCACGTTGCTCACGCGAGAGCCGTGCATCGTTCATCGCGTGCCCGACCTAAGTGACACGCATTACATGCTGCAAATTTTGATCCATCTCGGCGCACAAGTGGAACGCGCCAGCGGAACCGTCACGGTGGCGGCCGAGAACGTGCAATCGGTCGCGCCTTACGATGTCGTGCGCAAAATGCGCGCTTCAGTTTGCGTGCTCGGGCCGCTGCTCGGCCGTTGTAAAGAAGCGACCGTATCGATGCCGGGCGGATGCGTGATTGGCGATCGGCCAATCGATTTGCATCTGAAAGGATTCGAGGCGCTGGGTGCCGCCGTGCGCGTGGAAGGCGGCAATATAAAAGTTTTTGCCCCGAAATTGCGCGGCGCGGTGATTAACTTACGCGGGAAATTTGGGCCCACTGTTCTCGGCACCGATAACGTGATGATGGCGGCGGTGCTGGCGGAGGGAACAACCGTGATCGAAGGCGCAGCGCAGGAACCGGAAGTTGTCGATCTCGCAAATTTTTTGACCAAGATGGGCGCAAAGATAGAAGGCGCTGGCACGCGCCGTTTGATCATCGAAGGGGTGGAAGAATTGCACGGCGTCGAGCACGACATCATTCCCGATCGGATCGAAGCGGGAACATTTCTGGTGGCGGGCGCAATTGCCGGTAAGGAAGTAACCGTCAAGCGCGTAAATCCAGAGCATGTTCGCGCGGTCACCGACGCGCTGGCGCGATGCGGCCTTCCAATCGACGTCAAAGATGATGCGATTTCGATCTTGCCGAATGGAGATGCCAGTGCGCTGGAGCTAACGACGGAGCCGTATCCAGGTTTTCCTTCCGACATGCAGGCGCAAATGTGCGCGCTACTCTCGACGACAGACGGCATTAGTGTCATCACAGAGAACATTTTTCCGCAGCGCTACATGCATGTCGCTGAATTAAAGCGGATGGGCGCACATGTCGATCTTGAAGGCGCGACTGCGGTGATCCAGGGCGTCGATCATCTCTTTGGCGCTCCTGTGATGGCGAGCGACTTGCGGGCGTCGGCCGCGTTGGTGCTTGCGGGATTGAAAGCGGATGGAGTTACTGAAGTGAGCCGCGTCTATCACATCGATCGCGGGTACGAACATCTCGACGAGAAATTGAGCGAGCTCGGCGCGCACATTGAACGTGTAAAAGCGGCAGTCTGATCTTTTTTTCTTGCTCTTCGCTTGGCAAGCGGGCACTCAATGGTTTTGCACAAGCGAAAGGATAAACATGGAAACATCCAAATCTTCCTCCGACGTTCGGCTTTGGAACGTGCTTTGCCACGCCACGGCGCTAGCCGGATTTTTCGTGCCATGGGCTGGTCACATTCTTGGTCCCCTGATTGTCTGGTTGGCTAAGCGGGGCGATTCGCCGGAAATCGACGCGCATGGGAAGGAATCGCTCAATTTCCAGATATCGATGTTGATCTATAACGTGATCGCTGGCGTTCTATGTCTGGTGCTGATCGGTTTTGTAATCCTGGGGATCCTGCACATTTTGAATCTGGTGCTGGTGATCGTTGCCTCGATCCAGGCAAGCGAAGGAAAGTTCTATCGTTATCCACTGACGATCCGACTAATCAAGTAAGGGCTTCCCCACGTTAAATCGTTAAAAGAGTTACAAAGGGATCTCTTGTTAACGATGTAACGTTTCTAACGATTCAGGTTCATTTGTTTGCGAGGCTTCGCAGTGTCTTCAGGTTCATTACGTCCTCAGCGAGGTCTTTGCCTTTCGGTGTTTCGAGCACCTTCGGAATTTTGCGGAACCGGCGATCGCGCATGATAAATCGGAAAGCATCGAGACCGATTCGGCCTTTGCCGATGTGTTCATGCCGATCCACTCGCGAACCGCGGGCGGTTTTAGAATCGTTGAGGTGAATCGCAGCAAGACGATCCCACCCAATCACTCGATCGAATTCGCTAAAGGTCTTTCGCAGCGAAGATTCGTTCCTGATGTCGTAACCGGCGGCGAAAACGTGCGCGGTGTCGAGGCAAACACACACACGCTCGGGCTCGCGGACGCGGCTGATGATGTAGGCAAGTTGCTCGAATTTGTATCCCAGGCATGATCCCTGGCCCGCAGTGGTCTCCAGTGCGATCCGTGTTTTGATTTTTGGAAGACCAGCCAGCACGCGGTCAATCGATTCGACGACTTTGTCGAGCCCGGTTTCTTCGCCTGCGCCGAGGTGCGCACCTGGATGCAACACTAGAAATGGCAATTCGAGTTGGTCTGCGCGCGTAAGTTCCTCGGACAAAGCGCGAATAGAATTCGTGTGAAATTGCGCATTCGTCGCAGCAAGATTGATGAGGTAATTAGCATGGGCAAATACTGCCAGCAGCTCTCCCCGCTGAATGTGGTCGATGAACTCACGGATTTCTTCGCGCGCCAGCGGGCGGGCAAACCATTGCATGTTGTTCTTTACGAACATTTGCATGGCCGTGCAGTGGACTGAACGCGCCCGCTCAATCGCCATGCTCACACCGCCCCGGATGGACATGTGCGCGCCCAGGAGAAGTCGTGGTTGGTGATCGGTGATCAGTGATTGGTTGGCCTGCCGCGGCACGCGTTTGTTGTCATGTTGAGCGGAGCGAAACATCTCTGATTGTTTCCCTTTCGCAGAGATTTGAAACCGATGATCTGAGATTCTTCGCTTCGCTCAGAATGACAAGATGGGTCTAAAACACCTTTGGATGCCAATCGGGTTTTTTGAGGCTTCCTGTACCGGCGTATTCGAAAAGCTTGTACATCGGCGTGAGTACAACACCGGGACCCTTCATATTCAGACGCACGCTGAAATCCAGCTTGTCGTCGAGAAAATAGATGTCTCCATGACCCAGCATGTTAAAGAGCGCGCCGGCTGCATCGAAATCGTCAGTATGAATAATTCCGTTCTCAATCTTGAAATTCGCGGTCGCTTCGTGAGCGATGCTGTATCCGCTGCCGGGAACAATACGATTCAGAATTCCTGAGAGCGGGCCGAAAACTGGGATGGCGAAAACGTTTCCGTTGCTTACCTCTACTTTTCCACGACCGCGCATGGTGCGCCAATCAGTGCCGAGTCCGGTGAAATCATATGTGCCGCTCAGAACGCCCTGTGCGGTTTTGTAGTTGTAGAATAAATCAGTCAGCAGCGGAAAATTGATTCCATTAGCCGCGAGGCTTGCGCGGTAACGGGGATCGTTTCGCGCCAACGAAATATCAGCATTTCCACGTAACGTGCCGGCAAGGAGACCGCCTCGAACTTCCGTGATCTGCAACCGATCGTAAGTGAAGAGCAATCGGGCTGAGACGTGGTCGAAGGGAAGCGTTTTCTCAAGGAAAACGTAGTCCATTCCATTAGCACCCTCGACGTTTACCTCCAGACGCGTGTTCTTGCCGCCGCGAAATTGATAAACGCCATTAGCGATGACGTTCGGCGGCCGTCGAAATTTGTACGGCGCGACTGTTTTCGAAACCTTTGGGTCGATCCAGAAAATTACTTCGGCCGGATTCAATGAGCTTCGGATGTTTGAAACACGCACCTCCTGTTTCTTGAAGTCGTAGGTGAAACTACCTGTGCCGATCCCTTCATCGCGCGCCACATGCAGATCCTGGCAAGTGAGCGCGCCATCGGCAAAGTGAATTCTGGTATTGGCGCTGTTCATCCATGTGCCCCGGAAGCGGCTGCGCCCTAAGACGATATTTCCATCGCCTTGCCAACTGCCCGGATTGCGGTCTTTGCCCCGGATCGCAAGCCGAATTGTCGGAGAACGTTGCCATTCCCAGTCACGGAGAAATTCATTCAACTCCCGCGGCACGAGCCCACGGAGTGCCCCTGGAGATATTGTGCTCTCAATGTTTATGCGAAAATCGTTTAGCGCATCCAAGAGATCAGCTCGCAACTGGCCGGTCTGGTGATGCACGCGCAGATCCCGCACGAACGTGCGCTGGCCATCCCAGGAAAAATCGGCAGTAAGATCGGAGAACGGGACCGTCTTGTAGCTGAACTGCCGAAAGGCGGCGTGCCCGATAATATCCGGCCGAAATCCATCCGGCCCGAAACGTAACGAGCCCGAGATTTCGACCAGAGGCGGCGAGTGAAACTCCATTCCCACGAGCGGTTCGCCCAGTTCAACCGCATCAAGAAACGCCTTCAAATCCAGGCTGCTGCGAACTTGGAAATTGGCGCTATCGATTTCGCGGTTCCAATCAGCGCGCCCAGCAAAATTGCCTTTTCTGTCGCTCCACTCGCAATGCGCGATGGTCAAGTGCTGGTCGTTCCATTCGGCAGCGGCAGACAAGTCTCTCATCTCGTAGCTGCCGCGTTGCAATCGCTCGCCGCTCAGCGTCGCCTCTACGCGCGCTTTTTCGATTTCTGCGACGTCTCCGCTGAACTTTAACTGCAATGATGGAAGAGCAGCCGGGAACCTGAATTTTTCCAGTTCATACACCACGCGCTGCGCGATCGATAACCGCCTTTGCCATTCGTCGGGCGAAATCGGGGGCGACGGCTGGTAATTCTCTCGCTTGATCAGTTGGCCGGTCGCAGAAATCCGAATTCCGCAGAAGATGCCCTGAGCCTGACTGACATAAATTTGTTCAGGCGGAAAATAAACGTGCGCCCGGAAATTTGTTAGTTGCGCTTTGTCGGCTTTTCCTTCCGCCGTTCTGAGCGGAAGCCTGATTTGCGCATCGCGTACATCGAGAGCGTTGAGAAACGGCTGACGATGGATGAGCGCAGCGTAATTGATGTCGAGCGATACCTCGCTGATAACGGCAAGTGTGTTTTCGCGATTCTTGTAATCGAAAATCCTTACATTCCTTGCGACCAAGCCCCGAAACGGGTCCAGCGTGAGGCGGCCAATGTCGGCTTCGACACCGCGTTTGTGTAATTCCTCGACGACGCGGTAGCGCCATTCACGCCCAAATCCCCGCCGGGCGAGATAATAACCGCCGCCAATAACGCCACAGATTGCGCCGAGAATCGCCAGACGCATCAGCCCGAGACCCATTCGGCGCCTCCAGGTGTGGCGTCGATATCTTGTGGAAGGCCGAACTTGCGGTGGTTCAAGGACGGGCGGCATCAGGATTCGTTCAAGCGTTAAAGCGTTGCAGCGTTGAAGCGACAGGCCAATTTAACCCTCTAACGGTTCAACGCTTCAACATGATTTCAACCTCCGATTTACCTGCCATTGATGCGTCGCTTAATCTGTTGAGCACAATCTTCATTTCGATGGGCTGGTACTTCATCCGCCACGGGGCATGGCGGCGTCATATGTTGTGCATGATCACGGCCGTGGTTTCATCGACCTGCTTCCTGGTTGGCTACATCATCTATCACGCCCGGGTTGGTGAAAAATCGTCAGGATACACAGGTTGGATCGCCGCCGTTTATTTTCCGATACTGGCTTCGCACGTTTTGCTTGCTTTCGTGACGCTGCCGCTGGTGATTCTAACGCTTGTCCCGGTTTTCCGTCGAAGATGGGATCGTCACAAGCGGATCGCGCGATGGACGATCCCAATCTGGCTGTACGTCTCGGTCACAGGCGTGTTTGTCTACTTGATGCTCTACAAATGGTTTCCGCCGGGAACGTGATGCAGGCAATCGCGTCCGCCATTCGAGCGGACTCGTGCAACGGCGAGCCTGCAGAAACTGAGCGCACATAGCATCGTCTGCGTCACGCCAAAATCTTGCGCACGGCAATGATTTGATGTTTGATCACACGATGCGCGTTGGTGCGCCAGAAAATTTATGGTGACTATTGCGACGTTCAACGAGCCGGCTAAAGCGCGGCAGCTGAAACGACGTTTTCAGAACGCAGGCATAAAGGCCGATGTTCACAATGAGGCGCCGCTCCAACAGGTCGGCTTCATGTCGCGCCCGCAAGCGAATGCAAAGGTGATGGTAGAAGACACCGACTTCGAAAAGGCCCAGGAGCTGATGATCGACTGGGAAGCCACCGACCCCGACATCTCCGCCGCTCTGATTCGTTGTCCTCAATGCGGCTCTTCCAATATTGAATATCCACAGATGACCCGAAAATTCATGACACCGGCGCTCGTGGGCGTGCTTTGTGCGATGAAAATCATTCCCAAGGAGTTTTACTGCCAGGACTGCCACTTTACCTGGAGCAACCAGGAAGAGCCTACGATCGGACGGCTGTGGCATCGGTTCTTCCCCGGAACCGAATCGAGCACGGAAGCCTCGTAGAAGCCGATCTTATTGTCCGGGCGCTTGATTCGTCCCACACGATTCTTCTTGTGATGGATGTTCATTTGCCCAGAGTGATGGGAATCTGCTGCCTCTTCTGCTCTCGCCTCACTAAGGGCCAGTCTCGAGCTTCGCTCGCAGTCACAATCGCGGGTTGCAAACTATGAGGTGGCTTTTTGTTTTACTACTAGCATTGGCAATCTTCGGCGGCGCTGCCTGGTTCGGTTACAACACCTTTGTCAAAGAAGAAATCGCCGTGAAAAAGGAGCAGCGTGGAGAAGTTACTCCGCCACCTGCGGTGGACATCAGCCTGCCGGAATTTCAGGCGGCGCTCCAACTCCGCCAGGATGGAAAACTGGCCGAAGCTCGCGATGCACTCGTAAACTTCATTCAAAAATATCCCTCCGGAAAACATCTCGACGAAGCGCGGGATCTGCTCGGGGAAGTAAACGTCGACATTTTGCTATCGCGTCATCCCTCTCCGGAGAAGACCGAGTACGTCGTGAAATCGGGAGACGTGCTGGCAAAGATTTCGCGAAAGCTGAAGACGACACCGGAGCTGATCATGCGCATGAACAATATGAGCAGCACGATGTTGCACATTGGGGAGCATCTGCTCATTTCCCACCCCGACTTCGCGATGGTGATTCAGAGGAAGGCGAACCTGGTTGTGGTTCTCAATCACGGCACGTTTTTCAAGCAATATCATGTGCGTGAAGCAAAGTTGCCCCCCAAACAGCCGGCCAAAATCACGGCAAAAGTAGCCGAAACAATGGCTTGGAAAGGCGGGAAACGCGTGGGTATCGGCAGCAAAGAGTATCTTGGCAGCACCCGATGGATTCGGCTCGCCGGCGCTGCGGGGTACACTCTGTATTCGGTGCTGGATGCTGCACATCCTAATCTCGACCAACCGCCACCGCCGGTAGGTCTCGGCCTGGCGGCCACTGATGTCGAGGAGCTAAGCAGCCTTGTAAACAACCGCACCCCTGTCACTATTATCGATTGATCCTGGACCGCCGACCATGATCCGTCGTAGCGGCGCAGTCGGCGCGCTTACTTGACGCTGCAACGGTTCAACGCTTTAGAACGCTTTAGCACTTATGGAATGGCAACCGCTGGATTTTGAAAGACCGATCTTTGACCTGGAACGGCGCTTGGAGGATTTGAAGAATCATTCCGACCAACACGATGTCGATCTTGATCCGGCGATAAAAGACGTGGAGGCAAAGCTTCGCGAAACGCGCCGCCGGGTTCATGGCAATCTTACGGCCTGGCAACGTGTCCAAATCGCGCGACATGCGCAACGGCCGTTTGCTCTGGATTATGTCGAACGGTGTTTTACCAATTGGGTTGAACTGCATGGCGACCGCCGGTTTGCGGATGACAAAGCAATGCCCTGTGGTCTGGCCATGCTCGGCAGCCAGCGTTGCGTCGTGATCACGCACCAGAAAGGACGCAACACCAAGGAAAATGTGATGCGCAATTTTGGGTGCGGCCATCCTGAAGGCTATCGCAAGGCGCTGCGGTTAATGCGGCTGGGCGAAAAATTTGGCATGCCGGTGATCTCATTAATCGATACGCCGGGCGCTTTTCCCGGGATCGGATCGGAGGAACGTCATATTTCAGAAGCAATTGCTGTGAATCTTCGTGAAATGATGAGACTGCGCGTCCCGATTGTTGCTGCAGTGATCGGCGAAGGTGGATCGGGTGGCGCGCTGGGGATCGGCGTTGCAGATCATGTATTGATTCTCGAGAACGCTTACTACTCCGTGATCAGTCCGGAAGCGTGTTCGGCGATTTTGTGGAGAGATCGACGACATGCAGCCGAAGCAGCGGAGGCGCTAAAGCTGACTGCTCAGGACTTATTGAAACTCGAAGTTGTGGATGAAATTGTGCCTGAACCGGAGGGCGGCGCGCACCGCGATTATGATTCGGTCACTGCGAATCTTGGCAAAGCGCTGAGCTGTGCTCTCGAGCAGATTTCTCAGGTTCCAATCGGTGAACTAACGGAACGGCGATACGGAAAATTTAGACGGCTCGGTGTCTTCTCGGGAGGCAAAAGCGTCACCGCTTCGACTGCTTCTTAATGTGATGCTTGGGACTTGGGGTAAATCAGCGGGGGTTTACTGGCTCAGTGCAGTCGCTGCTCTCACGACGGTGCAAGCGAGCGCCGCAGCGTCGGATTTTTGTTTCGATCGCGACACCTTGGCGTTTCAAAACGCCACCGTGCTGAAGTATAAAGATGGGGTTCCCTTTCTGCGTGCAAAATCAACAAGCGATGATCCGGCCAACAAATATACCCGCCGCTGTTTTGTCATGACGCGCACCGCGATGCAATTCCGCAAGTTCGCCCGTTTCGATCCGCGAGGCGCCCCGTTGGATGACAAAGCTTTGGCCGCCCGCATTCGCTCGGTTACGCGACGACAGGCTTGGGCTGCTCCGTTGCCGGAAAATCAGCGAATCGTTTTTCCAGGCCACGCAAGTTTGCGGGAAATGAGCAAAGCCCGCACGCAGGTGTTTCAAGAGAATATCGGCAGCGGGTTCATAACTTATTTTCGGCCAGGCAATGGCCGAATGTTTTTCGAGTACAGCCGCAAATATCAGGAGAGAACTCACGCCAGTCTCGATGCCGCCCTCTCGCATGGTGACCTGTTCGTCGGCTATCTTTCCACTTATCCGAAACTAAGTATTAATCATGCGGTGCTGGTTTATGCCCGGAACAAAAGTCTCCCTGGAGACGAGCTGGAGCATTATCTTACTTATGATCCAAACCATGCCGAAGCACCGCGCGAGCTAACCTGGTCGCCTCGTGAGCGCGCGTTTGCTTATCAGAAAGATATAGACTTCATCGGCGGATTCGTTCGCGTTTACCAATCCTACGGCAAGCCGTTGCAGTGAAAACGATTCGACGCGTCCTTGACGTGATTCCCAGCAATTCGCGCACAGCGGCAGGCTTTTGGCAGCTCGGCGCTTTCGTAGTTCTCGTCCTTCTACGACACAGCGCGGCAGCGTCGGATTTTCGTTTCGACCGCGACACGGTCGGTTTCGCCAACGCCACTGTCTTCGAGTATCGCGAAGGTCATCCCTTTTTGCGGCAAAGAGAGAAAGGAGAGCCGAAAAGGTACACGCGCCGCTGTTTTGTCCTGTGCCGGACGACGATGCAGTTTCAGAAGTTTGCTCGCTTCGATCCGCATGCCCCCCCATTGGACGACAGGGCGTTGGCCGCTCGCATTCGAAGGGTCACCCGTCGGGCGGCTTGGGAAAATCCATTGCCGACAAATCAGCGCGTCGTCTTCCCGGGCTACGCCGACTTGCGCGCAATGAGCGAGGCGCGCCGCGAAGTTGTGCGAGCAAATATCGGTCTTGGCTGGCCGACTTATTTTCGGCCCGGAAATTTTCGGATGCTTATCGTACACGACTCTAATTACCACAAAGAGACCCACACCAATCTCGATGCAGCTTTGGCGCGCGGCGAGTCATTCGTCGCTTTTCTCACAACTTATCCTCGTCTCAGCATCAATCACGCGGTCCTGGTCTACAAACGAAAACCTGGCTCTCAGAATGATGGAATTGAACGTTTTCTCGTTTACGACCCCAATCATCCAGAATCGCCGCGCGAGCTTACCTGGTCCCCGAGCACTCTTAGTTTCTCGTATCAAAAAGATTGGGATTTTATCGGCGGCTTTATTCGCGTTTATCAAATTTACGGCAAATGGCTGCAGTGAGAACGATTCTCTAAGGGAAGCACCCGATGCCAGAGAGTCCATCACCGCCCAAACCGGCTCCGCCAACACCGACGCCTCCTCCTGAGCCGTTACCGCCTAATCCTCCACCGGTTCCGCCGGTCGGGAGGGTGATCTAACCATTGGCGCGTCCCCCCCTTCTGTCATGTTGAGCGAAGCGAAACATCTCTGACTGTTGGTTTCTCTTACAGCCAATCAGGAAACGATCCGAGATTCTTCGCTTCGCTCAGAATGACATTCTTGGTACTTGAATTTATTTCCCCGGCGGAAACAGAAATCGCAGAGCCGGCTCGACTCGTGCTGCCCAAGCCGCTTCGCTGTGATTCCCGCCTTTGAGTTCGAGATAATTAAGATCGACACCGAGCTGCCAGCCTTTGTCGACTAAACAATCGCGTAACTCGCGCGTCAGTTGCCAGCCCGGCTCGGCCGTCCCGGTATCGAGCCAGATTTTCAGCGGCGGCTTTTCACCGAGAATGCCGACAAGACGGAAAATCGCGTAATCGTCCCACCAAATCGATGGCGACATGACAATTAAACGTGTGAATACTTCTGAGTAAAAAATTCCGATCGCCAGTGTGGCCAAACCGCCGAGCGATGATCCACCCAGCCCGGTAAATTCGGCATCTCGCTTCGTTCGATATTTTTTGTCGATGAACGGCTTCAATTCTTCGATCAAAAATTGCCCGTAAATGCGGGCCAAGCCGCGGCTGCGTTTCCTGGGGTGATCTTTCGGTTCGATTAGACCCGGCGTCGGCGCGTATTCATGGACTCGTTCCTCACCGATGTTTGCCACAGCCACGACTATGAGCGGCTCGATAAGTTTTCGATGAATCAATCCCTGCGCGGTTTCATCGACCCCCCACTCGACTCCGGCAAACGAAGTGGCTGCGTCGAAAACGTTCTGGCCGTCGTGCAGGTATAAAACCGGGTAGCGTTTCGTCGAGAAACGCCGGTAACCAGGGGGCAAATAGACCAGCACATCACGCCGGTTTCCTAACACCCTGGAGTGAAAAGCGCGATGCCGTTTGATATTGCCAGTGAGCGTGTGTTTGGGCATTGAAAACGAGACGCTTCGCGAAGATGTCGATCTTGTCCACACGCGCGCACGATGCAAAACGAAATTGCTTTGACAGAATGAACAAAATCAAACCGAATGTTCAGCTGCCGAGCCTCGTTCTGATCATTTTGTTAATTCTGTCTCCAAAATCTATATGAACGAACGTTACATCAAATGGTACACGCCATATTTGAGCCGCGAGTTTGAAATGCTTGTTTTCGGCGATAAGCGCGGGTTGCCGCTTATTCTTTTCCCCAAGTCGGGTGCCCGTTATTACGAAAATAAGGATTTTGGGTTGGTCGGAGCCGTGGCGCGGTACATCGACAATGGCAGAATCACTATTTGCTGCCCACACTCGATCGATCTGGAGAGTTTTTACAACAAATCGATTCATCCGGCCAATCGGATGCGCAATCACAACGCGTACGAAAACGTGATAGTGCGCGAGGTGTTCGATCTCGCACGTCGCGAATGCTCATGCGGACGCGTTGCGGTTTGTGGCGCCAGTTTGGGCGCCTATCATGCCGCGAACATTGCGTTTCGGCATCCCGACGCCGTCAGTCATCTCATTAGCTTGAGCGGATCATTCGACGTCAGCTCGTTTTTCGACGGCTATCACGACGACAACATTTACTTCAACAGTCCATACGAATATCTGCCGAACGTGTCCGACCCATGGAAATACAATCACATGGGCATCATCATCGGCACCGGCGAATGGGACAATACGCGCCATGAATCCTATCGCTTATCCGAAATTTTGAATTCCAAAGGCATCAAGCATTGGCTCGATGACGGAAAATGGCGCGGACACGACTGGAACTACTGGCGAGACATGCTGCCGTATTATTTGTCAGTGTTGGTTTGAATCCCCACGTTTGACGCGAAGCTGCTGCGTTTGCGCGATCGACTAGATTTGGGAGTTACGTCGATCCGGTCGGGGGCACTGGCTCTGGGCTATCTGCCTGTCCAGTTTCTTTATCCGCGCGCTCTTTCAGCGCTGCCTTGCGCGAAAGTTTTACGCGGCCTTTGTCGTCGATGCCGATGCATTTGACCCAAATGATGTCGCCGACTTTGGCGACGTCCTCGGTCCGTTTCACGCGAAAATCCGCGAGCTCGGAAATGTGCACCAGCCCATCCTTGCCCGGGAGAACTTCCACAAACGCGCCGAATTCTTTCGTTGACACCACGCGTCCCTGATACGTCTGCCCGATTTCAATTTCGCGCGCCATGCCACTGATGATTTCCTTCGCGCGCGCCATGCTTTCACCGCTGGTCGCGTAGATGTGCACCGAGCCGTCATCCTCAATGTTAATCTCAGCACCGGTCTCCGCGACAATGCCCTTGATGGTCTTCCCGCCGGGCCCGATGAGCGCGCCGATCTTCTCCGGATTAATTTTGAGCGTCTCAATCCGCGGCGCGTATTTGGAGAGCTCCAACCGCGGCTTTTCGAGTGTGCTGCGCATGATGTCGAGAATTTTCGTGCGCGCCTCCTTTGCACGCTGAATCGCTTCCGCCATAATTTTGTGAGTAATTCCTGGGAGCTTCAGGTCGAGCTGAAAGCCGGTCACGCCTGCGTCTGTTCCGCAAAGCTTGAAATCCATGTCGCCAAAATGATCTTCGGAACCGATGATGTCGGTCAGTAATTCGTAGCGTTTCACTTCCTGCTCCTCGCCATGCTCGGTCACGAGCCCGATCGAGATTCCCGCAACGGGCGTCTTCACTGGTACTCCGGCATCCATGAGCGCGAGTGTGCCTGCACACACGCTCGCCATGGAGGTCGATCCGTTTGATTCCATGATTTCGCTCGAGATACGGATTGCGTAACGAAAATCCTGTTCACTCGGTACAACGGGTTCCAGCGAACGCTCCGCCAGCGCACCGTGACCAATCTCGCGACGCCCAGGTCCGCCCGTTCGTCCCGTTTCGCCTACGCTAAACGGCGGAAAATTGTAATGCAGAATGAACCGTTTCGATTGTTCGCCCCCGCCGTAGGCATCAAGCATCTGTGCTTCCTCGATGGGCGCGAGAGTGGCGAGCGCGACCGCCTGGGTTTCGCCGCGCTGGAAAATCGCCGAGCCATGCGCGCGCGGCAGGGCGCCTACTTCGCAACTGATCTGCCGTAAATCGCCGTAGCCGCGGCCATC
>WNGF01000210.1_pt1 | contig 113576 bp, 109 predicted proteins | sample 5400641 | NCBI WGS metagenome assembly WNGF01 (sample SAMN13153371, study PRJNA577476) | soil metagenome | isolation source: 80 cm soil or saprolite under grassland replicate 2 | place: USA:California | collected 2016-06-15 | reverse complement strand
CAACGCTTGGACGCTCTTGTGGACCCCACGCCGCAGCATCTGGTCGGTCAGGAACCCAAACCACCGCTCGACCTGGTTGATCCACGACGACCCGGTCGGGGTGAAGTGCAGGCGAAACCGCGGATGCCGGGCCAGCCACGCCCTGATCGCGGGCGTCTTGTGGGTGCCGTAGTTGTCGCAGATCACGTGGACGCCCAGCTCCTGCGGCACCGTCTTGTCGATCGTGGCCAAAAACTGCTTGAACTCGCTGGCGCGATGCTGGCGGTGCAGCTCGCCGACGACGCTCCCGTCGGCGATGTCGAACGCCGCGAACAGGCTGGTAATGCCGTGACGCTCGTCGTCATGGGTGCGCCGCTCGGGCATGCCAGCCAGCATCGGCAGCTTCTCGTCCACGCACAGCACCACCGCGTGCTCGGGCGGGTTGTGGTACAGCCCGACGACATCGACGACCTTCTCCACAAACAGCGGATCGGTCGACAGCTTGAAGGTGTCGGCAAGGTGCGGCTTGAGCCCGAAGGCCCGCCAGATCCGACCGACCGTCGACTTGCTCAGCCCCGACCTGTCGGCCATCTGTCTCCGCGACCAATGGGTCGCGTCCCTGGGTGTCTCCTCCAGCGTCGCCACCACCACGGCCTCCACCCGCTCCACCGTGATCGACGGCGGCCGGCCCGGCCGGTCCTCGTCCAGCAACCCGTCCAGCCGCCGCCTGATAAACCGGTCGCGCCACTTGGAGACGGTGTCGGGATGCACGCCCAGCGCGGCGGCGACCTGCGTGTTGGGGGTCCCGTCCGCGCAGGCCAGCACGATCTTGCATCGTTGCGCCAGCGCCTGCGAGCTTTTTGCCCGCCGTGACCAGCGCCCCAGCGTGGCCCGTTCCTCGTCGGTCAGCAGCAGCGCTGCGTTGGGTGGTCGTCCTCGCGATCCTGCCAACCGACGACGACAACGCCAATCGAATGGTGAGCGGCGAGCACATGCGGCGGGCCGAATTCAACAAGGCGGTGCTGGCGCTGGCCGCCTCGGTCCTGTTCGACCCCGACCGCGTGACCAGCGCACACACAGTCGACGCGGCCCTGCTCGAGGATCTCAGGTCGATCACCGCCGACCTCACCCGTCGCCACCACCACGCCCACCCGCAGACAGTGCTCGGGCCAGCCCGCGCGCACCTGCGGTACCTGCTCGACCTCCAGGCAACCACGGCAGCGACGATCCCTGCCCACCTGCGCCCGGGTCTCGACTGGCTGACCGCCAAGACCGCGGCGATCGTCGGCTGGGTCGTCTTTCGCAGCCAAGCCGATCTTGTGACCGCCCACGCGCAGCTTTCGCTCGGCCGTGACTACGCCCGCAGGGCCGGCGACCGGGTGCTCCTCGCGCAACTCCTGGCCGCGACCAGCTCCCAGCTCCCTGTACTTGTCGCTGGACCTTCCACGCCTCGGACGCGACCCGACGTCACCGCTGGCGCTGAGCCTGCTGCGCGCCGCAGACCACGCGGCAGGCACCGGCGCACCGGCAGTCCGCGGCTGGCTGGCCGCACGCATCGCCGAAGAGCAGGCGCTGTTCGGGGACCAGCGCACGGCGCGAGCAGCGCTCGCTCGCGCCGAGGCCACCCTGCCGAGCTGCCCAGCGGGCGACCTGGAACGGCTGTTCTGCTTCTGGGACGACACCCGCTTCCCGGGGTACGCGGGCAAGACGCTGCTGCTGCTCCACGACCCAGCCGCGACCAACCTCCTGGAGGCCGGCTCGCCGCGACCCAGGCCCCGCATCCCCGCCTTGGCGTCCTCGTCGATCTGGCCATCGCACGGACCCACGACGGCCACGCCGACAACGCCGTCGATCTCCTCGTCGAAGCGGGGCGGCTCGCACTCGCACGAGGGATCGACGGTTTCGCGCGCTGGCGCCTCCGCGAAGGCCGCCTCGCCCTCCCCACCACCCAACGACGCGCTTTTGACGAGCGCCTCTCCGCACTCGCGTAGTCCTCAGCCGCGAAGGCCAGGGTGGACGGCCTTGAGAGCGCGCGGGGTAGCTACAGCCCGCAATCCTCTCTGGGAAGCGTCCGAGCGCTACTGATGGTGGCTCCGAACTCCGCACCCAGCTCTCGTGCCGTCGCGGAGGTGAACGACCCGACTGTCTCCCCGGTGTGCGCCGCGCCAAGGCCAGCGTGGCTGGAGAAGAACTGCCCGATGCACGAAGCCGAGGTCGGAGCAACTGCGCCGGCCGGGGCGGCAGTGAGCAGGCCGACCAACAATGCCACCGTCAGCGCCACCACGACGAGAAACCATCGAGCATGCACCGCGATCACCCTCTTCTGGTACGAAGTCCTATGCAAGTCACGGACCGAGCTAATCTACTCGTTCAGCCAAGCTGGTCAATGGTTTACTCGGCGCACTGGACCTACGCTGTTGCGGACGCGCGGCGTGCTCTGGTCGTCGTACTGCTGCATAGGTCATCAGACATTTAGGACAATCGCATGCAACGGGTCCTGATCACCGGGGCGGCCGGGACCATCGGCTCCGTCCTTCGCCAGGGGCTTCGTGGCCGCGTTCGGAGCCTCCGCCTGCTAGACATCGCCCCGCTTGGCACCAGGCAGCCAGGCGAGGAGCTGGTCACCGCCGACATTCGCGACCCCGCCAGCCTTACCGCGGCGATGGCCGACGTGGACGTGACCGTCCACCTGGGCCGAGCGGCTCGGCTACCGCCCCGCCGACGACGCCGAACGCTGGGCGGCGCAGCTCGACGCCCCCGCTGCCCCCGCAGACCTCGACGAGTTCCAAGGCGCCGACTACACACGTCGAGACATCGAGCACCCGTAACGCACGGCGCTCGGGGCTTATCGAGGTTACGCGAGCCACGTCTCCACCGCTCTGACCACCCGCTCGGTGTCTCGAATGGCCGCATCCGCCTCCTCCACCGGGACATCGACGGGCCAGTAATCCGCCTCGTTCCGCCGCTCGAACAGCGAGCGGAGCAGCCGCCCGATCTCCTGGTCGAGTTGGCCACCGCGGACCAACAGGCGGACGAACGCCGAGACGACCCCGGAGTGCTTGGAACGCGTCTCGCCAAGCGCAAGAAGGGCCGCTTCCGCAGCAAAGAACGCGGCGAAATAAGCACGCGAGACAGCCTGCGCCTCAAAACCCTTGCCCGCCAGCAGCCGAGCCGCCGCCAGCTCCTCCCAACATCGCTCCAGGCCAGGCTCGGTCACGCGACCGCACGTCCCTCGGCCTGCGCCCGGATCAGCAACGGACGGGCAGCCTCCCGCAACTCGTCCTCACCGACGGGGACGGCCGAGACGACCGCGTCGCTTCGATAGGAGTGCCGCCAGAGGATCTCGTCCATCCTCCGCAGCTCCTGCCAGGGTGACTCCACCCGGTCAAGCACCACCAGCAAGTCGATATCTGACTCGGGGTGGGCATCCCCACGAGCCCACGAACCGAACAGCAGCACCCGACGAAAGCGTCCGCCGTAAAGGGCGCGGAGGTCCTTGGCCACCGCTTGCGCGATCTCCACCGGATCGAACCTGGAGACCGGCGCTGGAAGCTGCGGGTCATGTCTGGCCCGGACCTCCCGCTCGGCGATGTCGCGCTGGATCAGTTCCTCGTCGGCCAGCCATTCGATGGCGCGGCGCTCCATACGCGCGTCGTGAAACGCGAACCACACCTGCCGCAGCTCCTGGAAATCCAGCAGGGTGTCCTTGAACCGGCGGAAGGCGCCACGCCCGGCGATCGCCCGCTCCAGCAGATCCCGGGCTCGCGGGTCCCGCACCCGTTCGATGAAGTCCTCCATGTCTCCGTAGGCTTCGCGGGACGGGATCGGCTCGATGCGGATCAGCCCACGATCCAACGGGTCTTCCTCCTCGTCGAGGCCGGCCGAAACGGGATCAGCAAGGTACGGCTCCGTCTCACCGGTATGCGGATCGAACCACCACGTGGTCTCGGGCGAGTGGTCCTCCAGCGCCTCAGCCAGTGACCGCAGGTCGACCTGCTCCAGATCGAGCATCGCTATCTCCTCTATCCGCTCGACAGGTACCGCTCATCGTAGTCCATACAACGAGCGAACACGGCTGCAGCAGCGGATGCGACCGGACGACGATGGACCAACAGGCCGCCAACACTCCACACCCAGGCGACCAACAGCAACACGGGCAATCGCCAACAACCCGCTGTTGGTGCAGGTCAGAGGACTGTTGGCGAGCTGTTTGTAGACCCGGCCATCCAACACGCGAACCGTCCGCTCCAGGTCGAAGGACCAACAATACGGCTCTGACCAGCGGAAACGCGTCTCGCCAACAGAACGACCAACACGCAACCCGGCCAAGTTGTTGACGGCGTTGGGTCCTCGTGTTGGTGACTCGGTCGAGAGCGAACTGTCGCTGGAGCCTGTTGTTATGCTTCCGGACGCTGACCCGGACGACGCGCGCCGGGAGGACTTCGCACGTATGGCCGATGCGAGCGATTCGCTACAGCCGAAAAATGGCCATCTTGAGGCAAGGGTCTACGCTGCGGGACCACTCCAAGCCTGACGTGCGGGCCCTGGACCAGGCTCGTCGGGTTGCTGGAGAAGGTCGATATTGGTGCCGTCGTCGAGATGCAGTCGGACGAGCAACGGATGTTCTTGCGGTATTGAGACATCGTTGATGCGGCGCCCGACGGCGTGCTCGATCTCGAAGCCGACCCTCGTTGCACGTAGGGAGTCCAGTTGGACCAGTGCGTAGCGGAGTTGTGCCCGTGCCGCCTCGGACACTGAGGCGACACGGTGGGCGTCGAGTCGGTCAAGGGTGACTCGATAGGTCAGGTCAACCACGGCTTCCGGCACGACGCCGTCCGGCGATGCTGGTACTGGCAGGTAGCCGAGAATCTTGCCGTCGAGCAAGGCACGCCGGTCACGTCTGACCTCGTTAGGTCGGAGCAGCGGACTCGCGTTGAAGGTGCGGTCGAGTGTGGGGTCGGCACTAGCGATCCGCTCGGCCTCCTCCTCAAGATGCCCCTCGCGGATGAGCGTGCGGCGGCGTTGGTTCCATTCCTTGTCGAAGTGACAATCGTGCGACGTGACCATCACCAGTGCTGGGCCGGCCACAAGCCGGAGGTCGGGCGCGTCACCCTGAGCCTCGATGGTTACGTCATAGGCGTCGAGGCGGCTCCAGGCCGGCGGCGTGAAGTGATCGTCGGCCACAAGGCGCACCACACCGGCGAACAACAGGTCGCCCTGCTTGGGTGGTCCCTCCGCCACGACGTAGAACTGGTCGGCGGGGATCACGAGTAGCCCCTTCGGGTGGGACGGCTCTCTGGTTCCTCCACCAACTCCTCAGCAGCCGCAAGGTCCATCTCGTATGTCTCGTCGGCCCGAACGGAGGGGCGACGCTCCAAGGGCTGCAAACGTCCCTCAGCGACAGCGCGAGCGGCGGCCGCCCAAATCGGCTCTTGCTCTCCAACCACCGCACGAGCTGTCACGGTGGCAGTTGCTGCGGGCTGAGTTGTCCAGGTCTTCCAGCTCTGGAAGACCTGTAGACGTCCACGGGTGAGTTGGTCGAGCAGGTCACTGTCGCCACGGCGGTGCAACATCGTTTCCAGGACGCGGCCTGGTCGCTCAGCGTCGATAGCCGTTGCGACCGCCACTAGCGTCCGCAGTGCTTCAAGTCGCTCCGGAGTGGGACGGATCTCACCAGCCGCCCAGCCGGACAACGATCGACGGTCTACCCCCAATGCCCGAGCAATCTGCTGCCGCGTGAGACCTAACCGCCTCAGCCGATCACGCGATGAGGCCACCTCGTCCGCCGCAGCACCTTCCCCTGTCATAGCGAGGGTCGCTGGACCGCCCGTCATTTCGAGTACATCGGTCCTCAGGTCGGTGAGCTGAGCGAGCCCCGCGTGGGTCCCCACGACGGTTGAGACGAGCAGGCCCGTGGTGAGAACGACCTGTCGTCCGCGGCTGGCCAGCACTCCAGATGTGGTGGTCGTTGGGTCAGGATCCAGAACGAGTCTCATATGTCTGCGCCGTGCACCCGGAGGAATTCTGGCGTGACCGCCCAGCGGAAGTATCGGTAGATACGTTGGGAAAGCTCTTCGGTGGTTGCACGAAGTGCCTCCGGATCAAAGGCTTGCTGCGTCACATAGGCATCGAGGTCGAAGACCCAACTCGGGTCTTCAGCCGGCTCCACGCCTGGATCGAACGTCGTCTTCTCCGGGAGGAGCCCCCATCGGCAATGAAGTTCCACCCCTGCTGGCAGCCGGTAGAGAGCATCGACGAAGTAGTGGGGCTGGGTCACACCATCACCGAGATTGACGCGGGCAGCGCCGAGCACCTGGGTACGCACGAGTTCGTCGATGCGCGCGAGCAGGTCGGGGTCGGTGACGCGGTCGACGTAGCGGACGCCGAGCCGCTCACAGAACCGTAGACGCAGCTGTGCCGCCGCAGCACCAAGAACAGCGTCAAGTCGCTCAAGTAGATCCGTCCGGCTTGTGTACCTGCGTGTGGACAGTGCGACGAAGTCCGAAGCAAGCGCTACCTGCCAGCCCTCAGGCCGCTCATCAAAGCGCCAGACGATCCCTCCTTCGGAGGGCTCAACGCGCCCGTCGGGGCTGAGCGTGATGCCGGCCTGATGCTCTCGGCGCATCACCGGATAGGTGTTCCGGATTGCCTCCTGGAAGCCTGCGATGAACTCTTCGTTCGCAATCGAGGCCACTCGGTCGAACCGTGCCTGGACAACCATCAGGACGAGTGGCGCACGCGGGAGCGGTACTTCGGGTACCGGGTCCCCGAACGGAATCTCAACCTCTGTGATTGCCATGCTTCCCATTCTAGTTCCCCGAGGCCGGAATGGGAAGTATAATGGGAACCGCTCCAGGGGGTCGGCTAGCCCGGCCCCTGGCGACGGCGGCGGTGAACCGCCTGGGTGTGTTACAGCACCAGTCTCGGCGCCCGCCTCCGTCCGCCGCAAGCTCGGGGCGGAAAGGAGGGAAGACCGATGGCACGGAACAGCCGTCAGACCGGACGCAAGGCTGCTTCCGCCGCCGGCAAGGTGCTCGCGAACCCGAAGAGCACCAAGGCGGAGAAGCAAGCCGCTGCGAGCGCGCTCGTCCAGACCCCGTCGAAGGGCAAGGGCAAGAAGTAGCACGGGCGGGCCGGAGCAGCTTCTCGCTCCTGCCCGCCTGCCAGGCCTTGGACCCTTCCGAGCAAGAGTCTTCCATCAAGCCGCCTGTTGGTGAGCTGTTGGCGCCCATGACTACCTGTTGGTGACGGGTTAGTCACCAACAGCCCGTAGCCCCGACCGGATTCGAACCGGCGCTACCGCCTTGAGAGGGCGGCGTCCTAGGCCGCTAGACGACGGGGCCAAGTGCCTTGCTGGGGTGCCAGGACTCGAACCTAGACTAACGGGGCCAGAACCCGTCGGGCTGCCAATTACCCCACACCCCACTGGACCATGGACCGCACCGCGTCCCCGGGAGGCCGGGCTCCGAGCCGGACCCTGTGTGGCCCTTGGGCTCGCGCATGATAGCGGTTGAAGGCCCTGCGGCTCAACCAGGTTACCCCCACCAGGGTGCCTCTACCGGCCGAAGCCGCTCGCCTGCTCCAGGCGCGCCAGCGAGCGCTCTCGCCCGAGCAGCTCCATCGACTCGAACAGGGGCGGGCTGACCAGTCGGCCGGTGATGGCCAGGCGGACCGGCTGGAAGGCCTTGCGTGGCTTGAGGCCCTGCTCGTCGGCCAGCTCGCGCAGCGCGTGCTCGATCGCCTCGGTCGTCCACGGCTCCAGCGGCTGCAGCACCTTTGCGGCCGCGTCGAGGAAGCCGCGAGCCTCCTCGGTCAGCACCCTGGCCGCCTCGTCCCGGTCCGGCTCCACACGGTCCACGAGCAGGAAGCCGAGCATGCCCGGTCCCTGGTCGAGGCGGGTGATGCGCTCGGCGATCAGCGGCGCCGCCCTGGTAAGGAGGTCCACGTCGGCGTGGGGGCGGCCGGCCATGGCCGTGAACGGCACGAGGCGCTCCGCCAGGTCCCGCGGCTCGAGCCGGCGGATATACCAGCCGTTGAGCGCCTCCAGCTTGGCGTTGTCGAACATCGCGGGGTTGCGCGAGACCCGCTCGATCGAGAAGACGCGCTCCAGGTCCTCGAGGGTGAAGTGCTCGGTGGTCTCGTCGTAGCCCCATCCGAGCAGGGCGAGGTAGTTCACCATGGCCTCCGGCAGGTAGCCCTGCGCGCGGTAGTCCTCGAGCGCGACCTGGTGGCGCCGCTTGGAGAGCGGCCTGCGGTCCTGGCCCACCAGCAGTGGCAGGTGCGCGAACACGGGCGGCTGCTCGCGGCCGAGCGCGTGGAAGACGTGGACCTGGCGTGGCGTGGCCGGCAGCAGGTCCTCCCCGCGGATCACGTGCGAGATGGCCATATCCACGTCGTCGTAGACGGCGGCGAACAGGTAGGTCGGCATGCCGTTGGGTCGCATCACCACGAAGTCGGTGAGGGTCGAGTTCTGGAACGTGACCGTCCCGCGGATGAGGTCCTTGACCACGGTCTCGCCCTCGTCGGGCACGCGGAACCGCACCGCGGCCCTGCGGCCCTCGGTCTCGTACGCCTGGAGCTGGCTCGACGAGAGGCTGCGGCACTGGCCGTTGTACCCGGTTGGCAGGCCACGGGCCTCGGCCAGCCTGCGGCGCTCATCGAGCTCCTCAGGGGTGCAGTAGCAGGGGTACGCCTGGCCTCCGGCGATGAGGGCGTTCACGGCGGTGTGGTAGCGGTCCAGCCGCTCGGACTGCACGTACGGGCCGTGCGCCCCGCCGGCCTGGTAGCCCTCGTCCCAGTCGAGGCCGAGCCAGCCGAGCATCCTGGCGATCTCGTCGGCTCCGCCCTCGACGTTGCGAGCCACGTCGGTGTCCTCGATACGCAGCACAAAGCTGCCCCCGTGGCCGCGGGCGAACAGGTAGTTGTAAAGAGCGGTACGCGCAGTGCCGACGTGCAAGTAGCCGGTCGGGCTGGGCGCAAACCGGGTTCGGACGGTAGGGCTGCTCATGCGGTGGATGCTAGCAGCCGGCTGAAGGCGAGGCCCGCCCAACCTGCTCGGCGGCGTTGCCCCCGAGGGGAGGAGGCCCTGTGCCCGAGAATCTCAGCCGTCCGCCGCTTCGGATTGCGGTCGTCGCGACTCCCTGGTTCCCGATTCCCCCAAGCGGCTACGGCGGGATCGAGGCAATGGTTCATTCGCTTGTGGAGGGGATGGTCGCCCGCGGCCACGAGGTCGTCCTGGTCGGAGCCGGGGCGCACCGGAGCGGCGCGACGTTCCTGCAGACCTACGACCGGCCGCCAATCGAGCGCATCGGCGAGGCGTTTCCCGAGGTCGTCCACGCGCTCGTCGCAGCAGAGCACCTTGCGGACCTCGACGTCGACGTCGTGCACGACCACTCGCTGGCCGGGCCGCTGACGTCGGGCTGGCGGCAGGCCCCCACGGTGGTGACGGTCCACGGCCCGGTCGTCGGGGAGATCGGGACGTGCTGGCGCGTGCTGTCGCGCTACACCGGCCTGGTGGCGATCTCCGACGGCCAGCGGGTCAACGGGCCGGACCTGCCCTGGATGGGCAGGGTCTACAACGCCATCCCGGTGGACCAGTACCCCTTTGAGGGGCAGAAGGAGGACTTCTGCCTGTTCCTCGGCCGGGTCAGCCCGGAGAAGGCGCCCGACCTGGCGATCAGGGCCGCCCGCGCCGCCGGCTTCCCGATCGTGGTCGCCGCCAAGTGCAATGAGCCCGCCGAGCAGCGCTACTTCCAGGAGCGCGTCCGGCCCCTGCTCGGCCCGGACGCCGAGTGGTTCGGCGAGGCGAGCACGACGCAGAAGAAGGAGCTGCTGGCCCGGGCGCGGTGCCTGGTGTTCCCGATCCAGTGGGACGAGCCGTTCGGGATCGTGATGGTCGAGGCCATGGCCTGCGGCACGCCGGTGGTGGCGCTGAACCGCGGCTCGGTGCCCGAGGTGGTCGTCGACGGGGTGACCGGCTTCATCTGCCAGGAGCCGGAGGAGCTGCCGGACGCGATCCGGCGGGTCGACCAGCTCGACCCCAAGGCGTGCCGGCGCCGGGTGTTCGACTGCTTCGACGTCGAGGACATGATCGACGGCTACGAGGGCGTCTACCGCCAGATGCTGGAGCGGGCGGGCAGCGGCGGTCCCGCATGAGCCGCTCCTGACAAGCCCACCGCCGGGAGCACGCCGGCCCGCGACGGCTGTCGGGTCGGCGTGCGATCATGCGTGGCTCGAGATAGCGTATGACCCGGGGGTGGAAGATGACCGAGCAGCTCGCGGTCCAGAGCGGCGACGTCCTCGTTCTGGTCGGCACGACCAAGGGCGCGTTCCTGTTCAGGACCGACCCTGAGCACGAGAAGACCGAGGCGAGCGGACCGCACTTTCCTGGACAGGCGATCTACGCGCTGGCCTACGACGGCAGGGCGGGCCGCCGGCGCGTGCTCGCGGGCACCGAGAGCTCCCACTGGGGCTCGGTCGTGCGGCATTCCGACGACCTCGGCGGGACCTGGACCGACCCTGCCGAGGGCAACGCGCGCTTCCCCGCGGACACGGGCGCGGCGCTGACCAGGGTCTGGCAGCTCGTCCCGGCTGACGACGACCACCCGGAGGTGGTCTACGCGGGGGTCGAGCCGGCGGCGCTGTTCCGCTCCGGCGACGGCGGCGAGACGTTCGAGCTCGTGCGGGGGCTCTGGGATCACCCGCACCGGTCGAAGTGGACGCCGGGCGGCGGCGGGCTGTGCCTGCACACGGTCCTGCTCGACCCGGACGAGCCCGCCCACATCTGGGTCGCCATCTCGGCCGGCGGGGTCTATTACTCCGACGACGGTGGCGCGTCCTGGCGCACCCGCCACCGGGGCGTCCGGGCCCAGTTCCTGCCCGACCCCTACCCCGAGCTCGGACAGTGCGTGCACAAGATCGCCCCGGCGGCGGGCCGTCCGCAGCGCATGTTCCTGCAGAACCACTGGGGCTTGTACCGCAGCGACGACGCCGGCGAGCACTGGGTCGACATCGCCAACGGGGTGCCGAGCGACTTCGGCTTCCCGGTGGTGGCGCACCCGTCCGACCCGGACACCGCCTGGATCATCCCGCTGACCTCGGACGAGTTCCGCTGCACGGTGGAGGGCAGGGCGCGCGTGTACCGGACACGCGACGCCGGCGCCTCCTGGGAGCCGCTGACCGAAGGCCTCCCGCAGGAGGACGCATTCCTGACGGTCCTTCGGGACGGCTTCACCAGCGACGACGGCGACCCGGTCGGCCTCTACTTCGGCACCCGGACCGGCGAGCTGTTCGCCAGCGCCGACGAGGGCGACTCCTGGAGGCTGCTGGCCGGCTGGCTCCCGCCGGTCATGTGCGTCAAGGCCGCGGTGGTGCGCTGATCATGCCGGTCCATCTGCACCTGCCCGGGGCCCTGCGCCCGTACACGGGCGGGCTTCGGCTGCTCGACCTGGCCCCGCCCGGCGGCACCGTGGCGGGGCTGCTGGAGGCGCTTGGCGGCGCCTACCCGGGCGTGCACCATCGCGTCGTCGACGAGGTCGGCCGCCTGCGCCCGCACGTCAACGTCTTCGTCAACGGCGAGAGCATCCGCCACCTCGCAGGCCTCGCCACTCCCCTCCAGGAAGGCGACGAGGTCTGGCTCCTCCCCGCCATCTCCGGAGGTCAGACGGCCCAGGGCGCGTTCCGGCTCACAGGCCGGGGGCTTCGTGGACCTTTTGGCCTTCGACGAGGGTGAGGAGGGCGCGGGCCTGGGCGATCTCGCTGGGCGGGCGCTCGAAGGGGTTGCGATCGAGCACGACCAGGTCGGCGAGCTTGCCCACCTCGATCGAGCCGGTGTCGCCGTCGAGGTGGTTGACGTAGGCGGCGCGGATGGTGTAGCCGGCGATCGCGGTGGCCAGGTCGACGGCCTGCTCCGGCAGGAAGGGACCGCCGGCGGCGGCACGGGCCCCGGCGTAGCCGGCGGGCGCCCGCCGGTTGACCGCGACGTGCATGCCCCAGAGCGGGTTGGGGCTCGAGACCGGCCAGTCGCTGCCGCAGGCGAGCGTTGCGCCGGTGCGGACCAGGTCGGCGAAGGGGTACTGCCTGGCGGTCCGCTCGGGACCCAGGAACGGGATGGTGAGCTCGGTCATCTGCGGCTCGAGGCAGGCCCACAGCGGCTGGGCGTTGGCCGTCACGCCGAGCGCCTGGAAGCGGGGCACGTCCTCGGGGTGGACGACCTGGATGTGCGCGATGTGGTGGCGGCCCGCCCTGCCGGCGGGGCTGGTGGGGTCGGCGCGACCGGCGGGACCGGCGGGACCGGTCGCCGCGCGGGCGGCCTGGAACGCGTCCAAAGCCTCGCGCACGGCGCGGTCGCCGATGGCGTGGACGTGGACCTGGAACCCTTCGCGATCGAGCAGGGTCACGTAGCGCCGGAGCGCCTCGGGGTCGATGAAGCTGATGCCCCTGCCCTCGGTCTGGTGCCCGCGCCCGTCGAGGTAGGGAGCGAGCATGGCGGCGGTGAAGTCCTCGCACACGCCGTCCTGCATGATCTTGACGGTCCCGGCGCGGAAGCGGCCCACGCGGGCCCGGGCGCGCCGCTCGACCAGCGTGCCGAGCTGCTCCTCGTCACCGTCGCGCTCCCACCACAGGGCCCCGGCGACCCGCGCGGTGAGGTCACCGCGCTCGGCCGCGGCCACGTACACCCCGAAGGTGTCGCGCCCGGAGAAGACGGTGCCGACGGCCGCGTCCTGCCATGCGGTGATGCCGAGCGAATGCAGATGGGCCTGCCCCTCGGCGAGGCCCTTGACCAGCTCCTCCTCGGTGGTCGCGGGCGCCGCCGCCCGCACCGGGTCCATGGCGCCCTCGTGCAGCGCGCCGGTGGGCTCGCCGGCGGCGTCGCGCTCGATGCGGCCGTCGGGGGGGTCCGGGGTGTCGCGCGTGATCCCGGCCAGCTCGAGCGCGCGGCCGTTCACCCAGGCGCCGTGGTGGTCGCGGTTGATCAGGAACACCGGCCGGTCGGGCACGACCGCGTCGAGCTCTCCTCTGGTCGGTGTGCCGCCGGGGAAGGCCGCCATCCACCACCCGCCGCCGAGGACCCACGCCCGCTCCGGGTGGGCGCGGGCGTAGGCGGCGACCAGGTCGCGGTACTCCGCGGCGCTCTGGCTGCCGGAGAGGTCGCACTGGAGCCGCTCGGCCCCGCCCAGCAGCGGGTGGGCGTGCGCGTCCTGGAAGCCCGGCAGCAGCAGCCCGCCGCGCAGGCCGACCACCTCGGTGCGCGGCCCGACGAGGTCGCCCACCTCGCGCTCGGCGCCGACCCACACGATCCGCCCGCCGCGCACGGCCACGGCCTCGGCCCAGGGCCGCGCCGGGTCGACCGTGTAGACGGCCCCGTCCACAAAGACCAGATCGGCATGCTCGGCCACCGCGGCCCCTTCCCTCGGTCACGGGTCGACTGGCGCCAGCCGCCTACGCGGGCTCGGCGATCACCGGGTTGCGGAGGACGCCGATGCCCTCGACCTCGATCTCGACGCGGTCGCCGGCCCCGAGCGGGCCGACCCCCGCCGGCGTGCCGGTGAGCAGCACGTCGCCTGGCAGCAGCGTCATCACCGACGAGACGAAGGCGATCAGGCTCGCGACCCCCCGCTCCAGCAGCGAGGTCCTGCTGGCCTGGCGGGCCTCGCCGTTGACGAGGGTGCGCAGGGCGAGGTCGCTGGAGTCGAGGTCGGTCTCGATCCAGGGACCGAGCGGGCAGAAGCTGTCGAAGCCCTTGGCTCTGGTCCACTGCCCGTCGACCTTCTGGAGGTCGCGCGCGGTCACGTCGTTGGCGCAGGTGAAGCCGAGCACCGCCTGCATGGCGCTGACCTCGTCCACCCGGCGGGTGACCTTGCCGACGATGGCGGCCAGCTCGCCCTCGTAGTCGATCCGGTCGATCCCGGTCGGGTACACGACCGGGTCGTCCGGGCCGATCACCGCGGTCGACGGCTTGAGGAAGATCACCGGCTCGGCGGCGGGCTCGCCGAGCACCTGGTGGGCGTCCCCGGCGTAGTTGCGCCCCACCCCGATCACCTTGGTCGGCAGCACCGGGGCGAGCAGGCGCACCTCGCCGAGCCCCAGGCGCGCACCCGTGTACTGGAACGGCCCGAAGGGGTGCGGGGTGATGGCCGCGACGGACCCGTCCTCGAGCACGCCGAAGCCGACCTCGCGCCCGTGACGGTAGCGGCAGATTCGCATGGGGCCCCCTTGTCAAGGTCTGGGCGATCACATTGCGGAGCCTGCGGGACCCGTAGCCCGTACCCGGCGAACGAGCCCCGCTAAGCCCGGAGCAGCAGGGCCTCCAGCGTCAGGCCGGTGCCGAAGCCCAGGGTGACCAGCCACTGGCCGGGGCGCAGCTCGCCGGAGGCCACCAGCGATTCGAGGATGAACAGCACGGTCGCGGAGGAGCGGTTGCCACCGTCGGCCAGCACCTCCCAGGACGGCGCGAGCTGCGCGTCGGAGAGCCCGAGGCGCCGCTGGACGCGCTCCAGGATCTCGGGCCCGCCTGGGTGCACCGCCCAGTGGGCCACGTCCGCCGGGGTCAGCCCGTGGGGCTCGAGGAGCTGCTCCACCAGCATGCCGAGACCTCGGTCGACCAGCGCGGGCACGCGGGGCGAGAGCGACATGTGGAAGCCGTCGTCGCCGATGAGCCAGCCCATCCGGTCCTCGCTGCCCGGCAGGGTGATGGTGCGCCCGGCCACGACCGCCGGACCGGCTGCGCCTCCCGCCGGACCGGCGGTATCCGGCCCGACCAGCGCGGCGGCGGCGCCGTCGCCGAACAGCGCCTGCGACACGGCCTCCTGGCGGCTGGCGGCCGGCTGCAGGTGCAGGCTGCACAGCTCGACGCTGACGACCAGCGCACGCTGGCCGGAGGCGGCGACCAGCGCCGCCGCCGTGCGCAGCGCCGGCAGCGCCGCGTAGCAGCCCATGTGCCCGAGCGCCAGGCGCCGCACGCCCCTGCCGAGGCCGAGATCGGCGGCCAGGTGCACGTCCAGCCCGGGCCCGGAGTAGCCGGTGCACGACACCACCACCAGATCGCCGACCTCACCGGGCGCGCCGGCGCCACCGCGCTCCAGCGCCTGCCTGGCCGCCTCCGCCCCGAGCCGCCGCGCCGCCGGGGCGAACGCCCGCATGCGCTCGGCGGTGGTCGGCTGGCCCGTGTAGAAGGCGTGGACGTCGACCACGGCCGCCCGGCGCTCGACCCCGCTGGCCTCGAACACCTCGGCCCAGTCGGGGTCCCAGCCGGCCAGCCTGGCGAAGAGGCTGGAGATGATCTCGTCCTGCTTGTAGACCCGGTCGGGCATCGCGGTGCCGAGCGCCTGGAGCCGCGCGGTCACGGGTGCACCCTTTCCCCAGTGGCGGGCCTCCGGTAGTGCCCGAGGTAGGAGGCACGCCGGTCGGGGCCGATCCGGAACTCGGGCATGTCCAGCCGCCGGTGCACAAGGCCGCGCACGACGTCGCCCGCGCCGATGGAGGGTGCCAGGCCGACCGTGGCCACCGGCGCGAGCCCGGCGCCGCGGAGCAGGCGGTCCAGCTCGTCGGGACGGATGAGCAGGCGCCAGTCGTGCGTGCCGCGGGGCATCAGGCCGAGCAGCCGCTCCGCGCCCCACAGCGCCGTGAACCAGGCCCAGAAGGTCCGGTTGATGGTGTCGAAGGCGAGGCTGCCGCCGGGTGCGAGCACGCGGGCGAGCTCGCGCACCACCGCGGGCAGGTCGGGCACGTGCTCGAGCACGTCTGCGGCCACCACCGCGTCGAAGGCCCCGTCCGCGAACGGGAGCCGCTCGAGCTGGCCGCCGGCGGCGTCGAAGTGGCCGGGCACCGCGGCCCGGACCGCCCGGCGCGCCACCTCGAGGCTGCCGAGCGCGCGGTCGAGGCCGATCACGACCGCGCCGGCCTCGGCGAGGCCCTTGGCGACCAGCCCGCCGCCGCAGCCGGCGTCGAGGACGAGCCTGCCGCTGAGGTCGCCGAGCGCCTCGAGGTAGAACCCGAGCCGGGGACGGTTGATGGCGTGGAGCACGGCGGCCGGGCCGGCAGGGTCCCACCACAGCTCGTCGACGGCGTCGTCGTACCAGTCGTCGATGCTGCCGCGGGCCGGCGGGACCGGCCGGGTGCGGTCCACGGCACGGGGGAGGATGCTCACGGGCCCGCTCCGGCGCCCAGCTCGACCCGGCCGATCCACTGGAGCGCGGCGTCGTGCGAGGGCGGCAGCAGCAGCCCGGCGTGGGCGTCGCGGAGCAGCCGCTCCAGCGGCGCCGTGCGCAGGTAGCCGCTGCCCCCGGCAGTGCGCAGGGCCAGGGAGCAGACGTCGAGCGCGGTCTGGCAGACGAAGAGCTTGGCGCCGGCCATGCGCCCGTAGTGGGCTGCCGGGTCGGGGTCGGGCGGACCCGCCACCGCCGCGCAGAGCGCGGCGCGGGCGGCGTCGAGCCGCATGCGCATCTCCCCCACCGCCTGGTGCACCCCTGGCAGCTCCGCCAGCGAGCGACCGAGCCCCTCGTTGCGCCGGCCGGGCAGGCTCTGCACCAGGTAGCGGTAGGCGGCCTCGGCAGCGCCCAGGAACACGCTGGCGAACGACGGCCACGACCAGTGGGAGGCGACCAGGAAGCTGGCGGCCACGCCGAGGCCCTGGTCGACCACGCACTCGGGCGGGACCTCGAGGTCGTCGACGGCGACCGCGTGGCTGCCGGTGGCCCGCATGCCCATCGCCCGCCAGTCCCCCAGTACGCGGATGCCACGTGCCGGCTTCGGCACCAGGAAGGCGATCGGCTCGCGGCCGGCCTCGGTCTCGACGGCCGCGGACAGGAACAGGTGGGTGGCGCGCGGGAACCCCGTGAAGAAGGTCTTGACGCCCTGGAGGCGCCAGCCGCCCCCTGGGAGCGGGACAGCGGTGGTCGCCTGGTACCACCAGTTGCCACCCGACTCCGGTTCGGAAAAGCCGCCGGCGAGGATGGCGCCCTCGGAGACCACCTGCTCGAGGAACGGCTCGACCCGGTGCCGCAGGGTCTCGGCGAGGATGCCCACACCGTGCAGGTGCATGTTGACCGCGAGCGCCGTGGCGGGCGATCCCTCCGCCAGCCGGCTCTGCGCCGACACCAGGTCGAGCGCGCTCGCGCCCATCCCCCCGAGGTCGGCCGGCACGGTGATCGAGGTATAGCCGCTGGCCACGAGGTCGTCGAAGTCCTCGGTGGCGAAAGCGTCGGCCTCGTCGTAGGCGGCGGCCCGCTCGGCCAGCGCCGGCGCGAGCCGAGCGGCGAGGTCGACGACGTCCTGTCGAGGCGTGGACCGGTACTGCACGTCCATGGCGGCTCCTTGATTCGACCGGCGCCGGCCGGACGCGACGCCCCTGTCAAGACGGGTCGGCAAGGCGTGGCGGTTCCTGATGCGTCAGCGTCTGTCGGTGGGCGCTGACGGGCGGCCCCGATAAATGACGACGGGGGTTCTGCTTGCCTGACATCTCCTGATCAACGCCGATAGCTCCGGAAACAGTTCGCTACCCCCGGACCCCATTTTGCTAACTCAGCAACCGACCGGCGGGTTCCCGGCACCGCCGGCCGGAGCCCTCGGCCCGGCCGGGAGCCCCTCGGTCCTTCCGGGAGGCTGTGGTGGCACCGGGCGGGCGGAGCCGTTCCGCTACGATTCTCCGGATGACGCACCCCCTGCTGCGCGTGCTGACCGACGCCGCTCGCGGACGGCCGCCCGCCCCGGACTGCTCGGTCGAGGTCCTGCCGCCGCTGCCCGGACCGGTGGACGCCGTGGTGGTCTTCACTGCCCACAGCTACGTGGCCGCGGCCATCGAGCCCGGGCGGTTGCGGTCGCGCCTGCCTCCGGGCGACCCGGGCGCCCCGACCGAGCCGCAGTTCCTCGCCTGGCTCGCGGACGAGCTCGGCCGCAGGGCCGGCCAGCTCGACGCCGTCCTGACCGCGCCGGCCCTGGGCGGCCCGCTCCCGCTCGACCTGGAGTTGGAGCCGCGCGACGATCTCGCGGCCCACCCGAGGGTCGCCCGCGCCAGCCGCTATCGCGACGACACCCGCGTGCTCGCGGATCCCGCCGGAGATCTGGTGCTGGTGCTCGGGCGGGGCGTCGCCGGCCGCTGGGAGGTGGCCTTCGAGGTCGACCCCGGCCGGCGAGGCCACGGGCTGGGCCGTGCCCTGGCAGCCGCCGCCCGCCACCTGGTCCCACCGGACGAGCCGCTGTTCGCCCAGGTCTCTCCGGGGAATGCCGCCTCCCTGCGGGCTCTGCTGGCCGCGGGCTACACGCCGATCGGCAGCGAGGTGCTGTTCTCGAAGGCGACTATCCCGTAGGGGCCACAAGGTGAAGGATGGCGACGGCTGCCCCTCCCAGACGCAGAGGAGGTGAAACCATGAGGACCGAGCACACCCGGTCGACGAAGTGGGGCTGACGGCCCATGGCAACGGCGCGCGCCCGCCCGGACCGGTGCGCCGTTTACCAGGGTTGCCTAGGTTGGTTACCCGCGGCACACTGAGGGAAATGTCGAGCAGGCTCAGGTGGTACGTCGGCATCGTCTCCGCGGCCGCCTTTTTCACCGTGGCCGGCCTTGTGTCAAAAATTGACGCGAGCCGGTTTGGTGAAACCGCGCCCGCGATCGCCATGTTCGGCGTGCTGCTGACCCTCGGCGAATTCTTTCCGGTGCCTATTCGCCACCGCAACCAGACCAAAACGGTCCTCCTCACCAGCACGTTCGCCTTCGCGCTGGTGCCGGTCGCAGGCACCGCCGCCGCTGTGCTGGCGCACGTGGCGAGCTCCGTGCTGGCCGACCTGGTCCACCGCAGGCCGGTCATCAAGATTTCCTTCAACGCCGCCCAGTTCACGCTCGCGCTCGCGGCGGGCGGCGCGGTGTACGTGGCCGCCGGCGGCGGCCACGAGATCAACGCGCGAGGGCTGCCCGCGTTCATCGCCGGCGCGGCGGTCTTCGCGCTCCTCAACCATCTGCTGGTGAGCGTGGCGGTCTCCCTCGCCGAGGGCACCCCGCTGCGCGTCGGGCTGCTCGCCGACCTGCGGCTGGAGCTGATCACCTCGGCGCTGCTGCTGGCGCTGGCGCCGGTGGCGGTCGTGCTCGCCGAGCACTCGCTGTTCCTGGTCCCCACGCTGGTGTCGCCTCTGGTGGCCGTGTACCTGGCGTCCAAGGGCTGGGCAGAGGCCAACCTGCGGCGCGCCGAGGCCGAGGCCACCGTCGAGCGGCAGCGGCACCTGGCCGAGCGGGAGCAGGAGCTCATCAGGCGGCTGCAGGAGGCGGACCGCATGAAGGCCGACCTGCTTGCGACCGTCACCCACGAGCTGCGCAGCCCGCTGACCACCATCGTCGGCGCGCTCCAGCTCCTGCGCTCCCGCGAGAAGCGGCTGACCCCGAGCGAGCGCCAGGAGTTCGTCAGCATGGGGCTGCGCCAGGGCGAGCGGCTCCAGCGGATGATCGAGCAGCTCCTCCTGGCCGCCAGGTTCGAGCGCCGCTCACCCGAAGCGGCGGTGGCCGACGCCGAGCGGGTGGAGCTGGACGCCTCCGAGCTGGTCCGGCAGGCGGGGGCGGAAGCGCAGGCCCGCCATGGCGAGCGGTCCATCATGGTCGAGGCCGACGGGGCCCTGCCCGTGCGCGCCGTGCAGGACGCGGTCGCGCAGGTGCTCGGCAACCTGATCGACAACGCCTGCAAATACTCGCCCCCGGGGCGGCCGGTGCGCCTGTCGGGCACGCGCAGGGACGGCCGCGCGGTGCTGGCGGTCGAGGACTGCGGGCCGGGGGTGGCTCCCGACGACCGGGAACGCATCTTCGAGCGCTTCACGCAGCTCGACGACGCCAGCGGGGACCGCGCCGGCGGCATGGGGCTCGGCCTGTACATCGCCCGCCAGCTCGCCCGCGGCCAGGGCGGCGAGCTGGTCGTCGCCGCGCCGACCAGCACCCCCGGCGCGCGCTTCGAGCTGCGGCTGCCGCTGGACGGCGTGGGCGGCGCGGCGTAGCGCGGCGGGCCGCCCCGGGGCTCAGGGCCGCGCTGGCGCCAGCACGACCAGGGCCACGCCCGGCATGGGCAGGCCCAGCTCGAGCTCGAGCTCGCCGCTCGGGGCCGGCAGCTCGCGGGGGGGCTCGGCCGGGTCGAGCCGGTCGGCCGCGTGCAGCGCCCGCCAGCCTTCGGGGTCGGGCCAGTCCGGCGCGCCGAGCTCGCGCCATTCGGCGACGATGTTGCCGTGGCCGGCATCGACCCGGTAGAGGGTGTGGCGGCAGCGGCCGGGAGCCAGCCCCCGCACCCGCACGGTGACCTGCCGGTCGAGCAGGCGGTCGCCGTCGACCTTGCCCTGGTCGAGGGTCCCGTTCCACATCAGGAGCGCGACGGCGCCGCCGGGGCCGCGAGCGGCGAGCGCATCGACCAGCCCGCCGGCTCCGTCACCGGCGGCCGCCACCGCCAGCCGCTCCGGCCCGAGCCGGCCGAGCCGGTCGAGCAGGTCGAGCGCCCAGAAGCGGGGCTTGCGGAGGTTCCCCACGGTCAGCAGACCGAAGCCGCCGTGGAACAGCGCGGGCGGTCGGCCGCGCTCCTCGAACTGGTCCGATATCGCCCAGTAGGAGAGCGCGTCGGCGGTCCCGATCGCCGCCTTGACGCCACGGAGGACGAACGGGGCCCCGAAAACGGAATCGTTGACCGGGGCGAAGTGCGTGGGCGTCACGCCCGACGCGCAGCCGCGGGTCGACCGCCTTGACGGCCGCGCGACTTCTTCGTACAGGCGCAGGTAGTCGCGCTGGCTGCCGGTCCAGAAGACGTCGAGGTTGGGCTCGTTCCAGACCTCGAAGGCCCACCCGGCGACCTCGTCGATGCCGTACCGCTCGACCAGGTGGGCGGCGAGGTCGCCGCACAGGCGCCCCCACGCCGCCCAGTCACGCGGCGGGGAGATCACGCCCTGGTAGGCGTGCACGGTGGCGCTGGGGTCCGAGGCGAGCGGCGCGGGCATGAACGAGAGCTCCACCACGGGCTCGAGGCCGGTCGCGAGCAGGGCGTCGTAGGTCTCGTCGAGGCCGCGGAAGTCCGGCGGCCCGTCCTCGCGCCAGGCGACCAGCTCGGGCAGGAAGGTGCCATGAGCCCGGACCATGGCACAGCCGAGCTGGTCGCGGGCGATGCGCAGCGCCTCGGCGAGCTCCGCGGCCACGTCCGAGCCGCCTGGGCCGGGCTCGCCGTCCCGCAGCAGGGAGAGGCGCTCGCTGCCGGTCGTGCGGCGCCAGACCGGGTCGAGCGGGCCGGTCACCGCGCCGGCGTCGACCGCGACCTCGACCCGGCCCTCGTCCCCGGTGGGTCGGGTCGAGGCGCGGGCCGCGGTCGGCGTTGACAGCGGCCCGGCGCCCGCCTCCGTCCAGGTGGCCACCGCGTACCAGGCAGGGCCATGATGTTGGCGAACGCCTCCTGCGGCGCCACGTCCAGCGCCAGGAACGAGGCGTGCGGCGTGACCGCGCCCTCCTCGTAGGGGCAGCAGTTGGCGTTGGAGGCGAGCCGGTGGGCCCCGTAGGCGACGTAGTTGCCGGTGTCGTCGGGGGTGCTGGACGGCGACAGGCCCCACACCGGGTAGCCGAGCGCCTGGCGGGCGTAGGCCATCTGCGCCTGGGTGTAACGGCGGTCGTTCAGGCCGAACGACGCCGGCCCCCAGCTCGTCTCGGGCACGAGCAGGTTCGGCATCAGCCCTTCGAAGGTGCTCCCGCCCCAGCTCGGGACGAAGTCGGTGCCGCCGAAGCTGTAGTGGCCCTCGACCACGGTGAAGGACTTGCCGGAGCGCGGGTCGGCGTAGGTGACCGGCTCCTCCACCGGCGGCTGGCCCTGCCAGTCGAATTCGGCGGGCAGCGTGCGCCAGGTGCGCCACCACACGTCGCCGGGCATGTCGCCGGTGCCGATGCCCATGTAGGCGCCGATGCGGGTCTCGCTGTTGAGCAGGCCGAAATGGAGGCCGGCCGGGCCTTGGTCGACGATCCAGCCGCCGTACATCTGGCCGGCGTCGATCTGGGTGGCCTGGTCGCCGCGGTCGAAGAAGATGCCGTAGTCCATGGCGTCGAGCAGGGCGCTCGCGCGGCGGGCGAGTTCGGGGAAGGCCTGCCGGGTGATCACCAGGCCGGCGCCGAACCAGGAGTTGTCGACGTTGGAGATGAGCTGGCCGGTGAGGGGCCTGCCCTCGATGGAGGTCCCGCCCGGGCCGCTGATGGCGTCGCCGGTCGAGGTGTCGTACCAGCCGAGCAGGAAGCCGTTCCACTTGGTGAGCCGCTCGACCGTGGAGAGGGTCGACGCGGCCAGCTTCTGGGTGTAGGCGATTGCGCCGGCGTAGCCGAGACGGAAGGAGCTGAAGGCCTGCCTGACCATGTACATCGACACCGAGAGGGTGCGGTTCAGCGGCCCGCCGTCGGTCATGACGTACGGCTCCTCGAAGACCTGGAGATAGCCGATGGACGTTACCACCGCGGCAAAGGCCAGGGTCGGGCGCAGCAGCGGCAGGGTGACCCGGCGGAATTCCTGCCAGGCGCCGGCACCGTCGATCCTGGCGGCGTCGTGGACCTCCCGGGGGACGCCCTGGAGCCCGGCCAGGAAGATCACCATCACGAAGCCGAGATTGCGCCAGGCGGCCATCGCGATGATCGCGGGCATCGCCAGGTCCGGCGAGCCCAGCCAGTTCGGCCCGCCCAGCCCGACGCGCCGCAGCGCCAGGTTCACCAGGCCCACGTCGGGGGTCCAGCAGGAAGCGCCACACGACCGCGATGGCGACGATGCTCATGACCGCAGGGGCGTAATAGCCGGCGCGCACGAGGGTCTTGAGGCGCGCCAGCGGCGAGTTGAGGCCGACCGCGACCGCGAGCCCCAGGCCGAGCGTGAGCGGCACCCCGACCAGCACGAAGTAGGCGGTGTTCTCGGCCCCGGAGACGAAGGTCTGGTCGTGGACGAGCTGCCGGTAGTTTTCGAGCCCGACGAACCGGGCCGAGGCCGGGTCGACGATGTTGCCGAGGCTGAAGTCGGTGAACGACACCACCAGGGACGCGATGATCGGACCGGCCAGGAAGACCGCGAACAGCACCAGGTAGGGGGCTGCGAAGCCGTAGCCGGCCAGGGCCTCGCGCAGCGCACGCCGCAGGGCACGCCGCTGGCGCGGGCCGCCCGCCGCCTGGGCCGGAGGGCGGCGGGTGAGCGGCCGTGCGACCTGCTCGCCCGCGCGGAGGGTGCGACTCACCCGCAAGCCCTCACGAGCCGATGCCCTCGGCGTCCTTCTGCATGCCGGTGGCGGCGTCCTGCGGCGTGACCTTGCCGAACGCGAGCTTCTGCAGCCACTCGTTCAGCTTGGTGGCGAGCTGGTCCCAGCCGGTCGTCACGGGCGGCGCCTTGGCGTCGTCGAGCTGGCCGCGGAAGACCTTGAGGTTCGGGTCGTCGGCGAGCGGCCCCTGCTGCCACGCCTGCTTGCTCGCCGGCAGGTCGGCCACGGTCTGGTACCAGGTCACCTGGGTGCCCGGCTGTGACACGAACTGCACGAACTTCCAGACGGCGTCCTTGTGCTCGGACCCCTTGAACACCACGAAGTTGGAGCCGCCCACGAACGAGGTGCCGGCCTGCTGGCGCGGCATGGGCGCGATCGCCCACTTGCCCTTGAGCTGCGGCTGCGTCGAGTTCAGGATGCCGACGATCCAGGGACCGGAGAAGAACATCGGCTGGGTGCCCGCGGCGAACGCCTTGGTGATGTCGAAGTCCGCGGGAACGCTCTTGGGCGCCAGGTTGTGCTGGAAGTACCAGGCGTACTCGCTGAGCGCCTGCACCACCTGCGGCGAGCTCAGCGTCGGCTTGCCCTGCGCGTCGACCAGCTCGCCCCCGTTCTGCCACACGAACGGCAGGAACTGCTGCCAGTCGTTGGAGGCGAGGCCGATGCCGTACTTGGCCACCGAGTTGCAGGAGAGCGGGAAAGGGAACCCTAACGGGCCGGCTCGACCTTGTAGCCCCGCAGCTTCAGGTCGGCCACGACCTCGTCGGAGTGGATGGTGTTGCGGGTCTCCAGCGTAAGGCGGACCTCGACCTGCTCCATGTCGAGGTCGAGGCCGGAGCGGTGGTGCTCGACCTCGAGGACGTTCAGGCCGAGTCGGGCGACGTCGGCGGTCAGGCCGGCCAAGGCCCCCGGCCGGTCGTCGAGGACCACTCTGAGGACCACGTAGCGGCCGGCCGTGGACAGGCCGTGGTCGATGACCTTGATGAGCAGCAGCGGGTCCACGTTGCCGCCGGACAGGACCGTCACCACAGGACCGGAGCCGGGCACCTTGCCGGCGAGGACGGCGGCCAGCGTGACCGCCCCGGCGGGCTCGACCACCGCCTTGGCCCGCTCCAGCAGGAGCAGCAGGGCCTGGCTGATCTCCTCCTCGGTCACGGTCACCAGGTCGTGCACGAAGGCGTGGACGTGCGCGAGGGTGAGCGGCGAGACCGTCTTGACCGCGATGCCGTCCGCCATGGTGCTCACGCGCTCGAGTGCCACGCAGTGGCCAGCCTGGACCGACGCGAGCATGCAGGCTGCGCCGGACGGCTCCACCCCGACCACGCGGACGCCGGGCCGCAGCGCCGCCAGGGCCGCGGCGATGCCCGAGATGAGCCCGCCACCGCCGACCGCGACCACCACGGTCTCCGCCTCCGGCGCCTCCTCTGCCAGCTCGAGCCCGATGGTGCCCTGCCCCGCGATGATCAGCGGGTCGTCGAAGGGCGGTACGAACACCGCGCCGCGCTCCTCCCCGAAGCGCTTGGCCGCGACGATGCAGTCGTCGACGGTCTCGCCCCCGAGCTGCACGGTGGCGCCGTAGCCGGTGGTCGCATCGATCTTCGGCAGTGGTGCGCTCGCCGGCATGAAGATCGTGGCCCGGTGGCCCGTCAGGGTGGCTGCCAGGGCCACGCCCTGCGCGTGGTTGCCCGCCGACGCGGCGACCACTTCGGTCCCGGGCTCCAGGCCCGCAATGCGGTTGTAGGCGCCACGGATCTTGAACGAGCCGGTGCGCTGCCGGTGCTCTGGCTTGAGCAGGACCGGGCGTCCGGTCAGGCGGCTCAGGGTGTCGGAGCGGTCCACCGGCGTGGGGCGCAGCACGCCCGCGATCCGCTCGCGGGCCGCGCGCACGTCATCGACGGTCACCAGCACCGGCTTCGTGCCCGGCTGGCGGTGCTCCGACGCACCCGTTGGCATGTCGACGACGATACTGCCGCCTGGCCCGTGCCGAAAGGCCGGCCAGTGCGGGAACGACCGCCGGGGCCGCCGGGGCGACTGGGGCGACGACCCGGTCATGCCCGGATGCCGTCCCGGCCGTTCCCGCTCCCGGTGCCGTTCCTGTGGCTCGTGCCGTTCGTTTGGCCTGCGCGGTTCCTGTGGCCGTTGCCGTTGCCGTTGCCGCTCATGTGGCCGTTGCCGTTCATGTGGCCGTTGCCGCTCATGTGGCCCGTGCCGTTCCCGTTCCTGTGGCCGTTCTCGTGAGTCCGGGCCGGCTGCGCACTGCCGTCGACGGCACCGCCACCGTTGGGACCGGCGAGGCCCTCGGCCGGCAGCCACAGGCCGAACAGCGCGCCGCCGCCCTCCCGGTTGTGCGACCACAGCCGCCCACCGCTCTCCTGCACGAACTTGCGCACGAACGGCAGCCCGACACCATTCGACCGCCGGCCGGCGGGCGCGCGGCCGAGCCCCGGGCCACGATCGGCGACCAGCACCTCCACGCCGGTCAGCCGCCGCGCTATGGAGCAGCGCACGATCACGTCGACCGGCTGACCCTCGCCGCAGGTCGCCGCATTGTCCATGAGGTTCTCCAGCGCCTGTCGCAGCATGGTCGGGTTCGAGCGCACCCGCAGCAGGCGCTTGGAGCCCTGGACGTTGATCTCGCTCTGGCGCGCCCAGCCGACCGTCTGGGCGGCGGCCTTGGCGACCTCGAAGACGTCGACGTCCTCGAGGGCGTCCCGCCGCGTGCTGCCGAGCATCGCCGACTCGAGCTGCTCGAGGTCGTGCAGCTCGCGCACCAGCATGTGGACGAGCCGGTCCACGTCGTCCTCGGCGGCGCGGATCTCGATGGCCTCGCTCAGGACGCGCAGCGCAGCCAGCCGGCGGCGCAGCTCGTGGGCGAAGGTGGCGTTCTGGCCGTTGTGGGAGGTCGTGGCGACCGCTCCCGAGGGCCGGGCGGCCTGGTGGGTGAAGGATGGCGCCTCGAGCGGGCCGATGGCCGGCATGAGCAGGCGGCGCCACACCTGCCCGACCACGAGGACCTGGAGACCGATGACGATGGCGCCGGCCGCAGGTAGCAGCAACGGTTCCGCGCCGCGGCGCAGAGCCCGTCCCAGCGCGGACCTGCCGCGGGACGAGCCGGAGCCGAGCAAGGTTACGCTTTGCGCTTCAAGCCTGGACAACACTTCGAACCTTCCTTCGGGGCAAGGCGACGCGGGATCGGGACGACCCACGTCAAAGGGCATGCGGAATCGCCAAGAGGAAGGCTCTAACCGGGGAGGGCGAGGGGCCGGAAGGCGCGGGAGCACCCGTTGGACCGGCCCAGCCTCGCCAGGACGAGTGGGCGCAGGTAGAGCACCAGGAGCGCCCCGGTCAGGATGACGTACGAGCTGCCGCCCTTGTTGTGGCCGTGCGAGCCGACCGAGACCGAGGACCCGCTCGACTGCTCCGCCGGCGCAGGCGGCAGCGGTGCCGGCACGGGCGTCGGCACCCGCGGCTCGGTGCCGCCGTGATGCTTGTCCGGGGTCTTCTGGGAATCCCCGGCGAGGTCGCGGACGTGCTCGATGACGTCGCTGAGGCTGTCCTGCAGGCCGGATGTCGAGATGGCGTTGGTCAGCCCCTGCCCGAGCAGCGTGATCGGGCTGGCGACCCCGGCGAGCGGTGAGGCCACCAGCAGGGTGAGCTCGCTCACGGAGGCGGCGAGCTGGGTCCCCGGCACGATGCACGCCAGCAGTGCGCTCGGGTCCGTGGGCCCCATGAGGCCGATGAGGGCCGGGTCGGTCGTGATGAAGGTGGTCGCCGTGCTCGCCGCCAGGTCCGTGGCGGTCGTATCCGTGACGGTCGTGGTCGTGGTCGCCGCCGGGTCGACCGTGGCGGTCAAGCTCGTATCAACGCTCGACGTGCCACTGACCGCCGTGGTGTCGGTGGTCGCGGTCGCCGTGGTGTCGGTGGTCGCGGTCGCCGTCGTGTCGGTGGTCGCGGTCGCTGTCGTGTCGGTGGTGGTGCCGCTCGTGTCGCCCGTACTGGCGGTCGGCGCCGGATCGCTCGACGTCGTGTCGGTGCTCGACGTCGTGTCGGTGGTCGAGGAGGTGTCGGTGGTGGTGCCGCTCGTGTCGCCCGTGCTGGCGGTCGGCGCCGGATCGCTCGACGTCGTGTCGGTGCTCGACGCGGTGTCGGTGGTCCCGCTCGACGTCGTGTCGGTGCTCGACGTCGTGTCGGTGGAGCCGGGGTCGGCCGTAACGGTGCTGGTGTCGCCGGACCCGGAGTCCGTGGCCGAGGTGGTGACCGCAGGCTCCGCGGAGACAGCATCCGATGACCCGTCCGCGGCGCGCGCCTGCTGCGACAGGAACATCAGGAACAGGAAGAGCGCAACACCCAGCCCCAGCCGCACAGTCATGCGGACCAAAGGGCTCAATCGCAGCTCTTCGGGCACATGGTTCGTTCTAAACCCCCCAACCAAGATCCCCCAAAGACCCCGTCAACCGCTAGTGATCGGGCCGTTTCCGAATTTACCGTGAACCCGCAGGCCAGCGATAGAGGAATTGTGAAACAGAACGCTAACGACACGGTTGCGACCCGGCGAAGGCGTCCGCACAGTGAAACGGGACGAACGGCCCGCCGGCCCTCCCATCCGGCAGACCGAGCGCCTATTGCCTGGTCAGCGCGGTTGCGGCCGGGACCGGCCGGCGCAGCAGCCCGTAGTGGATGCCGTCGGCCAGCGCCTCGTACGAGGCGGTCACGATGTCGTCGGACACGCCCACGGTCGTCCACTCGCCCTCCTCGTCCGCCGACGTGACCAGCACGCGGGTCACGGCCCTCGTGCCCGCGCGACCGTCCAGGATCCGGACCTTGTAGTCGACCAGGCGGATCGAATCGAGCTCCGGGTACCGGTCGGTGAGGGCGCGGCGCAGCCCCTGGTCGAGCGCGTGCACAGGACCGACGCCCTCGCCCGCCGCCATCACGCGCTCTCCCCTGACGCGCAGCCGCACGGTCGCCTCCGACAGGTCGCTGCCGTCCGGACGGCGCTCCACGATCACGCGGTAGCCCTCCAGGTCGAACGGCGCCTCGAGCCGCCCGGCCTCGCGCCGGACCAGGAGCTCGAACGAGGCGTCGGCGGCCTCGAACGCATAGCCGCGGTGCTCCAGCTCCTTGACCCGGTCGAGCACCCGGCCGCCGAGATCCGTGCCCGCCTCGAGATCGAGGCCCAGCTCGCCGGCCTTGGCGAGCACGTTGGAGCGTCCCGCCAGCTCGCTCACCAGGACCTGCGCGCGGTTGCCGACGGCGCCGGGATCGACGTGGGAATACGCGTCGGGCCGCCGGGCGATGGCCGAGGCGTGCAGCCCGGCCTTGGTGGCGAACGCGCTTGCGCCGACGTACGGCTGGCGGCTGTCGGGCGTCAGGTTGGCGAGCTCGGCGATGGCGTGCGCGGTCGCTGTGAGCGCCGCCAGCCGGCCGTCGGGCAGCAGGCGGCGCCCCTCCTTCAGCTCGAGGTCCGCGATGATCGCGAACAGGTCGGCGTTGCCGCAGCGCTCGCCGTAGCCGTTGGCGGCCCCCTGGACGTGGGCGGCACCGGCCTGCACCGCCACCAGCGAGCTCGCCACCGCGCAGGCGGCGTCGTCGTGGCAGTGGACCCCGATCCGGACCCCGGGCAGCTTGTGGACGACCTCGCCGACGACTCGCGATACGGTGCTCGGCAGGGTGCCGCCGTTGGTGTCGCACAGGACCACCGTGTCAGCCCCCGCCTCGGCCGCGGCCTGTGCCACGGCCAGCGCGTACGCCGGGTCGGCCGCGTGCCCGTCGAAGAAGTGCTCGGCGTCGAACACCACGCGCCGGCCGGCGGCGACCAGCCAGTGGACCGAGTCGGCCACCATCGCGAGGTTCTCGTCGAAGGTGGTGCGCAGCGCCTCGGTCACGTGCAGGGTCCACGACTTGCCGACCAGGGCGACCACCGGTGCGGTGGAGTCCAGCAGCGCACGGACGTTGGGGTCGTCGTCCACGCCGCGGCGCGGGCGGCGGGTGGAGCCGAAGGCGGCCAGCACGGCGTGCCGCAGCTCCAGGTCACGGACCCGGTGGAAGTACTCGGCGTCCTTGGGGTTGGACCCGGGCCAGCCACCCTCGATGACGTCGACGCCGAGGTCGTCGAGGAGCTGGGTGACGCGGAGCTTGTCGGTCACGGTGAAGTTGAGCCCGACCTGCTGGGAGCCGTCCCGCAGGGTGGTGTCGTAGGTCTCCACCGCGGCGGGACCGGTGCCGGCGGGAAGGGTGCCGGCGGGAAGGGTGCGGTCAGGGTCGGGTAGGCGAGCGGTCACGGCGTGCGTCCCTCCAGATGGCAGCGTGGCAGCGTGGGAGTTGGAGGGATGCAGGAGGTGGAGCCGGCGGCGCCGGTCCGGACCGGCGGGTCTAGCCGACCGGCTCGAGCCAGTCCCTGTAGCGCTCGACCCTGCCGCGGGTGGCGGCCACGAAGACCTCCTGCACCCGGCGGGTAATCGGACCCGGGTCGCCGAGGACCCGGTCGTCCACCTCCCGGATCGGCACGACCTCGGCAGCCGTGCCGGTGAAGAAGGCCTCGTCGGCCAGGTACAGGTCGGTGCGGACGAGGTCGGCCTCGCGCACCTGGACGCCCTCGTCGGCCGCGATCCGCATGATGCTGGCGCGGGTGATCCCGGCCAGGCAGCCGGCGGCGAGCGGCGGAGTGACGAGCGTGCCGTCGCGCACGACGAACAGGTTCTCGCCCGACCCGTCGGTCACGAAGCCGTTGGGGTTGAGCAGGACGCCCTCGTCGTAGCCGGCCTTGAGGGCCTCGGCCTTGGCCAGCGAGGAGTTCAGGTACTGGCCGGTGGCCTTGGCGGCCGGCGGGATGATGTTGGGGTCGAGCCGTCGCCAGGAGCTGACCTTGACGCGCACGCCGCGCCCGAACGACTCCTCGCCGAGGTAGGCGCCCCACGGCCAGCAGGCGATCGCCATCCTGACCCTGCTGTTCAGCGGGTTCAGGCCGATCTCGCCGTAGCCCAGGTACACCAGCGGCCGGATGTAGCACTCGCGCACCTCGTTCATGGCGACGAGGTCCTTGGTGACCTTGATGGCGCCCTCCAGCGAGACGGGCGGGTCCATGTGGTAGATCTTGGCGCTCCGGTAGAGCCGCTGCATGTGGTCGGTAAGCCGGAACACGGCCGGACCGAGGGGGGTGTCGTAGGCCCGGATGCCCTCGAACACCCCCCAGCCGTAGTGCAGGGAAGGGGTCAGGACGTGGACCGTGGCCTTGTCCCAGTCCACGTATTCGCCGTCCATCCAGATCTTGCGGGTCGCCTCGATCGGCATGGGGTCCTCCAACCTCCTCGTCTGACCCGGGGGCTTCGCGCTGCTCTACGCGCCCTCACGGGCGACGGCCACGGCGATCTGGTCCCCGATCTCTCGGGTCGAGTATCGCGCAGCACCAGGGAGAACCGCCATGACGGCCTGCTCCAGCGCGGCCGCGGCCGTACGCTCGCCGAGGTGGTCGAGCATGAGCCCGGCCGAGAGCACCGCGGCCACGGGGTTGGCCCTGCCGGTCCCCACGATGTCCGGGGCGGAGCCGTGCACCGGTTCGAACAGCGAGGCCCCGGGCGGGGCTTCATGGTCGCCTGTGCCGGGGTTGAGGTTGGCGCTCGCCGCCGTGCCGAGGCCACCGGCGATGGCCGCGCCCAGGTCGGTCAGGATGTCGCCGAACAGGTTGTCGGTGACCACCACGTCGAAGCGCCCGGGATCGTTGACCAGGTGCAGGCAGGCCGCGTCGGCGTGGCAGTAGTCGAGCCGGACGCCCACCTCGTCGGCGACCTGCCTGGCCGTGCGCGCCCACAGGTCGCCCGAGTGGGTCAGGACGTTGGTCTTGTGGACCAGGGTGAGGCGGCCGTCCCGCTCCAGGGCGCGCGCGGCCGCGTAGCGCACGCAGCGCTCGACGCCGTGGCGGGTGTTGAGCGAGGTCTCGGTGGCGACCTCGGCGGGGCCGCCGCGGTGGGCGACCCCACCGGCGCCGAGGTAGGGCCCTTCGGTGTTCTCGCGGACCACCAGGAGGTCCATGTCGTCCGGGCCCTTGCCGGCCAGCGCCGACGGCACCCCCGGGTAGAGCTTGACCGGCCGGAGGTTGACGTACAGGTCGAGCTCGAAGCGCAGCCGGAGCAGCAGGCCGCGCTCGAGCACCCCGGAAGGGACGTCGGGCCGCCCCACCGCGCCGAGCAGGATGGCGTCGACCTCGCCGAGCTCTTTCAGCACCGTGTCCGGCAGCACCTCGCCGGTCCGCAGGTAGCGGTCGGCCCCGAGGTCGTAGTCGACCCATTCGACGCGGAAGCCGAAGCGCGCCGCGGCGGCGTCGACTGCCCTGCGCGCCTCGGCGACCACCTCGGGCCCAATGCCGTCGCCAGGCAGGCAGGCGATGGCGTGGCCGCGTTCGCCCGTCACGCCTCGGTCCCGAAAACGCGGCCGAGCGCGGCACGCCGCTCGGCCTCCTCGGTGGCCGGCTCGGGTGCGGTCGAAGCCCGTTCGTGGGCGTCGCCCGGCTGGACGTTCACGCCGAACACCCGCGCCATGGCGGCGTGCGCCTCGTCGGGGTGGTGCGATCTCGTGCTGGCTGGTCTTCCGGTCATCGGGCCCTGCTCCTTTGGTGCCGAACTGCGTGAACTGCTGGTACTAGACTCCCCGTGGCACGGCGCCGGCCTTGACGCGGGAGAGCTTGCTCACCGCCTGCAGGTACGCGCGCGCCGACGCCTCCACGATGTCGGTGGCGACGGCGCGCCCGGTTACCCGCGTGCCGGCCGCCGGCCCCGACCTGGCCTCGACCTGGGCGGTGACCTCGCCGAGCGCGTCGCTTCCCCCCGTCACCGCCGAGACGTTGAACTCCACCAGGGCGGCGTCCACGCCGACGGCCTTGGCGATGGCCGCGCACGCCGCGTCGACCATGCCGTCGCCGATGGCCGACTCCTGGACGACGCCGCCGTCGTGGCCGACCCGCACGGTGGCGGTCGGCGACAGCGCGGTGCCGCCGGCGACCTGGATGCCGACCAGGGTCCAGGTCGCTTCGTCGGAGAGCACCTCGTCGCTCACGACCGCCTCGAGGTCCGCCTCGGTGATGCGCGGCTTCTTGTCCGCCAGCTCCTTGAAGCGGGCGAACGCCCGGTCCAGGTCGTCCCGGTCCAGGTCGAAGCCCAGCCTGGCGAGCGCATCGGCGACGGCGTGGCGGCCGGAGTGCTTGCCGAGCACGATCTGGGCGGCCTCGCCGCCGACCTCGCGCGCGTCGATGATCTCGTAGGTCGAGCGGTCGGAGAGCACCCCGTGCTGGTGGATGCCGGACTCGTGGGCAAAGGCGTTCTTGCCCACCACGGCCTCGGTGTTCACCCTGGTCGCGAGCCCGTCGAACTGGTCGCGGCGGGTCCGCAGGCCCATGACGACCTCCTCGAGCGAGGCGTTGCCTGCCCGCTCGCCGATGCCGTTGACGCACACCTCGATCTGGCGGACGCCGGCGCCGACCGCCGCCAGCGAGTTCGCCGTGGCGAGCCCGAGGTCGTTGTGGCAGTGGGAGGACAGGACGTAGTCGCCGGGGACCTCCTGGCGGATCCGCCGGATCATGTCGGCGAAGCCCCACGGCATGGCGTAGCCGACCGTATCCGGGATGTTCAGCGTGGTGGCGCCGGCGTCCACCGCGACCTGGAGGACCTGGAGCAGGAACTCCATGGGGGTGCGGGTGGCGTCCTGGGGGCTGAACTCCACGTCCGCGCAGTGCTCCCGCGCCCTGGCCACCGACACCTTGGTCGCCTGGAGCACCTGCTCGTGGCTCATGCGCAGCATGTGCTCCATATGGCTCGGGCTGGTCGAGAGGAACACGTGGACGCGCGGGCGGGCGGCGTCCCGCACCGCCTGGAAGCAGCGGTCGACGTCGTCGAGGCTGGCGCGGGCCAGCCCGGCGATGGTCGCGCCCTGGACCGTCCGGGCGATCGTCCGCACCGCCTCGAAATCGCCCTGGCTGGCGACCGGGAAGCCGGCCTCGATCACGTCGACGCCCAGACGCGCGAGCTGCTCGGCGATCTCCAGCTTGGCCTTGGCGTTCAGGTTGATGCCCGGGGCCTGCTCGCCGTCTCGCAGGGTCGTGTCAAAGATGATGATGCTGTCGGACACGCCGCCCTCCTGTGGTCACGTCCTGTGTCACGTCGCTTCAGTGCCATTCGCGCCGGCTCCTGGGCCCCCGGCTCCCGCGGCGGGCCGCCCCGGCTGGTGCAGGTTCAGGAAGGTGCCGTCGTGCGCGCCCACCTCGTCCATCACCCGGTCGAGCACGCCGGGCGGGATCACGCTGTCGACCGTCAGCGCCATGAGCGCCTCCCCGCCCTGGCGGCGCCGGCCGACCTGCATGCTGGCGATGTTCACCCCCGCCTGGCCGAGGATGGTCCCGACGCTGCCGATCACGCCCGGCCTGTCCTCGTAGAACAGGAACGCCATGTGGTCGGCCGGGGCCAGGTCCACGGGGATCCTGTTGATCTCGACCAGCCGCTCGGTGTCGCGGGGCCCGACCGTGGTCCCGGCCACGCTCACCGGGCCGCGCGCGCCCTCGCCGGACAAGGTGACCAGGTTCACCCAGTCCTTGCTCGAGCGGGTCTTGGTCTCGGTGATCTCGATGCCGCGCTCCGCCGCCAGCAGCGGCGCGTTCACGAAGGTGACCGGCTCGCTCACCACCGGGCTGAACAGGCCCTTCAGCGTGGCGAGCGTGAGCACGCGGGTGTCGTGCTCGGCCAGCGCGCCCACGTAGTCGAAGTTGAGCCGGCCGCCGCCCACGGCGGCCGCGCGCCCGCTCGGCCCGCCGCTGGCCAGCGCGGTGTAGAGCCGGCCGAGCTTCTCGACGAGCGGCACGAAGGCCCGCAGCGCGTCCGGCACCGGCCCGGCGTCCACGTTGACCGCGTTGGGCACGAACTGGCCGGAGAGCGCCAGCAGGAGCTGCTCGGCGATGGTCAGGCCGGCCTTGTCCTGGGCCTCGGCGGTGGAGGCGCCCAGATGCGGCGTCACCACCACGTTGTCCAGCTCGAACAGCGGGCTCGAGGTGGTCGGCTCCTCGGCGAACACGTCGAGCGACGCGCCGGCGAGATGGCCGGCCTCGACCGCCTTGGCCAGGGCCAGCTCGTCCACGATCCCGCCGCGGGCGGCGTTGACCAGGCGCGCGCCCGGCTTCATCGCGGCCAGCTCCCGCACGCCGAGCAGGCCGACCGTCTCCGGCGTCTTGGGCAGGTGGATGGTGACCACGTCCGCCCTGGCCAGCACCTCGGCAAGGCTGGTCAGCTCGACGCCGAGCTGGGCGGCGCGCTCACGGCTGACGTAGGGGTCGTAGGCGACCAGCCGCATCCCGAACGCCCGCATGCGCTGGGCCACCAGCGTGCCGACGCGGCCGAGGCCGATCACCCCGAGGGTCTTGCCGTACAGCTCGGCGCCCTGGAAGCGGGAACGCTCCCAGCGCCCCTCGCGCAGCGCGGCGTCGGCCTGCGGGATGCTGCGGACCTGGGCCAGGATCAGGGCGATGGTGTGCTCGGCCGCCGAGATGACGTTGGACTGGGGCGCGTTGACGACCATGATCCCCAGCCGCGTGGCGGTCGCCAGGTCCACGTTGTCCAGGCCGATGCCGGCACGGCCGACCACCTTGAGGTTGCGCGCCGCCTCCAGGACCTCGGCGTCGACCCGGGTGGCCGAGCGCACCACCAGCGCGTCCGCGTCGACCACGGCCGCCAGCAGCTCCTCGCGGCGCATGCCGGGCCGCGCGTCGACCCGGTGCTGCGTGCGCAGCAGCTCGATGCCGGCGTCGGCCAGCGGTTCGGCGATCAGGACGAAGGCCATGGCCCGCTCAGTCCTCCGGCCGGCGGAGCCAGGACATCATCGCCCGCAGCGGCCGGCCGACCTGCTCGATCTGGTGCCCGCGGGCCTCGGCGCGCAGGCGGCTGAAGTTGGGCCGGCCGGCGTCGTCCTCGGCCACCAGCTCGCGGGCGAAGGCGCCGGAGCGGATCTCCTGGAGGATGCGTTCCATCTCCGCCCGGACGGCGCCGTTGACGATCCGGGGCCCGCGGGTGTAATCGCCGTACTCGGCTGTGTCGGAGACCGAGTAGCGCATGTAGCTGAGGCCGCCCTCGTAGAGCAGGTCCACGATCATCTTGAGCTCGTGGAGGCACTCGAAGTAGGCCACCTCGGGCTGGTAGCCGGCCCTGACAAGCGTCTCGAAGCCGGTCTGGACGAGCGCGCCGGTGCCGCCGCACAGCACCACCTGCTCGCCGAACAGGTCGGTCTCGGTCTCCTCCTGGAAGGTCGTGACCAGCGCCCCGGCGCGGGTGCCGCCGATCCCGCGCGCGTACGACCTGGCCAGGTCCCAGGCCTTGCCGCTGGCGTCCTGCGCGACCGCGACCAGGCAGGGCGTGCCCTGGCCCTCCTGGAACTGGCGGCGCACCAGGTGGCCGGGGCCCTTGGGCGCGACCATGGCCACGTCCACGCCCTCCGGCGGCTCGACGTAGCCGAAGTGGATGTTGAAGCCGTGCGCGAAGAACAGCGCGTCGCCGGGCTTGAGGTTGGGGGCGATGTCACGCGCGTACAGGTGCCGCTGCACGGTGTCGGGCACCAGCACCATGATCAGGTCCGCCCAGGCGCTCGCCTCGCCAGGGCCCAGCACCTCCAGGCCGGCCGCCTCGGCCCTGGCGCGGCTCCTGGAGCCCTCGGCGAGGCCGACCCGCACCTCGCAGCCGGAGTCCCTGAGGCACAGCGCGTGGGCGTGCCCCTGGGAGCCGTAGCCGAGCACCGCGACCTTGCGTGACTGGACCAGGCCGAGATCGGCGTCGTCGTCGTAATAGACCGTGGCCATGTTCCTCGTGGACCTCCCTGAGATCGTGCCGGCCTGTTGTGCCGGGCCTGTCATGCCGGCCGCTGGAGGCGCACCGGCCGGTCGCTGATGCCCTTGCTCCCCCTGGCGAGGCCGACCCTGCCGGTGCGGACCAGCTCGCGGATGCCGTAGGGCTCCAGCATCCCGAGCATCGCCTGGATCTTGCCCTGGTCGCCGGTCGCCTCGAGGGTGACGGACTCTGGGGCGACGTCGACCACCCGTGCCCGGAACAGCCCGGCCAGCTCGACCACCTGCTGGCGACCGGCCCCCTCGGCCCGGACCTTGACCAGCACCAGCTCGCGCTCGACCGAGCGGGCCGGCTCCAGCTCGACGATCTTGAGCACGTTGACGAGCTTGTTGAGCTGCTTGACGACCTGCTCGAGCGGGTTGGAGGCGCAGTCGACCACGATCGTCATGCGGCTGTAGGTCTCGTCCCCGGTCGGACCGACCGCGAGCGAGTCGATGTTGAAGCCGCGCCGGCTGAACAGCCCGGCGATGCGGGCGAGCACGCCCGGCTTGTTCTCGACCAGGACCGAAAGGGTGTGGGTGCTCACGCGCGGACCTCCCGGCGGGTCGCGGCCGCCTGCTCCTCTGGCGAGAACTCGGGGCCGAGGATGATCTCGTCGTTGGACCTGCCCGCCGGCACCATCGGGAACACCCCTTCATGGGCGTCCACCCGGAAGTCGACCACCACCGGCACGCCCTCGACCCCGAACGCCTTCTCCAAGGTCGCGTCCACGTCCTCGGCGCGGTCGCAGCGCAGCCCCACCCCCCCGTACGCCTCCGCCAGCCTGACATAGTCCGGGCAGTCGAACCCGAGCTGCACCTCGGAATAGCGCTCGTCGTAGAAAAGCTCCTGCCACTGGCGAACCATACCCAGGTGCCCGTTGTTCAAGATCAGGACCTTGATCGGGATCCGCTCCACCGTGCAGGTCGCCAGCTCCTGGGCGGTCATCTGGAACGACCCGTCGCCGTCGATGGCGACCACCAGCTCCTCCGGCCGGGCGACCTTCGCGCCCATCGCCGCCGGCACCGCGAACCCCATCGTCCCCGCGCCCCCGGAGTTGATCCACGACCGCGGCCGGTCGAACCGGAAGTACTGCGACGCGTACATCTGGTGCTGCCCCACCCCCGAGGTCAGCACCGCGTTGCCCCCGGTCAGCGCCGACACCCGGTCGACCACGAACTGCGGCTTCAGCGGCCCGTCCGAGCGCTGCTCGTACCGGTACGGGAAGCGCCGCTTCCAGCCGTCCAGGACCGCGAGCCACGCGCCCGTGTCGCCCGGCCCCTCCGACGCGACCAGCGCCCGCCAGCAGGCCACCAGCTCCTCGAGCACCAGCCGCACGTCACCGACGATCGGCACGTCCACCGCCCGGTTCTTGCCGATCTCGGCCGGGTCGATGTCGGCGTGCACCACCCTGGCGTGGGGCGCGAACGTGCGCAGCTCGCCGGTGACCCGGTCGTCGAACCGCGCGCCCAGCGCCACCAGCAGGTCCGCCTCCTGCAACGCCGCCACCGCCGCGTAGCCGCCGTGCATCCCCGGCATGCCGAGCGCCAGCGGGTGACCGTCGGGGAACACCCCCCGCGCCATCAGCGTGGTCGTCACCGGCACCTGCGCCGCCTCCGCCAGCGCCCGCAGCGCCTCGTGCGCGTTCGCCTTGACCACGCCACCGCCCACGTACAGCACCGGTCGGCGCGCCCGGCGCAGCAGCGCCGCGGCCTCGCGCACCCGCTTGGCGTGCGGCTTGACGGTGGGCCGGTAGCCGGGCAGGTCCAGCGTCCGCGGCCAGGACCACTCGGTGGTGGCCTGCAGCACGTCCTTGGGGATGTCCACGAGCACCGGCCCCGGCCGTCCGGTCGAGGCGATGTAGAACGCCTCCGCCACCGCCCCCGCAACCCGCTCCGGCGCCAGCACCAGCTCGTTGTGCTTGGTCACCGGCAGGGTGATCCCGGTCGTGTCGCACTCCTGGAACGCGTCCGAGCCGATCACCGGCCGTGACACCTGCCCGGTGACCGCCACCACCGCCACCGAGTCCATGTAGGCGTCCGACAGCGCCGTGACCAGATTGGTCGCACCCGGCCCGCTGGTCGCCATGCACACCCCGACCCTGCCGGTCGCCCACGCGTACCCCTCGGCCGCGTGGCCCGCGCCCTGCTCGTGACGGACGAGGATGTGGCGCACGCTGGACTCGCGCATGGGGTCGTAGGCCGGCAGGATCGCACCCCCCGGAAGCCCGAACACGACCTCGACGCCGCACTGCTCCAAGCTGCGGATGAGCGCTTGTGCTCCGGTGACCTTCAAGATGACTCCCCGATGTGGTGGTTCGGTCCACCGGCTCCGGCAGGCGGACCGGTTGCCGGGCAAACAAAAAACCTCCTGCCGATTGGCGTAGGAGGCTCCGCGCGGACCCGAGGGTATGGGGATCCGCGCTAGGTAATAAGTACGAGGCTCATGAGACAGGGCATTCGGGCTCCTGCGGGGTCGACGGTTCGTTTGGCATGTTACCGGCACTGTCAAGCCGATCGCCCACCGCCCTCTGTCCGGCACGTGAACGTCCGGTGTCCACACCGTGCCAGACCGCGCCCGGCAGCCCACGACGAAATCCGAGGGACCAAACCTTACCGATATCTGTAAGGTTTGGTCCATGAACGCGGCGGCCAGGCCCAGTGGACGGCCCCAGGCGGTGCGGGCGCTCGAGGAGTTCGCGACCGCGCAGCACGGCTATGTCACCCGTGCCCAGGCGGCACAGGTCGGCATCAGCGATGTGCTGCTGCTCCGGCTCGTGAGGGACGGCTACCTCGAACGGTACGAGCACGGGGTCTACCGATTTCGCGGAGCACCCGACCTGCGCTGGGAAGGCGTCTGGGTCGCCTGGCTGCGGCTGGATCCCGAGCACGACGCGGTGGAGCGGGCCCGACACCCCAGTGAGATCACCCGGGGGCCGACGGCGGCGTGGGTCTATGCGGTCGGCAACCTGCAGCCAGAGCCGTACGAGTTCTGGATCTCCTCCCACCGCCGCATCCGCCGGCACGATGTGCGCCTGCGCACCGGGCGACCGCCCGACCGGGACATCGCGGTCGTGGAGGGCCTGCCCCTCACCACGCCGGAGCGCACCGTCGCCGACCTGGTCAGCGATGGGTACGACCTCGGGCACGTCGCGGACGTCATTCGCGACGCGGTCCGCGGCCGGCTCCTGGACCGCCCGGGGCTCGCCGAGCGGCTCGGTGCCGTGCTCGGCAGGGTGCTGCCCCAGCGCCGACGAGCCATGGCAGCCCCCCTGGCACGGCAGCTCACCGTGGCGGCATCGTGACCCGCCCACCTGGCAAGCCATACGCCTCGCCGGACGCACTGCGAGCGGCGGTCACCGCGCGCGCCAGGACGGCCGCACGGGCTGATCCACGGTTCACCGTCACCGAGCTGCTCCGTCAGTTCGCGGCCTTTGGCGTCGACCTCGTCGGCGGTCCTTTCCCTCCGCTGGAACCGGTTCCGACCCCGCCGCTCCGCCCGATCGACGTCCCTGGCCTGCGCGACGCACCACTGCGGGTGTACCCGCTCGCGGCGACCGTCGCGGACAAGCTCTCCGGCATCCTCACCAGGCACGGCGAGCGACTGTCCACCCGTTACCGCGACCTCGTGGACCTCGCCACGATCTCGCTCACCGAGCGGCTGGCCGCTTGCGACGTGCACCTCGCGATCCACGACGAGCTGCGTCGACAGGGCCTCGCCGTGCCCGCCGAATTCGCCGTTCCCGTCGCCGACGCATGGACAACCGGCTACCGGAACTACGCCCGGGTTCTGCCCCACCTGCACGAGATCGACTTCGAGCAGGCGGTGGCGCTGGTGAAGGCCCTGCTCGACCCGGTGCTCCGTGGCAGGCGCGAGGGATCGTGGCGGCCTGAGCGGCGCGCGTGGGAGCCCTGAGCGCGCGCCACGGCGCCGGGCGGGGCTGTGGACAGCGACTTGAAGCCGTGGCCGCGGAGGCGGAACCATTGCCTCGGCACGGCCCGGGACCGCTCGCGCCGGGACCGTGCCCACGGACCCGCCCGCGACCTGCCCGCCACGCCAGCCCGAAGGAGCAAACCGATGCGCGCACTCGTCGCCGACCCGTCAGCCTCCCCGGCCCTGGCGCTTGCCGACGTGCCCGAGCCGTCCCCGGGGCCCGGTCAGCTCGTGGTGCGGATGGAGGCCGCCTCGGTCAACCGGGGCGAGATCCGCGCCGCCGCCAAGCAGCCGCCCGGCACGGTGATCGGCTGGGACGTCGCCGGCACCGTCGTGGCGCTGGGCGACGGCGCGTCCGAGTTCCACGTCGGCCAGCGGGTGCTGTCGCTCTCCCCCACGGGTGGCGGCTTCGCGGAGCTGGTGGCGCTGCCGGTCGAGTGGACCGCGCCGCTGCCGGGCACCGTCGACTCCGTGCGCGCCTCGACCCTGCCGGTGGCCGGTCTCACCGCCGTCAGCATCCTGCGGCTGGCCCGCGTCCGCGCCGGCGACCGCGTCCTGGTCACCGGGGCCGCCGGCGGCGTCGGGCTGCTGGCCGTGCAGCTCGCCCTCGACGCCAAGGCCACCGTGACCGGCCAGGCGTCCAGCGAGCGGCGCGCCGCGGCAGTGCGCGAGCTGGGCGCCGAGGCCCTGGTCCACCCTGGCGACGGCTGCGCGGTCCCCGGCGAGTTCGACGTGGTCCTCGACAGCATCGGCGGGCCGATGTTCGGGCCGCTGCTGCGCGCCACGGCGCCGGGCGGCCGGGTCGTGGTGTTCGGCAACTCGGCCGACGCCGAGTCCACGTTCCGGGTCGAGGACTTCTACCCCAAGCTGCTCACCATCTACGGCTTCAGGGTCTTCCAGTCGGTGTCGCCGGAGCAGGGGGTCAGGGACCTGACGGCGCTCGCGGAGCAGGCTGCCGCCGGCCGCCTGAAGATCGCCGTGCAGGCCACCGCGCCGCTGGACGACGCGCTGCCGCTGATCCGGGACCTCTACGACCGCAAGGTGACCGGCAAGGTGGTCATCACCGCTTGAGGTCGTGGCGTCGGTGGCGCGCTTCGGCTGCGCCGCGGGTCACGGGCTCTCGGCCAGCCGGCCGTCGCGCATGGTGACGACACGATCGACCAGTTTCAGGAACTCGTGGCTGTGGGTGGCCACCAGGCAGCTCGTGCCCTTGCCGGCGATCCAGCGGAACGCCTGGAACACCATGGCGGCCCAGTCGGCGTCCTGGTGCCCGCTCGGCTCGTCGGCCAGCAGCACGCGCGGCTCCATCACCATGGCCCTGGCCAGCGCAGTCCGCTGCTGCTCGCCGAGGGATCCTGGCACGCCGGCCGGGGAACAGCTTCAGCGCCTCCGGCGGGAGCTGCACCCGTCCGGCGTCGTCGATCACCGACAGCCGCTTGCGCTCGGACGCCTCCGCCTGCGGCCTGGTCGCTTCCGCCTCCATGGCACCGTGGCGCAGGTACATGGTGCGGTCGGCCACCCGCACCACCGCCTGGTCGTGCGTGGCCACCACGAACGCGGTCCCTCGTGCGGTCAACGCCTCGACGGTGGCCAGCAGCGCCTGCCCGGAGGCAGCGTCCAGCTCGGCGGTGGGCTCGTCGGCCACCACCAGGGGCGGGTCGCCGATCAGCGCTCTGGCGAAGGCGAGCCGCTGCTGCTCACCGCCGGAGAGCTGCCGCGGCAGGTGGTGTCGGCGGTCGCCGATGCCGAGCCTGCCGAGCAGTTCGTCCAGGTCGCCGGCGGCCCTGCGCCGGGGCATGCCGCGGAGCCTGGCGGCGAGCACGAGCTGCTCGGTCACGTCCATGTACGGGATGAGGTTGTCGGCCGGGCGCTGGAACACGTAGCCGAGCAGCCTGCGGCGCACCCGGCGCAGGCGCGGCGGTGACAGCCCGGCCAGCTCCACACCGCCCACGGTGACCCGCCCGGCGGTGGCAAGGTCCATGGCGGCGAGGATGCGCAGCAGCGACGACTTGCCCGAGCCGGAGGGCCCCACCACCGCGCTGACCGCGGCGGCAGGGAAGGTCACGTCGATGCCCTTGAGCGCGTTCACCTCGCCTGTCGGAGTCCAGTAGATCTTGACGAGGCCCACGCAGGCCGCCGCGCTATCCGGCAAGGCGCATCACCTCTGCCACGTTGGCGCGGTCCGCCCGCCACTGGACGAGGGCGGCGCCCGCGAAGGCGACCACCGGGATCGCCAGCAGGACCTGGCCGAACAGCGGCATCGGCAGGCGCAGGACCGGCTCGGGCGGGAACTGCGGCGCGAGGTCGAGCTGTCTGCTGACCAGCGCCGCGGCGGCCCAGGCGGGCAGCGTGCCAATCACCAGCGCGAGCAGCAGCATCCCGGCCAGCTCGAGCGCGTTCGAGAGCCGGTGCGTCCACCTGGCCAGCCCCATGCGACGCACCAGCGCATAGATAGGCGAGCACCTGCCCGCGCTGCCTGGCCTGCACGTACAGCAGGAGGCCGGCAACGGTCACCAGCCCGGCGAGCGCGCCGAGCGCCTCCAGCATGCCGAGCGTCCAGGCGACCACCAGGAACGACGGGGTGCGCAGCAGCGCCGCGGCACTGGCGGACTGCTGGCTGGACACCGTGAAGCCGCGCAGCTCGCGGCGGAGCGTGTCGACGTCCTGCTTGGCCCAGACCTCCACGGTGCCGCCGATGGACTCACCCGGCAGGCCGGCGGCCACGGCCGAGCGGGCCAGCAGCAGCGCCAGCGCCTCCCACAGCAGCGGCCAGGTGAGGACGCCGGGGACGCGGCCGACCCGCTCCCGGGTCTCGTGCCTGGAGACCAGCAAGGTGGCGACGCCGATCAGCAGCAGGCCCGCGCCGAGCGTGAGCCCCGCCTGGAGCCCGGCGGCGCGCACCACCGTCGCGGAGACCACCGGTGAAGGGTCGAAATGCCTGCCGAGCACCAGCGCAAGCTCCCAGCCGGCGAGCCCGCCGAGCGCCATCGGCAGCACCGCCTCGGCCACCGCCCGCACACCGAGCCGCGCGCCGATGCCCTGGGCGGCAAGCACCATGAACTCGCTGCGTCGGCGCCGCACCATGTAGAACCCAACGGCGGCCGCCAGCCCCAGCGCCAGTGCGCGGCCGGACAGCGAGATCGTCTCCACCGGCGCGGACAGCGCCGCCTGCGTGTCGCGGGCGTTGGCGAGGAACCCCGGCAGCGGCGTGGTGATGGTGGCGTTCGGGAAGTCGACGCTCGCGCTGAGGGCCGCGTGCACGAGCTGGATGCCATCCGCCAGCTCCTCGACGTCCTCGAGGGTGAGCGGCCCGGTCGGCAGGTAGAAGTCCCATTCGAAACGGGCGACCAGGTCGATGGCCTTCCCGATCTCGCCGAGCGTCTCCGGGGCGGCGAGCAGCAGCGGCGGCGGCTCCGTCTCCGTGACGGGACTGGGGTAGATGTCCGGGAGCAGCGTGCCCCAGTACAGTGCAGGCGGCTCCTTGGCGAGATCCCGGTAGACACCGGCGACGCGTGTCCTGACCGGCGGCAAGCGGGGACTGCGGACCAGGACCGTCTGGCCGGCGCGGACGCCCAGCTCCCTGGCGGTGGTGTCGGTCAGCCAGACGCCCTCGCCTCCCGCCCGCTGGAGCGGGCGCACGTGGTCCAGGAAGCCGGTCCTGGAGGCGAGCTGCACGTTCGCCGCCTTGTGCCGGCCCGGCCGCAGCACGTCCATGCCGACGCCGAGCACGGTCAGACCTCCCCGCCTCAATGCGGGAGCGTGCTGGGAGACGGTCCGCTGAATGCCGTCGTCGATCTTGTGCAGCGACAACGGGTCCACGGCGGAATTGAACAGGGTGATGCTGAGCGGTGGGTCGGTCGGCGCGCCGGCGAGCTGCTGGCGCAGGACCTCCCCGCCCGCGGAGGCGACGAACAGCTTGGTCGAGGTGGTGGCGAGCGTCAGGAGCAGGGCGGCCGCCACCACGGCCAGGGCCACTCCCGGGAAGTGCAGCAGCCGGAAGGGCACCTTGAGCAAGGCTCCCACCAGTCTTCTCCCACCAGCGAGCCATCTGCGCGCTTCCTGGCCGAGTCTCTTACAAACCAGGTCGACGAACCAGACCTGCGGGCCCCCGCTCCTGCCCTTCCAGGGGCGGTCAGTGTTATACGCTGCTCTGTGCTCGGAACCCTCGGCGGACAGGTGGTGCCTATGCGACGAGTCGCTGTCGCGAACCAGAAGGGCGGCGTCGGGAAGACGACGACGGTGGTCAACCTCGGCGCCGCCTTGGCCGAGACCGGCCGCCGCGTGCTCGTGATCGACCTGGACCCGCAGGCGAACGCGAGCACCTGGCTCGGCTCGGTCGATGCGCGTGCCCTCTACGACGTGTTCGAGAACGGCACGCCAATCGAGAAGGCGGTGCGGCCCACATCGGTCGACAACCTGGACCTGGTTCCGTCCTCGTCCTGGATGACCCGGGCCGAGCGCAACGCGACGACCCAGGCCGGCGCCGAGATGATCCTGCGGCAGGCGCTGGACGAGCTGGACCAGGACCGCTGGGACATCGTCATGATGGACTGCCCGCCCGCGCTCGGGCTGCTCTCGTACACGGCCCTGGCGGCCGCGACCGAGGTGCTCGTCCCGGTGCAGACGCGGGTCATGCCCCTGGCCGGTCTGGTCGCGCTCACGCAGACCATCGAGACCATCCGGGTCCGGCTCAACCGCCGCCTCCAGCTCTCGGCGGTGCTGGCCTGCCAGGTCGACATCCGCACGACGCTCTCGCGCGAGATCGTCCAGGCGCTGCGGGAGCGCTTCGGCGGGCTGGTCATGAACACGCTGATCCGCGAGAGCGTGCGGGTCGCCGAGGCACCCGGCCACAAGCAGCCGGTCACCATCTACGCACCTGACAGCTCCGCGGCAGCCGACTACCGGGCTGCCGCCCTCGAGTTCGACGCAAGGAGTGCGGCCGATGGCAAGGCCACGGAGGATGGGCGCGTTCAACGCGCTTGACGAGCTGCTCCCCGGGCCGGCGTCGGACCGTCCACGGCTCGAGGCCGTCTCCGCCCAGGCCCAGGCCCAGACCCGGGCAGGGGCCGCTGCCGAGGCGCCGGCCCCGCGGGAACGGAAACGGAAACGGGAGCCGGAGCCGGAGCCGGAGCGGGGCCGGGACAGGCAGGCGGAGCCAGTCGAGGAGCCGCGGCGCGGGCCGGGGTTCAACGCGCTCGACGAGCTGCTCCCCGGGCCGCTCGCGCCGCGCCCGCGGCTGCAGCTGGTCCCCGACCGCTCGCGGGGACGAGGGCGCGGGAGGTCCCAGCACCTCAGCGCCTACAACCCGCTCGACGGCCTGCAGCCAGAGCCGCCCGCCCCCAAGGCTCGCGTCAGCCTGCGCGTGACGGCTGAGCTGCTGGAGGCCGCTCGCGACGCCAGCGCCTACCTGTCCGGCGCCCAGAGCCGGATGACCCTCGGCGATCTGGCCGAGGACGCCCTCCGGGCGGAGCTCCAGCGCCTCGCTGTGGAGCACAACAGCGGCAGGCCGTTCCCCCCGCGCCCTGACGACCCCAAGGGCGGCCGCCCGGCCGCCCGCTGAGCCCATCGACAGCGGCTCAGCCGCTGTTGATGGGCACCCCGACGTAGATGGTTACGGTGGTGTCGCGCGCGACTCGCTGACCACCGAGCGGCAACTGCTGGATGACGCGGAACTGCTGTTTGCGGTTGGCGGTCGGGACGTTCTGCTGGGCCACCCGGAGGCCGGCGGCGCGGAGGACGTCGGTGGCCCGGTTGGGCCGCATACCGCGCACGTCCGGGACCCGCACGAAGGCGGGGGCGCCGACGGTGGTCGTCGGCGCGGCCGTCGTGGTCGGCGCGGCCGTCGTGGCCGGCGCCTGCGTGGTGGCCGACGCCTGCGTGGTGGCCGGCACGCTGGTCGAGGTCTGGAGGCTGGTGTCGAGAGGCGGCGCCGTGCTGATCGGCGGGAGCGTCGTCGCCGTGAGCGGGGGGACCTGCACGGCGCGCACCACCACCGCGGCCACGATCAGCGCCAGAGCGATGGTGGCCAGTGTGAACAGCACGGCCCGTCCCCGGCGGGGGCGCGCGACCTCGGGAACGGCGCCGCCGGAGCGCGGCGCCCGCGTGGGCCTGACGTCTGTCGCCCGGTCGAGGACGGTGGTGGGGCGGTCCGCGACACTGCCGCCGGCCCCGGCGATGACCTGGGTCTGCTGTGACGCGCGCGGCACCCCCGCGGTGACCGGCTCGCCGGTCCGCGCCCGCTCCAGGTCCGCCCGCAGCTCCACCGCCGTCTGGTAGCGGTCCTCCGGGCGCTTGGCCATCGCCTTCAGGCACACCCGCTCCAGCGGCACCGGCACGTCCGGGTTCAGCGCCCGCGGCGGCGTCGGGTCCTCCTGCACGTGCTGGTAGGCGATGGCCACCGCCGTCGGCCCGGTGAACGGCACGCGGCCGGTGAGCATCTCGTACAGGCAGCAGCCCAGCGCGTACACGTCGCTCCTGGGGTCTGCTTCGAGGCCCTGGGCCTGCTCGGGGGCGATGTACTGGGCGGTGCCCACCACCGCGGCGGTCTGCGTGATCGACGGCGCCGCGCTCGCCCGCGCGATGCCGAAGTCCATCACCTTGACCTTGGCCTCGGTCGTCAGCATCACGTTGCCGGGCTTGACGTCCCGGTGCACCACGCCACGCGCGTGCGCCGCAGCCAGTGCCCCGGCCACCTGGGAGCAGATGCCGGCGGCGCGGGCGGGCGGGACCGGACCGTGCAGGTGCATCAGGTCTCGCAGGGTGTTGCCGGCGACGAGCTCCATGACGATGAACCAGACGTCACCCTCGGACCCGGTGTCGTAGACGGCCACGATGTTGGGGTGGGACAGGCTGGCCGCGGCCTGGGCCTCGCGGCGGAAACGGGCCAGGAACCCCGGGTCGTGGGCGTACTGGGCCAGCAGGACCTTGATGGCGACCCGGCGGTCCAGCAGCCGGTCGCGGCCCTCGTAGACCTCGGCCATGCCGCCCGCGCCCAGCAGGCGGCCGACCTCGTAACGGCCCGCCAGTATTCGGGGGCCCTTCGCCTGTGTGTCAATCGTGTCCATAGTGACGACCCCGGCAGATGTTCGTGGGGGAGCCGGCAGCTCACCAGCGCAGACCATATCGGTTCGCGGCGCGGGGTACGAATGCGCTGGACATGCGTGGTGCCGGAGCGCCCGCCGCGTCAGGAGCCGATAGCGCGCCCCAGGAGCTCGTTCACCAGCTTCGGGTTGGCGCGGCCGCGTGTCTCGCGCATGACCTGCCCGACGAGCGCGCCGAGCACGCCCGCCTTGCCGCCGCGGAACTTCGCCACCAGGTCCGGGTTGGCCGCGACCACCTTGGCCACCGCGTCCTCGAGCGCCCCCGCGTCCGAGATCTGGGCCAGGCCCATGCGCTCGACGATGGCGGCGGGACCCGCCTCGGACGTGAACAGCTCGGCCAGCACGTCCTTGGCGGCCGTGGCCGACACGGTGCCGGCCTGGACGAGGTCGGTCAGCTCGCCGAGCCGCTGCGGCGAGACCGGATTGTCCGCCATGGTGCGCCCATGCTCCCGCAGGGCACGCTGCAGCTCCCCCATGACCCAGGCAGCGACGACCTTGGGGTCCCGCCCTTTGGACGCCGTCTCGAAGTAGGCGAGCACCTCGGGGTCGCGGGCGAGCCAGCCCACCTCCCGGGTCCCGAGGCCGGTCGCCTCCGAGAGTCGGGCGCGCCGCTCCGCCGGCAGCTCCGGAAGGCCGGCACGCACGCGGTCGACCCATTCGGGCGAGGCCTCGATCGGCACCAGGTCCGGCTCCGGGAAGTAGCGATAGTCCATCGCGTACTCCTTGGAGCGCATCGGCTCGGTGCGGCCGGTGCTCTCGTCCCAGTGGCGTGTCTCCTGGTCGAGCCGGCCACCGCCGGCGAGCACGCCGCGCTGCCGCTCGGCCTCGTAGCCGACCGCCCGGTGCAGGCTGCGCAGCGAGTTGAGGTTCTTCAGCTCGACCTTGGTGCCGAGACCTGCCTGGCCCACCGGGCGGATGGAGACGTTGACGTCGAAGCGCATCGAGCCCTCTTCGAGCTTGACGTCCGACACGCCCAGCGCCAGCAGCACGGCCCGCAGCTCCTCGGCGTAGGCGCGGCCCTCGTCGGCGGAGCGCATGTCCGGCTCGGAGACGATCTCGACCAGCGGGATGCCGGCCCGGTTATAGTCGACCAGGGAGTGGTCCGCACCGTGGATCCGTCCGGTGGCGCCGACGTGGAGCGACTTGCCGGTGTCCTCCTCGAGATGGACCCGGGTGATCCCGATCCGCCGCAGCTCTCCGTCAACCGGGACGTCCAGGTGGCCGTCGACGCACAACGGCTCGTCGTACTGGCTGATCTGGTAGTTCTTGGGCATGTCGGGATAGAAGTAGTTCTTGCGGTGGAACTGCGACAGCTCCGCGGTGCGGCAGTTCAGCGCCAGCCCGATGCGGGTGGCGTACTCGATGGCCGTGCCGTTGACCACCGGCAGCGAGCCCGGCTCGCCCAGGCACACCGGGCACACCTGGGTGTTCGGCTCAGCACCGAACGTGGTCGGGCAGGCGCAGAACATCTTGGTCCGGGTGGCCAGCTCGACGTGGGTCTCGATGCCGACGACGGTCTCGAACTGCGGGCTCACGGGTGGGCCTCCTCGCGGCCGCGCAGTGCCGGGATGACGTCGCAGGGCCGCTTCGGCAGGCCCAGGTCCTGCTCGAGCGCCCAGGCGGCCCGCAGCATCAGCGCCTCGCCGAGCACCGGCGCCACCAGCTGCAGGCCCACCGGCAACCCGTCGACCAGCCCGGCGGGCACGGACACCGCCGCGTTCCCCGCCAGGTTCACGGGGACGGTGAACACGTCGGACAGGTACATCTGCAGCGGGTCGTCGACCAGCTCGCCGAGGCGGAAGGCCGTGCCCGGCGCCGTCGCCCCGACCAGCAGGTCGAAGCGCTCGTAGGCGGCGTCCAGCTCGCGGGCGACCAGCGTGCGGACCCGCTGGGCCTGCCCGTAGTAGGCGTCGTAGTAGCCGGTCGAGAGCGCGTAGGTGCCGAGCATGATGCGCCGCTTGACCTCGGCCCCGAAGCCCGCCTGCCGGGTGCGCTGCATCATGTCGACCACGTCGCTGGGGTCCTTGGCCCGCAGTCCCCAGCGCACGCCGTCGTAGCGGGCCAGGTTCGAGGAGCACTCGGCCGGGGCGATCAGATAGTAGGCGGACAGCGCGAACTCGAAGGAGGGCAGCGAGCACTCCTCGAGCCGGGCCCCGAGCCGCTCCAGCCGGTCGGTGGCCGCCAGCAGCGGCGCCCGCACCGCCGGGTCGAGGCTGGAGGGCAGCAGCTCCCTGACCACGCCGACGCGCAGGCCGTCGACGCCCCGCTCCAGGCCCGAGGTGAAGTCGGTCGGCGCGTCCTCGATCGAGGTCGAGTCCATGGGATCGTGCCCCGCGATCGCCTCCAACAGGATGGCGGCGTCGCGCACGTCGCGGGCGAGCGGACCGACCTGGTCGAGCGACGAGGCGAACGCGATCAGCCCGTAGCGGCTGACCAGCCCGTAGGTGGGCTTCACCCCCACGACCCCGCACAGCGACGCGGGCTGGCGGATGGACCCGCCGGTGTCGGTGCCGATGCCGAGCACCGCCTGACCGGCCGCGACGGCCGCCGCCGAGCCGCCGCTGGAGCCGCCGGGCACGCGGCTCGGGTCCCAGGGGTTGCGGGTCGGGCCGAAGCCCGAGTTCTCGGTGGAGGACCCCATGGCGAATTCGTCCATGTTCGTCTTGCCGACGACGATCGCGCCGGCGTCCCGCAGCCGCCGCACGACCGTGGCGTCGTACGGCGGGTGGTAGTCGTGCAGGATGCGCGACCCGGCGGTCGTGCGCACCCCCTTGGTGACCAGCACGTCCTTGAGCGCCAGCGACACACCGGCGAGAGGGCCGAGCGGCTCGCCGCGAGCACGCGCCCGGTCGACCTCACGGGCCTGGGCGAGTGCCTGCTCGCCGGTGACGGTCAGGAAGGCGTGCAGGACGTCGTCGGTGCCCCGGATGCGCTCCAGCGCGGCCTCGGTCGCCTCCACGGCGGTCGCGTCGCCGGTGGCGAAGCGCTCGGCCAGCTCGTGGGCGGTCGCGTCCGCGAGGGAGGGCCCGCCGCCGCTCACCCTTTCTCCTCGATGATCCGGGGAACCATGAAGCGGCCCTGCTCGACCTCTGGCGCGGTCGACAGCGCCTCCTCCTGTGTCAGGCAGGGGCCGGCCGCGTCCTCTCGCCAGACGTTGACCCGCGGCACGGCGTGCGACATCGGCGGCACGCCCTCGGTCGGCAGCCGCCTGACCTTGTCCGCCTCCTCGAGGATCTGGGAGAGCTGTCGCTGGAAGCGGTCCAGCTCCTCCTCGGAGAGGGCGAGGCGGGCCAGGCGGGCGACGTGCTGCACGTCGGCGCGGGTGATCGGCATGGTGCTCCTCAACAGGCGATCGGGAGGGCGGGAACGGGATCTGCGCTCGTCCTGAGCGACACCAGCGACGAGTCTACCCAACGGCCCACGGGGCTGCCGGTCATTATCCACAGCCCGGTTCGACCGTTGCGGCGCGCCCGAGTTAGGCGTAGATACCTTGGACCGTCGACAATACCGGGGATCGGGCGGCCAGAGCGACGGGGTACTTTAAGGGTGATCCGGCCCGTGTCGCTGGGGCGCGAACGTTCGGGCAGGGCGTGGGGGCGTCGATGGACGACAGGTGGCCTGGTGACAACGAGACCGGCGGCTCGGCCGCCGCAGCCGACCGCGTGGGAGGTGGTCGCCGGATGAGCGTCTGCCCGTCGTGCGGTTTCCGGAACCCCAGGTCCGACCCCTTCTGCCGCAACCCGGCCTGCGGCGCCTTCCTCGGCTGGGGAGAGGAGCGGGCCGTCGGCGATCAGGACGACACCGAGCCGTTCGACACCGCCGCCGAGGCGCGCCGTCCCGAGCCGCCGGACGATGCACGGGCGGCCGGGACCCGGTCCCCCGGCGTGCGGTCGGCGCTCGGCACCTCGGACGCGGTCCCGCGCCGCCCCACGCCGCCCACCGGCCCACCGGCGGCTCCCACCGGCCCCGTCCCCGCGTCCAACGGCACCACCGGGACCGGGACCGGCAGCGACACCGGGACCGGCAGCACCGGGACAGGCACCACCGCCGGGACCGGCACCGACACCGGGACCGACACCGGGACCGGTGGCAGGGGCGTCCCGGACGGCACGGCCGCGGGCGGCGCCACTCCGGACCGCACGGCCATGGACGCCCACCTCCCGTCGTTCCCGCCGACCTCCTGGTTCGACCGGGACGAGCCCTGGGGCCGACCGGCACCCGCCGATCCGTGGAGGGAACCCGAGCAGCCGTGGACGGAACCCGAGCAGCCGGGACCGGAGCACGCGCCACGGCCGGGACCGGGACCCGTCCAGCGGCCGTGGGAGGCGGCCCCGACGCACGACCGCCCGGAGCTCCCGCCGGACACGGCCAGGCCGCCCGCGCCGCAGCAGTACAGCAGCTTCCCGAGCGAAGCGCAGCTCCTCAGGCGGCCGCCCCTTTGGGAGCGCCTGCTGCGGCGCCTGCCGGTGCCGCTGCCCGGGGAGGGACGGCTCCGCAAGGCCCCCTCGGTCCGGCACCGGGAGCGCCGGCGCGCTCTGCTGCGGTTCGGCGCGCTCGTCGTGGTCGTCGTGCTGGTCGGCGGCGGGCTGTGGCTGGCCTCCGTGCGCGGTCGCTCGGCCACGACCAGCACCGGTCCGGGTGGGACCGCGGCGGCGCCCAGCCTGGTTCGGGTGCGTCCCACCGGCGTGGTGGCATCCACCGAGTCCGGCTCGCGACTGGCCGGCAACGTGGTGGACGGCAAGCTCGACACCTTCTGGTCGCGCCTGGCGCCCAGCCCGGACGACCAGCCGTTCCTGCGTTTCTCGTTCGACCACCCGGTCGATCTGGGACGGGTGTCGATCGCCGCGGGCGCGTCCGGGAGCCAGTTCCCCAAGCGACCACGTCCCCAGGACATCGAGCTGCGCTTCTCGGACGGCAGCTCGCTGCGGGCGACCTTGGCCGACAGGCGCGGCTTCCAGGCGGTGACCTTCTCCCCCCGCCAGGTCGACCTCGTGCGCCTGGTCGTCCTGAGCACCTACCCGTCCTCGGGCGCTCAGCGCACCTCCATCAGCGAGATCAGGTTCTACCGGGTCAAGGGCTGAGCGGAGGCCGTCGTCGGGGGCGCTGGCCGGTGGCGCCCCTGGCGGTCGCGCGGCGGTCGACCGCCGCCGTGATCGCCCGCAGGGCGGCCGGCGTCAGGATGACCGTGCCCTGGTCGTAGGACGCCAGATAGCCTGCCTGAAGGAGGACGGCGAGCTGCTCTCTCGGTATGCGCCGACGCTCCACCCTGCCGCCGGACTTCACGATCCGCAGCAGGGCGGCCCGCTGCTTGGGCGTCAAGCGCCAGATCGGGACGGAGACCTCCGCCGGCTCCCGCGCCGCGTCGGCGCGCTCCTCCGGTGCTCCCGGTCCCTCCTGGCCGGCGGCGGGCGCTGCTCTCGCGTGCTCGCCAGACCGCTTCCCGGCTGGCTGCGCGCCCTCGCCGGAACGGCCGGGGTCTGGATCCGACTGGTTGTCCACAAGCGCCCTCCACCTCGGCCCCCGCCTCGTGGCGATGGTTGCCTGGTCCCTTCGGGACCTGGTCGCTCGGCCGCGTGGCTCGGGTGGGTGGTCGCCCGCGCTCGCGTGCCTCACATCTTCATGGCGTGGCGCGCGGCGCATACGATACGGGCGGTCCCGTCAGAACGTCTGAGAATGGGCGAGCAGTGCCAAACTGAGGACTGGGTGAAATCCGCGTGCCGCGGTGAAACACCGCGGAGCGGTGAAGCCTCGCGAGCCACGGGAGGTGCCGCAGCCGGAGGTGCCGGCGCGCTGGGGCCGGGTCAGAGGGAGCCGTAGTGGGCGCGCAGGTCCGGGTCGTCGACGGCCTGGCGGACGGCGCCGGCGACCTGGAGCTGGAACAGGAAGCCCGCCACCACGCTCACCCCGGCAAAGACGAGCAGCTCCCAGTGGCCGCCGTGTGCCAGCTCGAGCGCCAGACCCGCCACCGCGGGCAGGAAGCAGAGCACCATCGCCTGGGCGGCCCACGTCATGGCCAGGCCGCGGAAGCCCATGGCGCGGGCGCGCTCGGCGCGGGGGCGCAGCTCCCGCTGGTCGAGGGTGCTCACGGCGCGCTTGCCGACCGACAGCAGCCGGGTGGGCCGGAAGGCCCAGCCGGCCACGCCGAGGACGGCCAGCACGATCCCGGCGATGACCCCGGTCACCGCCAGGTTGGGCGTGCGCGCGCTGGCGGCGCTGTGCAGCCCGGCGTTGACCATCGCGGCGACGAGGATGCCGGCGAGCAGGAACCCGATGCGGACGGTGCGCACGATCGGCTCGGGATCCGGCCCGCGCTCCTGCCGCGAGGGCTCAGGGAAGCGGTGACCCTCGGGATCCCAGGGTGTCCAGACGTTGCTCACGCGACCTCACCCTCTTCCAGCAGCTTCCGGAAGCCGGCCTCGTCCACCATGGTGACACCAAGCTCCCTCGCGCGTCCGGCCTTGGAGCCGGGGTCGGCGCCGACCACCACGAAATCGGTCTTCTTGGACACGCTCGAGGCGACCCTGCCGCCGCGCTCCTCCACCAGCCTGGCGGCCTGCTCGCGGGTGAAGCCCTCGAGCGAACCGGTGAGCACGACCGTCCTGCCGGCCAGCACCTGGGGCACGTCCTGGGCGTCGCCACCCTCGACTCTGGTGCTGACGCCCGCGGAGACCAGGCGCCTGACCAGGTCCCGGTTGCGCTCGTCGGCGAACCAGGCGTGCACGCTGCTGGCGATCGTGGGGCCGATCTCGTCGATCGCGTTCAGCTCCTCCTCGGAGGCCGCCGCGATCGCCTCGAGCGACTTCACCCGGCTGGCGAGCACGGTGGCGACGTGGTCGCCGACGTGCCGGATGGACAGCCCCACCAGCAGGCGGTCGAGCGGACGCTGCTTGGACGCCTCGACCGCCTCGAGCAGGTTGGAGATGCTCTTGTCCTTGAAGCCGGGCAGGTCGGCGAGGTCGGAGGCGGTGAGCTCGTAGACGTCGGCAGCGTCGTGCAGCTTGCCCGCGTCGATCAGGGCCGCCACCGTGCGCTCCCCCAGGTGCTCGATGTCCATGGCTCCGCGGGAGGCGAAGTGGGCAAGGGTCGCCCAGCGCTGCGCCGGGCAGCCGGTGGTGTTCGGGCAGCGCCTGACCACCTCGCCCTCGGGCCGCACCAGCAGGGTGCCGCACTCCGGGCATTGCTCCGGGAACTGCCAGGGCTTCGAGCCCGCCGGCCGCTTGGTGAGCACCGGACCCACCACTTCGGGGATGACGTCGCCGGCCTTGCGCACCCAGACGGTGTCACCGGGGCGCACATCGCGCCGGGCGACCTCGTCCTCGTTGTGCAAGGTGGCGAGCGAGATGGTGGAGCCGGCCACCAGCACCGGATCGAGCACCGCGAACGGAGTCGCCGCGCCGGTCCGGCCGATCGAGACCTGGACGTCCTTCAGCAGCGTCGTGCGCTCCTCGGGCGGGAACTTGTAGGCGACCGCCCAGCGCGGCGCCTTGGAGGTCCGGCCCAGCTCCTGCTGCTGGTTGGTCGAGTCGACTTTGACCACCACGCCGTCGACCTCGTACTCGAGGTCGTGGCGGTGCTCCTCCCAGCGGTGGATGAAGGCCTGCACCTCCTCGAGCGTGCCGGCGCGGTCGGTCTCCTCGGCCACCGGCAGCCCGGCGTCCCTGCAGTAGGCCCGGAACCTCGAGTGCGACGCGAAGCGGACGCCCTCGGCCAGCCCGAACGAGTGGCACAGCAGAGCGAGCGGCCGGGTGGCCGTGACTTTCGGGTCCTTTTGCCGCAGCGCGCCGGAGGCGGCGTTGCGCGGATTGGCGAACACCTGCCTGCCATCGGCCCTCATCTGCTCGTTGAGCCGCTCGAACGCGTGGGTCGGGAAGTAGATCTCGCCGCGCACCTCGAACGCGGCGGGCGGGTCGGCGAGGCTGAGCCGTTCCGGCACGTTACGGATCGTCCGGACGTTGGGGGTGATGTCGTCCCCCACGGTGCCGTTGCCGCGGGTGGCTGCGCGCACCAGCCGCCCGCGCTCGTACTGGAGCGACACGGCCACGCCGTCGATCTTCAGCTCGCAGACGTAGCCGTCGACCGTGCCGACCGCCTTCTCGGTGCGCTTGCCCCAGGCGAGCAGCTCCTCCTCGTTGAAGGCGTTGTCGAGCGAGAGCATGGGCAGACGGTGGCGCACCGGCGCGAACGCCTCGGCGTGCGGCGCCCCCACCACCTGCGTCGGCGAGTCAGGGGTCACCAGGTCGGGGAACTCCGATTCGATGGTTTCGAGCTCGCGCACGAGCTCGCCGTACTCCGCGTCGGAGATGTCCGGGTCGCTCAGGACGTAGTAGCGGAAGGCCGCGTCCCGTATGCGGGCGCGGAGCTCATCGACCCGCTGGGCTGCCTCCTCGGGCGGCAACGGCACTTCTTCCCCCCTTGCGTTCGCTGCCACAGCCTGAAGGCCCAGTATCAGGCACAGGCCCGACACCGCCGGGCCGGCGTCGACGGGCCGGGCAGGCCGCCATACCATCGTCGGGTCCCCGTTCGACCAGGTCGCCACACCACCCGAGCCCGTCACGGCACCGGAACCAGCATGACACCTCCTCGCCGAGCTGCCGAGCCCCCGCCCCAAGGGCGCGAGGGCACCGCGCCGACCCTTCCAGCCCTCGGGGAGGCGGAGCGCGGCCGGGCGGTGCTCTCGCTCGGCGTCCTGGCGTTCCGGTGGGTGACGCTCACGCTGCTCACGCTGGTCACGGCGATCGCCGGCGACGCGCGGCGGCCGCTGCTGGCCGGGGCGGCGATCGCGGTGACCGTGGCGTGGACGGCCTGGCTGACGGTCGCGCGGCCGACCGCGACCCGTCGGGTCCTGGGGGTCGACCTGGCGCTCGCGGTCGCGCTCAACCTGGTGTCCGGGCTGGTCGTGGCCGCGCACCAGGTCACGGGCGACCGCCCGTTCTTCGCGAGCGGCTACCCACTGGCGGCGGCCGCCTCCTGGGGCGCGGCCGCCGGCGTCCGCGGAGGTCTCGCCGCCGGCGCGGTCCTCGGCCTCTCGCTCGTGGCCAGCCACGCCGTCAACGGTGTCGACATCGCCGGCGAGAGCACCAAGCAGCTCCTGGGCCTGGCCAGCGGCGCGCTCAACTTCCTGATCGCCGGCGGGGCCGTCGGCCTGGTCGCCCGGTTGCTGGAGCGCTCGGCGGCCCAGCTCCGCCAGGCCTCGGAGGAGGCGGCCCGGGCACGCGAGCGGGCCGCGAGGCTGGCCGAGCGGGAGTCGCTCGCCCGGCAGATCCACGACTCGGTGCTCCAATCGCTGGCCATGGTGCACAAGCGCGGCCGGGAGCTGGCCGCCGGCGGCCCGGTGCCGGCGCAGGAGGTCGCCGGCCTGGCGGAGATGGCCGCCGGCCAGGAGCGCGCCCTGCGCGCCGTTATCCTGCGCGGCCCGGCGGAGGCGCCCAGCGGGACCGCCTCGCTGCGCGCCAGCCTGGAGGCGCTGGCCCGCGGGGGGCTGCCGGTGGAGCTCGTGGTGAGCGCGACCGGCCCGATCTGGCTGCCGCTGCACCACGTCGAGGAGCTGACCGCAGCCGTGCGCCAGGCCCTCGACAACGTGGTGGAGCACGCGCGGGCCAGCAGGGTCGCGCTGTTCGCCGAGGAGGACGGCGGCGCCGTGCTGGTCAGCGTGCGCGACGACGGGGTCGGCTTCACCTACGACGAGTCCGCGCTGGCGTCCGGCGGCAGCATGGGCATCCTGAAGAGCATCAAGGGCCGCGTTGAGCAGCTCGGCGGCACCGTGCGGATCGACAGCCGGCCCGGTGCCGGCACCGAGGTCGAGCTGCTCGTGCCGCTGTGGGCAGAGGGGAGCAGATGACCAGAGACGATCCGGTCCGGGTGCTGGTGGTCGACGACCATCCCGTGTGGCGCGACGGCGTGCGCGGCGACCTCGAGTCGTCAGGCGCGGCGGTGGTCGTGGCCGAGGCGTCCGATGGCGGCGAGGCGGTCGAGCTGGCCCGTGACACCATGCCCGACGTGGTGCTGATGGACCTGAACCTGCCGACCGTGCGCGGCGTCGACGCGATCCGCCGCATCGTCGAGGAGTCGCCGCACGTGAAGGTGCTGGTCCTGTCGGCCTCGGGCGAGGAGGCGGACGTGCTCGAGGCGGTCAAGGTGGGAGCCGGCGGCTATCTGCTGAAGAGCGCCACCGCGGGCGAGCTGGTCGAGGCCGTTGCCAAGGTGCGCGCCGGCGAGCCGGTGTTCTCCCCCAACCTCGCCGCCCTGGTGCTCGGCGAGTTCCGCAGGATGAGCGGGACGGGCGGGACCGCGGCCGCCACGGAGCCCGGCCTGACCCCTCGCGAGACCGAGGTGCTGAAGCTGGTCGCCAAGGGCTACACCTACCGCGAGATCGCGGACAAGCTCGTGATCAGCGTCAAGACGGTCCAGAACCACGTCCAGAACATCCTCACCAAGCTGCAGCTCTCCAAGCGCTACGAGCTGATGCGCTACGCCATCCAGCGCGGCCTCGACCGTGCCTGAAGCTCGGCCCACCCACCACCCACCGGCCGGGAGGCCGTGGACCTCGTCCAACCCAGGAGCCCCGCAGTGCTGAACCTGATCTTCGACGGCGACGACACCCTCTGGGAGAACAACGTCCTGTTCGAGCGGGCCATCGAGGCGTTCATCGACCACCTCGACCACCCCGCGATGACGCGGCGGCAGGTGCGCGCCGTGCTCGACGAGATCGAGCTGGCGAACTGCCGGACCTACGGCTACGGCGTCGCGGTGTTCCAGCGGAGCCTCGGCGACTGCCTGCGCGGGCTGGGCGACGGGGCGCCGCCACGCGACCACGACGAGCTGCTCCAACGGCTGTGCCAGCCCCTCCGCGAAGGCGAGGTGGAGCTGCTGCAAGGGGTCGCCGAGACCCTCACGACGCTGCGCCGGCGCCACCGGCTCGCGCTGCTCAGCAAGGGCGACCCCGCCGACCAGCACCGCAAGCTGGCCGCCTCCGGCCTGGGAGAGCTGTTCGAGCACGTGGTCATCGTCCCCGAGAAGGAGCCCGAGGTGTACCGGTCCTTCGTCGCCGGCCGAGGTCTGGACCCCGACCGCACCTGGATGATCGGCAACTCTCCGAGGTCCGACGTCTGGCCGGCGCTGGACGCCGGGCTCGGCGCCGTGCTGGTGCCACATCCCCACACCTGGTCGCTCGAGCAGCGGGACCTGCCCAGCGGCGTCGACCGCTTCCTGGTGGTCGAGTCCGTCCCAGGGCTGCTCGGGCACTTCTGAGCGCGCGCCGTGCGCCGGTGGTCAGGCTCGGCCGGCGTGGGGCGCCCCTGGCACGCCGAGCTCACCGCCGTCACCGCGCCCGGCCGGCCGGGCGCGGGCCCGACCACGTCCCCGGCTGGTCGACCGGCCACCGGCGGCCGGCCCGAGGAGCTGCTGGACACGCTGGAAGCTGAGCCCGAGCAGCTCGCCCGCGTCCCGGAGGGTGAGGCCGAGGTCGTTCACGAGCACGGCGGCCGCCCGCCTGGTCCGCTGCGTGGCCTGCTGCTGCTCGCGGTCGGCCCGGGCGCGCGCGTCCTTGCTCTCGTCGACCGCGCGCCGGGTGCGCTCGGGCAGCCGGAGCTCCTCGACGAGCTCGGCGTCCTCGGCGTCGTCGACCCACAAAGAGAGCGCCTCGCGCGCGTACCGGCGCGCCTGCCGCAGGGTCTCGCCCCAGGTGTGGCAGCCCGGCACGTCCGGCACGTCGACCGTCCAGGCGCCAGAATCGTCGTACTCGTACACCACGCGGTACCGGCCCCGGCCCGCCTGGGTCCCCGCTTCGCTCATGCCACCCACCTGACCCGCCCCACGCACGGGGCGAGATCGCGCTCGATTGCCCGAAGGGTTCCGGCAGGGAGGTCCCGCATGCCGTGCACCGGGACCGTGGTGAGACAGGTGCCCAGGCGCATGACGATGTGCGATCCCTTCTGCCGGATCGTGACTCCGCCGTGCCGGCGGATCAGCCGGACGAGATTCCTCCCGGTCATTGTACCTTCCATTGCTCTAGACGCAATGTTGTCTATATTCATAGACAACCTTCCGGTTCTGGGCACTGGGTCGTGCCCGGTGAGCAATGGCCATTGCGGTTGCGCGATGCTAACGGGTCGGGGGATTCGGCGCCTTGGGTTGTCCACACCCCCGCTCGCGCCCTCTTGAAGAACGGTGTGACCTGGGAATACGCGGAGAGGCCCCTCAGGGGGGGCCGGTCAGTGCGGGCGCGGAGCCGGTGGCCGCGACGGTGCCGCCGCCGAGCACCAGGTCGCCGTCGTAGAGCACGCCGGCCTGCCCCGGCGCCACGCCGGGCACGGGCTCCTCGAGCTCGAGCCGGACGCGACCGTCCGCGAGCGGCACCACCCGGCAGCCGACCTCGTTCCCGTGGGCGCGCAGGCGCGCCGCCGCCCGCCCCGGCCGCAGCCCCGCACCGTCCGTGGCGCTGGCGCGCTCCAGCTCGACCGTGCGCACCGCGAGGTCGGTGCGGCCGCCGACCACCACCCGGTTGGCGGCCGGCTCGACCCGCAGCACGTAGCGCGGGGTCGGCGCGGCGACGCCGAGGCCGCGGCGCTGGCCCACGGTGAAGCGGTAGGCGCCGTCGTGGTGGCCGAGGACCCTGCCCGACGGGTCCACCACCTCACCCGAGCGGCGGCCGAGCCGGCGCTCCAGCCATCCGGCGGTGTCCCCGTCGGGGATGAAGCAGACGTCGTAGGACTCGGGCTTGGACGCGACCCGTAGGCCGAGCCGCCCGGCGATCCCCCGCACCTCGGGCTTGGTCAGGGCGCCGAGCGGCAGGCGCAGGTGCGCGAGCTGCTCGGCCCGGAGCATGTAGAGCACGTAGGACTGGTCCTTGGCCGGGTCCGCGCCCCGGTACAGCCGCCCGCCCTCCACCCGTGCGTAGTGGCCGGTGGCCAGCGCGTCGAAGCCGAGCGCGCGGGCCCGGGCCAGCAGCCCGGCGACCTTGACCCGCTCATTGCAGCGGGCGCAGGGGTTGGGGGTGCGCCCACGCGCGTACTCGGCCTGGAAGTCCGCGACCACCGCCTCCTGGAACTGCTCCACGAAGTCCCACACGTAGAAGGGGGTGCCGAGGGTGTCCGCCACCCGGCGGGCGTCCTCGGCGTCGGCCACGGTGCAGCAGCCCTTGCCCTGGACCTGGAGATGGGCGGGGGTGCCGGAGAGCTTGAGGTGCACCCCGGTCACGTCGCACCCCGCCTCGACCAGCAGCGCCGCCGCGACCGAGGAGTCGACGCCGCCGCTCATGGCGGCCAGGACCTGGGGACGGGCCCTCACGAGACGCCTCCGGCGGAGGCTGCCTGGCGCGCCGGCGCGGGCCTCCGGCCGCCGGCGGCCCGCGCACCCGCGTCGAGCACCTCGAGGGTGCGGCGGAAGGCGTCGATGGCCGCGTCCACGTCCGCCTCGCTGGAGCCGTGGCCGAGGCTCAGGCGGATCGTCTCGCGCGCGGCCGCCCGCGTGCGCCCCATGGCCAGCAGCACGTGGGACGGCCCGATGGCTCCGCTGGCGCAGGCGGACGCGGCCGAGCAGGCCACGCCGAAGCGGTCGAGCAGGAGCAGCACGTCCTCGCTGCGGCGGCCCGGGAGCCGGACCGACAGCAGGCCCGGGAGGCCGGCGTCCGGGTCGCCGTTCACCTCGAGGCCGGGCTCCAGCGCGCGCAGGCCGGCAAGCAGGTGCTCGCGCAGCCGCACCAGGTGGACGGGACCGCCGGCGCGCTCGCTCATGGCGGCGGCGGCGGCCGCGCCGAAGCCCACGAGCGCGGCCACCGGCAGGGTGCCGGACCGCATCCCGCGCTCCTGACCGCCGCCGTGCAGCAGCGGGCGGAGCCGCAGCCCGCGCCGCAGCACCAGCGCGCCGACGCCGGTCGGCCCGCCCAGCTTGTGCGAGGCGAGCGCGACCAGGTCGAGGCCGTCCCTGGCCATGTCGACCCCGGGGTGGCAGGCGGCCTGCACCGCGTCGCAGTGCAGCACCGTGCCGGCGGCGTGGGCCAGCTCGGACGCCTGGGCGAGGGGCTGGAGGGTGCCGACCTCGTTGTTGGCGGCCATCACCGCCACCAGCGCGGTGCGGCCCGGCTCCAGCAGCTCCTGGAGCCGGGCCACCTCGACGCGCCCGCGCTCGTCCACCGGGGCGAGCGCGACCGAGGCGCCGGCGTCGGCCGCCGCCCACTCCGCGGGGTCGAGCACGGCGTGGTGCTCGACCGCCGACACCACCAGGTGGCGGGCGTCGGGGTCGCGGGCGAGCACGGTGCCCTTGACCGCGAGGTTGTCGGCCTCGGTGCCGCCCGAGGTGAAGACCACTTCCGCGGGGTCCGCCCCCACCAGGGCCGCGACCTGCTCGCGCGCGGTCTCGACGGCGGCGCGGGCGGCCCGGCCGGGGCCGTGCTGGCTGGAGGGGTTGGCGGCCGGGCGCTCCAGGAAGGGACGCATGGCCTCGAGAACCTCGGCTCGGAGGGGTGCGCTCGCTGCGTAGTCGAGGTATGGCACAGGCGTTCCTTCCCGCTCGCCGGTCGAGTTCCTCAGCCGCCGCCGTGGCCGTGCTTGCGTGGCCGGGTCCCCTGGTCCCGGGGCTGCTGGCTCACGGGCGGCAGGACCGTGAAGCCGAGCGTCCCCGGCGGCCGCTGCCAGTCGAGCGAGGGCTGGCCCGCCATGGCGGCCGCCATGAAATCGTGCCAGATCCGCGCGGGGTACGAGCCGCCGGTGACACGGATGCCGCCCACGTCCAGCATCGGCACTTCGCGTCCTGGATACCCCATCCACACGGCGGTCGCAAGCTGCGGGGTGTAGCCGACGAACCAGGCATCGCGGTAGTCCTGGGTGGTGCCGGTCTTGCCCGCCACCGGGCGGCCGATCGCCGCCGCCGTGCCGGTCCCGTGCTGGACGACGCCCTTGAGCACGTCGGTGACCTGGTAGGCCAGGGCGGCGGAGATGCGCCGCTCCGGCTCCGGGCGGTTCTCGAACAGTGTCCGGCCGTGACGGCTGACCTTGGTGAACAGCACCGGCCGCTGGTGGACGCCCTGGTCGGCCAGGGTGGCGTAGGCGCTGGCCATGCCGAGCGGGGACACATTGGCGGCCCCGAGCGCGATCGACGGCGCGTGCGACTGCCGCTCCGGCACGCCGAGGCCGAGACGCTCCGCCATGGACACCACCCTGGCGGGGCAGAGCCGCGCCATCACGCGGGCGTAGACGCCGTTCACCGAGTGCCAGGTGGCCTCGCGGAGCGACATCCGGCCGGAGCCCTTGCCCTCGTAGTTGCTGACCGTCCACGGGGAGCCGCAGATCTGGCCGCTGAGACCGCCCGACTCCCACCGCGAGTCCGGGGAGATGCCGTTGTCCAGCGCCGCCGCCAGCACGAACGGCTTGAACGCGGAGCCCGCCTGCCGCTCGCCCTGGACGGCGAGGTTGAACTGGTGGCGGCGGAAGTCGCGGCCGCCGACCACGGCCCGCACGGCGCCGTCGCGCGGGTCGACCGCGACCAGGGCGACGTCCGGCCCGGAGGCCGGGCGCCACCTGGCGACGGCCTGCTCGGCCTGGTGCTGCGCTGCGGGGTCGAGCGTGGTGTCGATGCGCAGCCCGCCCTCGTACAGCCTGCGCCTGCGCTCGGCCACGCTGTGGCCGAGGCGCGGGTCATCGAGGAGCTGGCGTTTGAGCGCGTCGATGAACCACGGGTACTGGCCGCCGACCTGGCGGGGCGGTCGCACCCCGAGCCGTGACCGCGCGGCCCTGGCGGCCTCGGCGGGCGGGACCATGGCGAGCGCGCCCATCTGCTGGAGCACGGTGTTGCGCCGCTGGAGGGCCCGGCGGGGCGCGCTGCGGGGGTTGGACAGCTCCGGCTCGCGGATGACCCCCGCGAGGGTCGCCGCCTGGGCGAGGCTCAGGTCGCGGACGTGCCTGCCGAAGTAGCCGCGGCTGGCCGCCTCGACGCCGTAGTAGCCGGCGCCGAAGTACACGCGGTTGAGGTACGCCTCGAGGATCTGGTCCTTGGACATGCGCTCCTCGAGCTGGGCGGCGAGCGACGCCTCCTTGACCTTCCGGACCAGGGAGCGGTCCCGCAGGTCCGGGTAGGCGTTGCGGACGAGCTGCTGGGTGATGGTGCTGCCGCCCTGCACGGTCTGGCCGTTCAGCAGGTTGGCCAGCAGCGCGCGGACGATGCCCCGGTCGTCGATGCCGTGGTGCTCGTAGAAGCGCTCGTCCTCGGCGGCGAGCACGGCGTCGCGGAGCACCTGGGGCATCGCCGACAGCGGCACCACGATGCGGTCCTGCTCGTCGTGGAGGACCTCGATGAGGCCCCCGTTGCGGTCGTACACCTGAGTGCGCTCCGGCTGGGCCAGCGGCTGCATGTCCCGCAGGTCCGGCAGCCCGGCCGACGCCGCTCGCACCGACCCGCCCAGCACGGCCGCGGTCGGCAGCCCGGCGAGGCCCCCGGCGACCAGGGTCAGGCCGAGCGCCACCGCGACCGGCCGCAGGAACCGGCGCCACGGGGGCAGGCGCCGGTCCGGCGGCGCGGCCATCGCGCGGACCCCCGGCCCGAGCGGCCCGCCCAGCGCGCGCCCGGCGACGCGCGCGGCGGCCAGCGCGAGCCGGACCGTGCGGGCGGCGGCCAGCAGGGCGGCGCGCAGACCGCGGCCCGCCGCCACCGAGGCGACCACCGTCCCGCGGGCCAGCGCCACCGAGGCCACCACGGTCCCGCGGCCCGCCGCCAGCGAGGCGACCATGGTCCCGCGGGCCAGCGCCGCCGAGGCGGCCGCCGTCGCGCGGGCCGTCGCGAGCGAGGCGGCCGCCGTCGCGCGGGCGGACACCTCGACGGCCGTCAGGACCCGCCGGCCGACAACGGTGGCCAGCACAGCGCCGGCGGCGAGCGCCCGGTCGAGGCTGCCGGCGGTCTCGGCACGGGCCTGGCCGAGCGCCTCCTCGACCACCACGGCGTGCTGGCGCACGGCCAGGGCAGGGCCGGGCAGGTCCGGCAGGTCCATCGCCGCGGCGCCGAGCCTGGCTTCGGCCGCCCGGAGCCGCCAGCGGGCGAGCTGCCGCGGGCCCCCGTAGCGGAGCAGGGCGCAACGGACCCGGCCGCGGGCCCGGTCCAGTGCCGGCAGGCCGGCGCCCGGCCACGGCGGAGCCGTCCCGGCCAGCCGCCGCTCGGCCCGCAGCCGGGCCGCCAGCAGGCGACCGAGCGGTGCCGGACCGCCCTGCGCGCCGACGTGGGCCGCCACGGTCGCGCCGAGCCGGCGCAGGGCCGAGCGCAGGCGCAGCCGGCGTCCGGGCTCGCCCGCGAGCAGCCAGCCGGCCCGGCCGAGCGCTCGCAGGCAGGCTGCCGCCGCCGTGACCGCCGGCCGGCTGGAAGGGCCACGCCCGGCGCGGCCCGGCTCGACGGACGGTGGCAGCCCTCCCATCAGCCCTTTCGCTTCGCGACCTCCTCGGTGAGCCGGGGGACGACCTTGAAGAGGTCGCCGACCACGCCGAAGTCGGAGATCGAGAAGATCGGCGCGTCGGCGTCCTTGTTGACCGCCACGATGGTCTTCGAGGTCTGCATGCCGGCTCGGTGCTGGATCGCACCAGAGATACCAACTGCCACGTAAAGCTGCGGTGAAACCGTCTTGCCCGTCTGCCCGACCTGGTGCTGGTGCGGGTACCAGCCGGCGTCGACCGCCGCCCGGCTCGCGCCGACGGCCGCGCCGAGCGCATCGGCCAGCGCCTCGACCAGGGCGAAATTGGACGGGTCCTGGAGCCCGCGGCCGCCGGAGACGATGATCTCCGCCTCGGCCACGTCCGGCCGGCCGCCCCGCTCCTCCACCACGTGGTCGGTCATGCGCACGTCGGCGCGCCCGGCCTCGCGGGTGAGCCCGAGGTCGACCACCTCGGCCTCGGCGGGGGACTCCTCCACCGGAAAGGCGTTCGGCTTGACCGCGAGCACCGGCGTGCCCGCGCGGACCCTCGAGCGGACGATCGTGGCGCCGCCGAAGACGTGCTGCGTCGCCACCAGGTCGGCGTCGAGGTCGACCACGTCGGCCAGCACGCCCCAGCCCTTGCGGGCGGCCAGCCGGACGCCGGCGTCCTTGCCGCCGGCGGTGGCCGCCACCAGCACCGCGGCCGGCTGGGCCCGGTCGACGGCCGCCTCGAGCGCATCGACCACGGGGAGCGCGAGCTGGTTGGTCCAGCCCTCACCGGTGGCCGCATAGACGGTCCTGGCGCCGTGGCGCGCCAGCCCCTCCCTGGCGGTCGCGAGCCCCTGGCCGACGAAGACGGCGGCCGGCTCGCCCAGCTCGCGTGCCTTGGTCAGCATCTGGCTCGTGACCTTCTTGAGGTCGCCCTCCTCGTGCTCGACCAGAACGAGAACGCCTGCCATGTCCGCTCCCCTCAGATGAACTTGCGGCCGGCCAGGAACTCGGCCAGCTCGAGCGCGGCGCTGCCGTCGCCGCCGTCCTTGACCACCTGGCCGGCCTCCTTGGGCGGGCGCGGCGTGAAGTCGACCACCTCGGTGGTGGCGCCGGCGCCACCCGCCGCGCCCGGGTCGATGCCGAGGTCGGCGAGGCCGTAGCCGGTCACCGGGCGGGACTTGGCGGCCATGATCCCCTTGAAGGAGGGGTAGCGGGGCTCGTTGATGCCCTTGACCACCGAGACGACCGCGGGGCCCTCGGCCTCGAGCAGGTCGTAGCCGCTCTCGGTCTCGCGGTGGATGCGGATGGTGCCGCCGTCCACCTCGAGCTCCTTGGCCCCGGTGAGCCCTGGCCAGCCGAGGTACTCGGCCAGGGCGCTCGGCACCAGCGAGGTGCGGGCGTCGGTCGACTCCGAGCCGGCGAGGACCACGTCCGGCTCGACCTTGCGGACGGCGGCGGCCAGGACCTTGGCGGTGCCGAGCACGTCCGAGCCGTGCAGGGCGTCGTCGTGGACGTGCACGGCCGAGTCGGGCCCCATGGACAGGGCCTTGCGGATCGTGGGCAGCGCCGACTCCGGCCCCATGCACAGCACGACCACCTCGCCGCCGACCGCCTCCTTGAGCCGCAGGGCCTCCTCGACCGCGTACTCGTCGACCGGGTTCAGGATCGTCTCGACCGACTCCCGGTCGAGGGTCTTGTCCACCGGATCGAGCCGCTTGTCCGCGGCGGTGTCCGGCACGCGCTTGACGGTGACCAGGATCTTCAACGCGCTCGTCCTCCAAACCGGCTCGCGGGATACCACAGGCCCATCCGTCGAGGACCGGGCCCGGCGCCCATGATGCCGCAAGTCCGCGCGGCGCCGCGGCCCGGCCGTGGCGCCCCCACCTGGCGGTTGGCCGCGGCCGCCCGCTACACCATAGGCTTCCGCGGGTGACCGCCACAGACCAGAGGACCGAGAGACCAGTGAACCGTCGAGAGCCCCTGGGCGCCGCACGCTCCACCGGCGCCGCCGCGTACCTGCCACCTCCGGCACCGCTCACCGCCCCGGGCGAGCTGCGCGAGGACCCGCTCAGCGGCCGCGTGGCCGCGATCGCGGCCGGCCGGGCCGCGCGGCCCGAGGCGTTCCTGCGCGACGTCGGCCCGGCGCGCGGCACGCTCGGCTGCCCCTTCTGCCCCGGGAACGAGCACATGACCCCGCCGGAGGTCTGGGCCGACCGGGAGCCGGGCGGCACCGCCAACGGCCCCGGGTGGCAGGTCCGGGTCGTGCCGAACAAGTTCCCCGCCTTCGCCGGCCGCCCGGGAGCGCCCAACCCCGACGGCGGGCTGTACCGCTCGAGCCCGAGCGCCGGCGCGCACGAGGTCGTGATCCATTCGACCGACCACGACGCGGGCCTCGCCGACCTGTCCGACAAGCACACCGCCAGGGTGCTCGGCGCGTACCGCCGGCGCCTGCTGGCCCACCGCGACGAGCCGCTCGGGTCGGTCGTGGTGATCGTGAACCAGGGCCGCACCGCCGGCGCGTCCCTGGAGCACCCGCACAGTCAGGTGATCGCCACGGTCGAGCGGCCCGAGCTGGTCCGGGCGGAGCTGGACCGGCTCGCCGGCCCGGGCTGCGCCGCCTGCGCGGTGGCGGCGCGGGAGCGCGGCGGCGAGCGCGCCGTCGAGGAGGCCGACGGCCTGCTCACCATCTGCCCGTGGGCGTCGGCCGCGCCCTACGAGGCGCTGCTGCTGCCCTTCGCGCACCGGCCGCGCTTCGAGGAGGGCGACGACGCCGGCGACCTCGTGACCGCGGGCGCGCTCGGCCGCCTGCTCCGCCGCTTCGCTCGCGCGGTCAGCCCCGGCGCCCCCTACAACCTGGTGCTGCACTCGGCCCCGCCCGGGGTCGGCGACTTCCACTGGCACCTGCACCTGATCCCGCGCCTGACCACCTACGGGGGGTTCGAGCTGGCCACCGGGATCGTCATCAACGTGGTCGACCCCGACCGCGCCGCCGCCGGCCTGCGCGCCGCCGCGGCCGAGCCTAGACGTCCTTGAAGCTCGCCTTGCCAGGGCCGCGCTCCACGAACGAGGCCATGCCCTCGGCGGCGTCCTCGGTGGCGAACAGCGACTGGAAGGCGTGGCGCTCGAGCAGCAGGCCGGCGTCGATGCCGGCGTCGAGCCCGCCGTCGACGGCCTGCTTGGCCGCCCGCAGGGCCAGGCCAGGGCCCCTGGCGTAGCGGGCGGCCGCCTCGCACGCCCTGGCGTAGACCTCCCCGGGCGGGTGGACCTCGTCGACCAGCCCGATGGCCAGGGACTCCTCGGCCTTGCAGAAGCGGCCGGAGTAGATCAGGGACTTGGCCCGCGCCGGGCCGATCAGCCGCGGGAGCCGCTGCGTGCCGCCGGCGCCCGGGATGATGCCGAGCAGGATCTCCGGCTGGCCGAGCTGCGCGTCGCTGGCGGCGAAGCGGAAGTCGGCGGTGAGCGCGAGCTCGCAGCCGCCGCCCAGCGCGTAGCCGTTGACCGCCGCGATCACCACCTTGGGGATGCGCGCCAGCGCGGTGAAGGCCGCCTGGAGGCCGCCCGCCCCCGAGGAGACGTCCGCGAAGGTCCTGCCCCGCATCTCCTTGATGTCCGCGCCGGCGGCGAAGACCTTGGGGCCGCCCCAGATCACCACGGCGCCGACGCGCCCGTCGCCGCCCGCCAGGCCCGCCGCCTCGCCCAGCTCGTCCTGGACCTGGGCGTTGAGGGCGTTCACCGGCGGCCGGTCCAGCCGGATGGTGCCGACCCCAGTGGCCTCGTCGACCTCGAGACGTACGAATTCCCCCACGGCGGTCCTCCTCGTCGCTCCGGTGGCGCCCACAGCGCCCGGTCAGAACCTGGGCGGCTCGGTGTACTCGCCCCAGACCTCCTTGAGGGCGCCGACGATCTCGCCCTCGGTCGCCTCGGCCCTGGCGGCGTCGATCAGCAGCGGGATCAGGTTGTCGTCGCTGGAGGCGGCGCGCCGCAGGCGGTCGAGGGCCCCGTCGACCTCGGCCTGGCCGCGGGCCGCGCGGCGCCGCGCGAGGTCGGCGCACTGCTCGCGCTCGACCTCCTCGGAGATGCGCAGGATCTCGAGCTCCTCGTCGTCGTCGGTCACGTACTTGCTGACGCCGACGATCGCCTTCTCGCCCTTCTCGAGCTGCTGCTGGTAGGTGAAGGCCGCGTCGGCCATCTGCTGCTGGAACCAGCCCCGCTCGATGCCGGCCAGCACCCCGTCCAGCATCGAGCCCTTGCCGAGCTCGTCGACCGTGGCGAAGATCTCCTCCGCGCGCCGCTCCTGGAGGTCGGTCATGTGCTCCACGTACCAGGAGCCGCCGAGCGGGTCGATCACGCTCGCCACGCCCGTCTCCTCGGCGACCACCTGCTGGGTGCGCAGCGCGGTCGCGGCGGCCCGCTCGGTGGGCAGGGCGTAGACCTCGTCGAGGGCGTTGGTGTGCAGGCTCTGGGTGCCGCCGAGCACGGCCGACAGCGCCTCCAGCGCCGTGCGCACGACGTTGTTGCCGGGCTGCTGGGCGGTCAGGGAGACCCCGGCCGTCTGCGTGTGGAACTTGAGCTGCTGCGCCTTGGGGCTGGTGACGCCGTAGCGGTCGCGCATCCAGCGGGCCCAGATCCGGCGGGCCGCCCTGAACTTGCCGATCTCCTCGAAGAAGTCGATATGGGCGTCGAAGAAGAACGAGAGCTGCGCTCCGACCACGTTGGGGTCGAGGCCGCGGCGCTTTGCCAGCTCGATGTAGGCGAAGCCGTCGGCCAGGGTGAAGGCCAGCTCCTGCGCGGCCGTCGAGCCGGCCTCGCGGATGTGGTAGCCGCTGACGGAGACCGGGTGGTACTTGGGGACCTCGGCGGCGCAGAACTCCAGCAGGTCGCCGATCAGGCGCAGGTGCGGCTCGGGCGGGAACAGCCACTCCTTCTGGGCGATGTACTCCTTGAGGATGTCGGTCTGCAGGGTGCCGTCCAGCTTGCCCACCTCGACGCCCTGCCGCTCGGCCGCGGCCACGTACATGGCGAACAGCACCGGCGCGGGCCCCGAGATGGTCATCGAGGTGGTGAGCTTGTCGAGCGGCAGCCCGTTGAACAGCACCTCCATGTCGGCCGCGGAGTCGACCGCCACGCCGCAGTGGCCGACCTCGCCGCGGGAGCGAGGGTCGTCGGAGTCGCGGCCCATCAGGGTCGGCATGTCAAAGGCCACGCTGAGCCCTCCGCCGCCCTGCGCGATCAGGTAGCGGTAGCGGGCGTTGGTCTCGCGGACGTTGCCGAAGCCGGAGAACTGCCGGATCGTCCAGGGCCGCCCGCGGTACATGGTGGCGTAGATCCCGCGGGTATAGGGGTACTCGCCCGGGAAGCCGATGGTCTCGGCGACGTCGCCACCGGGCCGGTCGAGCGGGGAGACCAGCGGGGGGACCGCCTCGCCGGAGATGGTGGTGAAGTCGGCGCTGCGCTCGCCGGAGGCGCGGTAGCGCTCCTGCCAGCGAGCACGCTGCTCCTCGAGCCTGCCGGCCTGCTGGGCCTCTCGCTCGGTCACTGGTGCCTCCTGAGTCGTCGACCGGACCCCCCTGCCTGTCGAGCTGGCCGGATCACGGCCGTCTCGATTGTAGGGGCGCGCGCCGCGACGCCGTCGACGTCTACAGGCTCGTCGCCGTGACCTCCAGCCGCAGGTGCACGCTGATGCCGACCTGCGAGACCTCCGTGTCCACCTGCCGCGAGGAACCCGCTCCCGGCAGGGGCACGGTGACGGTGGCGGTGCCGGCAGTGGTGCGGCCGGACGGGAGCGACCGGGTGAAGTCGATCTCCAGCGGTGCCGTGGTCGTCCCCCCCGCCACCTCGACCGGCGCGAACGCGAACGGCGGCGACGACGCGGAACCGCTCACCTGCTGGGCGAACGGCGACTCGGTCAGGCCCAGGAAGGTCGCGGAGACGTCGCCCGTGCCCGGGCCCACCCGCAGCTCGAGCGACACCACCTCGAGCACGACGCTCCGGGCCGCCGGACGAGCGGCGGAAGTCGGGGCCGGCGGCGGGGCGGTCGTGCCGGTGCCCGACAGCGGCGGTGACGGCACGGTGGTCGGCGAAGCGCCCGGCGCCGGCTGGGCGGCTCCCGGGGCCAGCCCCCCGGTGCCGGCGGTCCCCGAGGCCGCGGGCCGCGACCCGGGCGGCAGGCCGGCGGTGCTGGTGACCGCGCCGCCGATGGCACCGCCGCGGGCCGGGCCGTCCGGTGCGGTCGACGTCGCCGCGCCCGTGCCGCGGTGCACGACCGGGGCGCCCAGCTCCACGCCCGGCCCGGCGGCGACCGCGCCGGACGGCACCCGCCCCTGTGCGAGCAGGCCGGCGGCCACCCCGACGGCGGGCGTCAGGACGGCGAACATGACGATGGCAACGATCGCGCGCTTGCTCATGTTCGGCTCATAGCTCCTGGTCGGACACTCGAGGACGCCGTAGCCTACTACATGACATGACAGCGGACCGAGCAGCGCTCCCCGAGGCGGTCCTGGCGGCGGCGGCCGACCGCCGCGGCGGCGCCACCGAGATCGCCCGCCGCGCGCTGGACGGCCTGCTCGAGATCGCCGGCGACCGCGACCTGCTGGCGGCCGCGGCCGACCTGCTGCTCGCCGGCCAGCCGGCGATGGCGCCGGTCTGGCACCTCGCCCGCGCCGCCCGCGGCGACCACCCGGCCGCGGCCCTGGCGGAGCTGCGCGAGCGGCTCGACCGCGACGCCACGGCCGCGGTGGAGGTGGCCGTGACCTGGCTGGGACGCCACCCCGGCGCGGTGGCCACGGTCTCGCACAGCTCGCAGGTGGACGCGGTGCTCGAGCGGCTCGGGCCGCGGGCCGTGGAGGGCCCCGCGGCCGTGGCGCTGGTCGGCTCGGACGCGGTCGGCCCGGACGCGCTGCTCAACGCCGCCGGCACGCACGCGCTGGCCGCGCGCCTGCCCACGCTGGTGGTCTCGACCCCGCTGAAGCTCGTGCCGGCCGCCGTGTTCGCGCGCCTGGTCGCCCCCGGCTTCGAGGCGGTCCCCCTGGGGCTGGTCGCCGCCGTGGCCCTCGGCCCCGAGCTGCTCTCCCCCGCCGAGGCCGGTCGCCGCGCCGCGGCGCTCGAAGGCGGTTAGGAGTCGCGGCGGGTGCGGGTCAGCCCGCTCCCTTGACCTGGGTGAGGAGCTGGTCGGCGGCGGCGTAGGGGCCGAGCTTGCCCGCGGCCACCTGCTCGGCGAGGTTGTCGAGCGCCTCGCCGCGGCGCAGCCCGCCCAGCTCGGCGCGGAGGTCCGCCAGGGCGATCTCCTCGACCTCGCGGGCGGCGCGCCAGCGGCGGCGGCGCTCCAGCTCGCCGCTCGACTCGAGGTGGGCGCGGTGCGAGGCGATCTGCTCCACCAGCTCGCCGACGCCCTCGCGACGCTCGGCCACGGTCATGACCACCGGCACCGACCAGGGTCGCGCCGCGCCGAGGTGCAGCATCTGGCGCAGGTCGCGGGCGACGTTGCCGGCCCCCTCCTTGTCGGCCTTGTTGACCACGAACAGGTCCGCCACCTCGAGGATGCCGGCCTTGGCGACCTGGACGGCATCGCCGAAGCCGGCGGCGAGGACCACCAGGGTGGTGTCGGCGAGGCCGGCCACCTCGACCTCGGCCTGGCCCACGCCGACCGTCTCGACCAGGACCACCTCGCAGCCCGCGGCGTCCAGCACCCGCACGGCCTGGGGGGTGGCCCAGGCCAGGCCGCCGAGGTGCCCCCTGGTCGCCATCGAGCGGATGTAGACCCCCCGGTCCAGCGCGTGCCGCTGCATGCGCACGCGGTCGCCGAGCAGGGCCCCGCCGGTGAAGGGCGAGGACGGGTCCACCGCGAGCACGCCGACGGTGCGCCCCGCCGTGCGGTAGGCGGCCACCAGCGCGTCGCAGAGGGTGGACTTGCCCACTCCGGGCGAGCCCGTCAGGCCGATGACCTCGGCCCGGCCGGTGGCCGGGTTGAGCGCCTCGGCCGCCTCGCGCAGCTCCTCGCGGGCGCCGTCCTCGACCAGCGAGATCAGCCGGGCGACGGCGCGCCCGTCGCCGTCCCGCAGCCGCCCGACCAGCCGCCCGACCTCCGCTGAGCCGCCCCGGCCCCGGCCCGCGGGCCTCTCCGGGTCGGCCGCCGGCGGGTCACCCGGCAACGCGGATCAGCAGGGCGTCGCCCTGCCCGCCGCCGCCGCACAGCCCGGCCGCGCCGAGCCCGCCGCCACGGCGGCGCAGCTCCATCGCGAGGGTGAGCACCAGCCGGGCGCCGCTCGCGCCGATCGGGTGGCCCAGCGCGATCGCGCCACCGTTGACGTTGACGGTCGACTCGTCGAGGCCGAGCTCACGCGTTGACTGCACGACGACCCCCGCGAACGCCTCGTTGATCTCCACCAGGTCGAGGTCGGCGACGCGCACCCCGGCCCGGTCGCAGGCGTCCTGGATCGCCCGGGACGGCTGGGAGTGCAGGCTCGGGTCGGGCCCGGCCACGCTGCCGTAGGAGACCACCGAGGCGAGCACGGGCAGGCCCTCGGCGGCGGCCCGCTCCCGCGAGGTGACCACCACCGCGGCGGCGCCGTCGGAGATCTGCGAGGCGTTGCCCGCGGTGATGGTGCCGTCCGGCGAGAACGACGGGCGCAGCCTGGCGAGCGCCTCCGCCGTCGTGCCGGGCCGGATGCCCTCGTCCTGCTCGACCAGCAGCGGGTCGCCCCTGCGCTGCGGCACCCGCACCGGGGTGATCTCCTCGCGCAGCGCGCCCTTGGCCGCGGCCGCCGCGCGCTCGTGGGAGCGGGCGGACCACTCGTCCTGCGCCGCCCGGTCGATGCCGAGCCTGGCGTTCGCGCGGTCTGACAGGCCACCCATGTGGACGTGCTCGAAGGCGTCCCAGAGCCCGTCGTGGACCATCGCGTCGACCAGCTCCGCGTCCCCCGTGCGCGCGCCCCAGCGGGCTTTGGGCACCAGGTAGGGCGCGCCGCTCATCGACTCCATGCCGCCCGCGACCACCAGCCCGGCGAGGCCGAGCTCGACGTACTGCGCCGCGGTGGCGATGGCGTTGGTGCCCGACAGGCAGACCTTGTTGACGGTGAGAGCGGGCACGGTCATCGGCACGCCGGCACGGACGGCGGCCTGGCGGGCGGTGATCTGGCCCTGTCCCGCCTGGAGCACGTGGCCCATGACGACGTGCTCGGCGGCGCCGGGGGAGATCCCCGCGCGCTCGCAGGCCATGGCGATGGCGAGGCCGCCGAGCTCCACCGCGGTCAGCGGGGACAGGACCCCGCCGAACCGGCCGACCGGCGTGCGCGCACCGGCGCAGATGACTGGTTGCGTGCGTTCGAACATCTATGCAGTCTACCGTTACCCTGGTGCGACTCGGGTTCGTTCACGCGTGCGAGCAGAACCACCTGCGGCTGTCGACGGTCGGGGGCGGCTCGGTGGTGCAGCTCGCCTCGGGCAAGGCGGTGACCAACCCGCTGGACCCGGTGTTCGTCTACAACTTCGTGTTCGGGGTCCGGCGGGGATTCGACCTGGACGCCCTGGACGCCGCGGCGCGGGCCTTCCGCGCGGCGGGCCGCGACTACGTGCACGTGCTCGCCTCGCCGTCGTCGAAGGCGGATCTCGCGGCCGACCTCGAGCGGCTCGGCTTCCGCAAGGCGGAGACCCAGACGTACCACCGGGCGGCCGGCACCGGGGCGGGCGCGCCGGGGCTGCTCCAGCTCGGCCCGGGGCGGCACCGGGATTTCCTCGACGTCTACCACTCCGCCTGGGGCATCAGCGGTGCGTCACCGCGCGACGAGGTGGTGCGGCGGCGCCTGGCCGACCCGCGCAGCCGCGCCTACCGCAGCGGCGACGGCAACGGCGTGTTCCTGCTGTTCTCGGACGGCATCACCACGCAGCTCGCCCACCTCGCAGTGGCGGCCGGCGCCCGGGGCCAGGGGATCGGACGCCGCATGCTCGAGCTGGCCCCCGGTCTGGTCCCGGAGGGGCGCCCGCTGTGGCTGTTCACCGAGCGGGGCGGGGGCGGCGACCGCGCCTCGGCCTCGGCCGGCTGGGATCTCGCCTACACCGCCGAGGACTGGGTGCTCCGCCTGGCGGATTAGGCTGGCGGGTTAGGCTTGCGTGGCCCATCCGCCCGGACGAAAGGATTCGGCATTGCAGCTCAACCGTCTCGATCACGTCGGCATCGCCGTGAACGACCTGCCCGCCGCCCGTGCCTTCTACGAGCGGGTCCTCGGGCTGGCGGTGGCCCACGAGGAGGTGATCGAGGACCAGGGCGTGCACGAGGTGCTGTACCGCACCGGCGACAGCTGGGTCCAGCTCGTCGCGCCGCTCGGGCCCGACACGCCCGTGGGGCGCTTTCTGGCCAAGCGCGGCGAGGGGCTGCATCATGTCGGGTACTCTGTCGCAAACGTCTCGACTGCCCTGAGCGACCTGCGGGCGGCGGGGGTGGAGACGATCGACGAGGTACCGCGGACCGGGTCCGGCGGGACCACGGTGGCCTTCGCGCACCCGAAGTCCGCGCACGGAGTGCTGATCGAGCTGGTCGAAGAGGGCAGCGGCCACCGAGGGGAGCCCACGGAGCGACCATGAGGAGCGAGGTCGAGTCGCAGCAGGCCGCCGAGGCCGGCGGGACCGGCGGGACCGGCGGGACCGGCGAGGCCGCCGAGCCCTCCGGCGCCGAGCGGGCCCCGGGCCGCAGGGGCGACAGCAGGCTGCCGCCACCGCCCACCCAGCCCGATACGGTCGAGTCCCGCGTCCGCCCGGGGGCCCTGTACCGCTGGGGCTTCTTCGCCGGGCTCGGGCTGCTGTCGTCGCTGGCCGCCGCGCTGGTGGTCTACTCGGTCCGCGACATCCTCCTGCGGGTGCTGGTCGCGGTGTTCCTCGCCGTGAGCCTCGACCCGGCGGTGCGCTGGCTCACCGCGCGAGGGATGCGGCGAGGGCTCGCCGTGACCATCATCTTCACCGTCTTCCTGGCCGTCCTGGCGGGCTTCCTGATGTCGGTGATCCCGCCGCTGGTCAACCAGTTCGGCCAGCTCGTCCGCCACTTCCCCGACTTCCTGACCAACATGCAGCAGCGGTCGGCGCGGTTCCGCGAGCTCAACAGCCGCTTCCACCTGTCGAGCCGGCTCGAGAGCGTGCTCGGCCAGCTCCCCGCGCAGCTCACGGGCGGCGTGCTCGGCCTCACCAGCCAGGTGTTCGGCGCGGTGGTCTCGTTCCTGACGGTGGTGGTGTTCACCGTCTACTTCCTGCTCGACCTGCCCCGGCTGCGTCGTGGCGTGGTGCGGCTGTTCCCGGTCGAGCGGCGCGAGCGCTACGGCCACGTCGTGGACATCATGATCGACAAGGTCGGCGACTACATGATCGGCCGGCTGGCGATCGGCTCCATCGCCGGAGTGGTCGCGTTCGCCGGGCTCGAGGCCCTGCGCGTGCCCTACCCCCTGCCACTGGCGATCTTCATCGGCCTGCTCGACCTCATCCCGCTGATCGGCCACCCGATCGGCTCCGTCGCCGCGCTGCTGATGGCCCTGATCACCAAGGGCCTGTGGCCCACCACCGTGCTGCTGGCCATCGTCTTCCTGGTCTACCAGCAGGTCGAGAACTACCTGATCGGCCCGCGCGTCCTGCGTCACTCGGTGGACATTTCCGCCGCGGCGGTGCTGCTGGCCGCGCTGATCGGCGCGGCCGTCCTGGGCGTGGTGGGCGCGCTGGTCGCGATCCCCATCGCGGCGGCGCTCAAGGTCGTGCTGGTGCAGCACATCGACCACTACGAGGCGCAGGCCACCACCTCGGCGCAGCGCCACCCCCACCTGCCGCGCCTGCGCCGCCGCCCCGACCCCCCGGAGCCGCCCGGCTCCCCCCGGTGAGCAAGGGGGGCAAGGGCCGGTCCTCCCCTGCCCCCCTCGCACTCTTCGGCTCCGTTGAGGGTGTTCGGAACCGCGACTAACCCGAGAGTACTAGATGCATTGCGACGTTGTCACCACTTCCGGGCAATCAAATCCAAAGTGGGGCAAGGAAATCGAGCATGGCCTCGTTCACCGGGCCCGGCTGCTCGAGATTGACCAGGTGACCGGCGCCCTCCACCTGGACCAGCCGCGCGTCCCGGACCGCGGCCGCGATCGCTCGACCCTCCTGGGGCCCGGTCAGCTCGTCCTCGCTGCCGACGACCACCAGCGTGGGCACGCGGATCGCGCCGAGCACCGGGGTCGAGTCGGGCCGCTCGGCCATGCCGCGCTGCGCGGCGGCGATGCCGCGCGGGTCCTGGTCGAGGATGGTCTCGGTGACCTGCCGCACCAGGTCGGGACGCCGCGCCAGGGAGGACCGCCCGAGCAGGCGCGGCAGCACGGCCTCTGGCACGAAGCCGACGCCCTCGGCGAGCACGCGGTCGGCCATGGCGAGCCGGCTGGCGGCGGCCTCTTCGGTGTCGGTGCCCGCACGCGTGTCGCAGAGCACCAGCCCGCCGAGACGCTCGCCGTGCCGCCTGGCGAAGGCGAGGGCGACATAGCCGCCCATGGACAGCCCGCAGAGCACGACCCGCTCCAGCCCGCGCTCGTCCAGCAGCCCGGCGACGTCGTCGGCGAGCAGGTCCATGTGCGCGACCTCGACGGCGCGGTCGCGGGCGGCGCCGAAGCCCCGCAGGTCCGGAACGATCACCTGGTAGCCGCCGAGCGCCTCGGTCTGGGGCAGCCACATGCGGCTGTCGAGCGGGAAGGCGTGCAGCAGCACCACAGGGGTGCCGTCCCCGTACACGGTGACCGGCAGAGCGCCCGGGGACGGCGTCGGCGGTACCGGCTCGTTGCTGGACATGGGCACGGCTCTCCTTCGGGAGTGGAGTGGTTCAACGACGGGGCTGCGGCGCCGCCAACGGCGCCTCGAGGCCGAGCGAGCGCAGGAACACCGTCAGCAGGCCGGCGGTGAAGCCCCACACCATCACGCCGTCGACCCAGAACACCGGGCTGGCGAGGTCGGGGACGCGGCCCCGCAGCCTGGCCCCGCCGATCAGGCGCTCGAGGGGCACGGTGCCGTGGTTGGCGGGGTCGGCGAGCTGGCGCAGGGTGGGGCGCAGGATGCCGGCGACCTCGGCAGGGTTGGGGCGCAGCGGCGCCCGCCCGTCCCACAGGCCGACCACGGGCAGGACGTCGAAGTTCGACACGCTGATGTAGGCGCGGTCGAGCGTGCCGAGCACGCGGACGCCGGCGGGGTCGAGGCCCACCTCCTCGTCGGCCTCGCGCAGCGCGGCGGCGACCCCGTCGGGGTCGTCCGGCTCGACCGCGCCACCGGGCAGGCCCACCTGGCCGGCGTGGTTGCGCATGGAGTCCGGCCGCTGGACGAGCACCAGGCCCAGGTCGTCGGCGGCCTCGACCGGTGACAGCGCCAGCAGCACCGCGGCGGGGACCCCTCGCGGGTCGGCCGGCGGCGAGAACGGCAGCCTCTCCAGACGCCGCTGGAGCGTGTCGGAGGTCATCACACCACGATAGGACTGCGATAGGGCCGCCGCTCACGCCAGGTTCCCGCCGTCGACGACCAGGGTGGCGCCGGTGATGTAGCTGCCGGCATCGGAGGCGAGCAGCAGCAGCGGCCCAGCCAGCTCCTCGGCCTCGGCCCAGCGCCCGAGCGGCACGCTCTTGACGGTCTCCTGGCTGGTCCCGGGGTCGGACCACAGCCGCCGGGTCAGTTTGGTGCGCACCCAGCCGGGGGCCAGGCAGTTGACCCGCACGCCGAGCGGCGCGGCCTCGACCGCGAGGGTGCGCGTCATGCCGATCAGCCCCGCCTTGGCAGCCCCGTACACGCCGATGCCCGGGCTCGCGGAGAGGCCGGCCACGCTGGCCACGTTGACGATCGCGCCGCCGCGCGGCATGCGCGGCAGGGCGGCCCTGCACGCCAGGAAGGGGCCGCGCAGGTTGAGGTTCACGACCTTGTCCCACCCGGCGGTGCGGGTGTCCGCCAGGGCGGCGAAGAACTGCTGGCCGCCGGCGACGTTGACGAGCACGTCGAGCTTGCCGGAGCGCTCCGCCGCCCGCGCCACCAGCGCTTCGACCGCGGCCTCGTCGGCGGCGTCGGTCGGCGCCACCACTGCCTCGGGGGCGCCGGCCCGGCGCGCCGCGGCCGCGACCCGCTCGAGGTCGCCGGCGGAGCGGGCGGCGAGCACCAGGCCCGCACCCGCCTCCGCGCAGGTCAGGGCGGCCTGCTCGCCGATGCCCCTGCTCGCCCCGATGATCAGGACGGTCCTGCCGTCCAGGCGGAACCTCGCCTCCAGCGACATGGCGTCAGCCGTCCCTCCTCCTCCTCCTCCGCACGCGGGCCTGCCCGAGCTTGGCGAAGTGGCGCTCCCAGCAGGGCCGGTGCCAGTGGCGGCGCTGCTCCGGGCTGCCCTCGGGCCACACCACCACGTGCAGCGTGCGCGGGAAGATCTCCTGGTCGCAGCCGGGGCAGCGGTAGGTCTTGAGGGCGCGGTACGGCTGCACCACGCGCAGGTGCCAGCCGTCCGCCACCCACTCGAGCGCCAGCGGCTGGCCGCGGAACCGCGCACGAGAGCCCTCGCCGGACGGCATGGCCGCTCCGCTCACGACGCCGGGGCCGGCGCGGCGCCACCGCCGGCCGCACCGCCCCCACCGCCGGCCGCACCGCCCGCGCCTGGACCGGCGCCGCCGGCGCCGAGGCGGAGCAGGCGGACCGCATTGTCGCGCGCGAAGCGGCGGAAGCTCGCCGGCGCCAGGCGCTGCTCCCATTCGGCGAGCACCTTCTCGGCGCTGAAGAACGGCGCGTCGGACCCGAACAGCGCGCGGTCAGCGAGCCGGCCCTCGACCTCGCGCACGACCTCGTCGGGGACGTAGCGCGGGGCCCAGCCGGACAGCTCGAGGTAGACGTTGGTCTTGTGCAGCGCGATGGCGATCGCCTCCATGTGCCACGGCCAGCCGAAGTGGGCCATGATCACCGGCACCTCGGGATAGCGGGCGGCCACCCCGTCCAGGTGGATCGGCCGCGCGTAGGCCAGCTCGACGCCCTGGCCGCCGGGCGTGCCGGCGCCGATGCCGCTGGTGCCGGTGTGGAAAAGGCAGGGCGCGCGGTAGACGGCGGCGCGCTCGAACAGGTCGGACCAGCGTGGCTCGTCGGGCCGGAAGGCCTGCATCGAAGGGTGGAACTTGTAGCCGATCAGACCGAGCTCCTCGTGGGCGCGCCGCATTTCGCGCAGGGCGCTGGCGCCCTTCCACGGGTCGATCCCCGCGAAGCCGACGAAGCGGCCGGGGAAGCGGTGGACGATCTCGGCGACCAGGTCGTTCGGCAGGCGCGGGCGACGGGTGGCCGTCTCCGCGTCCCAGCCGAGCAGCACGCCGACGCAGTCGATCCCCTCGTAGCCGGCGGCCAGCTCCTCCGCGGTCTGCAGGACGATCTGGCTGCGGAAGTAGCGCTCGGCCGGGGCCCGGTACGGCCCGAGGCTCCCCTCCACCCACTCTGGGAGGGGAAGATGCACATGGAAGTCGACGGCACGCACGGCGCGAGTTTACCTGTCACAGGGGAACCCTCACGATGAACCGCTTCGAGGACGCGATCGCCCGAGAGCTGTCCACCCGGGTGCAGGCCCGCACCCGCAGCGTCCGGGCCCTGGCGCGCTGGGCCGCGGCGGTCCTGCCGCCCGGCGCCCTGGTCGCCGACGGCGTCGCCCTGGTGCTGGAGCGGCTCGGGGACGGCGACGCGGACGCGCTCGCCGGCCAGGTCATGACCGAGGCCCCCGAGCGCTTCGGCCGCAACTGGCAGTCAGGCCCCGCCCATTAGCCGGCAGTGGCCCGGGCGCCGGCGGCGAGCCGGAGCTCGGGGAAGGGCGACTGGGCCGAGCGGTACCGGGTGGTCGCCAGCGACCAGTCGTAGTGGCCGCGGAGGAGCTGCCGCATGCCGGCCAGATAGCGTGCGACCATGGCGTCCAGCGGCCGGCCGTAGCGCGGCAGCGCCTGCTCGAGCTCCACGAACTGCCTGGTGTAGTGGTTGATCAGGGCCACGGTCTGGTGGACGGCACGCTCCAACGGCAGCGACCGCTGCGTCATCAGCACGTGCACCAGGTTGTTCGGGTTGCCGTGGCGCAGGACCTCCTTCTCGTAGGACATGAGGTCGTTGGCGCAGCCCACGGCGCGGGCGCACAGCGCTCGCATGGTCGGCAGCGGCTCGGCCGCGTGGACGTCGTCGGGCAGGCTCACGTTGGCGGCCAGCTCGATGAGGTCGATGCAGGTGTGCACGGCGCAGTCGTGCTCGCGCTGCTCGAGGTAGGCGTGAAACGTCGGCACGACCCCCCACGCCCAGTGCGCGTTGGCCGGCAGCACGCCCTTGTAGAGGTAGCCGTGCGTCGACACCGCGAGCCGGCGGAGCCAGCGCTCCCGCGCAGCCTCCAGACGCAGGAAGCGGCGGCGGATCTCCCGGGTGAAGCGCGCGAGCGGCGGCGCACCCACTGGAGGGGTGGCGCCGCGCAGGACCTCGAGGCAGAGCGCCATCAGCTCCCGGGCGGCGGCGAGGTTCCTTGACGCCCGGATGTTCTCGTCATAGGAGTCGTCGAGGAAAAACAGCCAGGCGCACCAGTCGCTGCACGCGATCAGCTCCTCGAGGCCGGCGCTGGGGTAGAAGTACGTGGCCGACGAGGCGAAGGCGTAGAAGCGGCGCAGGTCGAAGCGCGCGTCGACCAGCCCGGCGCGGGTGGCGGAGCCCCTGGTGGCCTCGATGGCGACGGCCGCCAGCGGGTTCTCGGCGATCGGCGGCCACGGCAGGTACAGGTCCGACAGCCCGAGCAGCTCGTGGTTCACGACCGGCATGCTCGCCCTCTCCTCGTGCGGAGGGGAGGTTGACGGGATACGAAGCAGTCAACGGGACCAAAAGGCGCTACCAACTGCAAAGCGAAGGTAACACCCACGATCGAGCCGGTAAAGAGCCGCGACTCGATCGGCCCGCGCCGGTGCGGTCCGAGAGCCCCCGCTACCCGCGCTCGTAGACATAGAAGCCGCGGCCCGTCTTGCGGCCCAGGTCGCCGGCCTCGACCATGCGGGCCACGCTCTCGGGCGGGAGGAACTTGGGGTCGCGGGTGCTGCGGTAGATGTTCATGGCCGCCTGGTAGAGCACGTCGATGCCGGTCAGGTCGAAGGTGGCCAGCGGTCCCATGGCCCAGCCGAAACCGAGCCGGCAGGCGGTGTCCAGGTCCTCGCCGCTGATCACGCCCTGCTCGAGCAGCCGGGCGGCCTCCATCGCGACCGCGGCGATGATCCGGGTGGTGACGAACCCGGCGATGTCGCGCTGCACCACCACTGTGGTCTTGCCGCACGACTCGGCGAACTCCTTGGCCCGGGCGAGCGCCTGGTCCGACGTCCGCCGGCCGCGCACCAGCTCGCACAGGGCCATCATCGGCACCGGCGAGAAGAAATGGGTCCCGACCACCGACTCGGGCCGTGCGGTCGCGGCGGCGATCGAGGTGACCGGGATCGCGCTGGTGTTGGTGGCCAGCACCGTTCCCTCGGGGACGAGCTTGTCCAGCTTCCGGAACACGTCCCGTTTGACGTCGAGCTCCTCGAAGACCGCCTCGACCACCATCTCGGCCTCGCCGGCCGCGTCCAGGTCGGTGGTGGTGTAGATGCGGGCCAGCGCCTCCGCTCGGGCGTTGGCGGCGATCCGGCCCCTGGACTCGAACCGGGCCAGGGAATCCTCGATCTGCCTGCGACCCCGCGCCAGCGCGCTGTCCCCGAGGTCCTGGACAGTCACGTCATAGCCGGCCACCGCCGCGACCTGGGCGATCCCCGCGCCCATCAGGCCTGCACCGACCACCAACAGCTTTCCGGCCACGGCCGCCTCCTTGAGCCCGTTCGCCAGGCAATCCCCCAGGTCACCTCTACCGCAGCCTACACGGCAGAGCGCGAGCGAGCAGGACCGGGCGCTCGCGCCGGCTCCAGGGCGCTCCATGCCAGGGCGGCGACCAGGGCGAGGCCGATGCCGGCGGCAGCGGTCACGCCGGTGTCGTTGAGCAGGATGAGCAGAAGGGAGCCGACCGCCCCGGCCCCGACCACCCGTCGCACCTCGGCCGGCACCCCCGCCAGCAGGGCGGGCGGGCGCACGCTGGCGAGGCCGGCGAAGCCCACCAGCAAGGGTCCCCACCAGGCCCAGAAGTTGCCGGCGAGCAGCCCGAAGTTGCCGCTGAGCTGGTGGCCCACGGCGCGCAGCGCCGACCCCGAGTCGCGGCCGAGCAGCTCGCGGGCGATCCGGCTGCCGTGGGTCGGCTCGCCCAGGACGAGGCCGGCACCGATGGCGACCACGGCCGCGGCGCCCGCGGCGGCGGCGAGCAGGCCGAGGGTGCGGGCGAGGCCCGGCCGCGCGCGACCCAGCAGCAGCCAGGCCGCCGCCGCCGTCAGCATCGAGGTGAGGGCACCGCCCACATCCGCCCCGAGGCTCGGCAGGCCGTCGACCACCGCCAGGCCGGCGAGCAGGGCCGCGGCTGCCCGTGCCGGAAGCGGCCGGAACGCCAGCACCAGGAAGATCCCGGCCAGGGCATAGGCGAAGTAGCCGTTCCCCAGCCCGTAGAAGCGCTCGCCGTCGAAGGCGCTGTTGCCGAGCAGCGGCCGGCTGAGCGCGGCGCCCCCGACCAGCAGATCGAGCACGATCAGCCCTGCCAGCAGCGCGCCGAGCAGGGCCGGCGCCGGCCAGGAACGCGCCGGGCCGCGACCGGACCCGCGGGCCGCCAGCCAGGCGGCCAGCGCCAGGGCCGCGCCGAGGCCGAGGCCCAGCAGGAGCCAGGCCACCCAGGAGGCCGGCGCGACCGCGCTGGCGAGCAGGTAGCCCGACGGCATGGCAACGCTCGTCAGCAGGAGCGTCCTGGCCAGGCGGGCCCAGCCGCCGGCCCCCCGCCCGCTCCCGCGCGCCACCAGCAGCGCGAGCAGGGTGGCCGCCAGGCTCGCGGTGCCGACCACCGCGTACAGCACCACCGCCCAGGAGCGGGCGGCGACCAGGGCGCTCACCTGGCGGTCGAGGCGGCCCACCGCGCCCGGCGGGTCGGCCGCGGCCACCACGCGGACCGGCGAGCCCTCCGTGCCCTCCGTGCCCTCCGTGCCCGAGGCCGTGCCCGAGGCCGCCTGGGCCAGCGTCGGGCGCACGTCCTCCATCGCGACCAGGCCCCGGCGCCGGGTCGAGTCGGAGGTCGCCACCCCGGACGCGCCGCCGAGCACCAGCAGCGGCGCGGTCTGCGCGCGCCCCGGCGGCGACTCGAGCCCGACGACCAGCACCGTGCCGCCGCCGCGCGGCGACGGCGGCACCCGGGCCAGCACCCGCTGCAGAGCGGCCGCATCGGGCACGGCGATCGCCAGCAGCTCACCCGGCGCGGGCTCGAGCGGCCCGCCGCCCTGGAGGGGGGTTGCCGGGGGCGGCGCGCCGCTGGAGCCGAGCGCCAGCAGCCCGGCGGCCTCCAGGCTGGGCGCGGCCAGCACGCGGGTCGGCGGCAGGCCACCGAAGGTCGCGTCCGGGTTGCCCGCGCGCATCCGCTCGACCGCGGCCGGGTCGGCGCCCGCCGAGCCCCCGCCGCCCGCGAGCGCGCCCGCGTCGACCCTGCGCCCCGCGGCCAGCGACAGCACCCGGTCGGGGAGCGAGGCGTCCGCCGGGAGGGTGGAGACCAGCCCGGCGGTCACCGGCCCGCCGTGAGCGCGCGCCACCGCGGCGGCCTGCCCCCAGGTCAGCCGGCGCACCAGCACCAGCACGGCACCGTCCGAGGCGGTGCCGGCCCGGGAGCGGCTCAGTGCGGGAGCGGTGGCCGCGGCCGGCCGCGCCGACCACGGGACCGAGGCGAGCGCGGCGAGCAGCAGGACCGCGCTCATGCCGCGACAGGTCCTCACCGGGCGGAGTCTACCGGTGCCGCGGAGCAAGGGCGCGGCGGCCGCTCCCGCGCGCCCCGGTCGCCCACCGGCTGCCGGCTACTCGGGGAGCGGCACCGCGCCGGCGATCGCGCCCACGATCTGCCTGATCGACGCCCCCTTGACCAGCACCGACTTGGCGCCGGCGCGCTCCATGGCGTCGTGCATGGCCTCGTCGTCGTAGGCCGTGAGCGCGACGACCCGGACCCTGGGGCAGCGGCTGCCGAGCCAGGCGGTGGCCTCCGGCCCGGACATGTCCGGCATGCGGATGTCCATCACCACCACGTCGGGCTGCAGGACCACCGCGGCCCGGCAGGCGGCCCTGCCATCGGTCGCCTGGCCGACCACCAGCATGCCCCGGTCGTCGAGCGCCTCGGCGAGCGCCTCCCGCAGGGTCTCGTTGTCATCGACCACCAGGACTCTGATCACTCTGGCGCTCCGATCGTGCTCGGGACCGACACCGTGAGCCGGGTGCCTGAGCCCGGACTTGCGTCGATGTTGACCTTGCCACCGGCCATCTCGACGCGCTCGAGCATCGAGTGGAGGCCGAGGTGACCGCCGCGCACCGCCTGCCGGAGCACGCCCAGGACGTCGAAGCCGACCCCGTCGTCCTGGACCACGCCGATCACCTGGCCCTGGACGGGCTGGGTGCGCAGCTCCAGCTCGACGTGGCTGGCCCTGGCGTGCTTCTGGACGTTCCGCAGCGCCTCCTGGAGGCTGCGGAACAGCACGGTCTCGGCGGTCGGCTCGAGCCTGCCCTCGAGCTCGCACACCAGCTCGACGGTCATCTCGTCGTCCTGCGCCAGCGCGTCGAGCTGCTGCCGCAGGGCCGGCACCAGCCCTTCGGCGTCGAGCACCGGCGGGCGCAGGTTGACCATGGTCCTGCGGGCCCGGTCCATGGCCTGCCCGAGCGTGCGGCGCAGCTTGGAGATCACCTCCGGGTGGCGCTCCGGACCGATCGTCATGATGCGGTCGACGTGCAGGAGCGCGGCGGCGAGCACCTGGATGGTGTCGTCGTGCAGCTCCGACGCGAGCGCCTTGCGCTCCGCCTCCTGGGCGCTGATCAGCTTGGCGAGCAGCCTCGACTGGTTCGCCTTGCGGTCCAGGACCTCCTTGTAGAGCAGCGCGTTGTCGATGGCGGCGCTGAGGTAGACGCCCACCTCCTCCAGCAGCTCCTGGGTGCGCTGGTCGTACCTGCCGGGCTCCGCGTGGCCGAGCCCGATGACGCCATAGGTGTTGCCCCTCGCCCTGAGCGGGGCGGTGACCACCGCGGCGATGTTGCCGGCCTCCAGTCCCGCGTGCGGCCCGTACGGTGAGTGCTTGCGGATGTCGTCGAGCACGTAGCCGTGCCCGTGCCGGATCACCCACATCGGGCCGCTGTCGGGCGGCAGGGGCTGGCCCACGGAGAATTCGATGCCCTCGCTCAGCCAGACGGCCAGGCACTGGCCAGGCGGGCGCTCGAGGGCGATGCCGGAGATCGTGAACGGGATCAGGTCCCGGAGGGCCCGCTCCCAGGAGGCGCAGATGCTCTGCACGTCCGCGTCGAGGCTGGCCGAGGTGGAGCGGAGCACCTCGTTCATGGCCGCCAGGCGCTTGGCCCGCTCCTCCGCGGCCGCGTACGTCTCGGCGTTGTGGAACGCGACCTGGGCCTGCGTGGCGAACAGCTTGGCCACCCGGAGGTCGTCGGACCGCCAGCGGGCCTGGCCGGGGCCTTGGCGGTAGAGCGTGAGGATGCCCTCGACCCCGTCGGGGCCGTGCAGCGGCAAGGCCATCACGTACTCGTCCTCGACCGGGGCGGAGCCGGGGACACTGACCGGCTCCAGGGTCGGGTCGTCGCTCTCGGCCTGGTTGTAGACCACCGCCTCGCCGGTCTCCGCCACCCTGCCGGTCAGCCCGGTGCCGTACGGGAGCCGCATGGCGAGCTTCTCACCGGCGTGCTCGCCCTGCGCGAACACCGGCACGACCACCCTGGTCACGGGGTCGGCGCGCCCGATCAGCAGCTCGGTGTGCGGCACCAGGCGCCGGAGCTGCACCGCGATCTGCTCGAGCACCTCCTGGCGGTCGACGCCGCTGTTCAGCGCCGTCGCCACCTCGAAGAGCGCGTCTTTGAGGTCCTCCGACCGACTCCCCGCAACCACGATCGGCTCGGTACTGGTCACCGCTCACCGTCCAGACCTCGTGCTCCCACCGGGGGCGCCACAATACCGCAATCGGCGCCAGGGAGTACACAGCGCACGAAGAGGCCACGCCTCGCTGGGCGCTTAGCTGGCGCCGAGGCGGCGGCGGGTGGCGGCCTTGGCCTCCTCGACCCTGGCCTCGGCGAAGCGGCCCTCGGCGCGCAGCTCCTCGGCACGGCGCTCGCAGGCGGCGGGGTCCTCCCGGCTCAGCTCGTCCTCCAGCACCGCGTGCTCGGCGAGGATGTCGACCCGGGTGCCGTCCTCACTGCCGTCCCAGGCCTGGCCGACGTGCAGGAAGCCGCCGTCGACCACCACCGCGGTGCGCTGCCCGCCGGCTTCGATGTAGACCGCGCCGACGTCGAGGGCGGCGAGCGTCGGGGTGTGCCCCGGCAGGACGCCGAGGTCGCCCGCGACCGAGCGGACGACCACGAAGTCGGCGGCGCCGGCCCACACCTCACGTTCGGGAGTGACCAGGTGGACGTCGAGAGCCACGGCCTAGCCCTCCCCCGCGAGCTGCTTGGCCTTCTGCTCGGCCTCCTCGATCCCGCCGACGTTGAAGAACGCCTGCTCCGGCAGGTGGTCGTACTCGCCGCCCGCGAGCGCGTCAAAGGAGGCGATGGTCTCCTCCAGCGCCACGGTCTTGCCGGGCACGCCGGTGAACTGCTCGGCCACGAAGAAGGGCTGGGACAGGAACCGCTGGATCTTGCGGGCGCGGTTGACCAGGATCTTGTCGTCCTCGGACAGCTCGTCGACTCCCAGGATCGCGATGATGTCCTGCAGGTCGTTGTAGCGCTGGAGGATCTCCTTCACGCGCTGGGCCACGCGGTAGTGGTCCTCGCCCACGTAGCGCGGGGCGAGGATGCGCGAGGTCGAGTTGAGAGGGTCGACCGCCGGGTAGATGCCGAGCGCGGAGATGTCACGGCTCAGCACCGTGGTCGCGTCCAGGTGGGTGAACGTCGTGTGCGGGGCCGGGTCGGTGATGTCGTCGGCCGGCACGTAGATCGCCTGCAGCGAGGTGATCGAGTGCCCCCGGGTCGAGGTGATGCGCTCCTGCAGCTCGCCCATCTCGTCCGCCAGCGTCGGCTGGTACCCCACGGCCGAGGGCATGCGGCCGAGCAGCGTCGAGACCTCCGACCCCGCCTGCACGAAGCGGAAGATGTTGTCGATGAACAGCAGGACGTCCTGGTTCATCTCGTCGCGGAAGTACTCGGCGACGGTCAGCGCCGACAGGCCCACGCGCAGCCGCACGCCCGGCGGCTCGTCCATCTGGCCGAACACCAAGGCGGTCTTGGAGATGACCCCGGACTCCGTCATCTCCAGGAACAGGTCGTTGCCCTCGCGGGTGCGCTCGCCCACGCCGGCGAACACCGACACGCCGCTGTGCTCCTCGGCGACCCGGTGGATCATCTCCTGGATGATCACGGTCTTGCCCACGCCGGCGCCGCCGAACATGCCGATCTTGCCGCCGCGCACGTAGGGCTCGAGCAGGTCGATGACCTTGATGCCGGTGACGAACATCTCGGTCCTGGCCTCGAGCTGGTCGAACGCCGGCGCGTGGCGGTGGATCGGCCAGCGCAGCTCCGCCTTGAAGTCGGGGGCGTCGAGCGAGCTGCCGAGGGCGTTGAACACGTGGCCGAGCGTTCCCGGCCCGACCGGCATGGTGATCGGCGACCCGGTGTCGGTGACGGGCGCGCCCCGCACCAGACCGTCGGTCGGCTGCATGGCGATGGTGCGAACCATGCCCTCGCCCACGTGCTGGGCGACCTCGCAGGTGATGACCGCCGTCTCGTCGTCGAGCGTGCGCTCGACGGTGAGCGCCGTGTGGATCCCGGGCAGCTCGTCGGGCGGGAACTCGACGTCGACGACCGGGCCGATCACCCGGGCGACGCGCCCCGCCCCCCGCTTGCCGTTGGAAGTGTCAGCCATTGCTTGTCAGCTCCCGCTCTGCTGGAGGGCTTCGGCGCCTCCGACGATCTCCATGATCTCCTGGGTGATTGCGGCCTGCCTGGCCTGGTTGTACTCCCGGGTGAGCAACTCCACGAGCTGCTCGGCGTTGTCGGTGGCCGCGCTCATCGCCCTGCGCCGGGCCGCGTACTCGGAGGCGGCGGCCTCCAGCATCGCGGTGAGCATGCGCGCCGCGATGTACCGGGGCAGCAGCGCGTCCAGCACCGCCTCGGCGTCGGGCTCGAAGACGTACATCGGGATGGGCCGCGGCGGCCGCTCGGTGCCCTCCTCCACCACCAGCGGGATGAAGCGGTGCGCGACCGGCCGCTGGACCATGGCCGAGACGTAGTCGGTGAAGACCGCGTGGATCTCGTCGACCTCGCCCTCGCGGAACGCGCTGAGGACCGTGTCGGCGACCTCTTTGGCGTTGTCATAGCGGGGCTGGTCGGAAAAGCCGGTCCAGCTCTGCGCCAGGGACCGCTGCCGGAACCGGTAGTAGGCCACGCCCTTGCGGCCGGCCACGTACGTGCGCGGCTCGGTGCCGTCGCCGCGCAGCCGCGCCACCAGCTCCTCGGTGGTGCGCAGCACGTTGGCGTTGTAGGGGCCGGCGAAGCCGCGGTCCGAGGTGATGACCACCACCGCCGCGGCGCGCACCTCGGGCCGCCGCTCGAGCAGCGGGTGGTCGAGCCGTCCCTCGGTGGTGGCGATCTCGGACAGCGCCGTGGTGAGCTGGTGCGTGTACGGACGGGCCTGCTCGACGCGCTGCTGCGCCCGGACCAGGCGCGAGGCCGCGATCAGCTCCTGCGCCTTGGTGATCTTCATGGTCGACTGCACCGAGCGGATGCGCCGGCGCACGACCCGCAGTTGGGCCGGCACGGCTACGGCGTCCCCGAGGCGCCCTGCCCGGCCGGGCCGCTCTTGGCCTCGAACTCCTCGGGCGTGTCACGCCGGTACCTGCGGACGGCCTCCTGGCCCTCCTCGTCCTCGCCCATGGGCTCGACCGGCTCCTCCTTGAGGGCCGGCCGTCCGTCGGAGGTGCGGAAGCGGCGGGCGAACTCGGTGACGGCCTCGCGCAGCCTGGCCTCCACGTCCTCGGGAAGCGTGCCGTGCTCGCGGATGTGCTGGCCGACCTCGGGATGGTTGGCCTCCATGAAGTCGAGCAGCTCGCGCTCGAAGCGGCGCACGTCCGGCACGGGGACCTGGTCGAGGAAGCCGTTGCCGCCCGACCAGATCGAGATGACCTGCCGCTCGGTCGGCATCGGCTGGTACTGGCCCTGCTTGAGCAGCTCGACCATGCGGTTGCCGCGGTCGAGCTGGGCCCGCGACGCCCTGTCCAGGTCGGAGGCGAACAGCGCGAACGCCTCCAGCCCGCGGAACTGGGCCAGGTCGATCCGCAGCGTGCCGGCCACCTGCCGCATCGCCCTGATCTGGGCGGAGCCGCCCACGCGCGACACCGAGATGCCGACGTTGATGGCCGGCCGCTGGCCCGCGTTGAACAGGTCGGGCTCGAGGTAGATCTGGCCGTCGGTGATGGAGATCACGTTGGTCGGGATGTAGGCGGAGACGTCGTTGCCCTTGGTCTCGATGATCGGCAGGCCGGTCAGCGAGCCGCCGCCGAGGGAGTCGGAGAGCTTGGCGCACCGCTCCAGCAGCCGCGAGTGCAGGTAGAAGACGTCGCCCGGGTAGGCCTCGCGGCCGGCGGGGCGGCGCAGCAGCAAAGAGATCTCGCGGTAGGCCTCGGCCTGCTTGGAGAGGTCGTCGAAGATGATCAGCGCGTGCTCGCCCCTGTACATCCAGTGCTGGCCCATGGCCGAGCCGGCGTACGGGGCGATGTACTTGAACGGCGCGGGCATCGAGGCCGGGGCGTTGATCACCACGGTGTAGTCCATGGCGTCGTTCTCCTCGAGCGCCTGCACCACCTCGCGGACGGTCGAGCCCTTCTGGCCGATCGCCACGTAGACGCACTTCACCTGGCGCCCGGTGCCCCAGTGCTGGCGCTGGTTGATGATCGTGTCCAGGCAGATCGCGGTCTTGCCGGTCTTCTGGTCGCCGATGATCAGCTCGCGCTGGCCGCGGCCGATGTTGGTCATCGCGTCGATGGCCTTGATGCCGGTCTCCAGCGGCTCCTTCACCGACTGGCGCTGGACCACCGAGGGGGCCTGCAGCTCGAGCGCGCGGCTGGTCTCCACCTCGACGTCGCCCTTGCCGTCCAGCGGCCGGCCGAGCGGGTCGACCACCCGACCGAGGAAGCCGTCGCCGACAGGCACCGACAGCACCCGGCCGGTGCGCCGCACCTCGTCGCCCTCCTCGATCCCGGCGGCGTCGCCGAAGATGATGCAGCCGATCTCGCGGAGGTCCAGGTTGAGGGCCATGCCCATGATGCCGCCCGGGAACTCCAGCAGCTCGCTGCCCATGGCCGAGGGCAGGCCCTCGACACGGGCGATGCCGTCGCCCGCCTCGGTGACCCGTCCGACCTCCTCACGGGTCACCGTCGGCCGGAACGACTCCACGTGCTTCTTGAGGGCCGCGGCAATCTCGTCGGGCCGGATGGACAGCTCAGTCACGGTGCTCTCGCCCCTTCCTCTCTCTTCCTGTCAGCGGTGGCAAGCCCCGGGCGCGTCGAGCGCCTAGGCCGCCCCGAGCCGCTCGCGGGCCTGCTCGATACGGCTGCGGACGCTGCCGTCGAACACCTCGTCGCCGACGCGGACGACCACCGATCCCATGATCGACGCATCGACCGTCAAGCGCAGCTCGACGGGCTTGCCGATCACCCGGGCGAGCACCTCGGCGAGGCGCGCCCGGCGCTCGGCGTCGAGCGGCACCGCCGTGCGCACCTCGGCCACCACCCGGTTGCGGCGCCTGGCGGCCTGCTCGGCCAGGTCGTGGCAGTGCCGGTCGAGCTCGCGGCCCTGGAAGAGGTCGAGGTCCAGGCCGATCAGGGCGGCCGCGCGCGGGTGGGCCCTGCCGCCGGCGAGGTCGCCGACCAGCGCCCGCTTGCGCTCCAGCGGCAGGGCCGGGTCGGTCAGGGCCGCGCGCAGCTCGGGCGTCCGCTCGATCAGCGCTCCGAAGCGGAACAGGTCGTCCTCGACCCGGTCGAGGTCCCCGGCCGCGGCGGCGGCGGCGAAGCTGGCCTCGGCGGCCAGCTCCGCGAGCAGGTCGGGCAGCCGGCGCGGCGCGACCCGCTGCCGCTCGGCCAGGGTCGCGAGCAGCTCGACCGTGGCCGGCTCGAGCTGGCCGCGGCCCAGCTCGGTGAGCAGGCCGCGCCTTGCGTCGGCGGGCAGCCCGCGGTCGACCAGCGGCCCGCGCAGGCGCGGCTGCGCGGCGGTCACGCGAGCGAAGGTGGCGAGGTCACCCGCCACCCTGTCGAGCCCGCCGCGGCCGGCCGCCTCCTGGAAGAGCCGGTCGGCGTGCGCGGCCAGCGCGGGCCTACTGCGCGGCACCGCTGCCGTCCCTGCGCCGGCCGGTCAGGGCACCGGCCTGGGCGTGGTCGCCGAGCTGCTCGATGTACTGGTCGATCAGCCGGAGCTGCCGCTCGCGGTCGAGCGAGTCGCCGACCACCCTGGTGGCGAGCTCGACCGCCAGCGAGCCGACCTCGGCCCGCAGCTCGCGCACGGCACGGTCGCGCTCGGCCCGGATCGCCTCGCGTCCCTGGGCGATCACCCGCTCGGCCTCCTGCTCGGCCTTGTCCATGAGGTCCCTGCGCAGCCGGTCGGCGTTGGCCCTGCCCTCGTCGACGATGCGCTGCGCCTCCTGCTCGGCACTGGCCAGACGCTCGCGGTACTGCCGCAGCAGCTCCTCGGCCTGCTGGCGCTCGCGCTCCGCGTGCTCGAGCTTCCCTTCGATGCTCTCGGTCCGCTCCTTGAGCGCCTGGTTGGCGCGCGGGAGCGCGAGCCGCCACAGCAGGGCGAAGAGCACGGCGAACGCGATGATGCCGACGATCAGCTCGTTCACGGCGGGAAGGATCGGGTTCTGCGTCTCCCCCTCCGCGGCGACGAGCGCGGCAATGGCGACGTGCACCTTGGGACTCCCTACTTGATTGCGAACGCCAGCACGAAGCCGAAGAGCGCGAGCGCCTCGACGAAGGCCAGGCCGATGAACATCGTCGTGCGCACCATCGCCGCCGCCTCGGGCTGCCGGGCGATCCCTTCGAGCGCCTTGCCGATCAGGATACCGAGGCCGATGCCCGGGCCGACGGCGCCGAGGCCGTAGCCGAGGACGTTCAGGTTGCCGGAGAGCTGCGCGAGGATGGGGGTGGCGAGGTCCGTCACGTACGTCGCTCCTTCGTGTGCTAGTGCTCGGGCTCGAGGGCCCCAGCGAGGTAGACGGCGGTGAGGATCGTGAAGATGTACGCCTGCAGGAACGCCACCAGCAGCTCGAAGCCGACCAGGGCGATCGACATGAGCCCGGCCCCGATGCCGAACAGGAACGTCTTCGGCTGGACCAGCAGGTAGACGGTGCCGGCGAAGAAGACCCCGAGGATGAGGTGGCCGGCGATCATGTTGGCCAGCAGACGGACCGACAGCGTCAGCGGCCGCAGCAGGATGGTGGAGAGGAACTCTATCGGCGCGGTCAGGGGGAGCATGTACCAGGGGACGCCGGGCGGCGCGACGATGCTCTTGAAGTAGTGCCCGAATCCCTGCGCCCGGATGCCGACCCAGTTGAACAGCACCCACGTCACGATGGCCAGGAAGCCCGGCAGGCCCATGCGCGAGGTCACCGGGAAGTTGATCAGCGGGGTGATCTCGAGCACGTTCGCGAAGAAGATGAAGAAGAACAGCGTGACCAGGTACGGAAGGAAGCGCAGGCCCTGCTCCCCTATCACCTCGAGGATGATCTGCCTGCGCACGAAGTCGATGCCGTACTCGGCCACGTTCTGCAGCCCCCGCGGCACGACCTGAGGAGAGCGGAACGCGACCAGGAAGAGCACCGCCACCACCGCCGTGACGAGCAGGATGAGCACCGTCGTGCGGTTCAGGCAGGCAGGTCCGAGGAACTTGGACCATTTGTAGCAGTCGTAATTGAACTCTTCGATCCCAGGAGCCTTGAACCCTCCGCGCGCGGCGAGCAGGGTCGGCAAGGTCGTCGACAGTGTCGTCACTTCAACTCGTCAACTCCCGTTCGGTCGCCCGTCAGCCCTGCCCGTAGCGCCGGATGACGAGGTAGAACGCTCCCGCGGCACCGACGAGGATGCCGATGGGCAGGAACAGGTTGGTTCCCAGCCAACGGTCGACCAGCCAGCCGATGCCACCCCAGGCGATCACGCCAGACAGCAGCAGACCGATGATGGTCCAGGCGACCTCCGACCCGCCAGGCCCGTCCCGGTTGCTTCTGTTGCCCGGTGCAGATCCCATGGGGTGGGCGAATATACCAGAGCCCAGCCGCCGCTGGGGTGGGAAACGCCAGGCTGTGGACGGATCAGCCGGTACGGGGAGATCCCGAGAGCTGCTCCTCCCGGGCCTGCTACTCCTCGGGCGTGGTCACGTAGGGCGTCCGGGCGCGCGAGGCGACCCGCAGCTCCGCGACCAGGAAGACGCAGGCGCCGGTCACCGCCGCCAGCGCAAAGGCGGTGCGGTCGAACGCGGTGGTGTCGCGCAGCAGGAACAGCGCGGAGCCGATGCCGATGACCTTGACGACGTAGGTGCCGAGCGCGGCCGGCAGCATGAGCTCGTCGGCGATCCGGCCGGCGGCGCTCACCACCACGATGGTGACGCCGAAGAAGGCGACCGCCAGCCCGGTGCCGAGCAGCGCGCCGTAGACCCCGGGCCAGCCGGCGAGCAGCCCCGCCACGACCACCACCACGACCCCGACCGAGGCGGTGGCCAGCACCCCCCCGCGCACGATCCGAACGTCACCCGGGTGCATCGGTTCCCTTCCCGCTCCGGCCGGCACCGCTGCGCTCACGCTATCACGCCGCCGAGCCTCCTCTATCGCAGGGGTGGGAGCGTGAGAGCGCAGTGCGGCCGGGGCGGTCAGGCGCGGCCCTGGCGGCCGGCGCGACGGCGGGGTGCGAGCAGGCCGATGACGCCGGCGACCACCACCGCCACGAAGTAGGGCAGCACCCTGGTCGCGCCGATGAACGACAGCGCCACCGCGGCTCCCGCCAGCAGCGCGCTCCACGCGTACAGGATCAGCACGGCCTTGCGGTGCGAGTGGCCCATCTCGAGCAGCCGGTGGTGCAGGTGGTTCTTGTCCGCCGTCATGATCCCCTTGCCCGAGCGCATGCGCCGCCCGACCGCGAACAGCGTGTCGATGAACGGCAGGGCGAGCACCAGCATCGGGATCGCCACCGGGATCAGCAGGGCGAACTGGTCGGCTGCCTGGGGCTGGGTGGTGCGGCCGATGCCGGTGATGGTCGCCCCGGACAGCAGCGTGCCGAGCAGCATCGAGCCGGAGTCGCCCATGAAGATGCGGGCGGGGTTGAAGTTGTGCGGCAGGAACCCGGCGCACGCACCGAACAGCAGGGCGCTGATCAGCGGGGCCGGGGTGAACTCCTCGATCAGGCCGTTCGCGCCGGTCCGGTAGCTGTAAATGAAGTAGGCCAGCGCGCCGATGCCGACCAGCCCGGCCGCCAGCCCGTCGAGGCCGTCGACCAGGTTGACCGCATTCACCGTGATGACCACCAGCAGCACCGTCAGCGGGACGCCGAGGTCGGGCGAGAGGCTGATGATCGTGCCCGGCTCCGGCGTGCCGAACGACGGCACCCAGAAGTACAGCACCTGCACGCCCGCCAGGGTCATGGTGCTGGCCGCGAAGATCTGCGCGGCCAGCTTCGCGGGCGCGGTCAGGCCCTTGACGTCGTCGACGACGCCCACCGCGGTCATGAGCGACGCGCCGATGGCCACGCCGGCAGCCTCCGACGAGGCGAAGAGCTGGTGGAACAGGCGCGAGGCGAGGGTCAGCCCGCCGACGAACGCCAGGAACATCGCCAGTCCCCCGAGCGTGGGCGTGGCGACCGCGTGCACCTTGCGGTCGCCCGGCCGGTCGACGGCGTCGTAGCGCATCGCCACCCAGCGCACCAGCGGCGTCAGCACGTAGGCGAGCACCGCCGCCAAGCCGGCGACGAGGAGGTATGCGAGCAGGTCTCCCATCGCGCTGGCAGGCTATCACCCTCGCGGACCGCCTCACGCGGCCGTCGAGACCGACTTGACCAGCGCGTCGACGACCGTGCTGACGAGCCCGTCGAGGCGCTCGGCGCAGGCGGCGTAGGCGGCGGTGGGGTGGCCGAGCGGGTCCTCGACCTCGTCGCCCGGCAGCTCGCGGAGGTGCTCGGCGGCCATGGTCACCAGCTCGGCGGGCGAGCTGGCCAGCCACGACCACTGGGACACGGCTCGCGCGAACGCGGCCAGCAGGAAGGTGCGGCGCGCGGCCGAGCGGTCGAACGCGAGCACGTAGGGCCGGTGCTCGGCGGCCATGCACAGGATGAGGTGGGCCGCGCGCACCCGGCGCCTGGTCAGCTCGCGGGCGTGGTGGCGCTCCAGGGCCGCGCCGCGGGCCGCCGCGGCCCCCACCGAGCGGCTGGCGGCCGGATTGCCCTCCACCGCATGGGTGCCGGCCGAGATGAAGCGCAGCGGCGTGCCGGCGTGCCGCTCCATCTCGCGGCGAGCGAACGCCTCGGCCGTGGCCGAGCGGCAGAGGTTGCCCGTGCACACGAACAGCACGTTGAAGGTGGGCTCGGCGTCAGGCGTCATCGGCCAGCGGCTCCTCGAGAACGCGCTCGATCTCGTCCGGCGGGACCGCGCCAGGGCGCAGCAGCCGCGGTCGGGCCCCGGAGAGGTCGACGATAGTGGAGCCCGGGCCGCCGCCGGACGGGCCGGCGTCGAAGAACGCGTCGACGTGCCCGCCGAGCTGCTCGACGACCCCGTCGATGGTGCTGGGCGCCGGCACGCCCGAGCGGTTGGCGCTGGTGACCGCCAGCGGCCCGGTGCGCTCGATAAGGGCGAGGGCGAAATCCTGTTTGGGCATGCGCACCGCCACCGTCCCGCGCGAGTAGCCCAGGTCCCAGCCGATGCCGGGCGCCTCGCGCAGCACGATCGTGAGCGGGCCCGGCCAGAACTCGGCGATCAGCAGCCTCGCCGGCTCGGTGATGTCGTCCACCAGGCCGATCGCCTGGCGCCAGGTGTGCACCAGCACCGGCAGCGGCAGGTCGCGGCCGCGCCCCTTGGCCTTGAACAGCGCGTCGACCGCGCCGGAGTTGAACGGGTCGCAGCCGATCCCGTAGAGGGTGTCGGTCGGCAGGACCACCAGGCCACCCTGGCCGATCACGCGGCCACCGACCTCGACCAGCGTCCCCCACTGCTCGCGGTCGTCCGGGACCGCGATCACGCGCTCCCTGCCGAACCCCTCCGGCAGCTCGGTCATCGTGGCCGCCGCCCTTCCGCCATCCGCTCCCGGCCGGTCAGGTCGGGGCGGACCGCCACCTGGTCGAGCCCCGCCTCCGCCAGCAGGCCCGCCACGGGGTCGCCCTGGCCGTCGCCGATCTCGCAGACCAGCCAGCCCCCCGGCGCGAGCCAGTGGCCCGCCCGCGCGATCACCCGCCGCAGCACGTCGAGGCCGTCCGGGCCGCCGTCGAGCGCCAGGCGGGGCTCGTGCTCGCGCACGTCGTGCGGCAGCAGCGGGACCGCCCCGGACGGGACGTAGGGAACATTGGCGACCAGGACGTTCACGCTTGACCGCAGCGCCGGGGGCAGGGGCTCGTCGAGGTCGCCCGCGAGCAGCTCCACCCGGCGCCCGCGGACATTGCGCCGCGCCCAGGCGAGCGCCCCGGCGTCGACCTCGGTGGCGAGCAGCCGGACCCCGGGCACCGCCTCGGCGAGGAAGCAGGCGATCGCGCCCGAGCCGGTGCACAGGTCCACGGCGACCCGCGGCGCCGGCGCGGCGCGCAGGTGGGTGGCGGTGCGCTCGGCCAGCAGCTCCGTCTCGGGCCGGGGGACGAACACGCCCGGACCGACCTCGATCCGCAGCGGGCCGAACGGCGCCCAGCCGACGACGTACTGCAACGGCTCGCCGGCTACGCGGCGGGCCACCATCTCATCGAGCCGTCCGGCCGCCTCGGGCGGCAGCGGCTCCCGCCGGCCCAGCGCGAGCGCGCTGGCGCCGCGGGTCGGCGGCGCCAGCGCTTCCTCGACCAGCCAGCGCGCCTCGGCCCTGGCGGAGACGCAGCCGGCGGCGGCGAGCCGCGCGGCCGTCGCGGTGAGGGCAGCGCCAACCGTCGTGTGGGTCGCCGATGCGGTCATCCCTGCTCCGCCCCTGATTCCGTCCCCTCGAGCTGCGCCCGGCGGTCGTGGGCGGCGAGCTCGTCGATGATCCGGTCCAGGCCCTTGCCCTCGAGCACGCCGGGCAGGTCGCCGACGGACAGCCCGATGCGGTGGTCGGTCACCCGGTCCTGCGGGAAGTTGTAGGTGCGGATGCGCTCGGAGCGGTCCAGCGAGCGGACCTGCGAGCGGCGCTCGGCCGCGAGCTGAGCCTGCTGCTCGGCGATGGCCCGGTCGAGCAGGCGGGCGCGGAGCACGCGCAGGGCCTTCTCGCGGTTCTGGATCTGCGACTTCTCGTCCTGCATGGAGACGACGATCCCGGTGGGCAGGTGGGTCACGCGCACCGCCGAGTCGGTGGTGTTGACGGACTGGCCACCCGGGCCGGTCGAGCGGTACACGTCGATCTTGAGGTCGGCCGGGTCGATGTGGACGTCGACCTCCTCGGCCTCGGGCAGGACGTTCACGCCGGCCGCGGAGGTGTGGATGCGCCCCTGCGACTCGGTCACGGGGACCCGCTGGACGCGGTGCACGCCCGCCTCGAACTTGAGCCTGGACCACGCGCCCTTGCCGTGGACGGAGAAAATGATCTCCTTGAACCCGCCCTCGAGGCCGGACAGGCTCTGGGACAGGATCTCGACCTTGTAGCCGTGCTGCTCGGCCCAGCGCGCGTACATGCGGTACAGCTCTCCCGCGAACAGCGCGGCCTCGTCGCCGCCTGTGCCCGCGCGGACCTCGACGATCACGTCCTTGTCATCGTTGGGGTCCCTTGGCGCCAGCGCCTGCTTCAGCTCGCCCTCGACCTCGGCGATGCGCTCCTGGGTCGCGCGCAGCTCGTCCTCGAGCAGGGCGCGGCCGTCGGCCGACCGTTCCTCCCTGAGCAGCTCGCGGCCGGCGGCGAGGTCGTCGCGCGCGGCCCGCCAGGCGCGGTAGGTGCGCACCACTCCGCCGAGCTCGGCGTAGCGCTTGGACAGCTCGACGAAACGCTCGTGGTCGGCGAGCACCGCCGGGTCCGCGAGCTGGTCCTCGATCAAGGTATATGTCTGCTCTATCTCATCGAGCCGTTCGGAAAACACTTTGTGAGCTCCTACCTTCCGGTCAGTCGGCCGCGTCGGCGCCCGCCGCGCTACCCACCGCCGGGGAGGTCCTCGGGCTGGCCGACCGCCTGCGGCCTGCCCGAGCCCAGCACCACGCTCGAGGGCAGCGGCTCGACCCTGCTCCGCTCGGCCTCGGGCAGGACGTGCTCGAGGGCGCGGATGGCGACCTCGATCTGGTCGTCGCTGGGCGGCTTGGTGGTCAGCATCTGCAACCACAGCCCCGGCTTCATGACCGCCCTGACCAGGCCCGAGCGCTCGCGCCCCGCGCCGAGCCGGATGCCCTCGTAGGCGATGCCGACGATCACCGGCACCGCGAGGAGCTGCAGCGGCACCCTGACCAGCAGCGGCGGGCGGCCGGCCAGCGAGAAGCCGATCGTGAACAGCACCAGGGTGACCACGAACAGGATCAGCAGGAAGTTGGTGCCGCAGCGCACGTGCAAAGTCGGGAAGCGGCCCACGTTGCCCCGCGTCAGCGGCAGCCTCGCCTCGTAGCAGTGGATCGCCTTGTGCTCGGCGCCGTGGTACTGGAAGACCCGGCGGATGTCCTTGAGCTGCGAGATCAACGCGATGTAGCCGAGGAAGAAGGCGAGCCGCACGAGCCCTTCGACCAGGTTGAAGGCGAGGTTCGAGGGAAGGTGCCGCGACAGCCAGTTGGTCCCGGTGGCGGGGATCAGGATGAACAGCAGCGAGAAGAACACCGCGCCGATCGCCAGCGACCAGCCCATCTGCTTATCGCTGAGCTGCTCCTCTTCGCCGAGCGCCTGGTTGCCCGAGATCGACAGCGCGCGCATGCCGATGGCCAGGGAGTCGGCCAGCACGCCGATGCCGCGCAGAAAGGGGAGGCGGAACAGGCGCACGCGGGCGGCGAGCGGCGTGAGGTCACGCTGCTCGACGTAGATCTCGCCCTGGGGACGACGCACGGCCACGGCCCAGATGTCGCGGCCGCGCATCATCACGCCCTCGAGGACCGCCTGGCCCCCGTAAAAGAAGGGCTGGCCCTCCGCGGGCCCGTCGGACACCCTCGCCCTCCCGCGCTCTCAGGACCGCGCCTCGGGCACGCGGCGCTTGCCGTAACGGCGCTCGAACCGCTCGACGCGGCCCCCGGTGTCGACCAGCTTCTGCTTGCCCGTGTAGAACGGGTGGCACTTCGAGCAGATGTCGACCCGCAGCTCGCGGACTGTCGAGCGCGTCTGGAAGGTCTCACCGCACGAGCAACGCACGGTAGCGACCACGTAGTCAGGGTGAATGCCCTGCTTCATGCTTGATGACGCTCCTTTGGGGAATCAGGGCGCCGGCCGGCTCGCGGAACTCGAGGAAGCCTGGCCGAGCGAACCGGTTGATCGTACACCAACGCCGGACACGGGCCGGCTGGCCCGCCGGGGGGTCTGCCCACCAGGAACATCCGCCCGCTGGCCGGCCGACCACCCGTCACTGGAACGCTCCCGCCGGCGCGGGCATTCCGCTTTGCGTCAAACGGCGGGAGCCTGCCCGCCGTCGATCACCACCTCGGCACCGGTCATAGAGGGGAGCCGATCAGGTCGGCCGGGACGACGATGACCGTCCCCGAGCGCTCGGGTCTGCCGTGACCGGCGATCTCCTGCCTCGCCGTCTCCAGCCGCCCCACGTCCCGCGCCGCGATCGCGACACTCGCACCAGCGCCATACAGCGCTGGGGACCCACGACGGACAAGCGACTCAAGCCGAGTATCGTACTTCCCTGGTAGGAATTCCAGGATCCTGTACGTCGCAGCGCCCTCCCGGCAGAACGGATCCTCCCGGACGATTGCATCGAGCTCTTGCGCAGTGATACCCGCGGCGATTATGACCCCACCGACGCGCGGGACCTGTCTGCCCGCCAGGATGAAGATCCCGCTGTCGAAATACCTCTGGAGGAAGCGGAAGTGCTCCGGCGCCAGCCGGTCGATCTCCTCGAGCGGCTTCAGGTACCGAAGCAGCACGACGAACATCAGGCCCCTCCACGCAGCAGCCGCGGGCGGCGGAGGGTCCGGCGGTACCTGCCGGAGAGCCTTGTCCGTCCGTGCACGACCCGGCGGTTGTCCAGCCAGATCACATCTCCGGCCGTGAGCTCGGTACGCCGAGCGCCCACTCGTCTACGCAGTCAGTACGGAGCACCGCGAACCCGTCAGCGTCGAAGCGCTCAACGATCTCGTTCCAGCGCATGGCTTCTTCCTCCGAATACGCGGTCGAGCGCTTCCGCTACGCCGTTCTGGTCGTTCGTGGCCACGACGAGGTCAGCGTTCCGCCGCGCCTCCGATACCGCGTTGCCAACCGCCACTCGGACACGGGCTGCCCTGATCATCTCCACATCGTTGTAGCCGTCGCCGATTGCCATGAGGTGCTCGGCTGACCAGGTGTTGCGCGCGAGGATTGCCGAAAGCGCCTGCAGCTTCGATGCCCGCGCACCAATGCACTCGACGTAGCCCAGTCGGGTCTTGAGGATGTTCAGACCATGCATGCCCAGCCCGGCGAGAGCGTCATGAACGGCCTGCTCTAAGGGAGATTCCACGGTGGGGTCGTAGGCGTCGTTGACGCGCCCATCGTAGATGAACAACTTGTGGATCTCGACGCCAATTAAGAGTTCAACCACGTCGATCGGTGTGACGGTCGCGCCTGTCCTGCGGACATAGTGGCGCAGGACCGCGTCGTCACCATCCGCCACGGTCGTACACACATCGTCGCCAGAGAAGAAGACCAGGTGGTAGCCCCGTCCCAGAGCGAATTCGACACCGGCCACACGCTGGCGAGGTCGAGCGGCACGGCGTGAATCGGCGCGCGGCGGCGGGCGTTGAGCGTGATGGCGCCGTTGTAGCTGATGATGTAGTGGACCAGACCGGGCAGCAGGTCGGCGTAGCGGAGTGCGGCGCGGGGCATCCTGCCGGTCGCGAGGGCGATCTGCACGCCGGTGGACGCAACGTGCTCCATGGCCGAGCGGTCGGCGGGGCTCAGCGTCAGGTCCGAGGTGAGCAGGGTGTGGTCGAGATCGATGGCGATGAGCCTGATCCCAGCGGACAGGGCTTCAGACATGGCCATCCAGCACGGCGACTCGAAAACCTGTCGCCCAGCCGCGGAACTACCGGTTGTTGTGGCACCGGTGCGCGGCATGGACCCGTTCTGTCGTGCACTGCCACCCAGCTCCACGAACCGCGCGCGACCGCCCGTCACCCAGGACCACAGGGTCGGTCGGCGCACCTGCGGTCCGACCCGAATACGCTTCAGGGAGCCACTCGTCAATGCACCATTCCCACACGTTGCCGAGTTGCTGACGGGCGCCGAACGGGCCTTCCGACTGGGGGAGCGCATCGACGCTGAGCGTACGACCCTCCTGCGGTGGCAGGCCGTAGTGGGTGATCGACGGGTTGGGCGGCTGTTCTCCCCAGGGGTAGGGAAGCGACTCGGGACCTCGTGCCGCGTACTCCCACTGTGCCTCGCTCGGAAGGTCGACCCGCCTGCCTGAGACAAGGCTCAGCCAGCTACAGAATGCGCGTGCCTCGTCCCAGGCTATGCCGACGACTGGCTGACGCGGGTCGGCGAAGTTCTGGCTCGTGAGGCTGAGCGGGGCTCGTGAACCGGTTGCCTCGGCGAACACCTGGTACTGCGCGTTGGTCACTGGGAAGCGGCCCAGCCATAACGAGGTCACGTTGGCCCAGTGCGGAGGTCGCTCATTGCTGGACAGCGATGACGCTTCACCCGCAATGGAGCGGGCAGTGCCAGAAGCGGCGGCGGCCACACCCGCACGCCGGGGCGCCTCCGGGTCACGGGGGACGTGCACCCAGGCGCGCCGGGCTCCCTCTTTGGTCTCGGCAACCACTGGATGCCACTCAGACGGGTCCAGCCGTTGGGCGTCGTAGCTGTAGCCGTGTTTGACGATCTCGTCGTATATCGCTTCGGACACGACCAGCGCGAGTGGCTGGACGGTGACTCCAAGACGCGCTCGCACCGCGGGGGCGTCCCGCAGCCGGCACGCGAGGTTGACCGCCTCACCGACCAGCGGGTCCGGATCGGGCAGCACATCGCCGCCGTGTACGGCCAGCCGAACACGGACCTGCCGTGGGGTCGGCCTGCCACTGTTGTAGCGAGCCAGCCGACGTCGGAGCCCGACCAGGAAGGTGACCAGGAGCACGTCACGCGGCAGGTGCGGATCGATGGACACGATCCAACCATCGCCGGTGTCCTGCCGGCACCACTGGTCGGCGCGCACTCCGGCCTTTCCGAGCAGATCGTCGCACCACCCGGCCAGATGCCGCCGGAGCTTGACCCGCTCCGGGTTGGTGCGCGCTGGCCGCCCGTAGCCCTCGATGTCGGCTGTCAGGATGGTGCGATACTGCGGGTGGTCACCCATCGCACTCTCAACATGTCGTAACAAACTCCGCAGATATCTTACTAGGTTTCTACGCCATAGGCGACGCTTATTACGTCTGGCCAGCGGGCGTGACAAACCATGCAAACGGCCCCCGGGGACTGGCCGGGGGCCGTTTGTGGTGTGGGTTGGCGGGTCGTCAGCCGCCGATGTTGGCGCGCTGGATCTGGCGCAGGAACTCGACGTTGGTCTTGGTGGCGCGCATCTTGTCGACCACCAGCTCGAGCGCCTGGGCGGGCTCGAGGGCGCCGAGCACGCGGCGGAGCTTCCAGGCCACCACCAGCTCCTCGTCGCTGAGCAGCAGCTCCTCCTTACGGGTCGAGGAGGCGTCGATGTCGAGGGCGGGGAAGATGCGGCGCTCGGACAGCTTGCGGTCCAGCCGAACCTCCATGTTCCCGGTGCCCTTGAACTCCTCGAAGATGACCTCGTCCATGCGCGAGCCGGTGTCCACCAGCGCGGTCGCGAGGATCGTCAGCGAGCCGCCGTCCTCGATATTTCGGGCCGCGCCGAAGAAGCGCTTGGGCGGGTAGAGCGCCGAGGAGTCGACGCCGCCGGAGAGGATCTTGCCGCTCGCGGGGGTGGCGAGGTTGTAGGCACGCGACAGGCGGGTGATGCCGTCCAGCAGGATCACCACGTCCTTGCCGTACTCGACCAGGCGCTTGGCCCGCTCGATGGTCAGCTCGGCGACCTGGCAGTGGTCGTCGCTGGGCCGGTCGAAGGTCGAGGAGATCACCTGCGCCCTGGTCGAGCGCTGCATGTCGGTGACCTCTTCCGGCCGCTCGCCGACCAGCAGGATGATCAGGACCACCTCGGGATTGTTGACGCTGACCGCGTTGGCGATCTGCTTCATCAGGGTGGTCTTGCCCGCCTTGGGCGGGGACACGATCAGCCCGCGCTGGCCCTTGCCGATCGGGCACATGATGTCCATGACCCGGGTCGAGATCTCCGTCGGGGTGTGCTCGAGCCGGAGACGCTCGTCGGGGTACAGCGGGGTGAGGTCTTTGAAGTCCTTGCGGTTGCGCGCGGCATCGGGCTCCATCCCGTTGATCTTGTCGACCCGGACCAGCGCGGCGTACTTCTCCGAGTCCCGGGGCAGCTTGACCGCGCCCTCGATCTCGTCGCCGCGGCGCAGCGCCATGCGCCGGATCATCGACAACGGCACGTAGACGTCGTCGGCACCCGGCAGGAAGCCGTTGACCCGCAGGAAGCCGTACCCGTCCTGGGAGCGGATGTCGAGCGTGCCAGCGCGGGTGACCTCGGGCCGGTCGTCGGGCGCGCCGCCGCGCTCACGGCCATCGGGTCGGTCGAGGACCGTCACGCCGCCCTGGTCGCCGCCGTAGCGGTTGCTGCGGCGGCGGTTGCGGTTGCGCCGCCGGCCACCGCTCTGCTGCTGGCCGGACTGGTTGTCCCAGCGACCGCCGCTCTGCTGGGTGCCGTTCCAGTCACGGCGCTGGCCGCGCTCGCCGCCCTGCTCGCGCTCCTGGCCCGCCGGCTGCTGCCCTTCGGCGGGCAGGCTGCCGAGCTGGCCGACCTGACCCACCTGGCCATCGCCGCCGCGGGGCTCGCCGGCCTCACGGCCCTGCCCCTGCCCTGCGCCAGCGCCGCTCTGCGTGGCGGCGCCGTCGGCAGGGGGCTCACCGCCGGCGGGCGTCTGGGACCGCTGCTCTGCCGGCTGGCCCGAGGGCTCCGGGGCCGGGGGCGAGCTGGCCTGCCCGGCCTGGTTGCGGGCACCGGCCGGCTGGCCGGCGGCGCCGGTGCCGGCGCCGGAGGCCGACCGCGCCTCGGGCTGCCCCGCGGGCGCGTCCGCCGCGGGACCGCCCGGTGCCGACCGGGCGGGCACCTGCTCGGCACGGCGCCCGGCCTCCTCGCCCGTGGGCCGGCCGTTGCCGTCGCCGGCCTGAACGGTGGTGCCGGCCTGACCGGTGTTCGGGCCCGCGCCGGACGCCTGCGCGCCCGGCCCGTCGGAGACGGCCGTCTCGGCGATCACAGGGCTGGAGCTGCGTGCTCGGCGCCGGCTGGAGCGCTCCGCGCCGTTCGAGCCGTCGGCCGAGTCGCTGCCTGGCAGCGCCTGCTGCCCGGGCGTTCCCATGGTCGGAGCCGCGGCACCGGTTGCCGAGCCGCGCCGACCACGACTGCTGGGAGCCGACGACGGAACGAACTCGACACCTTGGGCCTTGGCGATGATGGCGCCGATGAGGTCGGCCTTGCGCAGACGCTGGTAACTCTGGACACCCATTGACGAGGCGATCGCCTGCAGCTCAGGCAGCACCTTGGCCTCAAGTATGCCGCGTTCGGTGGTTGACATCTTCACCTTCCTGTGGTGATTCCTGCCTGATCGGCGGGTGCTGACCGGGTCGTCGAGAAGTGATGATCGGCGCCGCCGTCAGGCGCCAGCGAGATACCGCACTGCTCCCGTTCTGCGACCAAGGTGCGTCCGCCCAGCGCGAAAGCCCGCGCCACAGTGCGTAGCTTCGATGGAGTCCGGGGGCCTTCGCTCCGTCGCTGCCAGTCCCCCGGACCCCCTCAGCCCAGGAACGAACTCCCCGCCGAGGAATCGGATCACGCGACCCAGTCGCCTAATCGAAAGGAACGTTTGGTTCTGCCGTCACTGGCCGGGATCGCCGCTCGCCCCCGCGGGACTGCAACGTCGATCTGCACTGCAAGCCACAGGAATCGCCTAAGCGATGTGCCAGGATGCGGGGGCGTCGGCCGAGTTGGCCAGCGACTGTGACCTCCTGCATTGTAGAGGTGACCAATCGTCCAGCGCAACAGCCACCTCGCCTACTCCTCCATGAGGACGCGCACGTTGCCCTCCTTCTCCAGGAGCGAGAACCCGGTGGTCTCGCCCTGCCGCCGGAACACCATGGAGATCGCCGACCGCCCCACGCGCAGATTGTGCAACTCGACCGTATTCAGCCAGGGTGGAAGATTTGGCTTATTGACCAGCAGGGTGTTCTCCGGAGCCCTGGCCGAGATCCCGAGCATCGCCTGGAGCAGCAGGAACGCGGCCCCGGACGCCCACGCCTGCGGCGAGCACGCGACCGGGTAGGCCACCGGACGGTTGGGCGAGCGGCGGGTGAAGCCACAGAACAGCTCGGGAAGGCGCATGTCGTCGACGGTCACCGCCATGTCGAACAGGGCCGTGGCCAGCCGGTTCGTGGCCTTGGCGTGGCCGTGGCGCTTCAGCCCGGCGCCGATGAAGGCGTTGTCGTGCGGCCAGATCGAGCCGTTGTGGTAGCTCATCGGGTTATAGGCGACCGACGACTTGGACATCGTGCGGATGCCCCAGCCCGAGAACATGTCCGGTGCCAGCAGCCGGCGCGCCAGGAGCTGGGCGCGGTCGGGGTCGACGATGTCGCAGTACAGCCCGTGGGCCGGGTTGGAGGTCACGGTGGCGACCTGGCGCTTCTCGCCGTCGAGGGCCTCGGCGAAGTACTGCTCGGACTCGATCCAGAAGCGCTCGTTGAAGCGGGCGCGCAGCGTGCCGGCCTGGGCGCGCAGGCCAGCCGCCTCGTCCGCGCGGCCGAGGGCCTCGTAGACGTCCGCGATGCGCAGCTTCGCCAGGTACGTGTACGCCTGCACCTCGGCCAGCGCGATCGGCCCCTCGGCGATCTTGCCGTCGGCGTGCACCACCGAGTCGTGGGAGTCCTTCCAGCCCTGGTTGGTCAGCCCCCGCGGGCTCGAGCGCTGGTACTCGAGGAGGCCGTCGCCGTCGAGGTCGCCGTAGCGGTCGATCCAGTCGAGCGCGCGCTCGACGTTGGGCAGCAGCTCGCGGCAGAAGGCGAGGTCGTCGGTCCAGCGGTAGTAGGTGCCGAGCAGGAGCAGCCACAGCGGGGTTGAGTCCACCGAGCCGTAGTAGGGGCTGTGCGGGATGACGTGGGCGCTGGCCAGCTCGCCCTGGCGGAACTCGTGGAGGATCTTGCCGGGCTCGGCGTCACGCCACTTGTCGACCTCGTCGGCCTGGTACCTGGCCAGCACGTTGAGCGTGGTGCGGGTGAGATCGGGGTTGAGCATCAGGGTCTGATGACAGGTCATCAGCGCGTCGCGCCCGAAGGGGGCGACGAACCAGGGGATCCCGGCCGCCACCATGTCGCCGTGCTCGGTCGGGGTGCGCAGTGCCCGCAGGTCCCGCATAGCCCGCGTGAGCAGCGAGTTGTAGAGCTCGTTGTCGCTCCAGATGCGGGTGCAGGAGCGCTCCCACTCCTCGTAGGAGCGTCGTAGCTGGTGGACGGCGGCATCGAACGACTGGAGGCCGGCGTGCCTGCCGGCGACCCGCGGCTCGACGGTCAGCGGCACCACCTCGGTCTGGCTGGGCGCGAGCTCCAGGCGCCAGCGGACCCGCACCTTCTCTCCCACCACCTCGACCTGGGCCGGCTCCAGCCCGAAGGTGATCCGGGTCTCCCGGAACACGTTGTCCTGGCCGAGGTAGGCGAGGACCGCCGAGCGCTTGTCGGCCTTGGGCAGGGCGAGCTTGCCGCGCTGGCTGCGCTTGAGCCCCCGGACCTCGAAGATGTCGGCGAAGTCGCTGCCAAAGGTGAGCTCGAGACTCATCCCGGCCGCAGTGGCGTTGTAGTTCTTGACCCGGATGCGTTCGTAGAGGCGGTCCTTGATGAGCCGGGTGCGGCGGATGTTGATGGTGCCCTGGGCCGCCACGGCGCTGCCGTCGGGGCCGGTCAGGTCCTGGTTCGCCAGGTCGATGTGGCTGGAATAGGGCCGGTCGGTGGAAGTCGACAGCAGCAGCGGCGCACGCCCGTCGACGGTGAGCGCGTAGTCGGAGAGGAAGCGCGTGTCCCGGTAGTAGAGGCCCGCGCCGATCGCCTCCTCGGCGTCCAGGTTTCCCTCCGCGTCGGCGAAGAGGAAGATATCGCCTTCCTTGATTGAATAGAGCCGTTCGGTGCGCTGGTCGAGAACGGCGACGACACCCTTGACCAGGACGCGATTAGCCGATTCGTCCGCCAGCTCGAACTCCTCGCCCCCGGGCGAGGTCACCTTGTCCACCAAAGGAAAAAACTCCGCGTCTTGGGCTGCGGTCGGGAAGCTGCGGTCGGGAAGCTGCGACCTCCTTCGGCGGAGGAGGCACGCCCGGCGGACCGGGCGGGCGCCCGGCGCTCGTTCGGCAGTGTACCTGTCGGTCCCCCCTTCGCGTCGCCCCCCTTCGCGCGGCCAGACCTGGGCTAGGCTCCCCCCCTTTCGACGTGCGCGCCGGTCCGGGCAACCTCGAGGCCGCGCACCCTCCAGCCTTCGGCGCCGCCCACCTTCACGGCCTCCTCGGCATCGGCCCTCGCGACCGCCGACGCCGGTCGGGCGCAGAGCAACAGCAGCGACGGCCCCGACCCGGAGAGGAACGCGGCCCGGCCCTTGGCGCGCAGCAGCTCGAGGACCCGCCCGGCGCCCGGCGCGGCGGCCAGGCGCGCCGGCTGGTGCAGCACGTCCTCGGTGGCCGGCAGCAGCAGGTCGAACGCACCGCCGAGCGCCAGCGGCAGGAGCGCGGCCCGGCCGGCGGTCCACGCGGCCTCGGCGAACGGCACCTCGGCGGGCAGGAGCCGCCGTGCCTGGACGGTCGCCATCGGCTCCGGCGCCACCAGCGCGACGGCCACCAGGTCCGGGTGCACCGGGGCGGCGCGGCTGCGCACGATGCCGCCCTCGCGCCAGCACAGGGTCGCCCCGCCCGCCAGGCACGGGGCGACGTTGTCCGGATGGCCCTCGAGCTCGGTCGCGAGCCCGAGCAGCACGCCGTCCGCAAGGTCGGGCGCGAGCAGGGCGCGGGCCGCGAGCAGGCCGAGCGCGACCGCGGCGGCGCTCGAGCCGAACCCGCGGCCGAGCGGGAACCGCTTGACGAGGTCGAGATGGAGCGGCGGCAGGTCCGCGCCGACCTCGGCGGCCAGCCCCCGCATGGCCCGCAGCACCAGGTTGCCCTCGAGGTCGTCGTGTCCCACGGCGATCGCCTCGGCCTGCTCGCCGACGACCCGGACCGAGGTGGCCGGCGCCGGGCTCACCTCGAGCGAGTCCCACCAGTCGAGGGCCACGCCGGCCGCGTCGAACCCCGGCCCCAGGTTGGCGCTGGTCGCAGGCGCGAGCACCCGGACACGCGTGCGTGCGGCGGTCACGGGCTCACCCGAGGCCGAGGGCGGCGGCAGCGGCGGCGGCGTCCACCGGCACCCGTGTCGGCCGGGGAGCGCCCGACACCGCCCAGTCCGGGTCCTTGAGCCCGTTGCCTGTCAATGTGCAGACCACCAGCGAGCCGCGCTGGAGGCCCCCGGCCGCGTCGGTGGCCAGCAGCCCGGCCACCGACGCGGCCGAGGCCATCTCCACGAACACGCCCTCCTCCCTGGCCAGCAGGCGGTAGGCGGAGATGATCTCGCGGTCGGTGACCGCGGCCAGCCCACCGGTGGACTCCTCCACCGCGCGCAGCGCCTGCGCCCCCGAGGCGGGCTTGCCGATGCGGATGGCCGTGGCGATCGTCGACGGGCTCGGCACCGTCCGGCCGAGCACCAGCGGTGCCGCCCCGGCGGCCTGGAACCCCAGCATGCTCGGCCGGCCCGAGGCCAGGCCCCGCTCGGCCGCCTCGCCGTAGCCGAGCCAGGTCGCGGTGATGTTGCCGGCGTTGCCGACCGGGATGCAATGCACGTCCGGCGCGCGGCCGAGCGCCTCGACGATCTCGAACGCGACTGTCTTCTGCCCCTGGATGCGGAACGGGTTCACCGAGTTGACCAGGGTGACGGGATACTGCTCGGCCAGGTCGCGGGCGAGCACCAGGCAGTCGTCGAAGGAGCCCTCGACCGCCAGCACCCTGGCCCCGTGGACCAGCGCCTGGGCGAGCTTGCCGAGCGCGATCTTGCCCTCGGGAACAAGCACCGCGCAGGTGAGCGCCGCGCGGGCGGCGTAGGCCGCCGCCGAGGCCGAGGTGTTGCCGGTGGAGGCGCAAATGACCGCCCGGCTGCCCTCCTCCAGCGCCTTGGAGACCGCCACGGTCATGCCCCGGTCCTTGAAGGAGCCGGTGGGGTTGGCGCCCTCGACCTTGAGCCACACGTCGCAGGAGACGCGAGCCGACAGCGACGGCGCCGGCACCAGCGGGGTGCCGCCCTCCAGCAGGGTGACCACCGGTGTGGTCGGGCCGATCGGCAGCAGCTCGCGGTACCGCTCGATCACGCCCCGCCAGACCGGCTGGCGGGTGGTCGGGGTCACCGCGCCATCACCTCGTCCGCCTCCTCCCCCTCGACCCGCATCACGCTGCCGAGGCTGGTCACCACCTCGAGGTTGCGCAGCCCCGCCAGGGTCTCCCGCATGGCGCGCTCCTTGGCGAGGTGGGTGACGAGCACGAGCTGTGCGGCGTCGCCGCGGCCGCGCTGCATGACCGAGCGGATCGACACCCCGTGGTCGCCGAACGTCGCCGCCACCCGCGCCAGCACCCCTGGCCGGTCTGCCACGTCCAGTGCCAGGTAGTACTGGGTGTGCACGTCGTCCATCCCGCGTATCGGGCGCTGGTACAGGCAGGTGCAGCCGACCCCGCGGGCGCCCTGCAGGCGGTTGCGGACCACGTCGACCAGGTCGCCGACCACGGCCGAGCCGGTCGGCAGGCTGCCGGCCCCCTTGCCGTAGAACATGAGCTGGCCGATGGCGTCGCCCTCGACGAAGATCGCGTTGTAGGCCTCGGTCACCGACGCCAGCGGGTGCGAGGACGGGATCATGGCCGGGTGCACGCGCGCGCTCACCTCACCGTCCACCTGCTCGGCGATGGCCAGCAGCTTGACCGTGTAGCCCATGCGCGAGGCGGCCGCGATATCGGTCGCGGTCACGTCGGTGATGCCCTCGCGGAAGACGTCGCCGGCGACCACCCGCGTGTTGAACGCGAGACTCGCCAGGATGGCGCACTTGGCGGCGGCGTCGAAGCCCTCCACGTCCGCGCTCGGGTCGGGTTCCGCATAGCCGAGCTCGGTCGCCTCGGCCAGCGCCTCCCCGTACCCCGCCCCTGTCGTGGCCATGCGCCACAGCACATAGTTGGTGGTGCCGTTGACGATGCCCAGGACCCGGCGCAGCCGGTCGCCGGACAGGGACTCTTTCAAGGGCTGGATGATCGGGATCGCCCCGGCGACCGACGCCTCGAACTTCAGGTCCACCCCGGCCGCCTCGGCGGCATCGAACAGCTCGGCGCCGCTGGTGGCGAGCAGCTCCTTGTTGGCGGTCACCACCGGCTTGCCGAGGCGCAATGCCTCGAGGATCAGGGTGCGGGCCGGCTCGATCCCGCCCATGACCTCGATCACGACGTCGACCTCGGGATCGCCGACCACGGTGGCGGCGTCGTCGACCAGCCGGCTGACGTCGACCGCGGGGTCGCGCTTCTTCGCGAGGTTGCGGACCGCGATCCGCTGGAGCCGGACCGGGACGCCAGCCCGGTCTCGAATCGGCCCGGCATGCTCGATCAGGAGCCGCGCCACCCCGGTGCCGACGACTCCACATCCAAGCATGCCGATCCTGACCGGCTCCACCTACCGCTCGCCTCCCTCCGTGCCGCCCGGCCCTGCCCGGGCACGGCCGCGTTCGACCGCCCCGACGCCGACCCCGCACCGACCACCTTGGGCCTCGCACCAGTCGGCGGACATCTTGCCTGACTGGACGCGACCCGGCACGCGACTATCCACAGCCCCCGTCTACCCAATCTAATAGGAAGGCCGCGGCGGGTCCGGGACGCGACCCTGGGCTCGAACCAGCCTCTCACGGTCGCCTCCTGCGGTACGCTTGTGAATGCAATCACATAACCGTTCACCAGACCTGAAGGACCTCCACCATGACCGGTCCCACCGCCCCGCCGGCAGCAGACCCACCGCCGGCACCGCAGCGACCACTGCTCGACGAGGCGCTCCCCCGCTACGAGGCACGGGAGGTCCACGCCGTCCGCATCGGGGCGCCGCAGGCCGAGGTGTTCCGGGCGCTCAAGGAGCTGACCCTGCGGGAGCTGCCGCTGTTCCGCGCGCTGATGGGCGTGCGCGCCCTGCCGGCGCGCCTGGCCCTGACAAGGTCCGGTCGGCGGACGGGCCGGCGGCGCCGGCGGCGCGTGCCCGATCCCGGGACGCGCCTGCTCGAGTGGGCACTGCGCGCGGGCTTCATCGTGCTGGCCAGCAGACCCGGGTCGGAACTGGTCGTCGGCGCCGTCGGGCAGCCCTGGATGCCCTCGGGCGGTGCCAGCGCCACGATCACGGACCAGGCCGGTTTCGTCGCCTTCGACGAGCCCGGCTTCGCCAAGCTCGCGCTCGGCTTCAAGCTCGAGCAGATCCCCGGCGGCACCAGGGTGATCACCGAGACCAGAGTCGATACCACCGACCCGCTGTCGCACCGCAGGTTCGGCGCGTACTGGCGGGTGATCCACGTGTGGAGCGCCGCCATCCGGCGGAGCTGGCTGCGCGCGCTCAAGCGGCGCGCCGAGCGGGCCCCCACGCCCGCCGAGGTCGCGCTGCCGCCGCCGAGCCGATGAGCGCCAGCGCGAGCGCGATTTCCCGCACGTGGCCCGCCCCGGCAGCCCGCTACCGCGCCTCCCACGCGCTGCTGAAGCCCTGCTTGGCGAGAATGTCGGCAACCAGATCGAGTAGCTGGATCGGGTCGAACGGCTTGGTCACGTAGGCGGCGACGCCGAGGTCGGTCCCCCGCTGGACGTCGGCCTCCTGGGCGCGAGCCGAGAGCAGCACGATGGGCACGTCGCAGGAATCCACCCCGGCCTTGAGGCGACGGCAGACCTCCCACCCGTCGAGCCTGGGCATCATGATGTCGAGGAGTACCAGGTTCGGGTGGAAGGCGTCGAACTGGGCAAGCGCCTCCTCGCCGTCCTCGGCGACCTCGACGGCATAACCTTCAAGCTCAAGGTTCACCTTGAGCAACTGTTGAATGACGAGATCGTCGTCGACGACCAAGATGCGGGGATTTATCATTAAGCGAAGGGTGCGGGAGGCGCTGATGCGGGGACCGGCGTCGCAGAGCATAACACATGCAGTCTGACCAGGTATTTCGTCGATCAACGGGGAACCGGGCCGAGATGGTACCATACGCCCCGCACTCCCAAATGAACAGCAGCAAGCCCTCGTAGCTCAGGGGAGAGAGCGACTGCCTCCGGAGCAGTAGGCCGCAGGTTCGAATCCTGCCGAGGGCACCGACCAGTTCCTCGCAAACCCCCGGCGTCGATGACCAGCCTGATCCTGACCCGCGCGCCGTGACGGACAGGGTCGTAGGTGATCATCAGGTCCAGGCTGTCGAACAGCCGCCGCAGCTCTGGCTGCGAGAATTCCTGTAGCCGGTCACCGAAGACGGGTAGCCGGTCAAGCACGTCGGCCACGGTCGGCGCGTCCGGCGGGGTGGCGTCCAACTCGGCCCGCAGCTTGCCCAGCGACGCCTGGTGGCCGGCGATCTCCTGCTCCAGCTCGGCGATGCGGTCGCTGATGCG
>WNGF01000097.1_pt1 | contig 113840 bp, 119 predicted proteins | sample 5400641 | NCBI WGS metagenome assembly WNGF01 (sample SAMN13153371, study PRJNA577476) | soil metagenome | isolation source: 80 cm soil or saprolite under grassland replicate 2 | place: USA:California | collected 2016-06-15 | reverse complement strand
CGCCGCGCACGTTCGGCCTGTACTTCATGTACGACGTGAAGCAGGCCGATCCGGCGGAGTGGTCGTCGCCGCCGTTCGACGCGGCGATCTTCGAGAAGCCGGGCTTTGGAAAGGTCGTCATGGGTCGCGGTGCGGTGAACCAGAAGGGACCCGAGGCCGCGTTGCTCGCGGCGCTCCATGCGATCCGTGGCGCCGGGAAGAAGATGCCGATCAACCTCGTGCTCGTCGCCGAAGGCGAGGAGGAGATCGGCTCGCCGCACATGCGTCAGCTCGTGAACCACCCCGACGTCGCGGCCGCGCTGAAGCGCACGGTCGGCGTGATCATGCCCAGCGCGAGCCAGGACCCCGACGGGAACGTGAGCGTGCTGCTCGGCGCGAAGGGCGTCGTCGAGCTCGAGCTCGTTTCGAGCGGCGAGCGCTGGGGCCGCGGTCCGGCGAAGGACGTGCACTCCTCCAACCGCGCGCGGCTCGACAGCCCGGCGTTCCATCTCGTCCAGGCGCTGGCGACGCTCGTGGACGTGGATGGCGATCCGGCGATCGATGGGTTCGGCCGCGAGGCGCGTCCGGCCACGCCAGAACAGAAGAAGCTGCTCGACGCCGCGGCGGCGCGCATCTCGGAATCGACGGCGAAATCGCTGCTCGCTGCGACGCGCTGGACGCACGACAAGTCGTGGCGTGACTCGCTCGAGCAGTTCATGTTCGCGCCGACGGTGAACATCGAGGGACTCGTCGCCGGATACACCGGTCCGGGCGGAAAGACGGTGCTCCCACACCGCGCGGTCGCGAAGCTCGACCTGCGCCTCGTGCCCGACATGACGTATGACGGCGCGATCGCGGCGGTGAAGGCCCACCTCGTGCAGCGCGGCTTCGGTGACATCGAGCTGAACCCGAGCGGCGGCTACGACCCCACCGACACCGCGCTCGACGCGCCGCTCATCCAGGCGCAGCTCGCGGTCCTGCGTCGCGCGGGCATCGACCCGGTCGTCATGCCACGCATCGCCGGCAGCTATCCGGGCTACGTCTTCACGGGCCAGCCGCTGCGGCTCGCCGCTGGACACTTCGGCCTTGGGCACGGCAGCGGCGCGCACGCGCCCGACGAGTACTTCGTCCTCGAGCCGTTAAATCAAATCCGAAGGTGAGCGACTGGGACGGCGCCGTGGCCTCGCATGCTGCATACCTCTTCGCGCTCGCGTCCTGACCGCCAAGTAGCACCACACTGCGCGACGGACGACGGCGTCCCGACCCGGCACTATCAAAGAGCGGAACTCATCAATGGCGGCTACTTCCCGTATCGCAGTCCGTGGGTTTCCGCGACTGGCTCGCGCTGAACGTGATCACGGGAAGTGTCTCCCAGCGGAGCGTGTGCGAGCGCAGTGGCCACAGCCGCGTGCCGTTACGGCTCGCCAGCGTGCCGCGCGCCGCGACGTGCCCGACCAGGTCATCGACCAGGATGGCGACTGACCGAACCCGAATGGCCTCCGCGTCGCCACCGGTGATCACGTCGAGGGCAAAGTCCAGATGCTGCCGCGGTCGGCGTCGTCGCGCCAAGAACACTTCGATGTCGTCGGGCATACCCGCGACGAGTTGCGCGCGATGCGTGGCACTCACGAATACGCCACCGCGCGCATGGGCGAGCAACACCGCGGTCTTTGTGAACCAGCGACTGAGCGTAATGCGGTCCGACGCTTGAAGGGTGCCGATACGCGGACGGGCGAAGAGCGCCTGCCGGAAGCTCACCTCGAGGGAGCTCATCCATCCGGTATTGCAATCGGCGCACACGCCGGCGGCGATCACGTGTGCGATCCGCAAAGGCGCGGTCGATGACGGCGTGCCTCCCGGCGACGCGTCTGAGGCGACCAGTCGCCCGCCGTGGACACGCCGCACGAGCCAATGCGCGAAGACGTGCTCGCGCGTGATCGGCCAGTTGGCGCGTCGACACAACACGCACGGCTCCACGTAGTTCTCCCATCGCAATCTACCCTTACGGTACTCGACGTCGCGATCCGAAAAACGACGCTCTCATGAGCTGGCCCGCAGCCCGTGAGTCAAATCGCGATGATGACGGCCGCGATCAGCGCGGAGGGCGCAACCCAGCGAGAGTGACCGAGACGAGCCGGCGGACCGTCGTCTTGGACGGCAGGGTGCTGGCTGCCGTCAGGGCATGGAGGCAGTAGCTCGCGAGCTCGTCAGGCGCGACATCATCCCGAAGGTCGCCGGCTTTCGCGCCTTCGATCAACAGGTCTCGGATGAACTTCCTGAGCCGCTGCTGCGCTCGCGCCATGTGCTCGCCTCGATGCAGGAGTGCCGCGAGGTCAGGGGCGTGATACTCGTGGGATATAAGCGCGTAGGCCTCGAGCACCGCCGCGAGCCGCTCGCCAGCGTTGCCCGCACGGTCGCGGATCGCAGCCAGATGATCGAGATGGCCAGTGATCTGGCGTTCGTGCCAGGCGATCAGGATCGCTTCGACGTCTGAGAAGTACTTGTACAGCGTCGCCCGTCCGATGCCAGTTTCCTCGGCGATCTGCGACATCGTCACGGACGTCACTTCGTGCTCGGCCACGAGCGTCGCGCTCGTGTCGAGGATGGCGTCACGCACCGCGTGACGGTGCGTCTCGATCGTTTCGGTCCAGAGCTTCGGCATCAGCCCAGAGTACGCTACGACGACATCGCGACACTCTGATTTGACAGAGACACATTGTCTGTCAAAATGAGGCGCGCGGTCTCCCAGTGATGAGGAGGGTCGAGCTGATGCCACGCGCGGCGTTCCCAGTGGTCGTGTTCGTCACTCTTGGGCTGGCTGGGTCGTTCGGTCTCATGGTCTTGATGATGCAGATCCAGCCGGGCTTTATGGGAATGGCGCACTTCACGGAACACCACCACCGCATCCACGACCTGAGCTTCTCGTTCCTCCTCGGTACGGCGCTGGTCGGGCTGCTCGCTCAGGTCCGTGCGCCGTCGAAGAACGTCGCCGGTCAGTTGATGGCGTTGATTCCCTTTGTCGGGCTAACGCTGAGCGTTGCCCTCACGAATGTGGCCGTTCTGTCGATTCCGTGGCTGGTTCTCGGGGCTTTCACGCTGCTCGCGGCCACTCTCCACCCAACTGGGCGCGACCTCGTTCGTTCCTTGAGCGCCTCGCGAATGAACTTCGTGATGCTGGCACTGGTCGCCATCACGGCCGTGCCGCTTGTCGCACTCGCGGTCACCAACATCGGGCTGCAGCGGTCCGCAGCCGACGACCATGCGGCTCTCGGCCACTACGGATTCATGGCCGCCTTCAGCCTCACCGTGATCGGCGTGGCGCTCTTGGCGACTCTGCGGCCCAACGGCTGGCGGATCGTGGCGTGGGTCGCGGGTTTGCTCCCAGCCCTGCTCGGACTCGCCTCGCTAGTGTTCGCGGACGTCGCCTCGAGTCTCGACTTGGTCTGGGCACTCGCGGCCATTGGCTGGGGCGTCTCGTTCATCGCGGCGGCCGAGCTCAGCCGGCGACTACAGCCGATAGATGGGACGCAGCCGGCTGGTCCGTCCTCCCCCGTCACAGGCGATTCCGGCGCACCACGCTGGGCATGCGTGCCCGGGATCATCGTGATTGCCGTCGTGCTGCTGTTCGTCGTCATGCATCTGACCGGCGGTGGCCCCGGTCTTCATGCACCGCCCGCAGGCGGACACTGATCGCAGCCCAGCCGAAGTAGCGCCCCGATATCGATGGCGCTTCGGTGTCAGCGCCACATGGCGAGTGTACGTGGAGCGGCGCTACTTGGCTTCGTTCTCACCCACGCGCGCCTTGATGATGCGTTTCACCAGCGCGGCCGGGAGCGGCGTCTCGGCGGAGAAGTGGATGGTGCGGCCCGAGACGTCGAAGTCATTCAGCTCCTTACGGAACGCGTTCATCACGCTGAGGCTCACGACGGTGAAGGAGAGATGCTTCCGCTGTGCCGCGAAGTGGACGAGCGGGCCGCGACCTTCGCGCGTCTGGACGCAGTTGCCATACCGCGAGGAGGCATGCATCACGCCTCCTTCCCGCGCGGGTCGACAGCCTTATCCATCGGCCGGTCGATCGCGCGTCGCACCGGTGAAAGGTCGATGTGAATGAGGTCGCCCGGCGCCCGGAACTTCGCTCGCAGATGGCTGTTGTCGCAGAAGGGCTTGTTCGCGGAGGAACCGCAGCGGCACAGGCTCGCGCGCGGCAGGATCTCGAGCGTCCCGTCGTCATGCCGCACCTCGACACGGCCTCGTACGAGCAGCGGGCCATTGCGCATCGGCGTCACGCGCGGCGTCTCCGGTTCGCGTTCCTCCGGTCCGCCATCCGAGCGGCGGTATTGCAGTGCGCCGCTGGGGCATCGCTCGACGACCATCGCGACGTCATCCGCCGGTGCCGCGTCGGGCGCGATCCACGGACGGCGTTCGAGATCGAACACCCCGGGTAGACCGCGGAGGCACTCGCCGACGTGGATGCACACGTCGAGGTCGAACGTGACCTCGATAGCGTTCCCACGGTAGGTCTTCCGCATCATCCGATGCTACGTCGATCATCCAGTCGATCTATGCTTCGCGCTTCCGCTGTGGTGGGCGGCGGCGGGAGGAAAGACATGCGCGCGCTCGTCGCCACCCTCGCCGTCCTCGCGCTCGTCAGTGCGTCGCCCGGACCCGCGGCCGCATCCAGCACGCCGACCCTCTACCTCGCGCTCGGAGATTCGCTGGCGGCCGGGTACGGCGCGACGCATCCCGAGATCACGGGATACGTGCCACGCATCTTCCGGTACGTGCACGCATCCGCTCACGGCGGCATCGATCAGCTGACGAACCTCGGCACGGGAGGCGAGACGAGTACCTCGTTCATGGGTGCGCAGCTCGCGAACGCTCTTGCCGCGATCGCCGATCCAAGCACGGACACGCGCGTCGTCACGCTCGACATCGGTGCGAACGACCTTCTGCGCGCGCTCGGCGATCCCGCATGTGCGGACCCGACGAGCGCGGCGTGCTACGCCCTCCTTGCGGCGGCGCTCGGGGCGTTCCCCACGACCTATCAGTCCATCCTCGCCACGCTCAACGCGGCGCTCGCCGCGGAGGACGTGGCGCCCGAGCAGGTTTACGTGTTCGCGTACTTCAACGCGTGGGGTGGTACGGGCCAGCCGATCGAGCCCCTCGTGGACCAGCTCTTGCTCGGCGCGGACGCGAAGATCGACTGCACCGCGCTCGCAATCGCGGCGAACGTCGGCCTCAACGATCTGGTCGCGTGTATCGGCGCCGCGTACGGCGCGATCGTCGTCGACCTGTACCCGATCTTCGGGGATCGCGGCCTGGAGCTGACGCATATCGCGACCGGTGACTTCCACCCGAACGACGAGGGCTACGCCGTCATCGCGGAGGCGTTCAGGAGGATTGCCAATGCGTTATGAACAACCCGCACCGGTCGGAGCGCCTCCGCCGATGTAGCAGAGGCGCTGGGTGAGCGTTGGATATTCGCCCGGTGAACCCGACCCTTCGGAGACCGTCAGCCGTGAAGTGTCCTGCCGCCAGATCTCGCTCGCCAGTCCGCTGCCGCAGGAGGTCCAGCCTTGCTGCGTGAACGCCGGACCGAGAGTGCCGCGCGCGTCGCGGTTCGCTGTCGCTCCGCAGTCCACTTTCCAGATCACGGAGACGCCATCGCGGTCGGTCGTAGGTATTCCGACGTACGCGCACCCCTGCGGAAGAATTAAGCCGTTGGGCAGGATCTCCGCGATGTACGCGGGCTCGCCGCTGCGGACCCGCGAGCGGAAGCCACCCATCGGCGCTCCCTGACGCAGCCAGACGCAGACATACGTGCCGAGCGCCGGTCGGTCGGGGCTCGCCCATCCGCCGAATCGGGCGCTACCGATCGTTCCGGTCCGCACGCTCGTCGCAGGACGCAGCTCGAAGGTGTTCGGTCCCGAGCCTTGGCCCGACGTGATCGTGTTTTCCGAGAGCACGCCACAGAACAGATCCATCGTGGTCGCGTCGTTCGTTTTTGGAGGTGCGGTCGTTGTCGCCGCGGACGCCGGCATGGTGGGCGGGCTCGTCGTGGACGTGGACGCTGGTCCCGCGGTGCAGGACGCGAGGAGCAGGAGCGACAGGATGGTGCGCGGCAGCATGCTCATGCCGATACTGTGCGCCGCGCCAGCGTCAGGCATGGCGTGAGCCCGCTCATACTGTCGGTCAGCAGCGCGAGGAGGAAGCCATGACTCGTCGATTCGATCTCGGTCTCGCGGCGACCCTGATCCTCACCATCCTTCTCTCGGCATGTGCACCGGCGACCGGACCGAGTGCGACGGCGACATCCGCGGGTGGCCCGAAAAAGGGCGGCACGCTCATCCTCGCGCGGGCGGGCGAGGTCACGAACCTCGACCCGCACAAGGTGCCCGCCTTCTCGTCGATCCGCGTCTTCGAGCTCGTCTACAGCTACGTCATGCGGCTCGATGAGAATCTTGGGGTCCAGCCGGACCTCGCGGAATCGGCACCGACCGTCTCGGCCGACGGCAAGACGGTCACGATCAAGCTGCGCAGGGGCGTGAAATTCCACAACGGCGACGCGCTCACGAGTGCTGACGTCAAATACACCTTCGACCGGATCATCGACCCGAAGACCGCGTCGGTCGCGCGATCGTTCTTCGGCGACGTCAATGCGGTCAGCGCGCCCGACGAGTCGACCGTCGTGTTCGACCTCAAGACCCCGAACGCCGCGCTCATTGCGTACATGGCGCACCCGAACACCGGCATCGTGTCGAAGAAGATCGGCGAGGCCAATGCCGACCTTTCCAAAAAGGAGACCTCGATCGGCAGCGGCCCATTCAAGCTGGTCGAGTGGGTGCCGGACAACTTCATGCGTTTCGAGGCGAACAAGGACTACTACGTGTCAGGCCAGCCGTACCTCGCCGGGGTGCGCATCAACGTCATTCCCGACGAGACAGGGCTGACGGCCGCGCTGCGAACGAAGGCCGCCGACATGGCCATCATCGCCGACGCCAAAGTGGCGCGCACGCTGCGCAACGAGTCGGGGATCACGCTGTCGGCGAAGCCGAGCCTCAGCTACAACCTGCTGTTCCTGAACACGAAACGCAAGCCGCTCGACAACCTCAAGGTGCGCCAGGCCATCGCGTACGCGATCGACCGAAAGGCGATCATCGACGCGGTCGCGTTCGGCGAGGGCGAGGTCACGGGCCCGATCGCCCCAGCACTCACGAACTACGCTCTCCCGACGTCGACGTACCCGCTGTACACGCGCGACGTCGCCAAAGCGAAACAGCTGCTGCAGGAAGCCAACGTCGGGCCGGTCTCGTTCACCATGCTGACGCAGACGACGGAGCCCGCTTACGCGAAGGACATCGCGCAGGTCGTGCAGGCCCAGCTCGCCGAGATCGGCGTCACGATGAAGATCGAGACGCTCGAGTTCACGCAGTGGGTCGACCGGTGGCTCAAAGCCGATTTCGACATGGCCCCAGGGCTCAACGGCGGTGGACCCGATCCCGACTTCTACGTCTTCCGCTACTTCACCGACGATGGGAACCTGAACTTCGTCACCAGCTACAAGAACCCGGTCTCGAGCGACGCGCTCAAGGCCGCGCGCGCGACGACCGACGTCGCGAAGCGCAAGGAGCTCTACGCGACCGCGCAGAAGGAGCTCGTCAACGGCGTTCCGTTCATCTGGCTCTACGTGGGCCGCGACTACAACGCGACGCTGCCCACCACGAAAGGCTTCACCCACCTACCGAACGGCTCGATCATCTATCTGCGTCAGACCTGGCTGGACAAATAGAGAAAAGGGCGGCGGGAGGCGCTGTCTCCCGCCGCCGCCTTAGCGCGTGAGTCGTTATGTTGCGGTGCGCCTGCTCGCGGCGCTGCCCACGCTCATCGGCGTGTCCCTGCTCACGTTCCTGTTCATCCGGCTCATCCCGGGGGACGCCATCGCCGCGCGCCTCGGCACCTCGACGGCGCTCACGCCGGAGCAGCTGGCGAGCCTGCGCGCGTATTTCGGGCTCGATCAGCCCCTCCCGGTGCAGTACTGGACGTGGCTCAGCTCGCTGCTCCGCGGGGACGCCGGCTACTCGATCCGCACCGGTCGGCCGGTGATCGTCGAGATCGCGGAGCGCCTTCCGGTCACGCTGGAGCTCGCCGCAGCCGCGACGCTCATCGCGGTCTTCATCGGGACGCCGCTCGGCCTGCTGTCAGCGATGCGCCCGGGAACACGTGTCGATCTCGCCACGCGCATCGGCGGGCTGATCGGGCTCTCGCTCCCCAGCTTCTGGCTCGGAACGCTGATCATCGTGCTCTTCTCGCTGTACCTGCGATGGCTACCCAACACCGGCGGCTACGTCGACTTCGTGCAGGACCCGCTCGGTAACCTGCGCCTGCTCCTGTTCCCCGCGATCACGCTCGGCGTCGCGCTCGCCGCCGCGACCATGCGCATGACGCGCTCCGCGATGCTCGACGTGCTCGGCGCCGACTACGTCCGCACCGCGAGGGCGAAGGGACTTCAGGCGTCCCTGATCGTCCGACGGCACGTGCTGAAGAACGGTCTCATCGTCGTGGTCACGCTGCTCGGCATCCAGGTCGGTCAACTCCTCGGCGGCGCCGTCGTCGTCGAGGAGATCTTCTCGATCCCCGGCGTAGGCCGGATGCTGCTCACCGCGATCGTCCAGCGGGACTACGCGCTCGTGCAGGGAGGAGTGCTCGTGATCGCCATCCTCTTCGTCGCAGTGAACATCCTGGTGGATCTGCTGTATGGCTACCTGGATCCCCGAATCCGCCTCGCGTAGCGTCCCGAGCCGCTCGGCCGGTCTCGCCGCCATCGGCGGCGCGATCGTGCGCGAGCCGGTGGCGCTCATCGGCCTGGTGATGGTGCTCGCGTACGTCCTGGTCGCGCTCGTCGTCGTGTGGCTCCCGCTCCGCGATCCGCTGCAGATCTCGGCCGAGCGTCTGGCCGCGCCGAGCGCTGAGTTCCCGCTCGGGACCGACGCGTTGGGCCGTGATTTGCTGAGCCGCATCCTCTTTGGCGCCCGGCTCTCGGTACAGGTCTCGGTCGTGTCGGTCGCGATCGCGACCGTCGTGGGCGGAGTGCTCGGGCTGATGTCCGGGTACCTCGGCGGCATCGTCGACCTTGGCATCGGCCGCGTCATGGACGTGTTCTTCGCGTTTCCTGCCATCCTGCTCGCGCTCGGCATCGTCGCCGCACTTGGCCCCGATCCGAAGAACGTCATCATCGCGATCGCCGTCGTCTACACGCCGATCTTCGCACGCGTGGTTCGTGGACCCGTCCTCGCGCTGAAGGCGCGCGAGTTCGTCGAAGCCGCACGCGCCCTCGGCGCGACGCAGATACGCATCGTCGTGCGCCACATCGTGCCCAATCTGCTGTCGACGCTCGTCGTGCAGGTGAGCCTCGCGCTCTCGTGGGCCGTGTTGACGGAAGGCGCGCTCTCTTTCCTCGGACTCTCCGCGCAGCCGCCCGCGCCGTCGTGGGGCGTGATGCTCAATGAGGGCCGCCACTATTTCGAGTTCGCGACGCACCTCGCCCTGTTCCCTGGGATCGCGATCATGGTCGCGGTCCTCGGATTCAATCTGCTCGGCGACGGGCTGCGCGATGCGCTGGATCCGCAGCGGCGATGAGGATCGTCGCTGCAAGGCGGACGCACGTCGGTGCGCTCGCCGCGCTCATGGCCGCGTCTCCGCTCCTGCGGCGCTACGGCGTCACGCTTCCTAGGGCGCGCGCGAGCCTGGAGGAGGCGCTCCGAACCAAGGACATGATCCTCGTCGCGATCGATGGCGCGACCACGCTCGGCCTCGCGTGGGTGGTCGCCACGCGGGCGCTCGACCGTTCCGCGTATCTGCGCCTGCTGCTCGTGGCCGAGGGCCGGCGGTCGCGCGGCGTCGGTGCCTCACTGCTGGCGGGAGCCGAGCGGCGCGCACGCGCGGCCGACGCTCGTCACATGATCCTGCTCGTCACGACGACGAACCGCCGGGCGCGCTCCTTCTATGTCCGCGCGGGTTATCGCTACGTCGGCGTCCTTCCGAGCTTCGCACGTCCGGGCCTCGGCGAGGCGCTCTACGTCAAGAGCTGGCGGACGCGCTAGACGGTCTTCGCGTCCTCGAACCGCACGGTCAGCATGGCGTTACAGCGGCCGCAGCGCATGGTCGCGAGGCGCGGCTCGCCAGCGCCGAAGCTATGGACGAACGTCGGATGGTCGTTCGGACCGATCGGACGGCGACAGCTCGGACAGCGTGCCGCGCCCTGCTCGAAGGTCGCCTTGTCCGTCACGACATCACCGAAGCCGTCGCGCTTCTTGCGTGCCATTAGACACCGCCCGCCGGCTTGGGCCTGCGCTGGTACGGCATGACGCGGATCTCTTCCGCCAGCCGCACATGGTGATAGTCATGCGCGGCGACTTCGTGGTCGGTGCGCAGGGCGCTCGCGGCGTGCAGCGCCGGCATCGACTTCTGATCCAGCACCTGGAACGTCTGCCCGCAGCCGATGAGCCGGCACGGGAATCCACCTGTGCGCATAGGTCCTCCCTGTCGCGAAGAAGTGTCCTCTGTCTAGGAGTAGAGCGCCAGACGCTCCTGGCGGAACGGCACGCGGGCCTTTCGCTTGAGCTCCAGGAACTCCGTCTGCTGTGACTCGGTAACGAACGTCACCGCCTTGCCGCGCTCGCCGGCGCGGCCGGTGCGGCCCACGCGATGAACGTACGTCTCGGGATCTTCCGGCAGATCGAAGTTCACGACATGGTCGATGCCCTCGACGTGGATGCCCCGGGCGGCGAGGTTCGTCGCGACGAGCGTCGAGACGGTGCCCCGGCGGAAGCCCTCGAGCACGCGCTCGCGCCCCCGCTGGGGGATGTCGCCGTGCAGCGCACCCGCGTCATGGCCGAGACGCACGAGATCTCGCGCAAGCTTGTCGACCCCGCGCTTGGTGCGGCGGAAGACGAGCACGCGGCTCGCCTCCTTCCGCCCCAGGACCTCGCGCAGCGCGCGGAGCTTGTCCACGTGCAGCACCTCGACGAAGGCCTGGTCGATCGTGTCGATGGTGGGCTCCTCGGGCTTCACGGCCACCCTCACGGCGTCGACCGTCAGCCCGCGCGCGACCGCGTCGACCTCGGGTGTGATGGTCGCGGAGAAGAGCGCGGTCTGCCGTCCCTTCGGCAGGAGCGCCGCGATCCGTCGCACGTCCCCGATGAACCCCAGATCGAGGAGGCGATCGGCCTCGTCGAGCACGAGCACCTTGATGCCGCCCAGATCGAGCGTGCGTCGCGAGACCAGGTCGAGCAGCCGGCCAGGCGTCCCGACGACGACGTGCGGCGGTGTGTTCCGAAGGAAGCGCTCCTGCTCTCCGTAGCCGTTGCCACCATAGAGCGCGGCGACGCGCACCTTGCGGTACCTGCCGAGCGCGACGAAGTCGCGCGCGACCTGGAGGCAGAGCTCACGGGTCGGCACGACGACGAGCACGAACGGTCGGCGGCTCGAGGCGTCGACTCGCTCGAGGAGCGGGAGCGCGAAGGCGCCGGTCTTACCGGTACCGGTCTGCGCCTGGGCGATCACGTCGCGGCCCGAGCGCAGCAGCGGGATGACGCGGGTCTGGATAGGGGTGAGCTCGGACCAACCGAGTGCCTTCACGGCGCGGTCGAGCTCAGGATGGAATGCGATCACGCGGGTGTTTTCCTTCTCGTGGGCGCGGTGCAAAAAAGAGCCCGGAAGCACACGGCTACCGGGTCAAATCTCTTACGGACCCCGAATGTACTTGTTCGCTCAGTGTACACGTTCCGGAGCCGACCAACAGACATAGTGCCGACGCAATTGTCGGCAAGACTTGGGGCGACGCCCGTGCGCCCGGGGAGGTGCCTTGTGGCAGTCGTCGTCGGCACTCTCATCGTGGTCCATGGACTGATCACGCTCGCCATCGGAAGCACCGCGCTTTCCGGAGCGCCGCCGCCGCAAGGGGCAAGCAGCCTTCCTGGTGCTGGCTGGTATCCGCTCGCGTTCGGAGAATCCTGGCTCTTCTCGGGTTCCGCGATACGTCTCGGCGGCGTGCTGTGGCTCGCGGCGGGCATCGGCCTGATCGCGACGGCTGCGGCCATGTTCGGGTTCGTTCTACCGACGAGCGCCTGGCGTGTCCTCGGTGTTGTGTCGGCGGTGACAGGGCTCGCGGCGCTCGGCACGTTCTTCCACCCGTACTACGTGATCGGCATCCTCGCGAACATCGCGATCCTCGCGGGGGTCACGACGATGGAGTCCACCTCGCGGAGGCTGTTCGGAATCTGACGCGCTCAAGCTCGCGATCTCGTTGTTGGAGGTACGAAACATGGGCGTTCTCGTGAAGGACTTCCTCGCGCAGAAGCGCATCGCGGTGACGGGTGTCTCGCGTACGCCGGCCACGCACGGAGGCAACGGCGTCTACAAGCGTCTGCGGGAGCGCGGCTACCAGGTCTTCGCGGTGAACCCGAACGCCGAGACCGTCGAGGGCGATCGCTGCTACCCCGACCTCCGCTCCATTCCGGGAGGGGTCGACGGCGTCGTCATCGCGACAGCGCCGTCGAGGGCGGAATCCATCGCGCGGCAGTGCCACGAGCTCGGGATCCGGCGCGTGTGGATGCACCACGGGCCGGGCCCGACCAGCGCAAGCCCTGACGCGATCGACTACTGCGAGCGCAACGGCATCGCCGTGATCCCGGGCGGCTGCCCGCTCATGTTCGGGCCGACTTCGGACGGCATGCATCGCTGCATGCGTTGGGTCCTCGAACGCACGGGAGCCGTTCCGACGCACATCTAGTCCGGGCCAGGATCAGAGGAGGTCGGCCGTGGAACCTGGTTCCGGCAGAAGCACCATGCCGTCTGACGCCTAGTCCGCGAACAGGTGGTGCAGGAACTGCTCGCGGTCCTCGAGGAATGAGCGCGTGAGGTCGACGACCTCGGTCTCCTCGTACTTCGTCTCGACCATCCCGCTTTCCGAGAGGACGTAGATCTTCGCGTCCGGATAGCCGAGCAGGATCGGCGAGTGGGTCGAGATGATGAACTGCGAGCCCTCGGCGACGAGGTCGTGCATCCGCCGCATCAGGGCGAGCACGCCGCGCAGCGACAGGGCCGCCTCCGGCTCGTCGAGGATGTAGAGACCGTTGGGCCCGAACCGGTGCGTCACCAGCGAGATGAACGACTCGCCGTGCGACTTCTCGTGCAGGAGGCCGCCGTACCAGACGCGAGCCTCGGGGATCTCCTCAAGGTACGTCGCGACGTTGAAGAAGCTCTCGGCCCGTAGGAAGTAGCCGGTCCGCGGGCGGCGCGTGCCGCCAACGAGCCGCAGGCGCTTGTGGAGGACCGAATGCGATGGGCGCGTCGACACCGTGACGTTCCGGCTGCCGCCCTCGGGATTGAAGCCGGCCGCGACGGCGATCCCCTCGATCAGTGTCGACTTGCCGCTGCCGTTCTCGCCGGCAAAGAGTGTCACCCACGGGTCGAACTCGAGCTCGTGGAGCTCGCGGACCGCGGGGATCGAGAACGGATATGCGTCGAAGTCGTCGATGTCGTCTCGTTTCAGGACGACCGAGCGAACAAGGGCGTCGTTCACGCCCGGAGTCTATCGATGTCGATCTCGTTGCCCGCCTATTCGACCATCGAGCGACCGCTGGCACGCGCCATGCGCGGCCCGCAGCCGTGCCTTCGCGAGCCTCTCGTCGCCGTCCGCTTGCCGCGATCCTCACGCTGTCCGTGATCGTCGCGGCATGCACGCCGGCGTCCGTGCCAGCGGGCAGCCCGGCGCCGACGGAGGAGGCGCGTCAGCCGGCACAGGCGTCCGGATTCGTCGCGCCGCGCCATCTGCGGTCCGTGAGCGTCGTCGGATCGACTATCGCGGCCAGCGGCAATTTCCGAGGCACCGGCAAGTCCACGCAGATCGCGTTGCTGCAGGACGCCCTGAAGAACATGAGTCTGCGGATAGCGGTGCGCGAGATGAGCCCGGACACCAACACGTTCTCGGAGTCGGAATGGCTGAAGACGCCGCCGGACTTCTTCGCGCTCGGTCGCGCGAAGGTCGTGGTCGCCGACGTCGATGCCGACGGCAAGGACGACCTCGTCGCCTTGTACGCGGACGGCGAAACGCGTTCGCGGCTTCTCGTCCTCCGCTCCACGGGATCGAGCTTCCTGCCGCCCGAGACGTGGTGGACGAGCGACGATTACGCATGGAACCGCGCGCGCAACATCCTGAGCGGGGATCTCACCGGCACGGGTCGTGACAGCCTCGCGGTGATCTACCAGTACGACGGCTTCCAGATGCGTGTCCATCTGTTCGAGCCCAAAGGCTCAGCCTTCGCGTTCGGCGGCGCTCAGGGGATCTACGACACCGGTGTCGGCCAGTTCGACGCCTCGCGCGCGCGCTTCGCGGTCGGCCACTTCACGAGGAGCAACGGAGCCGATCAGATCGCGTCCTTCTATCAGTATCCGAACGCGCGCGTCCGGCTCAGCGTCTTCGATCCGACGCCGAGCGGGATGACGCTGATGAGCAACGTCTTCGAGACAGCCGATGGCGACTACGACCTCGGTCGGGCTTCGATCGCGGCCGCGGACGTGACCGGCGACGGCGCCGACGATCTCGTGTCGCTGTACGGCGCGTCGGACGGCGCCGCGGTCGTACACGTCTTCGACGCGGCGCGCGCGTTCCAGCCGTCGAACAGCTGGGCGGGATGGGCGTCGCTGCCGACAGGGTCCGTGTGCGCGGGCGCGCCGGCGATGCTCGTCGGTGACTGGAACGGCGACGGCAAGGCCGACGCGAACTCGATCGTGCCGGGGGACGTGACCGAGGTGCGCAGCAACGTCCTGCGCAATGCCGGCACACGTTTCGAGGTCACGTCGACGCGCGAGGAGATGCTGTGCCCGAGATGGCCGCTCACCGGTCTCCCGCTGGGCGGCGGTGTGCCGACGCGCAGGCCGCTGTATGTGAAGATCGACAACAACCCAACCGCGCGTCCGCACTACGGGATCAGTCAGGCCGACCAGGTGTACGAGTGGCTCGTCGAAGGACTGACGACACGCCTGGCGGCGGTCTTCCAGTCGCGTCAGCCGGACGTGATCGGGTCCGTGCGCAGCGCCCGCATGACCGACCGGCCGATCCTCCCGAGCCTCGGCGCCGTCATGGTGTATTCGGGCGGTGGCCCCGAGGAGCTCATGGGTCTGCACTACGACGACGCCGTCGCGCAGCGGTACGTCGATCTCTCGCCCGGCTATGGCTGGGGTTACCGCGTGCCGTTCCGTCCGGCGCCATACAACTACTTCACGACGTACCAGGCGTTGCGCGACGCGGTCGCGGCCGCGCCGCGCGGCGACGAGCCGGTGACGGTCCACGCGTGGGACTTCCTGCCCGCGTCGTCGAAGGATCCGCTGGCGGGCGGATTCGCCGACAGCGTCGCGGCGAGCTCGCTCTCAGTGCCGTATCGCGCGGGCTTCGCCGTCCGCTACGACTACGACCCGGCGTCCCGTGCGTACGCGCGCTTCGACAACGGCGTTCGCGAGGTCGACGCGGCCAACGGCGAAGTCGTCGCCGCCCGCAACGTCGTGGTCATCCTCACCGAGGTGCACTTCACCGAAGAGTGGGGTCTCGATCCGGCCGGATCGCCGAAGCTCGACATGCAGCTCACCGGCACAGGTCGCGGCCTCGTCTTCCGCGACGGGCGGCGCGAAGAGGTCACCTGGTCGCGCCCCGACATCTTTGACGTCTTCCTGCTGCGCAACGCGAACGGCGAGCTCGTGCGACTCTCGTCCGGACAGACGTGGATCCACATCGTGCCGAAGGACTGGAGCATCCCGAGCCAGTGAGGAGAGAAGCCGCGGCGCGGCGCTGACGCCGCGTTTCACCGGGGAGCGGGGACGTACCCCGCTCCCCGTTCGTTTACGACGCTCGGCTTCGCCGCGTCGTGCTCGCCGGCACTTCGCGGACGAAGGCGTACGCGAAGAGCTGGCCGTCGTGCGCGTAGGGCACGGTGTCCGCTTCGATACGGATGCGGCGTCCGTCCTTCCGTTTCACGTCGTATCGCAGCCGGTATGCGGTGAGCTGCTGGTGCACGTTCCGGTGATACGTCTCGGACACGCGCACTCGATCCGCGTGCGTGGCGACGAAGCTCTCGAGGAAGTCCGGCGCGGCCGCCCACTCGGCGGCGGAGCCGTATCCGAGCAGCTTCGCCAAGCGTTCGTTGCAGATCTTGTGGCGGTCGTCGAGGTACACGTATACGCCCTCGCGCGAGTTGTCGAAGACCGGCGCGAGCGCCGCCGCGATGTCGGCGAGCCACTCCTCGTGTTGCCGATCCTGTTCGTGCTGATCGATCTCTTGCTGGATGGCCATTGTGTCGTCCTCCCGTTGCGGTGATGTGACTACGTGGTCGCGCGCTGCGTGCGAAGAGCGATCCAGAGCACCATCGCGAGCACGAGCATCTGCTCGATGAGCACGCCCATCTTGAGCGTCAGCGCGCCACCGAAGACCGACAGGAAGCCGATCTGCGAGATGGCGTAGAGAGCGAATGCGTATGCGAACGGCGCGCGGTTCGTCGTTGTCGAGCGGATCGCCCATACCCCGATGACCAGGGCGGCGAGGTGCACCGCGACGAAGACGATGGCCGGGATCGCGTCGAGGAATCCTCCGACTGGCATTTCATTGACCTCCTTTCCCTTGTTCGTTGCGCGCCGATCGTCGTCGCCGCGAGGGGCAACGGCATCGTGGCGCGGTACGTATCCGAGTACTGAGATGCGTACGCGATGACGCCTACACTCAGCGGCCCGTGAAGGCAAAGCCGTTCGTCGGGCGTACCGCTGAGCTGAACCTGCTCCAGCAGGAGCTCGCCGCGACCGAAGCGGGGACCCGGCTCGTGCTCGTCTCCGGCGAGGCCGGGGCCGGCAAGTCGCGGCTGATCGGCGAATTCCAAACGCTCGCGCGCGTGCGAGGTCGCTGCCTGCTCGGTAGGGGCTCGCCGCTCGGCACCGCGATCCCGTTCTCGATCGTCGCGGAGGCGCTCGAGACGCATCTGCGCACGCTCCTGTCCGATCAGGTCGCCGCGCTGTGCCCGACGCGCCTCGCGGCGCTGCGCGACGTTCTGCCGAGCGTGGGCGCGGCGATCCCGGCGGCACCCGCACCTGCGTCGCGCATCGCGATCTTCGAGGCGTTCGTCTGCCTGCTGGAGGCGATCGCTCGCGATCGGCCGCTGGCGCTGCTCCTGGACGACGCCGATCGCGGCGATCCATCGACCTGGGAGCTGCTTCATTACCTGGCACGCAACGCTCCTCGCGCGCGCATCCTCGTCGTCGCCTCGGTGCGCTCGAGCACGGGCATCGGGGGCCGGGACCTCGTTCCCGCGCTGGCCCTGCTCCTCAAAGATGAGCTCGCGACCGAGGTCCGCCTGCGACCGCTCGGCCGAGAGGACCTCGTCGTGCTCGCATCGCAGATGCTCGGCGAAGCCGGCGCGCGGTCCACGCTCACCGATTGGCTACACGAACGGACGAACGGGAACGCGTTCTTCGCCGTCGCCCTCCTCGACGAGCTCGCCGCGGATCCGGATCGACGCGAGCTGCCGACGAGCGTCCGCGCGCACATCGAGGAGCTGACCGCATCGCTCGACGCCGACGCGCGGCACGTACTCGAGATCGCGGCCGTGCTCGGTCATTCGTTCCGCCTGCGCACGATCGCGCAGGTCATCCCGCTGGACAGCGCGCACTGGCTGGACGAGCTCAGTCGCCGAGGCCTGTTGCACGAGCGCGCGCGCGAGGGGATGACGACGATCTACGACTTCGGTCATCCGCTGATGCAGGAGGTCATGTACGAGTCCGTCGGCGCGGCGAAGCGACGCGAGCTGCACGAGCGCATCGCGAACGTCCTGGTCGACGAGCCGCTCGCCGTACGCGCGTACCACGCCGCGCGCGGTGCGCTGCCCGGTGATCACGAGGCGCTCGCGCTGGTCCGCGAGGCGGCGCGTGAGGCCGAGCGCGCCGAAGCGCACGGCGAAGCGCTGCAGCATCTCGTCGCCGCGCTCGAGCTCGTGGCGGCCGAGAGCGAAGAACGGAGCGAGCTGCTCGACGAGATCGGCTGGCAGGCCGCCGAGGCCGGCGATCACGTCGTCGGCATCCCCGCGCTGCGCGAGCTGCTCGATCGGTCGAGGAACGATCGCGAACGGGGCGTGGTGCACATGCGTCTCGCGTCGCTGCTCGCGTCCGGCGCCGGCGATCTCGCGACGGCCGAGCGCGAAGCCAGTGAGGCGGTCACGCTCTTCGAGCGATCCGACGCGACGGCCGATATCGCGTCCGCGATCAACGAGCTCGCCTGGATCCGGGGCGAAGCCGGCCAGCTCGATGAGCAGATCGCCGGCAGTCGGGACGCGCTGCGGCGCGCCGAGGCGCGTGGTGACGACACGGCCGTCCTGCACTCGCTCGGCTCGCTCGGCTACGCACTCGCCCTACGCGGGGACACCGACGCGATCAGCTCCCTCGAGCGCAGCGTCGGTATCGCCAAGAAGATCGGCGACCGCGGCCAGACCGGCTGGCACGTCGGCACGCTCGGACTCGCCCTGCTCACCGCGAGCCGGCCCGGCGATGCGATGCGCGTCATGGATGGCTTCCTAGACGCGGGACCCGCGGTCAGCTCCGTCGCGTATCAGCACCGCGCGCTCGTGAACTGGATCGTCGGCCGCTGGCAGCTCGCGCTCGACGATTGCCGCGCGGCGGAGGCGCTCCATGCGTCCGCGATGCCGGTGCATTCCGGTTGGATCGCGACGCTCGCCGGTCTCATGGAGCTCGCACAGGATCGAGACGCTGCTGCCCGGCCGCTCCTCGCGCAGGGCGAGCGCATGTATGCCACGCGCGACTTCTACTGGTTCGGCGCGATCCATCACTGGGCGTTCGGTTGCGCGCACGCGCTCATGGGCGACGTTCGCGTCGCGCGCGAGCGCACCGCGCGGGCGGCGCAGCGCCTTGCGGACATGGACGCGACCGCCGCCGAGCCGCTGCTCATCCCCGACCTCGTCGACGCGTTGATCGCGACGGACGAGACGACCGCTGCCGCCGACGCCGCGTCGAGAGCGGCGACCCTCGCAAGGCAGCTCGACACCGCGATCGCTTCCGCGTACGCGGCGTACGCCATGGGTGCCGTGCGGTCCGCGCAGGGGCGCCGCGACGAGGCGCGCGCCGCGCTCCGTTCCGCCGCCGACGCCGCGGAGTCTTCCGGTCTGCGCCCTCTGCGGGCACGCGCGCTCGTTGCGCTGGCACGGACGCTCGACGGAAGCGAGGCTCTGGCCGCCTTCACCGAGGCGGCGCAGATCTACGGGTCCCTGCCTGCCCCGCGTCACGAGGCGAAGGTCGTCGCCGAGATGCGCCTCCTCGGATCGGCCGGCCGCCGCTCCGCGCAGGCCGTTGGGGATCTCACCGGACGCGAGCGAGAGGTGGTCGCGCTCGTGCGCAGCGGCCTCGCGAACCGCGAGATCGCCGAGCGCCTGCATCTCAGCGAGCGGACGATCGAGACGCACCTCGCTCACATCTACGGCAAGCTCGGCGTGTCGGGCCGGCGAGAGCTCTGACTGGCCCGCGTTCTGCGGTGACCCCTGGCATGGCCGAACGAAAGAAGCGCTGGGTCCGCACGGTGACGACGGATTCGACGCATCCGCCCAAGGGACTGTTCAACAAGGATGCCGCGACGATCGCGCGGACACTCGCCTCCAAGAAGGTCTCGCCGAAGGGTCCCGGATCGGGCATGCGGATGCTGACCTATTACATCAATCGCGGTGGACGCGGACTCTCGCGCACCCGACGCGAGGAGCTCGAACGCGCCAAGCGTCTCCTCTCGGAGCGCGTGCGGCGGGAACGCGAGCGGCGCAAGCGCAAGGCAGCGTGAACGTCACCTAGTGTCCTGAGTTAGAAGTAGTCATAATAAGTATCGGAGTCCCTGCGCTGATAATCAGAGGAGGACGCCGATGCGAACGGGACGACCGATGCCGACACTGACTCTCAGTGACGAGGAGCGCGCGACGCTGGAGCGCTGGGCGCGCCGGCCCAAGACGGCCCAGGCCCTCGCCCGGCGGGCGGAGGTGGTGCTCGGAGCGGCCGCCGGCAAGAGCAACACCGTGCTGGCCACGCAGCTGCGCTGGACCAACCAGACCGTGGGCCGCTGGCGGGCCCGCTTCCTGGAGCGCCGGCTGGACGGCCTGCTCGATGAGCCGCGGCCGGGCGCCCCGCGGCAGATCGGCGACGAGGCGGTCGAGCGCGTGCTCGCGCTGACCCTGGAGAGCACACCGCGGGATGCGACGCACTGGAGCACCCGCGGGATGGCCCGCCGCGCGGGGCTCAGCCAGAGCGCGGTCAGCCGGATCTGGCGCGCCTTCGCCCTGGCCCCGCACCGGGTCGAACACTTCTCGCTCTCCAAGGACCCGCTGTTCGTCGAGAAGGTCCGCGACATCGTCGGCCTGTATCTGGCGCCGCCGGAGCGGGCGCTGGTGCTGTGCGTCGATGAGAAGAGCCAGATCCAAGCACTCGACCGGACCCAGCCGATGCTGCCGCTGCGCCCCGGCCAGGCCGAGCGGCGCACGCACGACTACGTGCGTCACGGCACCACCTCGCTGTTCGCCGCGCTCGATGTCAAAAGCGGCAAGGTCATCGGCGAGCTGCACCAGCGCCACCGGGCGGTCGAGTTCAAGAAGTTCCTCGACACGATCGACCAGGCTGTGCCCCCGGAGCTCGAGGTGCACCTGGTCCTCGACAACTACGCGACCCACAAGACCCCGGCGATCCGCCGCTGGCTGCTGCGTCGGCCCCGCTTCCACGTCCACTTCACCCCGACCTCGGCCTCCTGGATCAACCTGGTCGAGCGCTGGTTCGCCGCGCTCACCGAAAAGCAAATCCGGCGCGGCACGCACCGCAGCACCCGCGAGCTCGAGCGCGCGATCCGCAGCTATGTGGCCATCTCGAACGAGCAGCCGAGACCATTCGTCTGGACCAAGACCGCCGATCAGATCCTCGCCACGCTCGCTCGATTTGTTACGCGAATCTCGGACTCGGGACACTAGCGGAACCCAGCCACGAGGCGTCTTGTATCGGTGGCATGACGTGGATGCAGGTAGCGCTCGTCGCGGCGCTGATCCTGAGCGTCGCCTGCCGGGGCGGTCCAAGCGGGGGCCCGTCGTTCGTGGACCCGCCGGGGGCGCGCGCCTGCGGCAGCGACACGCAGGAGGATCTTGATGCGGGACTCGAGTCGCGCACCGTCGCGGCCGGACCGCTGTCGATGGTGACGTCCCGCGTATCGTCCGTGCCCTCCGGCGACTCGCCGGTGCGGAGCTTCAAAGTGTCCGTGAGGGTGGACGCTGGTGCCGAGGCGACGCTCCGCACGACTACGCCGGGCACATCGCTGCTGTTCGACCGGAAGGTCTTCCGGCAGGACAACGTGTACCGACTCGAGGATGGCATCGAGAGCGTCCGGTTCGTCGGATGCGCGAGACGATCCGCGATGTTCGTGGGATCGGTGCTGACGACCGGACCGCGAGTTGTGACCGTCGAGGTCACGTCGGGTGGCGGCCGAACGCTCGTGACGCTCGCTCCCTTCGCGGACTAGAACGTCAGACGCGGGCTGTCAAAGATGATGCGCGCCGACCTCGAACGCGCGAAGCGCCTGCTCTCCGAGCGCGTACGGCGCGACAGGGAGCGGAACAAGACGCGAGTGGCTTGCTGACGCCACGCGGGGCGTGGCTCGTGCGACGAGTCCACGCCCCGCGTTCGTTCTGCGGAGTTGCTAGCGGCCGGTCAGCGCCGCGGTGATCGCATCCTTCAGCTTCGGGTCGGTCCAGAACTGACCGACGATCCACTGTTGCCCGATGGCGACCGCCTCGAATGCGGCCTTCTGCGCGGCGATCACGGTATTTGCGTCGGCGGGCTTGTCGGAGAGCGCGGCATAAACGTCAAGCGCCTTTTGGACGGCAGTGTCCGCGCCGTTCTTGGCCTTCAGCGCGCCGGCCACGCTCGGAAAGATCTTGCCATCTGCGTTGCGCGCATGCTCGCCGGCCTCCTGGTACTTGCCGCCCTGCCAGGCGACGAGGCTCGCCTTAAGCTCGGCCTGGATCGATGCAAGGCTTGCCGCCGACTGGACGTCTTCCTTCGTGAAGCCCGCCTTGGTGACGTCGGCGCCGCGTGCCGCGGCGTTGACGAGGCTGAGCGCGTAGTTGAAGCGATTCGAGAGCGTATCCGCGAGCGGACTCAGCTCGCTCGCCGTCGTTGAGGACTTCTCGATAGCGGTGTTGACCTTGGCCATCGCGTTCTCGACATCGGCGTATGCATCGGCCGACCGCTCGTGAATGAGGTCTTCGACGTCGGCCCACTTGGTAATGAACGTCCTGAGGAGTGACTTGGCCGTCGCGACGTCACCGGCTTTCAGCGCCGGCGTCGCGTCGCGGATCGTATTGGTGCGGAGGATCCGGAGGGCCGCGACGTCGTCGAAGAGCGGACTGATGGGCTTGCCATCGGTCACGATCTTGATGACGTCGTCGTACTTGGCCAGGAGCGCCTCCGCTGCGGGGACGATCTCCACGGCGTTCGGCGGCGTGGCGTCGAGCAGCGTCGTCACCTTGGCCTGGAGTACCGTTTCGATCTGGGTGTACGTGTCGGATGAGCGGAAGCTGACGTAGACCTCGATGCCGTTCCATGCGGTGTCGTACGCCTTGAGCGCCTTCTTCGCGCCGGCGAAATCGCCCTTCTTGGCAGCGTCGACGAGGTTAACCAGGTTGGGTCGTACCGCCGAGACGAGAGCGATCTCCTTCTTATCGAAGGGCGCCGTGATCGGCTTGGTCGTTGGCGCGGCCTTCCCCACGGTCTCTTCCTGAGCCTTTCCGGGAACGGCCTTCACCCCGAAAGCCGCGTACATGCCGGCCATGTAGTGCGAGAGAACGTTGCAGACGAGGACGTACTTGCCTGGAGCGAGCTCGAACGTCCCCGCGGCGGTCGTTCCCGCCTGGACCTCGACCTCGCCGACGTTCTCGCCGGCGGCCTCTTCGTCGACCTTGCTCGCACCGGCGAGCAGGGCCAGCTTGTCGGGAGCCTTGTCGGTCTTGAGGATCACGACCTCGTGATCGACGGTGTCCAGATTCATCACGAGGAACGTGACCTTGCCCGCCGGCGCCGAGATCGCGTCGACCTTCATCTTCATGTCCTGGTCGGTGACGCGGATCACGGCGTTCCCAGGCGTGAAGCGAGAGCTACCCGATTGGGCGCACGCGGAGACCGCGAGGATCGCGGCCATTCCAAGGGTGAGTGCGGTTGGTACGCGCATCTTGTCTGCCTCCCTTACTGGGGCAGAACGTACGCCGCGCATCTGACGCCGACCTGACCGCGACCGCCGCGAATCTGACCGTCGTCTGTCGGATCCTCAGGGCTTCGAAAGCCAGTAGCCGATCCCGCGCTTGGTCAACACCCGCGTCGGCGTCGAAGGGTCATCCTCGATCTTGCTGCGCAGCCGGCGGACCGCCGTCTGCAGCAGCGCCGTCTCGCCGGAATAACCCGGTCCCCACACACGCCGCAGGAGCTCTTCCTGCACCATCACGTGACCGGCGTTCGTCGCCAGCTGCTGAAGCAGGCGGTACTCGCCGGCGCTGAGGTCGATCTCCTGGCCGCGCAGGGTCACCCGATGCTCGGCGAGATCGATGTGGAGCTCGCCGACGTCGATCGCCCCGACCTCCCTGGGTGCGGCGGAGCGGCGCAGCACCGCGTCGACGCGTGCGAGGAGCTCCTCGGCGCCGAACGGCTTGGTGACGTAGTCGTCCGCGCCGATCTGGAGGCCACGGACCTTCTCCGTCTGCTCGGCCCTGGCGGTCAGCATGATGATCGGCACGGCCGAATATTCGCGGACGCGGCGGCACACTTCGTAGCCGTCGATGTCCGGCAGCATCAGATCGACGACCACCAGGTCGGGCTGCGCGGATTCGACGAGGTTCAGGGCGGTCAGGCCGTCGGCGGCCTGGAGCACTCGGTAGCCTCGCCGCGAGAGGTTCATCTCGAGCAGATCGCGATAGCGATGCTCGTCGTCGACGACCAGGACGGTGATCGGCCTCAATGGAGCCGCTCCGTCGGCGAGATCGGCAGCGTGAAGCGGATCGCCGTGCCCTGGCGGCGGTCGTGTGCTTCCGGCGGCGGGCTCTCGGCCCAGATCCGACCGCCGTGAGCCTCGACGATGCCCTTGCAGATCGCGAGACCCAACCCGGTGCCGCCGATCCCACGGCTGCGGGCGACGTCGCCGCGATGAAAGCGCTGGAACAGCGTAGGCAGCTCCTCCGCCGTGATCCCCAGCCCCTCGTCGAGCACGCTCATCATCACTTCGTCATCGCGCGCGACGGCACGGACCGTGATGCGCCCGCCGTCCGGCGAGTACTTGATGGCGTTGTCCAGGAGGTTGTAGAGCACCTGCTCGACGCGATGCGCATCGGCCAGGACGAGGGGCAGCGACGATGGCAGTGCGGTCAGGAAGCGATGTCCCTGAGCGCGCACGCGGATCCGCTCGACCGCGGCGCGCGCGAGGGGTCCCAAGCGCACGGCGTTCGACGAAACGCTCAACGATCCCGCTCCGATCTTCGTCATGTCGAGCAGGTTGTCGACCAGCTCCTTCAGCTCCTCGCTGGCATCGGCGATCACCTGCGCGCACCGGCGTGTCGCGGCCCTGTCGTCCGGCGCGTCCGGAAGGAGGAGCGTGGTCGCGTACCCCATGATGAAACCGAGCGGCGTGCGGAGCTCGTGCGACACCGTCGACAGGAATTCGTCCTTCAGCCGGTTCACCTGCTCCTCGGCGGAGATGTCGCGAAGCACGTGAACGATGCCGGCGATATTTCCGCTCTGGTCGCGGATCGCCGAACGAGTGATGGCGACGTTCACGTCACCGCCATCACGCCGGTGAATGACCTCTTTCGTGACGCCGAGTTCCGTCTCGGGCTTGAGAAGCGGGCACATCGCGCACGCTCCCGCATCGTTCCTCGAGCAGATCACCCCGCACGAGAGCCGGCCCCGGACGTCGTCGACGCTGTGGCCGGTGAGCGCCGAAGCCGACGGGTTGAATGCGGTGATGCGCAACAGCGGATCGGTCGTCACGACGGCGTCGGCCATCGAGGACACGATGCCTTCGTACCGGCTCTTCTCAAGCGCGAGCGCCGACAGCGCCCGCTGCAGCTCGTGGCGCATCTGGTCGAACGCCTGAGCCAGCTCGCGCACCTCGCCCTCGCCGCCGCGCGGGATCGGCGTCGACAGGTCGCCGGCCGCTATCTGGCGGCTGGCCATTGTCAGCGCCTCTATCGGGCGCGCGACGCTCCGCGTCGTCAGCCAGACCATGAGCAGGGCCAGCCCGAGCACCAGCCCGCCGAAAACGGTGATCTGCTGCTGCCAGCGGCTCGCATACGCTGACAGCTCCGCGTCGGAGCCGCCGAGGGCGAGGCCCCACGGAACGCCCTGCAGGGGCACGAACGCCATGTCGTGGCGCTGCCCTTCGTCCTCGGGATCCATGTGACCGACCGCCGCGGTCAAGCCGACCGCCGACCGCCGGTCGAGGAGGAGCGGCTCGTAGAAGTCCGGGTGCTCGCCGCGCGTGAGCACGCGCCCGCTCTCCGACGACGCGAGGACCGTGTCGGATCGGTCGACCAGCTCGGCGTGTCCGGTGTGCGCGATGCCTCGAGCGCTCGCGACGAGGTCGTGGATCACGCCGCCTTCCAGGCGGCCCACCACGCCGAGGACGCCCGTCGGCTGTCGATCGCCTCCGACCACCGGCACCGCCAGCACGAACGCCGCCTCGCCGCCGATGCGCTCGACGCCTGATGCGTAGCGCGTGCGGCTCGAGAGCGGCGCGAGCACCTCGCGGTGCGACGAGACGTACTCGGCCAACACTGTCGGGTCGATGCCCTCGGACCAGATCGGCGACCCGTTCCGATCGAGAAGAAAGGCCGCGCCGACGAAACCGTCTGCCTGGCCGACGCCACTCTCCAAGGTCTGCCTTTGCCGCACGGGGTCGCTCGAGGTGTCGCGTACGAGAACGGCGGTCCACTCGAGGCGCGCGTATCGCTGCGCGATCTGGGTGTCGATGAAGCTCGCCGTCGACCGGTCGATGTTGAGCCAGTCGTCGAGCGTGCGTTGCTTCCCGTCCTGCGCGATGGCGAATCCGAGCAGTCCGAAGAGCGTGAAGACAGCGACGAGGCCCACGAGGACGAGCGTGCCGATCTGCCACCGTAGCGGGAGCGCGGTCAGCCGCTGGCCGACGTCCGTGACCCATGCCGCGAGCCGGGACATGCAGGGACCGTGACGCACCGATGACTCGGCGGAGTCTGCTCTTCGGCTTACTGATCTACAGGGTTTGCCCCTCAGCGGCGGGCCGAAGGTCCCATTCCATCGCAAACATGGGCTTAGCGACGGGATCCCCGCCGTTCGGCGCGTCAGCGCTACGTGGCTCGCTGGGCCGCTTTCCAGGGGACGAGCGCGCGTTCGAGCGCCGAAAGCCCCACCGCGCTCACGAACCCGAGGATGGCCGTCACCATCAATCCGGCGTACATCCGATCCACTTGGAACGTGCTCCACGAGTTCCAGATGAGGTAACCGATCCCGTTGCGCGCGCCCACGAACTCCGCGCTCACGATGATGATCAGGGCCACGCCCATCCCGAGCTTGAGCCCGGCCATGATGAGCGGAAGCGCGCCCGGAAACGCGATGTCCGTGAAGAACATGAGCCGGCTGGCGCCGTAGTTGCGGCCGACATCGAGGTAAATGCGGTCGATGTTGCGGACGCCGGCCTCTGTGTTGATGAGCACCAGGAACAGCACGGCGATCGCGATGATCGCGTACTTCGAACCCTCGCCGATCCCGAACAGCATGATCACCATCGGCAGGATCGCGATCTTCGGGATGGGGAAGGTCGCGTCCACCAGCGGCTGCACGATCGCGCGCACGACCGGCACGAGCCCGATCGCGAGACCGATGACGATCCCGGGGATCGCCCCGAGCACGAATCCGATCGCGATGCGCTGCAGGCTGATCGCGATGTGCCCCTGCAGCTCGCCCGTGCGCAAGAGGTCGCCGAGCGCTCCGAAGATCGTCGTCGGCGCGGGGAAGAAGCGCGTGTCGACCACGCCCACGATCGCGCCGCCCTCCCAGATCGCGAGCAGGGCGATCGGCGACAGCACCGACAGCGCTCGCATCATCACGATGGGATCTCCGCGTCGCCGGCGGCGGCGACCTCGCGCTGCAGGTGGCGCCAGACGCGCGCGAAAAGGTCACCGTACTGCGGGCTCGAGCGCACGGTCGTGATGTCGCGCGGTCTCTTGAAGACGCTCGTCACGTCGATGGTGTCGAGGACGCGTCCCGGTCGCGCTGAGAGGACGACGATCCGATCGGCGAGGACGATGGCCTCATCGATGGAGTGCGTCACGTAGAACACGGTCTTGCGCGTTCCCTCCCAGATACGCAGCAGCTCCGCCTGCAGGCCGAGCTTCGTTTGCTCGTCGAGCGCGGCGAAGGGCTCGTCCATGAGCAGGACTTCGGGGTCCATCACGAAGGCGCGGGCGAGAGAGATGCGCTGCTTCATGCCGCCGGACAGCTGATGCGGGAGCGCGTGCTCGAAGCCGGCAAGTCCGACCGTCCGGATCATCGGCAGGACCTGCTCGCGCCGCGCGCGACCGGCGACGCCACGCGCCTTCAGGCCGAAGGCAACGTTGTTCACGACGGACATCCACGGGAAGATGCTCTGCTCCTGGAAGACCATCGCGTTCAGCGGTCGGGCGCCGCCGGGTTCGCGCTCGACGACGAACCTGCCGGCGCTGGCGCGCTCGAGGCCGGCGAGGATCCGCAGAAGCGTTGTCTTGCCGCAGCCCGAGGGGCCGACGATCGCCACGAATTCGCCCGAGCGCACCTCGAGGTCGATCGGAGCGAGCGCGTCGAAGGTGCGATCCCGGACGGTGAACTGCTTGCGAAGACCCTCGATGCGGACCTTCGGCATCGAGCGCGCCGGCGACGCCACCACCACGCGATGGAGAATAGGGCCGGCAGCATGAGGATCGACGCCTTCCCGCACATCCTGCCGCGGCGGTACTTCGACCGTATGCTCGCGGCCGCGAGCGGACCCGCCTCGTATATGCAGAAGCGGACCGCCGCGATCCCTTGCCTGTACGACCTGGACGAGCGGTTCCGGATCATGGATCGCTTCGACGGCTACACGCAGATCCTCACGCTGGGCTCGCCGCCCATCGAAGCGCTCGGCGATCCGTCGCTGACGCGCGATCTCGCCCGGCTCGCCAACGACGAGATGGCCGAGCTCGTCCAGCGGCACCCCGATCGATTCCTCGGTTTCGCGGCGTCATTGCCGATGAACGATCCGGACGCGTCCGTCCGTGAGGCCGACCGTGCCATCAGCGATCTTGGTGCGCTTGGCGTGCAGATCTTCACCAACGTGAACGGCCTCGCGCTCGATGACGCTCGGTTCGAGCCCCTCTTCGCGAGACTGTCGGAGCTCGATCGCGCGATCTGGGTCCATCCCGCGCGCACCGCGAAGATGCCCGACTACCCGGGCGAGGATCGTTCCAAGTTCGAGCTGTGGTGGGTCTTCGGCTGGCCGTACGAGACCGCGATCTTCATGTCGCGTCTCATCTTCTCGGGCCACCTCGATCGCTATCCGCGGCTACGCATTCTCACGCACCACGGAGGCGGGATGGTCCCGCATTTCGCCGGCCGCATCGGACCGGGCCTCGATCAGCTCGGCGCCCGCACCCCGGACGAGGACCTGACCGCGCTCGCGCGCGGCATGCCGAAGCGCCCCTTCGATTACTACAAGATGTTCTACGGCGATACCGCGCTCTTCGGCGCGGCGCACGCCGTCCGCTGTGCCATCGATTTCTTCGGCATCGACCACATCCTCTTCGGGAGCGACATGCCGTTCGATCCCGAGAAGGGGCCGCAGTTCATCCGCGAGACGATCGCGAATCTCGACGCGCTCGGTCTATCGGTGGCCGACCGCAGGCGCGTCGACGAGGACAACGCCCGCCGCGTGCTGCGCATCCCGGGCAAGCCATGAAGCTCGCCCTCTTCGACGAGAACCGTCTCGGTCTCGTCTCGCAGGACGAGCGATCGCTCGTCGACGTCACCAGCGCCGTGCCGTGGCACGACGCCGATCCCACGTCCGGCTGGTGGCGGCGTCTCTGCCGTGAATTCGATTCGATCGTGCCCCGTCTCGCATCCACACACGGCCCGGTGCGCGTACTCGACGATGTGCGCCTGCGCGCGCCGGTGCTCAATCCCTCGAAGGTCATCGCGTGCGCCATCAACTATCCGGACCACGCGGCGGAGATGCCGAACGTCATGGAGCGCACCGGGACGGCTCGACCGGATTGGATGCTGCGCTTCGACGTCTTCCTGAAGGCGCCGTCCTCGATCGCCGGTCCGGCCGAGGCGATCCGCCTGCCCGACGTGCTCGTACGGAGAGGCAGCGAGATCCATCACGAATGCGAGCTGGCCGTCGTGATCGGCCGCGGCGGGGCGCGTATCGCGGCAATGGACGCGCGAAGTCACATCCTCGGCTACACCATCGGGCTCGACGTCACCGAGCGCGGCGAAGGCGACCGGTCGCGCCGCAAGAGCTGGGATACCTTCACGCCGCTGGGGCCGTGGCTGGTGACGGCGGACGAGGTGATGGATGCCGCGGCCCTGACGATCGATCTCGAGGTCAACGGGCAGACGCGCCAGCACGCCCGCACGCGCGACATGGTCATGGGCGTACCGGAGATCATCGAATACGCCTCCGGCGTCATGCGCCTGGAACCTGGCGATGTCATCCTGACCGGCGCCCCGGCCGGCGTGGGGGAGATCCACCACGGCGATATCCTCGAAGCGCGGATCGACCGGATCGGGCTGCTCCGGGTGCCGGTCGTCCGGGGGGAGGCGCCAGATGATCACGCAATCGGCGGCCAAGACGGCCGCCAAGCCGGTCGGTCCGCGAGAGGTCACACCCGAGCTCAATGCTGAGCGCGAGAAGTTCTACGCGGATCTGCCGAAGTACCAGCTTGGCGCGCTGTGGAACGTCCTCGACGATGCGCTCACGCCGGAACCCCGCGTGCGCTCGGTCCCGTACCTGTGGAAGTGGTCCGATGTCCGTCCGCGCGTCATGCGCGCGGGCGAGCTGGTCACCGCGCAGGAGGCCGAGCGTCGCGTCCTGTACTTCCTGAACCCGGGCCTGCCGCCGGAGAAGCTGAGCGCCGTCGGGACGCTCTACTCCGGAATCCAGCTCATCCTCCCGGGGGAGGTCGCGCGCACGCACCACCACACGCCCGCGGCCACGCGCTTCATCATCGAGGGCGAGCGGGCCTACACGACGGTGAGCGGCGAGCGCACGCTCATGAAGAAGGGCGACTACGTGACCACGCCGAACTGGACGTGGCACGACCACGGCAACGAATCAGACAAGCCGATGCTCTGGCTCGACGGTCTGGACGTGCCGCTGGTGACCGAGCTCGACGCGGTGTTCTTCGAGCTGTTCGTCGAGCGGACCGGCAGCGAGGTCCAGCCGGTGACGAAGCCGATGGAGGACGCGACGCACCGCTGGGCCAAGAACCTTCGTCCGAGCTATCAGCGCCACACCGGCAAGTTCTCGCCGATCCTGAATTACCGCTGGGAAGACTCACGCGCGTCGCTCGACGCGCTGCGCGAGGACGCCGGCAGCCCGTACGACGGCATCATGCTCGAGTACATCAACCCGAACACCGGCGGGCCATCGCTGCCGACGATGAGCGCGTATCTGCAGCTGCTGCGCAAGGGCGAGCACAGCAAGGCGCATCGTCATACGTCGAGCACCGTGTATCACGTCGCCGAAGGCACCGGATACAGCGTGATCGCGGGCACGCGCTTCGACTGGAACGTCGGCGACACCTTCGTCGTGCCGTCGTGGTCGTGGCATGAGCACGCGTCCGCCGCCGGCGAATGTGTGTTGTTCTCGTTCAGCGACCGGCCCGTGCTCGAGGCGTTCGATCTGGTCCGCGAGCAGGCCTTGGAGTCGGGATCGCAGCATTAGCCCTGCCGACCACCGTGATCGGGAGCCATCCGCAGCCCGACTGGCTCATCGATCGCGAGCTGCTGCGCGGACGGCTGCCGCCGCGCGTGCGGGCCCGGGAGATCTGGCGCATCGCGGAACCGTGGCTCGAGCAGGCGCAGGACGACGCGACGCTCCTGGCGATCCGCGACATGGAGCAGGCCGGCGTCGACGTGATCAGCGACGGAGAGATGCGCCGCGAGAGCTACACCAACCGCTTCGCCAACGCGCTCGGCGGGATCGACCCGGAGCGGCCGGGCGAATCGCTCAGCCGCACCGGCAAGCGCGACATCGTGCCGCGCGTCGTCGGTCCGATCCGCCGCGTCCGTCCGGTGGAGGTCCGCGACGTCGAGTTCCTCCGCCGCAACACCGATCGCCCGATCAAGATCACGCTTCCGGGTCCGTTCACCATGTCGCAGCAGTGCGTCGACGAGCACTACGGCGACCCGGCGGCGCTCGCGATGGACTACGCGGCCGCGGTGAACGAGGAGGCGCGCGACCTCGCGGCGGCCGGCGCGGACGTGGTGCAGATCGACGAGCCCTACCTGCAATCGCGCGTCCCGCAGGCACGCGACTACGCGGTACCGGCGCTTGAGCGCGCGCTCCGCGGCATCGGTGCGATCACGGTCATCCACACCTGCTTCGGCTACGCGCATTACATAAAGGACAAGCCAGGCCGCTATGAATTCCTGGAGCCGCTCGCGGACCTGCCCGTGGATCAGCTCGCGATCGAGGCGGCTCAGCCGCGCCTCGATCTCTCCGTTCTCGATCGCCTTGGCGACAAGACCGTCGTGCTCGGTGTCATCGATCTCTCGACCGACGAGATCGAGAGCGCCGACACCGTCGCGGAGCGGACGCGGGCCGCGCTGCGCCATCGCGCGCCCGAGCGGCTCGTGCTCGCCCCGGACTGCGGGATGAAGTACCTCACGCGTGAGACCGCCCGCGGGAAGCTGCGGGCGCTGGTCGACGGTGCGCGCATCGTGCGCAGAGAGCTCGGCCTGGTGACCGCGTGACGGACGCGCAGGTGATCGTCGTCGGCGGAGCGGTCGCCGGCGCGGCGCTCGCCAACGCGCTCGGCGCGCGCGGCGTTCCGGTGCTGCTGGTCGAGAGGCTCGAGCGCGAGCGGCACGGCGCCCGGGGCGACCTGCTGCACCCACCGACGCTGCGGATCCTCGACGAGTGGGGCGTTCTCGCCGCGCTGCACGAGGACGGCGCGATCGCGCTGCGCGAGCTCGTCGTCACGCATCGCCCGCGCGGCGTCATCGCGCGTTACCCGACGCCCGTACGGGACGACGGTCCGGCCGGCCGCACCATCGCGGTGCCGCACGACCGCATCGAGGCGGTGCTCTATGCCTGCGCGGAGCGCCGCCCGAGCGTGCGAGTGATGCGCGGCGCGGTCACCGGGCTGCTGCGCGAAGGAGCGCGCGTGTCCGGGGTGCGCCTGCGGTCCGCGAGCGGAGAGCGCGAGCTTCGCGCGAGGCTCGTCGTGGGCTGCGATGGGACGCGCTCTGCCGTGCGCCGCGAGCTCGGCATCGCGGCGGACGAGCGCGGGTACGAGCGCGACTTCCTATACGTAGAGGCGGAGGGCGAGATCGACCCACCGGCGGCGGTGCACTGGCATCTCGACGACGTGGGCGTCCTCTGCGTCCTCGCCCGGCCGCGCGGACGCTGCCGTGTATTCATGACGTGGTCGCGTGGCGCGCACCCCTTCGGTCCTGATCCGGCGCTGCGCGAGCACATCGTCGGGAGATTCCCCACGCTCGCGTCGCTGCGCATCGCGAAGTCCGAGTCCGCGGTGTATCGCGTCGTGCGGCTGCTCGCGGAGCGCTTCTGGTCGCCGGGCTGCGCGCTCGCCGGCGACGCCGCGCACACGACGCACCCCGCGGGCGCGACCGGCATGAGCCTCGCGATCTCGGGTGCGGCGCGGCTCGCCGCGCTCGTTGCGCCGGCGCTCGAACGCGGGAGCCGCGCGGAGATCGATGACGCGCTCGCCGCGTACGACGCCGAGCGACGGCCCGCCGCGGCGCGCGCTCTCGAAGCCGCCCACGCGCAGGCGCTCCGCCTATACGAGGGCGAGCTCTTTCGCGATGCGGACGCGTTCGCTCGGGCGGTCGACCCGAGCGGCGCGTGGACGGCCGGAGGAGCGGGATGGGGTCAGGACCCGGCGGCGCTCGTACACTCCGCGCGGACGCAAGGGGGAGGCACGTGATGAGGACGCTGTTCGGTCTCGCGCTCGTGGCGACGGTGACGCTCGCGGCATGTGGCGGCGGGACGCAGACCGCGCCCACGACGACGGCGACGACGACCGCGGCGGCCGCGACGGCAACACCCACGCCGGCCACCGTGCGATTCGGCCAGGTCGGCAGCGTCTCGGACGGAGCGATCTTCATCGCCGACGCGAAGGGTTACTTCAAGGAGCAGGGCATCACGCTCGAGGCGGTGCCGTTCGGCTCGGCCGCGCAGATGGTCGCGCCTCTCGGCACGGGCGAGCTCGACGCCGGTGGCGGCGCGCCGAGCGCGGGCTTGTACAACGCGGTCAATGGCGGCGTTCAGATGCGCATCGTCGCCGACAAGGGGACGATCACCGCGGGGCATGGATACGAGGCGGTCATCGTTCGCAAGGCGCTCGCCGACAAGGTGAAGTCGGCGAAGGATTTCAAGGGACTCAAGGTCTCGATCGCGGCCCGAGACATCGTTCCCGAGTACTCGCTCGACCAGTTCCTGCGGACCGGTGGGCTCACGATCAAGGACATCGACGTCGTGCCGCTCGCGTTCCCGGACATGATCCCCGCGATGGCCAGCGGCGCCATCGATGTCGCCGTCCCGACCGAGCCCACCGCGACGCGCATCCTCGACGCGGGCACCGGCGTGCTCCTCACGCGCACCGACACCGTGGTGCCCGGCGAGCAGACCGCGGTGGTGCTCTTCTCGGAGAAGTTCGCGCAGAAGAAAGACGTCGCTGTCCGCTTCATGATCGCGTACCTCAAGGGCGCGCGGTTCTACACCGACGCCTTCGACAAGAAGGACGCGGCGAAGCGCAAGGAGGCGATCGAGATCATCGCCAAGGGGACCAAGCTCGATCCCGCGCTGCTCGACCGCGTCGTCATGCCGAACGTCGATCCGGACGGCAAGGTGAACGCGCAGAGCCTCGACGCGTCGCAACAGTACTTCGTGGCGAAAGGGACGCAGTTGAAGCCGGTCGACCTGAACAAGGTCGTCGACGCCTCGTTCGCGGCGGAGGCCGCCAAGCAGCTCGGCGCGTACAAATGACCTAGGGGGCAGGGTCCTTCGACCCTGTTTCCGTCTGATTGCTGTTCATACGCTCGACCCGAAAAGGAGCTTTCTGCGTATGACGGCCATCGAGACGCGCGCTCCGGGCGGCTCGGCCGGTCCGGGCACCAACGACACCCTTACCGTGCGGGACGACCGCACCGGAAAGACCTATGTCATCCCGATCCAGCAGGGCGCGATCAAGGCGACGGAGCTGAACAAGATCAAGGCGTCCCCCGAGGACCCGGGTCTCCTCACGTATGACCCCGGCTTCATGGCGACCGCGGCTGTGAAGAGCTCCATCACGTACATCGACGGAGACGCCGGCATCCTCCGCTACCGCGGGTACCCCATCGACGAGCTCGCCGGGACGCGCGGGTTCCTCGAGGTCGCGTACCTCCTGCTCGAGGGCGAGCTCCCGACGGAGCAGCAGCTCGCGAAGTGGCGGGACGAGATCGTCCATCACACCTTCATCCACGAGAACATCAAGAAGTTCATCGACGGCTTCCGTTACGACGGGCACCCCATGGGCATGCTCATGAGCACCGTCGCGGCGCTTTCGACCTTCTACCCCGAGGCGAAGCGCATCTCGGACGTCGGTCCACGGCGCAAGCAGATCGTCCGCCTCATCGCGAAGGTCCCGACGATCGCGGCCTTCGCGTACCGTCACGCGGCCGGTCTGCCGTACGCCTATCCGGACAACGACCTCGGCTACGCGGGCAACTTCCTCAACATGATGTGGAAGACCACCGAGCTGAAGTACAAGCCTGACCCGATCCTCGAGCGCGCGCTCGAGGTCCTGTTCATCCTCCACGCCGATCACGAGCAGAACTGCTCCACGAGCACGGTGCGTGTCGTGGGCAGCGCGCGCTCCGATCCGTACTCGGCGGTGGCAGCCGGTGTCGGTGCGCTCTACGGGCCGCTGCACGGTGGCGCGAACGAGCAGGTCCTGCGCATGCTGGAGGACATCGGCTCGCTCGACCGCGTGCCCGAGCACATCGAACGCGTGCGCAAGGGCGAGCTCCGCCTCATGGGCTTCGGTCACCGCGTGTACAAGAACTACGACCCGCGCGCGAAGATCATCAAGAAGATCGCCGATCAGGTCTTCGAGGTCACGGGCCGCAACCCGCTGCTCGACATCGCGCTCGAGCTGGAGAAGATCGCGCTCGAGGACGAGTACTTCATCAAGCACAAGCTCTACCCGAACGTCGACTTCTACTCGGGGCTCATCTACCAGTCGATGGGCTTCCCAGTGGAGATGTTCCCGGTGCTGTTCGCGATCGGGCGCACGCCTGGATGGCTTGCCCAGTGGGAGGAAGGTCTCCTCGACGGTGACCAGAAGATCGCACGGCCACGGCAGCTCTACACCGGACCCGAGGAGCGACACCTGGTCGACGGCTGAGATGGCCGCCGAAGACCTGTCCTTCGAGATCATCGCTCGGGAGGACTTCTCGGACGTGACGTACCTCCTCGAGGTACGTCACCCCGAGATGGCCCGCGCCGCCCGTCCCGGCCAATTCGTGATGGTCATGTCGCGTCCCGAGGGGGAGCGGATCCCGCTGACGATCGCGGACTTCGATCGCGCACGCGGCACGATCACGCTCGTCGTGCAGGCGGTCGGCAAGACCACCAAGCAGATGCAGAAGGACCTTGGGGTCGGCTCGTCGCTGTACGCGATGGTCGGGCCGATGGGTGAGCCGAGCCAGATCGGAAAGATCAAGAAGGTCGTGTGCGTCGGCGGCGGCCTCGGCGTGGCGCCGGTCTATCCCCAAGCGCGCGCGTTCAAAGAAAGCGGCGCGTACGTCATCGGCGTCGTCGGCTTCCGCAACCGGGACCTGGTCTTCTGGGAGGACAAGTTCCGCGCGGTCTGTGACGAATTCGTCATCTGCAGCGACGACGGGTCGGTCGGGATCAAGGGGCTGGTGACGGAAGGCATCAAGCGGGCGATCGCGGCGCACGACGACATCGAGCAGCTCATCGCGATCGGTCCGCCCATCATGATGCGCGGGTGCGCGGAGCTCACGCGAGCGCACGGCATCCGCACCGTCGTGAGCCTCAACCCGATCATGGTCGACGGCACCGGCATGTGCGGCGGCTGCCGCGTGAAGGTGGGCGGCCGCGTCCGCTTCGCGTGCGTGGACGGTCCGGAGTTCGACGCGCACGAGGTGGACTTCGACGACCTCATGTTCCGTCTCGGACGGCTTCGTCCCGACGAGAAGGCCGCGCTCGATCGCTGGCAGCAAGGCTGCCGTCTTCCGACGGCCGCGGCGGTGGGCGCGTAGATGGCCGCGAAGAAGCGCACCATCCGGACGATCCCAAAGGAGCGCACGCCGATGGCGGAGCAGCGGCCCCTCGAGCGCGCGCGGAATTTCTCCGAGGTCGCGTGCGGGTACAGCCTCGCGGAAGCGATGCACGAATCGGAGCGCTGCCTGTTCTGTCCCGACGAGCCCTGCATCCGCGGCTGCCCGGTCGGGATCGACATCCCCGGCTTCATCCAGAAGATCGGCGAGAAGGACCTGCGCGGCGCCTACGACGTTCTCACCGATACGACGCTCCTGCCCGCGATCTGTGGCCGCGTGTGCCCGCAGGAGACGCAGTGCGAAGGCGTGTGCACGGTGGGCCAGACCCTCGAGCCGGTGGCGATCGGCCGTCTCGAGCGGTTCGTCGGGGACATGGCCATCGCCGGCGGATGGTCGAGCCTGCCGTTCATCGAGCCGAGCGGCTTCAAGGTGGGCGTCGTCGGATCCGGCCCCGCGGGCATGGCCTGCGCGGCCGACATGGCCAAGGCCGGCTGCAGCGTCACGGTGTTCGAGGCGTTCCAGCAACCCGGTGGTGTGCTGCGGTACGGCATTCCCGACTTCCGTCTACCGAACGAGGTCGTCGATGCCGAGATCGAGAAGCTCACGCGCCTCGGGATCAAGTTCCGGTGCAACACGCTCGTCGGCCGGCTGTTCACGATCGAGCAGATGGTCACCGAGATGGGATTCGATGCGGTCTTCGTCGGCGTGGGCGCGGGGACACCGACCTTCGCCGACATCCCCGGCGAATCGCTCAACGGCGTCATCTCCGCGAACGAGCTGCTGACGCGATGCAACCTCATGCGGGCGCGCGAGTTCCCGGTGCACGACACGCCGCTCGGCCTTGGCAAGCGCGTCGCCGTCATCGGCGCGGGCAACACCGCGATGGACGCGATGCGCGTATGCCTTCGCCTGGGCGCCGAGAAGGTCATGTGCGTCTACCGGCGCTCTCGTACGGAGGCCCCGGCCCGCGCCGAGGAGCTACACCACGCCGAGCAGGAGGGCGTGGAGTTCCACTGGCTCACCACTCCGATCGCCATTCAGGACGACGGGAAGCGGGCCGTGCGCGGTCTGCTCTGCCAGCGCATGGAGCTGGGGGAGCCCGACGCCTCCGGCCGCGCGCGCCCGGTCGCCGTCCCCGGCAGCGACTTCGAGCTCGAGTGCGACACGGTCGTGTACGCGATCGGCACCGACGCGAATCCGATCCTCGGCCAGACCTCCACGCTCAAGCTCGACCCGCGCGGGTATATCGCGGCCGACGACGACCTCGCCACATCCATCGCCGGCGTCTTCGCGGGCGGGGACATCGTGACCGGCGCGGCCACGGTGATCGAGGCGATGGGTGCGGGCCGTCGCGCCGCGCGCAGCATGAAGCGCTACCTCGGTCTCCGCGACAGCGAGCGCGTCTACGGCGAGGCTCCGGCGGAGGGCGAGCCGCTGTTCGGCATCCCCGCCGGCGAGCGCAACTACGCGAAGGTCCTGATCGCATGACCGAAGTTCTCGCGATCGCCGAACGGCGCAAGGCCGTCGCCACCATCGACGAGCACATCGTCGAGGTGATCAGCGACTCGGGTGAGGGGGCGCAGCGCTGCGGCCAGTCGCTCGGGGCGATCGCGGCGAGGTCCGGGAACGGGGTATGGACCGTCGAGATCATCCCGGCCGAGATCCAGCCGCCCGCGCGCAGCGTCGCCGGCGCGAGTGGAAACCGCGTTCGCCTGGGCGCGCGGCAGATCACGAACGGCGGCGATGAGGCCGATCTCGTGGTCGCGTTCAACGAGCAGGTCCTGCTCGGACGCGTTCTGGCGGGGGAACTCAAGCCGGGTTGCACGATCCTCCTCGAGAGCATGTGGCGCGACGACCGCGACGCGCAGATCGCGCGCTCGTATGCCGAGACGGTCGAGACCCTCGCAGCGCAGGGCTACCGCGTCATCGAGATCCCGATGGACCGCGAGTGCCGGAAGGTCGTGCCGGATCCGCGCAAGGGCAAGAACATGTTCGTACTGGGGATGCTCTGCAGCATCTACAGCCTCGACCTCGAGCTCGCGCGCGAGCAGATCGCGATCGCCTTCGGGAAGAAGGACGCCAAGGTCGTCGCCTCGAACGTACGGCTCCTCGAGGCCGGGCACGCCTGGGCCGAGGAGCAGCTCGACTTCAAGTACGCCATCCCGGTGACGCGCACGACCGAGCCGCGCGTCGTCATCAACGGCAACACCGCGCTCGCGCTCGGCATCCTCGCGTCGGGCATGGAGATCTGCGCGATGTACCCGATCACGCCGGCGACGTCGGTCTCGCATTACCTCACCGAGATCTTCGAGCGCGTCGGCGGCGTCGTCCATCAGGCGGAGGACGAGATCGCGGCCTGCACGTTCGCGATCGGCGCCTCGTACGCCGGCAAGTGCGCCGTGACGATCACCTCCGGGCCGGGCTACTCGCTCAAGCAGGAGGGCATCGGGCTCGCGGTGATGGCGGAGATCCCGCTCGTCGTGATCGACGTGCAGCGCGGGGGTCCGAGCACCGGGCAGCCCACGAAGCCCGAGCAGGGCGACCTGCTCAGCGTCCTCTTCGGCTCGCACGGCGACGCGCCGAAGGTCGTCCTCGCGACGAGCGGCATCGAGGACTGCTTCTACGCGGTGATCACGGCGCGCAAGATCGCCGAGACCTTCAACACGGTCGTGGTGGTCCTGTCCGACGCGAGCCTGGCGACGGCGCAGCAGCCTTTCCCGCGTCCGGTCTTCAGCGAGGAGTGGCTCGCGCCGCCGGTGGACCAGAGCCCGGTGCCCGCGGGCGCGCTGCCCTACGGCTGGGACGAGACGACGGGACTGGTGCGCCGATCGATCCCGGGCCAGCCGAACGGCATGCACACCGCGACCGGACTCGCCCACGATCGGGCGAGCCACGTCGCGTACGACGCGACGAGCAACGAGGACGGTCTGCGCAGCCGCAGCCTCAAGCTCGCGGCGCTGCAACGCACGCTCCGTTGCCCGCCCGTCTTCGGTGACGACGAGGGCGATCTGCTCGTGGTCGGCTGGGGCAGCACCAAGGGCGCGATCGAGGAAGCGGTCGCGGACCTGCGCGCGGAGGGTCACCGCGTGTCGGCGCTGCACCTGGGCTTCATCCAGCCGATGCCATCGGGCATCGGCGACATCCTGCGCCGCTTCAAGAAGGTCATCACGATCGAGTCGAACTGGTCCGATCGGCCCACCGACGCGCTCATCGACGAAGAGAACCGGCGCTACGCGGCGCTGGCGATGCTGCTGCGGTCGCGCTATCTGGTCGACGTGGACTGCTGGACCGAGGTGCGCGGCCGGCCGATCAAGCCGGGAAGCATCCGCGCCGCGCTCCTTCCCTTCCTGGCGCCGCAGGCGGTGATCTCATGACGATGCCGATCACGCACTGCATCCTGCGCACGGGCGACGAGCACCACGAGCTGGCGGACTACCAGTCCGATCTCCTTCCGCGCTGGTGCAGCGGCTGCGGCGACAACGCGATCCTCGCGGCGATGCAGCGGCTCTGTCGCGACCAGAACCTCGCGCCGGAGAAGACCGTCTTCGTCTCCGGGATCGGCTGCTCGAGCCGTCTGCCGCACTACATGAAGACGTACGGCTTCCATGGCCTGCACGGCCGCGCGCTCCCGATCGCCGAAGGCGTGAAGATGGCGCGCCCGGACCTGCACGTCTTCGTGAGCACCGGAGACGGCGACTGCCTCAGCATCGGCGCCGCCCACTGGCTGCACGCGCTCCGCTACAACATGGACCTCACCGTCCTGCTTCACGACAACCACATCTACGGCTTGACGAAGAAGCAGGTCTCGCCGACGTCGCCGCTGGGGACCAAGAGCAACACGACGCCGATGGGCTCGTATCTCGCGCCGCTGAATCCCCTCACGGTGACCCTCGGCGTGCAGAACGCGTCATTCGTCGCCCAGGCCGTCGACTGGATCCCCGAGCTTCTCTACGACATCTTCGCGGCGGCGTACCGTCACAAGGGACTCTCGTTCGTCCGCATCCTCCAGCGCTGCCCGGAGTTCATGCCGGGAATGTTCGATCCGTGGGTGCAGGATCCGCAGCGCACGCAGCTGCTCTCGCATCGCGACGGCATCACCATCAGTCCGGCGCTGTCGAAGATCTATCGGAATCAGCGCGAGCACGATCCCGCCGACCTCGCCGCGGCGCGTGAGATCGCGTCGGTCGAGGATCCGATCCCGGTCGGCATCCTGTACCGCGACGAGAGCGTGCCGCGGTACGAGGAGCTCCGTCACGCCGGAGCGCTGCGCACTCCTGCGCGGCTCCGCCGCGGGCTCGAGGCCGAGCTCGACAAGTTCACGATCTGGCCCGACGCGGCCCCGGTCGGGGCGTAGGCATGGACGAACGCGCCTTCTTCTACCTCACCGGCAAACGCTGGGGCGCGACGCTCGAACCGATCGATCATCTCGGGCTGCGCCCCGCGCTCTTCGCGCGCTTCCACGACCTCTCGCGGCTGCGTTACGACTATCCACTCGTCCTCGTCGACGGCGCGGAGCCGTGCTCCGAGACGCTCTCGGGCCTCGTCGATGCGCTGCTCCGCGAGGTGGCGCCTCGGGGGATCACCGGGGAGCGGCTGCGGCGCGGCGTGCTGCGCCTGGAGCGCGAGATCCGCGGGGCCGCGGCCGGCGGCGCGCGCGAGCGACTCGTGGCGCTCTGGGATTCCGCCGTGGACCGGCTCGCGCGGACCGAGGGCGAACCGTTCCGCGCCGACGCTGCGATCGCGCGCGCCGCGCTGCGCGTCGACGGCGACGTCGTCGATTGCGACGTCGACCTGCCGAGCCGTTTTCTGCTGCACGCGTGGCGCGCCACGGAAGAACGCAAGGCGACGATGGTGCGACGCGAGATCGATGCGCTCGTGGTCCGGCTCGCTGACCTCGTGCGAGCCGATCACCTCCGTTCGCGGACGGGGCGCAAGCCGGACGATCTCCGCGCCGGCATCGGCGGACCGCACCGCGAGCTCTTCGACTTCAACGTCATGGCCGAGCTGCTCGAGCGGCCCTCGGGCGCGAGCGCTCTTCCAGAGAGCCGGCGCGCGCGCATCGATGAGACGCTGGCCACGCTACACGCCCAGCGCTTCTTCGGCGACGGCGCGGCGTACGGATTCGTATTCGATCGCGTGGACTCCGCATTGGCCGCCTTCCGCGATCGACAGAGCGAGATGGCGGAGCTCGTGCGGGCGATCGCCGTCGCCGAGCTCGAGGTCGAAGGGCGATACGACGAGGACACGCATGACGAGTATTTCGGCTCGTTCGACGCTCGCGCGCTCTGGCCGGCGGACCTCGGGATCTTCCCCGACTATCTCGTCGTCCTGGATGCGCGCGCGTCCGACGCTGCCGGGCGCGCCCGCGTCATCGAGGGCCTGACGAGCGATGCCGCGCTCAAGATCGTCCTCAGTGTCGACGACGCACTCGGCATCGGCGCGCAGCTCGCGACCTCCGCGATGGGGCTGGGAGACCCGTTCGTGGTCCAGTGCGCGAGCTCGGAGCTGCAGCGCATGGCGCCAAGCGTGCGCGCGGCGCTCGAGTACCGCGGGCCGGCGCTCATCAGCGTCTTCACCGGCGTCGGCGGCGCGCCGGGCATCCCGCCCTATCTCGTCGCCGCGGCGGCGACGGAGTCGCGGGCATTCCCGTCCTTCGTGTACGACCCTTCTGCCGGTCCGGACTGGGCGCACCGCTTCTCGCTGACGGATGCGCGACCCCAGACCGAATGGCCCACGCACGAATTTACGTATGTCGACGAGGACCTGCGGCGCGTCACCGAGCATCTGCCGTTCACGGTGGCGGACTTCGCGCTCTGCGACGCCCGTCGCTACGCGGACTTCGCGTGCGTCGGGAGGGAGCGCCGGAGCGACGGCCTCGTCGCGCTCGCCGACTGGCTGACCACCGAAGAGCATCGGTCCGATGCGGTGCCGTTCGTCCATGCGGTCGACCGGGACGACCGCCTGCGGAAGCTCGTGGTCGACGAACGGCTCGTGGGGCTGGTCCGCAAGTCGGCGGACGCGTGGCGGAGGCTGCGCGAGCTCGAGGCACGCGGACGCGCGCCGGGCGTGACGACCGCGCCGGGCGCGGAGGTTCCCGCGCCGCCTCCACCGGCGCCGCCGGCGATCGAGCACGCTGATGCCGACGGGCACGCCTCGGACGATCCGTACGTCGATACGGTCCGCTGCACCAGCTGCAACGAGTGCACCAACCTGAACGGCCGCATGTTCAAGCTCAACGAGAACAAGCAGGCCTACATCGCGGACGCGAGCGCGGGAACGTATCGCGAGCTGGTGGAGGCGGCGGAAGCCTGCCAGGTGGCGATCATCCACCCCGGCACGCCCCGGAACCCGAAAGAGCCTGACCTGGACGAGCTCGTGCAGCGCGCGGAGCAGTTCCGCTAACAATCGGCGCACGAAGCGTCCGTACTACGGCTGGATCCTCGTCCTGGTCCTCGGCGTCACCGAAACGACGTCGTGGGGTGTCCTCTATTACCCGATCACCGTCTTCGTTACGCCGATGCAGTCGGAGCTCGGCTGGTCGCGCGCGGCGATCACCGGCGGTCTCTCGGTAGCGCTGATCTTCTTCGGTCTGGCATCCGTGCCGGTCGGCCATTGGCTCGACGAGCACGGCCCGCGTCTCCTCATGACCGCCGGATCGTGCGCGGCCGTCGCGCTCGTCCTCGCGTGGTCGACGGTGCGGGACCTCGCCGCGTTCTACGCGATCTGGGCGCTCATCGGTATCTGCATGGCGGCGGTCCTCTACGGGCCGGCGTTCGCGACGATCACGGTGTGGTTCCGGCGGCAGCGAACACGCGCGCTCACCGCCCTCACGCTCATGGCCGGTCTGGCGAGCACGATCTTCATCCCGCTCACGGCGTGGCTGGTCGAGATGCAGGGCTGGCGCGCCGCGCTGGTCACGCTCGCCACGATCCTCGCCGTGGTCACGATCGTGCCGCACGCGCTCTTCCTGCGGCGACGACCGTCCGACCTCGGACTCGAGCCCGACGGTGTGGCGGCCGCGGCGCTCGAGACGGGCACGCCGCCCGCGCACGAGCCGAGCGTGTCGCTCGTCGAAGCGCTCCGGCACCCGACGTTCCGCTGGCTCGTCGTGGCCTTCTGCCTTCAGTCCCTCGGCATCGGCGTGCCGGTGCACCTCGTCCCGTATCTGATGGGACACGGTCACGACATCGCGTTCGCCGCGAGCGCGGCGGGCGCGCTTGGCGCGATGTCGCTCGTCGGACGGATCTTCTTCGGGCCGCTGGAGAGCCGGTTCCCGTCGCGCGTCGTGTCCGCGGGCGTATTCGTGTTGCAGCCGCTCGCGATCGCGACGTTGCTGCTCGTGCCATCGGTGATGGGCGTGATCGCGTTCGTCGTCCTTTTCGGCATGAGCCGCGGCGCCGAGACGCTGCTGCGCTCCACGATCGTGTCGGGCCTCTACGGCTCGCGCCGCTTCGCGAGCATCGCGGGCGTCCTGACCGTGTTCATCACGGCCGCGCAGGCGCTCGCGCCGGTGAGCCTCGGCGCGGCCTACGACCTCCAGCGCTCGTACGAGCCGTCGCTGTGGGGACTCGCTGGCATCTCGATCGTCGCGACGGCCGCCGTTTACGTGGCCGATCGCCGCCGCTAGGACCTGGCACGGACGGTGCTCCGCAAAAGAGCATGCCGAGCTGGAAGGATCGACGCAAGAAGCGACCGGGCGAAGGCGGCGCCGGGGCGCCGAGCGGCGCGATGGGCACCCGCGGACGTGCCTCCACCAAATAGCCCTGGCACGACGTCTGCGGCGAGCGCAAGGCATGACGGCGACGGCCCAGCAGGTCCACACCCTCGTGGGTATCTTCCGTTCGGTCGACGACGCGCATCAGGCGCTGCGGCACCTCGATCACGAGCGCATCCCGCCGCAGCACGTCAGCCTCATCGCGAACGATCCGGAGCTCGCCGGTGACGTCGGCGGGCGCTCGTTCGCGGTATGGGGCGCCGTCGCCGGCGCGGCGCTGGGCCTCATCCTGGCCGCGGCGTACGTGGCCTTCGGCGGGCCCACGTTCCGTGTGAACCCGGTCGGCATCGTCCTCGGCGCGGCCTTCGTCGCCGGGGGTCTCGCCTTCATCGGACTCGTCTTCGGACGCGCCTTCGTCGTGCGCAGCGCGCACGGCACCGACTACGAGCACGCGGTCGAGGAGGGCGGGGCGGTCGTGACGGTCGCGTGCGTTCCGGAGGAATGCGAGCAGGCCCGAACGGTGCTCGGCCGGGCCGGCGCGGACGAGATCGTCGAAGAGGAACACGCCGAGCGCGTCTAGGGAACGGGAAGTGCAACGGTCTTCGCCATGGAGGCGATAGCACATGGCTGACCTGAAGGAGAAGCAGCGCAAGGCGATGCCGAAGGGCGTCTTCGCCTACGTCGATCGCCGCGGCGAGGGCCACCTCCCGCTCAACGACGAGACCCACGTCCGCAACGCGATGGCGCGCTGGAACCAGACGGAGTTCTCCTCGCAGTCGGCGAAGGAGACGGCGCGGCGCAAGATCGTGAGCGCGGCCCGCAAGCACGGGATCGAGATCGCCGAAGAGGACAAGATCGCGCACCCGTCCACCAGCCTGCGCGCGGCGAGCACGCGGCGCGGCCCGCGCGGCGGTCGCAAGACCGTACGCCCGAAGCGCAAGACCACGACGGCGCAGCGCGCCGCCGCTCGACGGAACATCGTGAAGGCGCGCCGCGCGCGGACTCGCGCGCGCTAGCGGCTCCTCATCCGAGCTGATACGCGCTCGGATCGACGTGTGCCGCGATGAGCGTGGGTGCGTCGGCAGACGCGCTCCGCAGCGCGTCGCTGCACTCGCGCACCGAGCGCACGTCGTAGCCCGCGATGCCGAAGCCCTTCGCGATGGCGACGTAGTCGAGCGCGCCGAAGGTGGTGCCGGTGACCGGGAAGCCCTTGCGTTCCTGACCCGCCCTGATCTGCGACAGCGCCTCGTCCGCGAGGACGATGACCGTGACGCCCAACCCGAGCCGGACGCCCGTCTCGAGCTCGCCCATGAGCATCGCGAAGCCGCCGTCGCCGAGGACGCACGCGACCGTGCGGTCGCGATGCAGGAGCTTCAGCCCGAGCGCCGCCGGTAGTCCGTAGCCCATCGAGGACAGTCCGTTCGACATGAAGAACGTCTTCGGCCGGTACGCGGGAAAGCATTGCCCGGTGACGGCCTTGTTGTAGCCGACGTCGCAGGTGACCAGAGCGTCCTCGGGAAGCATGGCACGCAGCTCCGCGAGCACCTGCTGCGCGGTCAGGCCGGTGCGCTTGGGGGCCACATAGGTGCGGAACGTCGACCGGAGGCGCGCGATCTCGCCATCGCCGGCGAACCTCGGCTCCGGGGTCCCGGCCACCGAACGCAGCACGCCGATGCCGTCGGGAACTGGACCGACGAGCTCGGCCTCGCTCCCGTAGTACCCATCGTTGTTCGGCAGCGGCCCGATGTGTATCACCTTCGCCGGCGCGGTCCAGGCGCTGTCGAACTCGACCGGGTCGAAACCGACCATCAGCACGAGGTCGCAGCTGTCGATGAACTCGTAGAGCTTCGCGGTGCCCAACATTTCGATCGTGCCCAGAAAGAGCGGATGGTCTTCGCGGAAGACACCCTTCGCTTTCGGGCTCACCATGACCGGGATGTTCCACTCCTCCGCGAGGTGGAGCAGCGGCGCGCTGACCGCCTCGTCGTTGGCGTCCATGCCAACGAGCAGTAGCGGCCGCCGGCTCTCGCGGAGCAGACGTGCCGCCCGACCCGCATGCGCTGGTTCGACCACGGCGCTCGTGTCCGGTGCTCCTGGCGGCACGTAGTGCGGTCGCGACGCCACGGCGTTCGAGGCCGGCTGACGCGGTACGTCGCTCGGTACCTCGACGAAGACCGGACCGCGGCGTGGACGGAGCGACTCGCGCAGCGCGCGCGCGATGACGTCGCTCGCGTTGCGCGCCGTGAGACGCGCCTGCCACTTGCTGATCGGCGCGAACAGCGCGCGCAGCTCGAGCTTCTGGTGCGTCGTGATCTCGAAGCGGTCGGCGGGTAGCTGCCCGGTGAAGGCGATGAGCGGCGAACGGTCGAGATGGGCCTGCGCGACGCCGGTGACGAGGTTCGTCGCGCCGGGACCGAGCGTCGCGACGCAGACGCCCGGTATCCCACTCGCGCTCGCCATCGCGTCGGCCATGAACGCCGCCGCGGCTTCATGACGGGTCAGCACGAACTCGAGCCCGGCTTGGCGGAAGCCCTCGATGAGATCGACGACCTCGCCGCCGGGATGCCCGGTCACGTATCGGACGCCCGCTTCACGCAGGCGCTCTCCGACGACGCGCGCGACGCTCGGCTCGCTCACGCCAAGACGCTATCCGGTCCGCGGGCGAGGAGTCCCCTGTACGGGGGATGCCTGGGCGAAGGGGCCGACCTACCCTGCGGAAGAGGGAGCATATGGTCACCTGGGAGATGCCCGACGGCACGGAGTTCCGATACCTGGGTATCGGAGTCTCTGACGCCGCCCTGCGGGAGTTCGTGCTCCGTTTCATGTCCGTCGAGGGCATGTCCTGGGACGCCTCCAACTGGGACGACCGACAGCTGGAGTTCGCTTTCCTGCGGCGCTTCGGCGAGGCGATCAAGGTCATGCGCGAGAAGGCCGGGAATGGACACACCGTCCTGATCTTCCATCCGGTGATGGCCGGGGCCTAGGGTGACCTCCGCCTAGGCCCCGAACGTATCGCGGTTGACGTTCTCCGGGGCCGCGTCCGGATAGGCTGTGCCGCTCATGCGCGCTCCAAACGGGTACCGCATCGCGCCGTTCGAACCGCTCGACGTCTCCGCCGACCAGCTGCGCGAGGGGGCGGAGCTGATCCAGCTCCTCATGCACGAGCGCGTGGCGGAGGATCCGCTGACGCCCGTCGACGTCATCGAGCAGCGCCTGCGCGTGCGCCGTCCATCGGCCTGGCGCCAGTTCTTCGCCGCGCGCGACAGCGCCGGCGCCCTTGCCGGCTATGCGGGGGCGTTCCGCGATCTGGAGGACGCCAACAACCAGCATCTCCTGTGGTGCGATCTCGCCGTGCATCCTGCGCATCGGCGACGGGGCGTCGGTCGCGCGCTGCTCGGTTCGCTGGTGGAGGCGGTCTCATCGCGGGGTGACGATCAGATCTTCATGACGATGACGTCCGACCGTGTCGCGGCGGGCGAGTCGTTCGCGCGCGCCCTCGGCGCAACGCCAGGTCTGCCGATGAAGCAGAACCAGCTCGACCTGGCTCGCGCGGACCGCGCGAGCGTCGCCGAGTGGGCGGTGCTCTCGCCGGCGGGCTACCGGCTCGAACGGATCGACGGCACCGTGCCGGCTCAGCTGCTCGCCGCGTACGTCGAGGCGGCGAGCGGGATGAACGACGCGCCGCGCGGGGATCTGCGCATGGGCGACTGGACGGTCACCGAAAAGAGTGTCCGGGAACGTGAGTCGGCATTCCGCCAGGCCGGCACGCGGTGGTGGCTTATCGTCGCGATCCACGAGGCGACCGGCGCGGGCGCGGGATTCACCGAGGTCACGTTCGACCCGCGCGTCGAGCATCTCATCGACCAGCAGGGGACCGCGGTCGTCGAGGCGCACCGCGGGCATCAGCTCGGGCTGTGGATGAAGGCCGCGATGCTGCAGCGCATCCTCACCGAGCTGCCGCGGGCCCGTTTCGTGCGGACCGGCAACGCCAACACGAACGCCCAGATGCTCGCGATCAATACGAAGCTCGGCTTCGCGGTGGCGTGGACCACCTGCGTCTATCAGCTCGCGATCACCGACGCGCGCGCCGCGATCGGCATCGAGCGCGCCGGGGCGACGACCGTCTAGCGGGCCGGCGTTCCGGGCTGGTGCAGCAGGTTCTCCACGTCGCGAACACCGTCGATCCTCCGGACGCGCGATTCGATGTGCCGGATCTGATCGGGCAGCTCGACCTGGCCTCGCAGCGTCACGATCCCGTCCAAGGAGTCGATGTTGATGTGCCCCTTCGGGATGTCGGAGTCGCGGAACAGCTCGGTCATGACCTTCTGGGTCAGCGCGGCATCGCTGGGCGGCGCGTCGTCGCGATCGAGGTGCGTAACCTTCTCACGGACGCCGTACGCGTCGCTCGCGACCCGAAGTCCGATGCGCTCCGCGCGCGCGCCGCTCCGACGGACCGTTCCGGCGAGGCGATCCCGTGTCACGTTCCTGCGATAGCTGCCGCGCTCCGGGTCGAGAAAGAACATGGCGAGCGCCCCAACGAGCACCGCCGCGACATATCCGAACATGCGTGCTCCTCCTTGCCTCGTGCTACCTATCGGGAGGTGCAATCGCATTGCCACGAAGTGCGTCTCTAGCGGGAGTCCTCGGTGAGGCTGTAACCGGCGCCGTAGAACTCGACGATCGCGCCCGGCTCGACCTCGAGATAGACGAGCCGAATCCCCTTCGCGCACTCGAGGGAGCGGGCGCCGACGTGCTTGTCGGCGACGAGGCCGGGCGTGAAGACGACGATCGTATTGACGTTCCTCGTGCGCTTGCGATGCAGCGCGACGTGATACGGGTCGGGATCGTGGAGCCAGGCGCGGTACTCCGGTAGGTAGTAGCGGACCAGCAGGAAGTCCTCGCGGGCGAGCATGAGCGTCCTGTTCGCGGGGAAGTGCTCGCGCACGTAGGACACCCGCGCCATCAGCTCGGCATCGTGCTGGGCGACCGCCGCTGTCGAGAACGGCAGCGGCGCCGCGACGAAGAGCGCGGCCGACGCCGCGACGACGGCCGCGCCGAGCGCCGCGGAGCGGACCACCGCCGCGGACGCGAACGCCTGCTCGAGTCCGCGCGCCGCCACCACATAGAGGCCGGGAAGGACCGAGAGGACGTAGCCCCACTCGCCGATGTGCAGCGCGACGTAGAACGCGAGTGCCGGGACGATCCAGATGACGAGAAAGGTCTCGACCGTGCCGAGTGCGAGGCGCCGTTCGCGGAAGGCTCGGCGCGCGTCGTTCTGTACGAGGAGGAGCAGCGGGATCGCGAACGCGCCCAGACCCCAGGCCAGGGCATAGAGGGTCGTTCCAAGATTCGTGGTGAAGGCGGCGAGGCCTTCGTCGGAGACCGAGTACGTATCGCGCACGTAGTTGGCCTGATGCAGCACCGCGTCGACGTACGCCAGCGGACCGCCGGACAGAAGCGCGCTCGGCACGAACCACACCAGGCAGCCGGTGCCGAGGGCCGCCAGGGCCGCGACGCGGATCCGCGCGCCGTACGGCCACAGCGTCCAGAGCCAGAGTGGGCCGACGATGAGAAGGAGGTCCTGGCGGAATCCGGCGGCGGCGCCGAACACCACGCTGGCCACCAGCGTCGCGCGCGCCCCGCGCGTGCGGGCCACCCAGAACATAGACGCCAGCGCGACGGACATGAATGCGAGGACCGTGTACGGGTAGGCGATCTCGCTGTACTGCCACACCAGCGGATCGACGGCGAAGCCGAGCGCGACGACCAGCGCGGCACGTTCGCCGGCGAAGCGTCGCGCGAGCAGGTACAGCGCCGCCACCGCGAGCGCGCTCCCGAGCGCCGAGACGAGAACGAGCGCGGTGTTGCTGTCGCCGACGACGGAGCGGAACAGCGAGGCGACCCCGACGTACAGGACGTACCCCGGGGGATGCGGGCGCTGGGTCGCCAGCGCGTAATCGACGTGGAAGCCGTCCTCGAGCGCTCGCGCATAGAGCACCGAATCCCATGCCCAGAGGCGCTGGGATGCGAAGGGCAGCCGCGACAGCAGCGTGGCCGCGCCCAGCGCGGCGGTGATGAGAGCCGCGCGGGTCATGCGGATGCGGTGGATGTACGGGCGCGCGCGCGTCCGGCGAGCTGCAGGCCCAGCGCGCTGGCGAAGAGAGCCAGACCGCCGATGTCCTGCAACGTGCCGGGCGCTAGGAGAAGGAGTCCCGCGGCGACCAGCAGCGCGCGTTCAATGACGTTCGTCGGCCGGAGCAAGTAGCCTCCGACGCCCGTCACGAGCGCGATGATGCCCACGATCGCCGAGACTGATGCCACCGCCGCCTCACCCACCGTCGTGTCTCGCCAGAGCAACGCCAGCCCGCCCGGCTGCGTGAACATGAATGGTACGAGGAAGCAAGGGAGCGCATATTTCCAAGTCAGCATCATCGTGCGGTAGGGGTTCCCGCCGGTGATGGCCGACGCCGCGAAAGGCGAGAGCGCGACCGGCGGCGAGACCTCGCTGAGGACGGCGTAGTAGAAGACGAACATGTGGGCGGCCGGCGCCGGCACGCCCAGGTGGACGAGCGCCGGGATCACCGTCGGAACCGCGACGAGATAGGTCGCCGTGATCGGGAGCGACAGCCCGAGCACCCACAGGACGACCCCCGACACGATGAGCGTGAGCACGAGGTTGCCGAATCCGAGCGTCAGGATGAGGCTCGAGATCTTCAGCCCCAGACCGGTCTGGAGGAGTACTCCCACGATGATCCCGGCCACCGCCGTGGTCGCCGCGACGCCAAGCACCTGCTTCGTGCCCGACGCGAGCGCACCGACGAGCTTCGCGGCGGTGAGCGCCGTCTCGCGTCGGATGTAGGAGACCGCGATCGCCAGCGCGATCGACCAGAACACGGCCGTGATGGTGGTGAAGCCGATGAGCAGGAAGAACACGATCGCGAAGAGCGAGGTGTACTGGTACCAGTAGCGGAACGTCAGCTCCCAGAATCCCGGCGCGTCGAGCGCGATCGGCTGCGTTCGCATGCGACGCGCGTCGACCTCGATCATCAGCAGGATGCCGAGGTAATAGAGGATCGTCGGCATCATCGCCATGGTCAGCACCTCGAGGTAGCTGATCTTCAGGATCTCGGACATGAGGAACGCGGCCGCGCCGAGAACGGGTGGCGAGATGACGGCGCCGATGCCGCCCGCCGATAGGATCGCGCCGGCCGAGTCGCGATCGTGGCCGGCCTTCTTCAGCATCGGGTAGGTGATCGAGCCGAGCGTCACCGTCGTCGCGACACCGGAGCCCGAGACCGTTCCGAGGAGGAACGAGGCGATCGTCACCGTCCGACCCGCCCCGGTCGGCCGTCGCCCCGTGAGCGCGAACGCCAGGTCGACGTAGAACTTTCCGGCGCCGGTGTTCTCGAGGATGGCGCCGTAGATCGTGAACAGGATGATGAACGTGGCCGCGACCTGGAGCGGCGTCCCGAGCATGCCATCCAGACCGAGATATTGGTTCGCCACGATGTCGTCGAGGTCCTTGGGAGGTCCGCGGAACGGACCGGGCATGAAGTCGGCGAAGTACGCGTAGGCGATGGCGATGATCCCGATGACCGGCAGGTGCCAGCCGGTGGTGCGCCGGCCGGCCTCCAGCACGAGCGCGATCGCGAGGATGCCGAACACGAAGTCCCACTGATTCGGGCTCGAGGTGCGGTAGATGATCTGGTCGAACTGGACGAACACGTAGAGCGTGATCGCGATCGAGCCGAGGGCGAGGAGGAGATCGAGGGGCGTCACGCGCTTGCGGAACCGCGCCAGCGGCGGATAGAGCAGGAACGTGAGGACGAGGATCGCCGTCAGGAACACCATCGTGTAGATCTGTGGCGTCGTGATGGTCTGTCCGAGGATGCGAAAGCTGGGGATGGGCACGAACCGCGTGAAAGGGATCTCCGCGCCCGCGATCGAGAAGTAGAGCGCGAAGAGCGTCGTCGCGACGGCGAGCACCGTGACGACCGTGGCCCACACGCCGGTCAGCGAGCGCGTGCGCGCTTCCTGCTCGAACTCCTCGATGAGCTCCTTGGTCTTGTCGTCGGCGAGGACCTTCTCGAGGTCCGGGCGGACGATCGCCTCCTGCTCGACCGGTCCGCTCATCTGACCTGTCGCAGCAGCGCGAGCGCGAGCGGGACGCGATCGGCCTTCACGCGGATCACGCTCTCGCCGAAGCGCGCGAGCAGGTCGCACGTCCAGCGAGCGGTCTCGAAGCGTTGCCTGCCGAGCGGCGCGATGCGGATCACGAGCTCGCTGACATCCGCCGCGGGCGCCTCCTGCATCCAGAGGCCATCGTCCTCCTGGACGATCTCGCCGTCCCACCGGAGATATTCGAGCGACCGCACGTCGCTCGATCGCACGCGCAAGAGCTCGATGCGATCGCCGTTGCGCTCGTACTCCTCGAACACGAGGACGTCGTAGATCGATTGCCGGTATGAGAACCGCAGCGTCTCGCCGTCATCCAGCCGTTCCACGAGCTCGCGTGTGCCGTCGCTCATGCTCAGCACGGACACGGGGGTGGCCAGCGCCACCCCCGTCGTCAGCATCAACGCGCCGAGCAGGATCGACCAGCGCGCTGTCAGCAAATCCCTCCGTTCGCCGCTACGGCTTCCATGCGCCACGGGATTTGTAGAAGTCGATCGCTCCAGGATGGAACTCGAGCGGCGAGCCGACCGTCGCGGTCTCGAGCTTCAGGTTCTTCGCTTCGGCGTGGATCGTCTCGAGGTCGCTCTTGAAGTCGAAGATCGTCGTGAGGATCGCTTTCGCGAACGCCGGGTCGAACTTGGAGTTGACGACGAGCAGGTTCTGCACGCCCGATACGACGATCTCGGTGTCGTTCTTGTACGTACCGGCCGGGATCTTCACCGACACGTAGAACGGTCCGTATTTGTCCGCCAGCTTCTTCACGGCGTCCGCGTGGTCGATGAGCTTCACCTTCGTGGCGTTGGCGACGTCGAGGATCGCCGCCGTCGGCAGCCCGCCGCTGAAGAAGAACGCGTCGAGCTTGCCGTCACGCAGCGCATTGGCCGAGTCGGCCGGGCCCAGGCGCTCGCGCTGGATGTCCTTGTTCGGGTCCATCCCGTACACGTCGAGGATGCGATTCGTGATGATCTCCGTGCCGGAGCCGGCCAGTCCGACCGAGACGCGCCTGCCCTTGAGATCGGCGACCGTATTGATGCCAGTGCCGTCCTTCGCGACGATCTGCGTGTAGTTCGTGTACAGGACCGCCAGCGCCTTCGCGTCGACCTTCTCGGTGAACTGAGGCGCCTTCCCGGAAATGCCGTCGTACGCGGTGTCGGCAAGGGTGAACGCCAGATCCGCCTTGCCCTGGCCGATGAACTTCATGTTGTCGACGGAGGCCGTCGTCTGCTGTGCGCTCGCGGCGACCTTCATTCGCTTGCTCAGCACGTCGGCGAGCCCGGCACCGTAGACGATGTACACGCCACCCGCGGGTCCCGTGACGACGTTCAGCGTCTTGCCTTCGAAGTTCGGTGTCGCGGCCGCGGTGCCGCCCGGCGTCGACGTGGCCACCGTCTGCCGCGGCGCCGCGCACGCGGCGGCGACCAGCGCGATGCCCGCGAGTGCTGCGCAGACCCGTAGCGTCCTTCTCATCTCACTGCCCTCCTGACGGCGGCGAGTCTAGGACGTGCCGGGGCGTCTCAGGCGCAGGGCGCGCCGCTGCTCCGCGGCCGCCATCCGCCGCTTCTCCTCCGGGCTTTCCGCGACCAGCGGAGGGAGCGCTACGGCCCGGCCCTTGTCGTCGATACAGACGAAGACCAGGTAGGCCGAGGCCACGTGGGCGACCTCCCCAGTCAGCATGTCCTCGGCCTCGACCCGTACTCCGACCTCCATGCTGGTGCGGCCGACGTGGTTGACCGACGCCCTCGCCGTCACGAGGTTGCCGACGTACACCGGCGCCTTGAACGAGAGCTCGTCGATCCGCGCCGTCACGACACGTGACCGTGCGTGGCGCGTAGCCGCGGCGCCGGCGCACGAGTCGATGAGCTTCATGATCTCGCCGCCGTGGACGTTGCCGTACGGATTCGCGTCCGAGGGCAGCATCGCCTGCGACATGATCGTCTTCGAGGCGGACACTGGCTTCGGGTCCATGCGCGCCGAATCCTAGGTGAGGACTCCTAGGACCTGATCGCGAGCCGCTCGTCGCTCGCTCCTAGACTCACCGCGATGTCCGTCCTCTCGCGGGAAGAGCTGCGCGCGGCGCTCGCCGCCGATCCACCGCTCGTCGAAGGTGTCGAGCAGCAGCTACAGCTCCAACCGAACGGGATCGACCTTCGAGTGGAGCGGGTACAGCGGCTCACCTCACCCGGGCTGCTCGGCGCGACCGACGCGATCCGCGAGCCGGCGGCGCGCGAGGACGTCCAGATCGACAAGGACGGCTGGTGGGACCTCAACCGCGGCGCGTACGTCATCACGTACCAGGAGAAGGTGAATCTTCCGACGGACATCATGGCGCTCGCGCGGCCGCGCTCGACGCTGCTGCGGTCCGGCGTCGCGATCCACGCCGCGGTGTGGGACGCGGGCTACTCCGGCCGCGGCGAGGGGCTGCTCTCCGTCCTGAACGCGCGCGGCTATCGCCTGCAGCGCGGCGCGCGTGTCCTGCAGCTCGTTTTCTTCCGCCTATCGTCGCCAACGGCCGAGGGATACCGCGGCAGATATCACGGCGAGAATCCGGCATGAGCGGACCTTCGATCACGATGGAGCCCAATGGACCGTACGTCGTCACCGGCCCGATCACGATCGTCGATGTGGATGGGCACGAGGTCCACGTGGAGGAAGGGCGCAAGGTGAAGCTCTGTCGCTGCGGACACTCCGGGAAGAAGCCCTACTGCGACGAGACGCATCGCCGGGTGGACTTCGTGTCGCGGCCGTCCTTCCTGCCGGAGCCCGTCGAGCCTCGGTAGCTCGGTCGGCTTATCCGGCCCGTTCAGAAATATGCCTTGACAGGCATATTCCTTTAGGAGTATATATAGGCCATGAACGCCACGCTGATGGCCCTGGCCGAACCGAATCGCCTCCGCATCGTCGAGCTTCTTCGCGACCGCCCACGACCGGTAGGGGAGATCGCCGAGCGCCTCCGACTGCGTCAACCGCAGGTGTCGAAGCACCTCCGCGTGCTGAGCGACGCCGGGCTGGTCGACGTGCGTCCGGTCGCGCAGCAGCGCATTTATCAGCTGCGGTCAGAGCCCTTCAACGAGCTCGACGCGTGGCTGGAGAAATTCCGGCGCCGGGTCGACGAGCGGTTCGATCGGTTGGACGACCTGATCGGCGAGCGGAAGGCAAAGAAAGGACAGGAGAAAGACCGTGGCCACTAAGACGAAGCACGAGACCACCATCACGCTGCCGTCGGATCGGGAGATCCTCATGACGCGCAAGTTCGACGCACCGCGCGAAGTGGTCTGGGACACGATCACCGACCCGGATCTCATCCCGAAGTGGTGGGGCTTCCGCCGGGACACCACCGAGGTGAAGAAGATGGACGTGCGTCCCGGCGGCCAGTGGCTATACATCACGCACACGTCGGGTGGCGAGGACGTCGACTTCCACGGCGAGTACCGCGAGGTCGGTGCGCCCGAGCGCCTCGTGTACACATTCCTCGTCGGCGACATGCCACCCGGCGACGGCTTCGTGGAGGTCACCCTCATCGAGCGCGATGGCGTGACCGAGCTGAGAGATCGGAGCGTCTTCAGCTCGAAGGAGGAGCGTGACGCCATGATCGAGGTCGGCATGGAGGTCGGCGCGAGGGAGACCTACGAGCGCCTCGCCGAGCTCCTCGCGACTCGTATCGGCTGACCCGTTACCGCTCGAGGCTCGGCAGGTCGATCTCGGATCGCTCCGCGAACTGCCGGGCATCGTCATATCCGGCATCGGCGTGGCGCATCACGCCGGTGCCGGGATCGGTCGTGAGCACGCGGCGCAGCTTCTCGCGACCGAGCGCGCTCCCGTCCGCGACCGCGACCATCCCGGCGTGGATCGAGTTCCCGATACCGACGCCACCGCCGTGATGGACCGACACCCAGGTGGCGCCCGCCGAAGTGTTCAGGAGCGCGTTGAGGATCGGCCAGTCGGCGATCGCGTCGCTGCCGTCTTTCATCCCCTCGGTCTCACGGAACGGCGACGCCACTGATCCCGAGTCGAGGTGATCGCGCCCGATGAGGATCGGCGCCTTCACCTCGCCGCGCTCCACTAGCTCGTCGATCCGCTCGCCGAAGAGCGCTCGCTCGCCGTAGCCGAGCCAGCACACCCGCGCAGGCAGGCCCTGGAACGGCACGCGCTCGCCGGCCAGGCGGATCCAGCGCGCGAGCGTCTCGTTCTCGGGGAACAGCTCGAGCACGAGCCGGTCGGTGCGCCGGATGTCGGCGGGGTCACCCGATAGCGCCACCCAACGGAATGGCCCGCGGCCCTCGCTGAAGAGCGGCCGGATGTATTCGGGAACGAACCCCGGAAAGCTGAAGGCGTCCGCGAATCCCGCCGTCAGCGCCTCGCCGCGCAGGTTGTTGCCGTAGTCGAACGCGATCGCGCCGTGTCGCGCGAGTGTCACGATCGCTTCGCAATGACGCGCGATCGACGCACGCGAAGCGCGCACGTACCCGTCGGGATCGCGCTCGCGCAGGCCGCGCGCGTCCTCGACGCCCGCGGGCACGTAACCGTCGAGCGGATCGTGTGCGCTCGTCTGATCGGTGATGACGTCGACGCGAATGCCGCGTCGTGCGATCTCCGGCAACGCGTCGGCCGCGTTCGCGACGACGGCGATGCTGCGCGGCGTCCGGTCGCGGACGCAGGCTTCCGCGCGCGCGAGGCCTTCGTCCAGCGTCGGCGCGATCTCGTCGAGGAAGCCTTGCCGCAGACGTCGCTCGGCGCGCGCCGGATCGACCTCGACGATGAGCCCCACGCCCTCGTTCATCGTGATCGCGAGCGGCTGCGCCCCACCCATGCCGCCGAGTCCGGCGGTCAGGACGAGCCGACCGGCGAGCGAGCCGCCGAAGTGACGGCGCGCGACCGCGGCGAACGTCTCGTAGGTCCCCTGCAGGATCCCCTGCGTGCCGATGTAGATCCAGGACCCCGCGGTCATCTGACCGTACATCGTCAAGCCGGCGTCCTCGAGCTCGCGGAACTTCTCCCACGTCGCCCACCTCGGCACGAGGAGCGCGTTCGCGATGAGCACGCGCGGCGCCCACTCGTGCGTGCGGAACACGCCGACCGGCTTCCCCGATTGCACGAGCAGCGTCTCGTCGTTCTTCAGGCGGCGCAGCGTCGCGAGGATGCGATCGAACGCGTCCCACGAGCGCGCCGCTCGACCGGTGCCGCCGTACACGATGAGCTCGTCCGGCTTTTCGGCGACCTCGGGATCGAGGTTGTTCTGGATCATCCGGAACGCGGCCTCCTGCGGCCAGGCCTGGCACGAGAGCGCCGTGCCGCGCGGAGCGCGTACGGCGCGCGCGGTCACCGTCATGCCGTCGATTCTGCGCCGATCCCGTGCCGGTCGAGGAAGTCCTGCACGACGGCGTTCCACGCCGGTGCGGCCTCGCGCGGAGCGGCGTGATGCGCGCCGGGGAGGACGACGAACTGGGCGTCGGGGATCCACGAAGCCCATTCGCGCGCGCCCTCGATCGTGGTGCGCGGTTCGCGCTCTCCGACGATGACGAGCGCCGGCGCGTCGATCTTTGCGAGGTCGGGCTTGCGCGGGCGCTGGTCCCAGTCGCGGAGCACCGCGATCGCGCGAGCGCGGTCCTCCGGCGTGCGCCCGAGGCCGGTGCCGGTCGTCGCCACCATCTTGCCAAGTGGCGACGCGGCGAACGCGGGATCTGTCGTGGGTGGACCCTCGGCCTCATTCGGCGACGAGCGCGGCTGCCGCGCGATGGGCGCGCCGCCTCCGCGCGCGACGGTGATCTCGTCCTCGAGCCACTTCCGGGCGATGTCGTCGAGGTATGGGGCGGTGTGCCCGATGACGAGCGCGAGCGCGCGCCCCGGATGATCGACCGCGAACTGCGCGGTCACGACTCCGCCCAGAGAGCTGCCACCGACGATCGCGCGCTCGATGCCGAGCGCGTCCAGGAAGCGCGCGAGGTCGTTGGCGAGGTCGGCCGCGCTCCAGTCCCCCGGCGGGCTCGCGGAGCGCCCGGTGCCGCGCCGATCGTACGCCAGCACGCGGTAGCGCTGCGAAAACACCGGTGCCTGGAAGAACAGCCAGGGTGTGTGGTCGTGAGCCTGCAGCACGAACGGTGGGCCCTCGCCGATCGACTCGTAGTACAGCTCGACCGTCCTCGCCATCGCGCGCGGCATGAGCGCATCATTCCACGAGCGCGGGAGGGGAGCACATGCCGGTCGAGCTGCAGATCGCGTTCAACCTCATCGGAACGGTTACGGTCGTCATCGGCTTCGTGTACGCGACGATCCAGTTCCGCGCGTTCCCGAAGTCGCGCCGGCAGGAGACCGCGCTCACGCTCATGCGCACCGCACGCCTCCGGAGCTCTTCTCGCGGAACGCCAGACGCATCTTCGAGCTGCCCGACGACGCTCCGCTTGACGCGGTCCACGCCCTCGGGCTCGAGCTCGAGCAGGCCGTCCTGCAGACCTGCATCAACTACGAACCTCGGGTATCTCGTATACGCGCGGATGATCCCGCTGCACCTCGCTGACGAGCTGAACGGCGGAATGATCCGCCTGACCTGGCGCAAGTTCCGCGGTTACGTCGGACAGTGCCGGGTCGGTAACCCCGCGGCCTTCGAGTGGTTCGAATGGCCGTACGACCGCCTCACGCAGTACCCGCTCCCGAAGACCGACCCCGCGCATGTCAAGTACCGCGACTGGAGACCATAGGACAAGTCGAGCGAGGAGCGATTCACTCGCGACGAGTGAGTCCCGCTCCTCGAGTGACAACGAGAGGGTGAAAGAGATGTCGAAGAAGAGCTACGACGGCTACCGCTCCTATTCCTATCTCGAGGCGGGCGACGACTACCAGGCCATCCCGCTCGCGAAGGAGGTCGGTCGTGTTCCCTCGACGGCTGTCGAGCTTTCGGGCGCCGAGGATAAGCGCGCGCGGGCCATCCTCGACCGCGAGCAGATCGTCTCGATGCACGATCACACGTCGATCTTTCCCGAGGACATGGGCCGGTGCCTCGAGCAGCGCCGCACCGGACGGGACGCCACGGGGTACGCGGGTCTCGCTGCCTCCGACACCGACGTCTTCTTCGAGAACTTCATGGATGGCACGGCCACGATCACGTCGAACAAGGGCTGGAAGTGGGACGACGTCCTCTTCGACCTGGGCATGCGCTTCTCGGACATCGAGCACCAGGGGATGGTCTACATCGCGACGACGTATCTCGATCTCGAGCCCGCGAAGGCGCAGGATCGCGTTGCCTTCGTCCCCTGGCTCGAGGCCGCGACCGCGATCGAGAACGAGATCGACCGCGTCGACGTGCTTTACGGGTTCGGCATCCGCGGCATGGGCATCACGTACAGCGAGGCGAACGCGCTCGGCTCGGGCCTGCGCGAGAAGAACGACTCCGGACTCTCGGACGTCGGCCGCGTGGTGGTGAAGCGCATGAACAAGCTCGGCATGACGATCGACATCGCGCACTGCGGCGACCGCACCGGACTCGAGGTCATCGCGGCGAGCGAGAAGCCGATCATGATCACGCACGCGGGCGCCCGCGCGGTCTGGCCATCGCGGCGCATGAAGGACGATGCGACGCTGAAGGCGCTGGCCGCGAAGGGTGGCGTCATCGGGATCGAGGCCGCTCCGCACACGACGCAGGCCCCCGGTCAGCGGCACTCGCTCGACGCGGTCATGACGCACGTCGCGTACTGCGTGGACCTCATCGGTGTGGATCACGTGGGTCTGGGGCCCGACACCCTGTTCGGCGATCACGTCGGCCTCCATCACGCCTTCGCCGTCCAGCTCTCGCTTTCGGCCATCCGCGATAGCGGGCCGGCGTACACCGAAGTGCCGTATGTCGACGGCATGGAGAATCCGGGAGAGGCCATGCGGAACGCGGTGCGCTGGCTCGTGAAGCACGGATACACCGACACCGACATCGCGAAGATCGCCGGCGGGAACGCGCTGCGTGTGCTCAGGGAGACCTGGGCGCGCTGATCAGGCGTGTCGCGCAGCCGGCTCGCGCACGAGCGCGCGCGCCGCGGCGACGATCCGCTCGGCGCTCGGGATGAGCTCCTGCTCGAGCGGCTCCGCGTACGGCACGGGCACCGTGGGGACGGCGACGCGGCGCACTGGCGCGCGGAGGGCGTCGAAGCACTCCTCGGCGATGATCGCCGCGATGCCCGAGGTGACGCCCCCGCGGTCGGGGCTCTCGTCGGTGACGATCACGCGGCCGGTCTTGCGCGCCGAGGCGACGAGCAGCGCCCGGTCGAGCGGCTCGATCGTGCGCGGATCCACCACCTCCACGGAGATGCCCTCCGCGGCCAGGGCCTCGGCCGCCTCCAGAGCGCGCGGCACCTGGATCGAGGTCGCGATGATCGTCACGTCCTCGCCCTCGCGCTTGATCTCGCCCTTCCCGAACGGGATGTCGTAGGGCCCTTCCGGCACCGGCCCTTCGATCTCCATGAGCCCCTGGTGATCGAGGAACACCGTGGGATTGTTGCTGCGTAGCGCTGCCCACCGCAGCAGCCCCTTCACGTCCGCCGGGCTGCCGGGGAGCGCGACCTGCAGTCCAGGAGCGCTCCAGTACCAGCCCTGCGGGCTCGCGGAATGCTGCGCGGCGCCCGCGCCGCGGATGCCGTAGAGCATGTGGAATACGACCGGCACCGACACGCGTCCGGCCGAGTTGGCGTGGATGATCGGCGCCTCGTTGACGATCTGCGGGATTGCCTCGTACGAGAACGTCGACGTCGACAGCTCGACGATCGGCCGCAGCCCGGCCATGGCTGCGCCGATCGCGATGCCGCAGTACGCGAGCTCGGCCACCGGTGGCCAGGTGATGCGCGCGGCGTACTTCTCCAGCACCGGCTGCATGACCCGGGCGCTCGGCGTGATCCCGACGAAGCGCGCGCCGATGAGATGGACGCGCTCGTCCTCCGCGAGGATCTCGTCGAGCGCCTCGGCGATCGCGGCGGCGAACTTCAGGATCCGCGGCTCAGGCATACACGTTCTCGTAGACCTCGTGCGCGGAGGGTGCCGGGCTCGCCAGCGCGACCTCGGCGGCGCGGCCGATCTCGTCGCGCACCTCCAGATCCAGCGCGCGCAGCCCGTCGCGATCGATCGCGCCCGAGGTGAGCAGCTCGCGCGCGTGCAGGAGGATCGGGTCGCTCTGCTCGTGCCACTTGCGGACCGCCTCCGGGGCCCGCTCGGGCTCCCATGTCCACGCGATCTCGGTGTCGCCGCCCACAAGACGCGGAAGCGATCCGTAGTTGCCGGGCCAGCGCGTCGTACGCGATTCCACGAAGAACGGGCCCTCACCCCGGCGGAGGCGGCCGACGAGATAGCGCACGGTCTCGTTCACGGTCGTGACGCGCGTGCCGTCGATGACGAGCGTCTCGACGCCGAACGAGCGCGGCACGTCGGACAGCGCCTTCGCGGCGTGCTCGGAGGTCGGCGATCCGCGGCCCGCCCGCTCCTGTGGCGAGACGCTGTTGTTCTCCATGTAGAAGAGGAGTGGGAGGTGCCACAGCTGCGCGATGTTCAGCGTCTCGTAGAAGACGCCTTCCTCCATGTTCCCGTCGCCGAAGAAGGCGACCGTGACGCGGTCGCCGCCCAGACGCTGGCGCGCGAAGGCCGTACCTGCGGCGAGCGGGAGGCACCCGCCGACTATCGCGGAGGTGTGAAGGATCCCGATGTCCGGCGCCGCGACGTGGAACGTGCCGGCGCGTCCGCGCGAGTAGCCGTGCGTGCGGCCGAGGATCTCCGCGAGGATGCGCGATGGATCGGCGCCCTTCGCAAGAACGTGACCGTGATTGCGATGCGTCGTGAAGACGAGATCGTCCTTCCGCAGCGCGGCGCACGCTCCTGTGCCAGCGGCCTCCTGACCGATGTACACGTGGTAGTGCGCGCGGATGAGCCGCAGGTCCGCGGCGAAATGAATGACCCGCTCCTCGAGCCTGCGGATCCGGAGCATCGTCCGCAGCAGCGAGACCGACGGATCGTTGCGCGACACCGCGGCTACTCTAGGGCGAGTGCGCGACGAGCCCTATCCGACTTTCAGCGACGATGAATTCGCGCGCCGTCGCCATTCCATCGAAGCGTTGCTGTCCGATGTCAGGCTCGACTGCCTCATCGCGTACGGCGCGGGGCGCAATGCCGAGGCGTACTGGCTCTGCAACTGGCCGGGCACTCGCGAGTCGTTCATGCTGTGGCCAGCTCGCGGAGATCCGGTCCTGCTGGTGCAGCTCTACAACCACGTTCCGAACGCGCTCCGCATGACGCTGGGTGCCGAGGTGCGCTGGGGCGGGCTGAGCAACGCCGCGACGATCGCCGCCGTCCTCCGCGAGCGGGCCGCCACGAAACGCGTCGGGATCGCCGGCGGTCTCTCCTGGCGTGTCGCCGACGAGCTGCGGCGCGAGCTGCCGGCCCTCGATCTCATCGACGTCTCCGCGCGTATGCGCGAGCTCCATCTGGTGAAGAGCGCGGAGGAGCTCGAACGGATGCGCGCCGCCTGCCGGCTGACGGACCGCGCGATGGAGGCGCTCGAGCGGGAGGCCAGACCGGGCATGCGCGAGAACGAGCTCGAGGCCGTCGTCGAATGCGCCTACGGTCGAAAGGGCCGTCACGGGATCCACTTCATGGCGACCACGCCGATGGGGGCCCCGGAGATCGGCGTGCCCTCTCAGATCCAGTCGCGCCGGACGCTCGCGAGGGGCGATGTGCTCATCACCGAGATCAGTGCCGAGTACTGGGGCTACAGCGGCCAGATCCACCGGGCCTATGCGATCGGCGCGGAGCCGACCGCGGAATACCGCCGGCTGCACGAGGTCGCCGTCGAGACGTTCGATCGCGTGTGCGGCGTGCTGCGCGACGGCGCGACGAGCGAGGACGTGCTCGACGCGGCCGAGGTCGTCCATGATCGCGGACTCACGATTTACGACGACCTGCTCCATGGCACGAGCCAGCTCCCACCGATCCTGAAGACACGCCGCACCACGCATACGCCCGTGCGGCCGTTCACGTTCCGCGAGAACATGGTCGTCGTGGTTCAGCCGAACGTCGTGCGCGAGGACGCCCGCGCCGGCGTGCAGGTCGGCGAGACCGTGCGCATCGCGAAGGATGGGATCGAACGCCTGCACGGCTATCCGATGCGCTTCGTGGTCTGCGCGTGAGCGAAGAGCGCGAGCGGCCGCTCGTCGACGCGGACCGGTTGCATCGGGAATTCGAGGAGCGGGTCCGCGAGATGCGGGCGCACCCCGAACGCGCCCGGATCACCAAGCGCGCGGTCGTGCGCGTCGTCCGCGATCAGCTCAAAGAAGCTCGCGTCGGACGCTTCACGTTCCAGAGCGACGAACATCCGCCCGCGGGTGGAGGTGCGTCGCCATCGCCGCTCGACTACTTCGTCGCCGCCGTCGGCTTCTGACTGCTCACACAGCTGACGCGGTTCGCGTCGGTCATGGGCATCGAGCTCCATCAGGCGGAGATGGATGTGCGCGCGTCGTTCCCGACCGCGGAGAAATATGGCGTCGGCACCGGTGGTGCCGCGATGGACGAGCTGTCGTACACGCTCGACATCCGAAGCCCCGCTGGTAGCGCCGCGATCCGCGAGCTCGTCGATCGCGCCCGTGGCGCCTGCCACGCGGAGAACTCCCTTCGCGTCGCACCCGTCGTCGCGCTCCGCTTGAACGGAGAGGACCAGCCCGCCTGAGCCGTCCGTTCGCGGAGGTCCGCGGCCTCCTCGTCGCGCGCGCCCGCGCGCGCCGGAATCCGTTCGCGCATACCGATCCCGACACGGCGTGCCGGATCCTCGAACGCCTCGATTCGACCGCGCACGACGCCTGGGTCGCCGCATTTATGGACGAGGCGCGCCGTCACGAGACGCACGGCGACTGGCTCGCGGCGTATGGCTACGCGCGGGTCGCGCGCTATCCGTCGCTCACGTCGGCGCCGAAGCGCGAGGCGTATGCGCGGTCACGCGATCTGTACCTGCGTGCGACCGCCGGCGCGCATCCGCCGATCGAGCGCGTCGCGATCCCGTTCGCGGGCCGGATCGGCGAGGGCAGCGCGGTGCCGGCGTACCTGCGGCGCCCGGCTGGGTCCGACCGGCCGCCGATCGTCCTCACCTGGGGAGGCATCGACGCGTTCAAGGAGGAGCGCCGCGCCGACGCGTATCTTGCCGAGGGCTGGGCGACGCTCGCGATGGACATGCCGGGAACGGGTGAGGCTCCGCTCGCCGGTTCGACCGACGCCGAAAGACTCTGGGACCCCGTATTCGCGTGGGTCGCCGCGCGCGCCGATCTCGATGCGCGCCGCGTCGCGATCGTCGGCGGCAGCACGGGTGGGTATTGGGCCGCGAAGCTCGCGCACACGCACCGCGAGCGCATCGCCGGCGCGGTGGATCACGGCGGGCCGATCCACCATGCGTTCACCGCGCCGTGGATCGCGCGGGCGGAGGCTGGCGAGTATCCCTTCGAGTACTGCGAGAGCCTGGCCCAGGCGTTCGGCATGTCGGGAGCCGACGAGTGGCGGCGGCGCGCGCCGCAGCTCTCGCTGCTGACACTCGGGGTGCTCGACCGCCCGTGCGCGCCGCTGCTTCTGCTCCACGGCGAATCCGACACGGTGTTCCCGATCGCGGATCTGCACCTCGTGCTCGCGCGCGGCGGCCACAGATGGTGGCGCGTGTTCCCCGGCGGTCACATGGGAAGGGGCGACACGACCGGCGCGATCACGGCGTGGCTTCGAGAGCGGTTTGCCGCCGCTCAGCTCTCGCCGAGCTGAGGATCGGCGGCCCGCGCGTAGGCGGGATCGAAGTAGCGCCGCACGTCGATATCGCCCGATGCCAGCCCGGCCGCGCGTCGCAGCGCGAGCGCCGCGCGCAGCGCCTGCTCCATCTCCGCGATCGAGCGGGTAAGCGGGTGAGCATCGTCGCCACCGCTCGAGCGCGCGCCCGCGAGCAGCGCGCGGCAGTAGCGCATCACGCCGTCGGCGTTCGCCGCTGCCCAGCTGCCGCGCACCGCGACCGTGAGACCGGGTAGGTCGGCGAATCTCGTCGCGGCATCCGCCAGCACGTGACATCCCTGACCGACCGCGCGCTCGTCGTGCGGCGGCGACAGCAGCGCGGCATCGACGGTGCCCGCGACGAGCGCCGCGTACCGCTCCGCGGTCGAGCCCACGGCGACGGCGCGGTAACGGCCGCGCGCGATGCCGGCCTCCGCGAGCATCGTGTAGGCGACGATCGCGTGCCCGCTCTCCGGCGAGTCGACGCCGAGCACGCGTCCGGCCAGGTCCTCCGGGCGAGCGATCCCCGGTGAAGCGATGAGGCGGTGGTCGACGCCGCGATCGACGACGAGGACCACCCGCAGGTCCTCGCCCTTGTCCACCCGGGCGACGACGTTGTCCGCCGCGGTGTGGGCAACGTCGTGCTCTCCGGCGAGGAGCGCATCGAGCTGCGCGCGCGAGCTCGTCGCGCGCGTGAACGTGACCTCGAGACCCTCCGCGGCAAAGAAGCCGCGCTCGAACGCCGCGACGAGTGCGCGTGCGCGCGAGAACGCGATGAGCCTCACTCGGCGATGCGGAAACGGTTGCCGATGGCGCGAGCCACGACGGCGAGCAGCAGGACGACGATGAGGACGACCACTCCGAGCGCCGCGGAGGCGGTGGCGTTGCCGTCGTTCCAGGTCGAGTAGAGCATCACCGACACGAACCGCGCCTGTGGCGAGGTGAGGAAGATGGCCGCGGACAGCTCGCGGAACGAGGCGGCCACGATCGTGATCCACGCGGCCACCAGACCCGGCGCGAGGAGCGGTAGCAGGATGCGGCGGTACGTGCTCCACCAGCTCGCGCCCGACAGGGCGGACTGCTCCTCGAGCTGCGGATGGATGCGGATGAGCGCGTCGCTCGCGAGCCGCATGCCGTAAGGCAGATAGAGCGTCAGGTGCGCGATCGTGATGATGAAGATCGTCCCGTAGACCGGCAGCGGCAGCACCAGATACACGAGCAGGACAGCGACGCCCATGATCGTCCCGGGGATACCGATCGGCGCGAACGCGAGCGCGTCGAGCGCGCCGCGCGCGGGTAGGCGGGAACGCAGCACGATCCACGCGATGACCGAGGTGAGGAGGACGACCGCGGTGGCCACGATCACCGCGTTGACGATCGAATTGCGGAATGCGTCCACGATGGTGCTGTACCCGAGGACGTACGCGTACTGGTTGAGCGACGCGCGCTGAAGCGCGGCGAACGAGAACTGCCGCACGAACGGGAACAGCGAGATCCAGAAGAGGGCCAGCAGCGGCAGGAGGAGCGTCACGAAGAAGAAGACGAGGCAGGTCGCCGACACCAGCCACCGGCGCCGGCCGAGATCGAGCCGGTGCGGCCGGTATGCCTTGCCGGTGATCGTCGAGAAGGACAGCGCGCGAGCCGTCGTCGATCGGTAGAACCACACGCCCCCGGCGCTCACCAGCAGGAGGATCACGCCCAGTGACGCCGAGATGCCCAGCTCGGGCGGCTGATGCAACGACGCGGTCGAGAAGATCTCGGTGGTGAGGACGTTGACCTTCGAGGGCAGTCCGAGGATGAGCGGCACATCGAAGGATTCCAGCCCGCGCACGAAGATGATCAGGACGGCGGAGACGAGCGCGGGCCGCGAGACCGACATGGTGACGGTGCGCAGCATCGTCCACATCCCGGCGCCCGACAGCGCGGCCGCCTCCTCGAGCGACGGGTCCATGCTGCGGAACGCCGCGCCCATGATCAGGAACACGACCGGGTACAGGTGCGTCCCGAACACCCAGATCATCCCACCCATGGTGTTGATGTCGAGCGGCCCTTCGACGACGTCGAAGAATCCGCGCAGGAAGCCATTGAGCGTGCCGATCCGCGGATTCGCGAGCGCGCTCCAAGCGAGGGCCATGAGCATGCCCGGAACGAAGAACGTGGCCGCGGCGGCCAGGCTGAAAGCGGTGCGGAACGGTGTGTTCGTGCGCTCCACGACCCATGCGAGCGCGGTCCCAAAGACGACCGCGAGGATCGTGCCCGCGATGGCATACACCAAGGTGTTCATGACCGCCGCTGGGATCTCGGGGTTCACGTACGTCTCGATGTAGTTCTCGAGCGTGAAGACGAAGCCGATGCTGCCGTCGAATTTGTACCGGCGAAAGCTCGTGAGGATAAGGATCGCGATGGGACTGAGGACGAGATAGGCGACGAAGAGGCCGCACGCAGCGAGGAGGATCGTGTCGGCGCCGAAGCGCACGCGCGCGATCCCCAGGAGGGGCCTCGCGCGCGGCGCTACGGCACCGCCTGCGCTCACGTCGCTATTTGAAGATCGCCTTGAACTGTTTGGCGAGGGTCGAAAGCTCGGGGTCCACCAGCGGAGGCGACGAGACCTTCTTCAGGCCGGTTACGAGGTTCGGCGGATCGTTGGGGACGTCGGTGCGCGTGGTTATCCGGCCTCGGCCCGTGAGGTACTTCTGCGCGTCCGTTCCGATGAGGAAGTTCGTCAGCAGCTTCGCGGCGTTGGGATGCGGAGCGTTCTTCGCCGTCACGATCTTGCCGAGCTGCACGACGACGGGTTCGACCGCGATCCAGTCGGTCGGGCCGCCGAGGCGCTTGGAGCGCTCCGCCTGGTTGAGGTAGTTGTTCAGCGCGATCGCGTACTCGCCGGCGGTCACCTTGTCGTTGATCGTGCCGTGGCCGTCGAGGACCTTCACGCCGACCGCCGCATTGATCTTCTTAAGCAGGTCATCCGCGCCCTGCTGTCCGCGGATCTTGATGAGTCCCTGGTACCACTCGAAGTCGGTGTCGTCGAGGACGACCTGGCCCTTCCACTTCGGGTTCGCGAGGTCCTCGTACGACTTGATCTCGCCCTTCTTCACCTTGTCGGTGTTGATCTGGATGACGTTCCAGTTGGCGTAGATCCCGATCCAGGCGCCGTCCTTGTCCTTGTAGTCGGGGTCGACGAGCTGCGCGTTCGGCGGCAGGTAGTTGAGCGCGAGTCCAGCCGGTACGAGCAGGTGCGCGCTCGTCGTCGAGAGCGTGTCCACGACGTTCTTGCCGGCCTGGGCTTCGGTGAGGATCCGGCTCACCAGCGCGCTCTCGCTCGCGCGGATGTAATTCATCTTGACCTTCGGGAAGGCCTTGTTCCAGATGTCGATGAGCGGCTTCGCTTCTTCCTCGTTGATCGAGCCGTAGAAGTTGACTTCGGTCTCGTTCGCCGCGATCGCGGCGTCGTAGAGCTTCTTGGTCTCCGCGGCCTCGTCGAACGAGGCCGGCTTCGTCGCCACGGGCGTGGCCGTCGCCGCGTTGGTCTGCGTGGCTGTCTGGGTGCCACCTCCGCCACACGCGGCGCTTACGAGGAAGATGCTGGCCAGGACCGCCGTGGTCCGTGCGAGTCGACGTGCGTCGAACATTCCCCTGACCTCCGAAACTGGCGCTTCGCGCCGGACCGGAGTATACGGATTGGTAATACCAATAGGCGAGAGAAAAGGGAAGGCGCTAATGCTGAGCGTCGAGGCACTGCGCAAGAGCTTCGTCACGGATCGCGGCGACGTCCGAGCGGTCCAGGACGTGTCGTTCACGGTCGATGAAGGTCGCTTCTACACGCTGCTTGGCCCCTCCGGTTGCGGCAAGACGACGACGCTGCGCTGCATCGCGGGACTGGAGCGTCCTGAAGCAGGTCAGATACAAGTCGCGGGTCGCGTGGTCTCGGGCGATCGTTCGTTCGTTCCGCCGCACGAACGCTCGATCGGGATGGTCTTCCAGTCGTACGCCATCTGGCCGCACATGAACGTGTTCGAGAACGTCGCGTATCCGCTCCGCGTGGCGAAGCCGCGGACGTCCGATCAGGAGATCAAACGTGCCGTGGAAGAGTCGCTCGTGCTGGTGGGGCTCGAGGGCCTCGAGGATCGACCGGCGCCACAGCTTTCGGGTGGGCAGCAGCAGCGCCTCGCGCTCGCGCGCGCCCTCGTGCGCCGTCCGAAGCTGTTGCTGCTCGACGAGCCGCTCTCGAACCTGGACGCGAAGCTGCGCGAGCGCATGCGCATCGACCTGCGCGAGCTGCAGCGTCGTCTACGGATCACGACCGTCTACGTCACGCACGACCAAGTCGAGGCGCTCTTCCTCTCGCACCGGATCGCGGTCATGAGAGATGGACGCATCGAGCAGGAGGGGAGCCCGCGCGAGATCTATGGCTCGCCGGGCTCGGGCTTCGTGGCGGACTTCGTCGGCGTCGGCACGTTCGTCCCGGCGGAGGTGACGGCCGACGGCGTGCGCGCGCTCGGCGGTACGGTGACCTGCACGCCTCCGGACGACCTCGTCGTCGGCTCGCGCGCGCACCTCGTCCTGCGACCCGAGAACGTCCAGGTCGGCGACCGATCGACGGGCGCGGCCAATGAGTTCGAGGGCACGCTCCGGATCGCGGCCTTCCTCGGCGATCATCTCGACTGCCTGGTGGACGTCGCCGGCGACCTCGTGCGTGCCCGGGCGCATCCCTCGACGCGCCTCGTTCGCGATCAGCGCGTCTGGATCCGCATGCCACCCGAGCAGTGCGTGCTCCTCAAAGACGACGGCTTTCAGCCGCGTTCGCTCTCACGGTCGTACGAGGAGGAGGAATAGCGGACACAGGTTTGACAACGCCCGCCACCGATAATCGCCCGACTCGGAAAAGGAGTTTCCACATGCGAATGCCACGACGCCCGATCAGCTGGCCGAACGACGCGCGCATCGCCGTGATGCCGACCATCGTCCTCGAGACCTGGCCGGCTGAAGAGCTCGGCAAGCCCGGCTCGGCCCAGGCGAGCTTCAGAGACGACTTCCCGAAGGGATCGACGTTCCTCACCGACATCGCGCTCATCACCGACCGCCTGTATGGCGAGCGCAGCGGCGCGTACCGGGTGCTCGACGTGCTCGAAGAATTCGGCGTCAAGACGAGCTGGTTCCTGAACGGCGCCGGCGTCGAGGCGTTCCCCGGGCTCGCGAAGGAGATCCTGAACGCGGGACACGAGCTCGCGTCGGAGAACTGGCGGCACGAGTACGTCACGCGCATGAGCGACGCCGAGCAGAAGGCCGACCTCGAAAAGACGATCGCCGCGTTCGAGAAGAACGTCGGCGTCCGTCCGGTCAGCTACATCTCTCCCGGCGAGCGCCCGACCGACTACACGCTCCCGCTCCTCGCCGAGAAGGGCTACCGCTGCTACATGGGCACCATCAACGACGACCTCCCGTACACCCTACGGACCGAGAAGGGCGACCTCGTCATGTTCTCCTACGGGATCTGGCTGACCGATCACCAGATGGCCGGGAAGGTGCGCAAGAACCCGCGCGACATCCTGCAGTGGTGGAAGGACCAGTTCGACCAGCTGTACGAGGAGGGCGAGAAGGGACGGCCGGGCCTCATGACGATGGGCCTGCACCCGTTCATCATCGGTCGGCCGTTCCGCGCCCGAGTGCTGCGCGAATTCCTCGCGTACGCGACGTCGAAGCCGAAGGTCTGGTTCGCCCGATCCGACGAGGCGACCGACCACTACCTCAAGAATTACCGCGACGCGTACGTCGAGCACTGGCCGCACTACGGCACGGGCCTCCCGCGACCCAAGGAAGCCGTCGCCGCGGGCGCGCGCTAGGTCATGGCGACGATGGAGGTCCCCGATCTGCCGAACGCGGCATCGGTCGCGCTCGACCCACGCACCACCGCGATCCTCGTGCTCGACCTGTCCGACGTGTCCGTCGGGCAGGTCGCCGCGGCGAAGGAGAGTCTTCCCGCGGTCCGGGGACTCCTCGACCGCGCGCGGGAGCACGGCGCAAGGATCATCTTCTCCCTCGGACGCGCGCCGCAGGACGTACACGCGGACCTCGGAAGGCGCGAAGACGAGCCGATCGTGAAGTCCAGCGCGGACAAGTACTTCCAGACCGATCTCGAAGAGCGCCTGAAGGGCATCACCCACGTCGTGGTGCTGGGCACCGCCGCGAATGGCGCGGTGCTCTACACGTCCTTCGGCGCGTGCGCGCGCGGCCTCGCGGTCGTCGTTCCGGAGGACGGCATCTCGTCACGCGCACCGCTCGCCACCTGGATCGCGCGCTGGCAGCTCCTCAACCAACCCGGATTCGTCAACGCGCAGAACGCCGCATTGCAGGCGAAGGCCGTCACGCTGTCGCGGACCGACCTCATCTCGTTCGTGAAGGCGAGCTAGCCATGGCCGAGCGCACCTTCGTGAAGGAGCTCTCCGGCGAATACGGTCTGAAAGAGGAGCGCGCGCGGCGACTGGCCGTGCCGCGGGTCATCAAGGCTAAGGACATTCCCTGGGGCAGCGGGCCGAATCACTGGAACCGCGACATCCTCACCCCCGATACCGAGCCGTTCCGCACCCAGACCCTGCACGTCCACATGGAGGCCGAGGCACCGGGCAACGTCTCGCACAAGCATGGGCATCAGAACGAGGCGCTCTTCTACGTGCTCGAGGGCCGGGGCCACGAGATCCACGACGGCGAGCGGTACGAGTGGGAAGCGGGCGACCTCGTCGTCGTCCACAACGACAGCGTGCATCAGCACTGGAACGACGACCCCGATCATCCGAGCCGCGTGCTCATCATCAAGGCGAAGCCGCTGTGGCTCTTCATGGGCCTGATGCAGCAGGGCTACGTGACCCGCTCCTCGACCGAGGACCACGGGTACCGGCCGAAGGACTGAGCGTGCCGTACGACGAAGCGCGCAACTGGCGAAAGGGCACGAAGAGCGCGCGCTTCTACAGCGACTCGGCGCGACCGAGGCTCGGCGACCGCGAGCGCGAGCGCAGGCGCAAGAAGATCGTGAAGCCCGACGACATGCCCTGGGAGGACTCCCCGCAGGGCCGCTTGAAGCACATCTGCAACGCGCAGATGGACGTGCGGGTGAATTCAGTAGACGCGTACATGCAGGAGCTGCCGCCGGGCGGGCGCTCCGGAAAGCATCGTCACATGGCCGACGAGGTCCTCTACGTGCTCGAGGGCAAGGGTTACGACCTGCACTGGGACGTCGATCTCGAGCTCGACGCCGAGTACGTATGGAAGGTCGCCGATCAGCCGTCGCGCTGGGACTGGGAAGAGGGCGACCTCGTGTGGATCCCACCGAACACCGTCCACCAGCACTTCAACGCCGACGCGTCGCGACCCGCGCGCTTCATCAGCGCCCAGAACCGCATGTTCAAGCACCTGGGATACGACGACGTCGAGCAGATCGAGGCCGCGCCGTCCTGGCACGCGGACAGCCCGCGGTAGCGGACGAGGTCGCGCAGCGCCTTCTCGCGACCATGTGGCTCTGCCGCGCCTTCGAAGAGAAGGTCTCGGAGCTGGTCGCTGCCGCCGAGATCTCCGGTCTCATCCATCTGGCGATCGGGCAGGAGGCCACGGCGGCCGGGATCTGCGGTCAGCTCAGGACGGAGGATCTGGTCTATTCGGGGCACCGCGCGCACGGGCACGCGCTCGCGAAAGGAGCGGATCCGTCACGCGTCATGGCCGAGATCGCGGGACGGCGAACGGGGCTCTGCCGGGGAAAGGGAGGCTCGATGCACCTCGTCGACGTCGAGCACGGCTTTCTTGGCGCGACCGGCGTGGTCGGTGGCAACGTTCCGAACGCGCTCGGCACCGCGCTCGCGCAGCGCGAACGGCGGACCGGACGCGCGACGATCGTGTTCTTCGGAGACGGTGCGGCACAGGCCGGCCACTTCATGGAGTCGTTGAACCTCGCGTCGCTCTGGGAGCTGCCGATCCTGCTCGTTTGCGAGAACAACGGCTATGCGGAATTCACACCGCGCTCGGCGCACACGCGGGTCGAACGCGTCGCCACGCTCGCCGCGACGTACGGCATCGCGGCGTCGACGGTCGACGGGAACGACGTCGTCGCGGTGCGCGATGCGGCGGCGCCCTTCCTCGAGCGGGTCCGGGCCGGCGGCGGACCGGCGCTGCTCGAGTGTCTCACCTATCGCATGCGCGGCCACTACGAGGGCGATCCGGCGAAGTACCGCGAGAACGCCGAGCTCGCGGATTGGAAAGCGAAGGACCCGATCCGTCGTTTCGAGACGGTCGCGCGGGAGCGCGGCATCGACGACACGATGGCGCGCGCGATCGAGGCCGCCGCTCGCGCGCGCGTGGAGCAGGCGGCGAGCTTCGCGCTCGCGAGCCCGTGGCCCGAGGTCGGCGAGCTCATGGAGCACGTGCGTGGCTGAGATGACGATGATCCGCGCGATCAACCAGGCGCTGCGCGACGAGATGTCGCGCGACCGGGACGTGTACGTCATCGGGGAGGACGTCGCTGAGGGCGGGCCGTACGGCGCGACGCGGGATCTGGTGGACACGTTCGGTGCGGGGCGCATCCGCGACACGCCGATCAGCGAGGGCACCGTCATGGGCGTCGCGATCGGCCTCGCGCTCGCAGGGCTCCGTCCGGTGGTCGAGATCATGTTCATCGACTTCATCACGCTCGCGCTCGACCAGCTCGTCAATCAGGCAGCGAAGGCGCGCTACATGTCCGGCGGCCAGCTCTCGGTGCCGCTCGTCGTTCGCACGCAGGGCGGCGCCGGAGTGCGCTCGGGCGCACAGCACTCGCAGAGCCTCGAGGCGTGGCTCGCGCACGTCCCCGGTCTCGCGGTGGCGATGCCGGCGACGGCCGCCGACGCGGCCGGCCTGCTGCTCACCGCGATCCGCGGCGACGACCCCGTCGTGATCGTCGAGAACAAGTCGATCTACTACCGGCGCGAGGAGGTGCCCCAGCCGTTCGCGCCGGTGCCACTCGGTGTCGCAATGGTGCGGCGGCCCGGCCGGGACGTGACGGTGGTCGCGACGTCGAGGCTCGTGGGCGAGGCGCTCGCCGCGGCGGACGAGCTGAGCAGCGACGGCGTCGAGGTCGAGGTCATCGATCCGCGCACGCTTCAGCCTCTCGATCTGGACACGATCGTCGAATCCGTCTCGCGCACCGGGCGCTGTGTCGTCGCGCATGAGGCCGTTCGTGCGTACGGGTTCGGCGCCGAGGTCGCCGCGGCGGTGCAGGAGCGAGTGTTGGACCGGATGCACGCCCCGGTGATCCGTGTCGCCGCACCGTTCGTGCCGGTGCCTACGAGCTCGGCCCTCGAGGACGCGTATCTCGTGGGCCGGCCGCAGATCGTCTCGGCGATCCGGGAGGTGATCGGCTGGTGACGGGCGCGCCGTCGACCGTGCCGCTTCCGGGCAGCGTCGTCATCGTGACAGGCGGCGCCCACGGGATCGGACGGGAGTACTGCCGCGCGTTCGCGGCGATCGGCGCGCGCGTCGTCGTCGCGGATATCGACCGCGGCGCCGCGGAGGATGCGGCGCGAGAGATCGCCCCCGACGCGCTCGCCGTGCGCACCGACGTCGCGGACGAGTCGGATACGCGCGCGATGGCGCAGGCCGTGATCGAGCGGCACGGGCGGATCGACGTGCTCGTGAACAACGCGGCGGTGTACGCCACGGTCCCCGTGCGCCGCGCGCCGCTCGAGGAGATCACCGTCGCCGAGTGGGATCAGGTGATGGCCGTGAACCTGCGCGGCCTCTTTCTCTGCGCGCGAGCCGTCGTTCCGTCGATGAAAAAGCATGGCGTGGGCCGGATCATCAACATCGCATCCGGCACCGCCTTCCACGGCACCGGCGCGCTCCACTACGCGACATCGAAAGCGGGCGTGCTCGGATTCACACGCAACCTCGCGCGCCAGCTCGGGCCCCACGGCGTCACCGTGAACGCGGTGGCGCCGGGCGCGACCGTCACCGAGACGACATCCGCGGACCTGAAGCGCAGCCATGAGGAGACAGCGTCGCTGCGGGCGATCCCGCGCGTGGAGGTCCCCTCCGACGTCGTCGGTGCCGTGCTGTTCCTCGCCTCGCCGGCGGCCGCGTTCATCACCGGCCAGACGCTGGTGGTCGACGGCGGCCGCGTGATGCACTAGCGCGGGCGGCGTCGCCTGCGCCCGAGCTCGTCACGCAGCGCGCCGAGCACCTCGACCTCGATGCGATCCTTTGCGCGTCCGGTGGCGCGCTTCATGCGGATGAGATCGTCCATCGAAGCGACCCAGACCTTGAGTCCGTCAACGTCCATTTGCTCGGCGTCCGCTTTCAGATCGTCATACCCGCTCGTGCCCGTAGGCACGCCGAGGCAGTCGAAGTCACCGGTATCGGTCTGAAACGTGAAATGGTCTCCCGCGGCCAGTGTTCGAGCGTCCAATCGAAACGGCACCTCTTCTCGCACACCGCGCAGACGAGCCTTGAGATGTCTGAGTGCATCAGCGAGTCGTGTGAGGTTCTCTGGCCGACGCGAGTAGCAGATACCAAGGTCGATCGTGCTCGACGGCGATCCCCAGAGCTGCGCTGCGATGCCACCGATCACGACGAAGTCAACGCCATGGCGGTGTAACGCAGCCACGATCGCACCAGGGTCGAATCGCCCCTCACTCATGGGCGCCGGCTGCCGAGAAAACGGCGGAGTGCGACAGCGTTCACTCCCGACGCTCTAAGTCGCTGTCCCGGTGTCAACCGCAGTCGTTCGCGGATCTGCGATCGATCGACGGCGCCTCCGAGCTTCGGCAGCGTGGCAATCTCCTGTTCGCAGCTTTCGACCAGGGCCAACAACGTCGCGAATCGTGGATCCTGACGCCCGGTCTCGATAGCAGCGATCGTCGGCTGCGGTACATGCGACTTGCTCGCGAGCGCTCGCTGCGAAAGCCCGGCGGAGCGGCGCGCGGTCCGGAGGAGGCGTGCCGCCGCTGGGCGATTCTTGATCACGTATTCATTATCGCAGGCGGACCCGCTGTCAGGCCTGAGACGCCATCGCCCTCCGCACGCGATCGCGCGAGAGCGGAAGCTCGCGGATCCGTGCGCCGCACGCCGCGAACACCGCGTTCGCGATCGCGGCCGCGGTCGGCACCGCGCCGGGCTCGCCAACGCCGGTCGGCGGCGCGTCGGGCTCCTCGATGACGAGCACGTCGATGCTCGCCGGCGCGTCCCGGAACGTCGCGATCGGGTACTGATCCCACGCCGTCGTCGCGACGCGACCACTCTTGTGCCGCAGCTCCTCGAGGATCGTCCACGAAGCGGATTGCTGGATCCCGCCCTCCACCTGATTGCGCACGCCCTCCGGGTTCACGACGAGACCGGGATCGACAGCGCACCAGACATGCAGCATGCGCACGTTCCCCGACGCGGACACCTCCACCTCGGCGACCTGCGCGATGTACGTGCCGTGGTAGACGGTGCAGGCGAGGCCCTTTCCGCGGCGCTCGCCCGCGGGCCTCGCGAGGTCGCTCTGCTCGGCGACGCGTTCCAGGACGCGGCGCAGGCGCGGATCGTCGGTATGACGCAGCCGGAACGCCAGCGGATCCTGCTTGGTGAGTGCGGCGAGCTCGTCGACGAACGACTCGATCGCGAAGACGTTCTCCGAGGCGGCCAGCGACCGGAAGTTCGCGGTCCGGAGCAGCGTGGGCTCCATATGCAGGGTCACGCTCGTGTGCGGGATGCGATAGCGCGGTATCGCGTTGCGGCCCGAGGTCTGCGGCGCGTGCTGCACGTTGAGGCCGCCCGACGTGTGGACGTTGGTGTGCTCGTCGTAGCGCCACGCGACGATCCGGCCACCGGCGTCGAGTCCCGCGGCGACTTCGAGCACGGCTTCGGGACGGCTCGGCGACAGCGTGAACTCCTCGCCGCGCGTCCATTGCACGAGGACGGGCCGCTTGGTCGCCTGCGAGAGGGCGACGGCCTCCATCGGCGCGTCGAGGCTGCTCGTCCGTCCATAGGTGCCGCTCGACATCTGCGGGATGAAGCGCACGCGTTCGACGGGAAGACCGAGCTTCTTCGCGGCGGCCTCGCGCAGGCCGAACGGGCGGTGCGTCGCGCCATAGATCGTCGCGCCGTCCGCGCGCACGTCCGCGACAGCGGCACTCGGACCGATGGGAGCGCTCGCGATCGCCGGTAGCACGTACGTCGCATCGAGCCGCGTCGCGGCGGACGCGAGTGCCTCGTCGACGGACGTGTCTTCGGCCATCGGGATGTCGATCGTCTTCTCCTCGCCCCCACTGGGCGTCTCCCAATCCACGCTGACGGAATCGGCCGCCATGCGCGCCTGGTCGTCGCGCTCGGCGACCACGCCCACCAGGTCGCCATCGCGCACGACCGCGACGACGCCGGGCATCGCGCGAGCGCGTGAGTCGTCCATGCGGAGTACCCGCGCGCCGCGCACCGGTGGACGGACGATCGCGCCTCGGAGCATCCCGTCGAGTCGCACGTCCGCGACGTAGCGCGCGCGCCCGGTCACGATGTCGCGCGCCTCGACGCGCGGCCGTGGCTTCCCGAGGTAGCGCCACCGCTCCCGCGGCCGCAGCGGGACGTCGTCGGGGACGTCGCCCTCGAGCGGCGCTTCGCGCACGAGATCCGCGTACGTCACGCGCTGGCCGTCACCATCGCGCACGACGCCGTCCTCCGTCCGAAGCCGGTCCGGTGGCACACCGAGGCGTGCGCTTGCGCGACCGATGAGCATCTGACGTGCGTACGCCGCCGCCCGCCGGAGCACTGGCGCCTCCTGCTCGGTGGAATGGCTGCCGAACGTCCCGAAGTCGAACGGGACGTGCGCGGTGTCGCCGAGCACGACGCGAACGCGCTCCGGCGCGACGTCGAGCTCCTCCGCGACGAGCTGCGCGAAGCCGGTGCGGATGCCTTGTCCAAACTCGATCTTCCCGGACAGCGCGACGACCGTCCCGTCCGGCTCGATGCGGATGCGCTCGCTGACATTCATGACGACGCCGCCCGCCGCACCGCGCGGATCGCGCGACCGTACACGCCGCAGCGGCAGAGATTGCCGGCAAGCGCCTCGCGGATCGTCGCCTCGTCAGGATCGCTGTCGCGCGCGAGCAGCGCGGCGGCGGAGATCACCATGCCGCTCGTGCAGTAGCCGCACTGCATCGCGTCCTCAGCGATGAACGCCTCTTGCACCGGATGCAGCGCATCGCCGCTCGCCAGCCCCTCGACGGTGGTGACGTCGTGCTCGGCCGCGTCGGCCACGGTCATGAGGCACGAGGCGACCGCCCGGCCGCCGGCGATGACATAGCAGGCGCCGCACTGACCCCGTCCGCAGCCAAAGCGCGTCCCGGTCAGGCCCAGGTCGTCGCGCAGCACGCTGAGAAGGCTCGCGTTCGGTGGCGCGTCTACCTCATGCCGGGCGCCGTTGATGGTGAGGGTCGACCGCATCTCGTGCCGAGACTAGCCGCGGCGCGCGAAGCGCGTGCGCGAAAGATCCGTGCCTGAGACCGGCGGGCCTTCGATGTGCGGAAGTGTCCTATCTAGGAACTCGCGATCGGACTCGAGAGCCGCAGACGGAAGCGCGCGCCGCCGCCGCTGGCGGGCTCGAGCGTCACGGAGCCGCCGTGAGATTCAGCGACGTCCTTCACGATCGACAGACCAAGGCCTGAGCCAGGCAGCTGACGCGCGCTCGGCGCCCGCCAAAAGCGGTCGAACACGCGCTCGCGATCCTCCGGCGCGACGCCCGGACCGTGGTCGCGCACCGTGACCTCGCCGTCGCGTACGCCGACCTCGACCGCGCCGCCGGCGGGACTCCACTTCCCGGCGTTGTCCAGGAGATTGGTCACGGCGCGCGCGATCCGTGGGCGCACGCCACGGACGGTGCTCGGACTGCGGTCGAGCTCGAAGCGGACGCGCGGATAACGACCGCGCACGTCGTCGACGGCTTCGACGACGATCTCATCCAGACGGACGTCCTCGATCGGCAGCGTCGTCTCTTCGTCCCGCGCGAGATCGATGAGGTCGGCGACGAGCGTCGAGAGCCGCTCCATCTGCCCGACGAGCTCGGTCAGCACCTGCTGCCGCTCTTCGGGATCGGTCGGCTGGCCGCGGGCGAGCAGCTCGAGATTGGTGCGCAGGCTGGTGAGCGGCGTGCGGAGCTCGTGCGACGCGTCCGCCACGAGCTGGCGCTGGGAGCGCACCGATGCCTCGAGTGCCGCGAGCATCGTGTTGAAGCTCGCGGCCAGACGGCCGAGCTCGTCGCCCCCGGTCGACACGACACGGCGCGAGAGATCGCGCGTGCGCGCCACCTCCTCGACCAGACCGGTGAGCCGGCGCACCGGTGCGAGCGTCGCCCGCGCGACGAGCGTACCGAGCGCGGCGGCGAGGACCACGCCGACGATGGCGACGAGCGCGAGCCGGAATCGCGTCTGCGCGAGCAGGCCGTCGATCTCGTTGAGCGGCCGCCAGACCTCGAGCGCGAGGCCGCGCGAGAGCGGCGCGACGTAGACGCGCAGGTGCGAGCCCTCGACGTTGGTATCCGTGAAGTACGCCTGACGCGATCCGCTCGCGACGGCCTGCGCGTCCGCCGTCACGAGCGCGGTGACCGGCTGCTGGTCGACGCGCACGACCGTGCCGCTCGGATCGAGCACCTGGGCGAAGATGTCCGGCCGTCCCGACAGCGATGGACGCGAGCCGGGGAAGAATCCGCCGCGGCCACCCGGAGGGCGGCCGGGATCGCCGCGCATGACGTTCGCCGCGTCGACGAGGCTCTCGTCGAGCTGGCTCGTGAGCTGTGTCTGCACGACGAAGTACATGAGCGCGGACGCGCCGATCGCCGCGACCGCCACGGCGACCGCCGCGAGGAGCGCGACGCGCGTGCGGAACGTCATCGCTCCCTCAACACGTAGCCGACCCCGCGGACCGTGTGGATGAGGCGCGGCTCTCCCTCGGCCTCGAGCTTGCGGCGCAGGTAGCCGACGTACACGTCGAGCGAGTTGGAGTCGGGACCGAAGTCGTAGCCCCACACGCGATCGAAGATCACGTCGCGGCTGAGCACGCGCCGCGGGCTCGCGAGGAACAGCTCGAGCAGCTGGTACTCGGTGCGCGACAGCTGGATCGCGCGCTCCCCGCGTCGACAGGTCATCGAGTCGCGGTCGAGCACGAGATCCTCGAACTCGAGCACGCCGCGGATCTGTCCGTTCGCGGGCGCACGACGCTCGAAGGCGCGGAGGCGCGCCAGCAGCTCGTCAAGCGCGAATGGCTTGACCAGATAGTCGTCCGCCCCCGCATCCAGACCCTCGACGCGTTCGGCGACCGCGGCGCGCGCGGTGAGCATGAGGATGGGGAGGCGGTTCCCCGCGGCGCGCAGGCGGCGGCAGACCTCGAGGCCGTCGAGGCCCGGCAGGCCGAGATCGAGGACGACCGCGTCGTACGGAGTGCCGGTGGCCGCCTGGAGCGCCCGGTCGCCGGTCATGGCGACCTCCGTCTTGTGGCCGGCGCCCCGGAGCGCCCGCTCCACCGCACCCCGGACCGCGGGATCGTCCTCGACGAGGAGGACGTGCACGAGGCGAAGTGTACGGACGCTTGATTAAGAGAACGGTAAGAACGCGGGCGCCTCGCGGTGGCCCGTCCAAACTTCTTATGCGCATCTCATGTACCGCCCGGCGCGCGGTGGTGTCCTTCACTCGAACGCTCGGCAACGAAAGGACATCGACGTGAAGCATCTCGACAAGGCGCTCATCGCAAGTGGACTCATGCTCGTGCTCTCGGGCGGGATCGCCGCCGCGGCGCTCAACCCCGGCGCAACGACGGCGCTCATGACTGCACTCCCGGGCGAGGCGACGCTCGTGGTACAGAACAGCCCGTTCGGATCGCCGCACTTCTTCGCCGCAGCCGCTACGTACATCGGCATCACCGAGGAGCAGCTGCGCACCGAGCTCCAGGCGGGCAAGACGCTGGCGGAGGTCGCCATCGCGCACGGCAAGACGCGAGATGGCCTCGTCGCCGCGCTGACCACGGCGGCCACGCAGGAGATCGCCACGCTCGTCGACCAGAAGGGCCTCGCTCCCGGCCAGCGCGGACCTGGCGGCCCGGGCGGTCCCGGCTTCGGCCGCGGTCCGATGGTCGAAGGCAACACCTTCGCGGCCGCGGCAACGTACCTCGGGATCACCGAGGCTGACCTGCGGACGAAGATGCAGAGCGGTCAGACGCTCGCGCAGGTCGCCGCAGCGACGGCCGGCAAGAGCCGCGACGGTCTGATCCAGGCGCTCGTCGCCGACGCGACCAAGAACATCGACGCGGCGCAGGCCGCTGGAAAGATCACCGCTGACCAGGCGACGCAGATCAAGTCGGGTCTCACCGACCACATCACGCGACTCGTCGACTCGACCGGACCCGGCCCGCGTCCGTTCGGCCCACGTCCCTCCGGCGCACCGGCGCCGTCAGCCAGCCCCCGTCCCTAGACCGACTCGCCTCCCTCCTCCATAGCGCTGCGCCCGCCCAAAAGGCGGGCGCAGCGCGTTAGCGGCGCGGGCGTCTGCGGAAGCAGCCGCGTTCGTGGTGATCGAGAATCCCGACCGCCTCCATGAACGACTCGCAGATGGTCGGCCCGACGAAGCGGAAGCCGCGCTGCCGCAGGTCGCGCGACAGCTCGACCGGATCGCGATAGCGCCACACGAACGCATCGAAGCTGCCGTGCTCGCGGGCGACCTCGAGGAACGCTTTCGCGTTGAGGACCGCGGACGCGATCTTCGCGCGATTGCGGACGATGCCCTCGTCCCGCAGGAGGCGCGCGACGTCGCGCGTGCCGAAGCGGGCGACCCGCTTTGGGTCGAAGCTCGCGAACACCTTCCGATACGCTGCACGCTTGCGGAGGATCGTCTCCCACGACAGACCCGCCTGGGCGCCCTCGAGCACCAGGAACTCGAAGAGCGTTCGCTCGTCGTGACGCGGCGTGCCCCACTCCTTGTCGTGATACGAAAGGAGCGGCTCGCGTGTCGCCCATGAGCACCGCCGGACCGTCTTCAGGCGCCGCCCCAGGCGCGCAGAAGCGGCGGCAGCTCCGCGAGCGCGTCGACGATCGCATCCGGCGCGACGTCTGAAGCGGGGAAGCCGGAATCGTTGCGGCGCCAGATGCCGCGCATGCCGACTGACTTCGCGCCAGAGACGTCGTCGATCTGGCGGTCTCCGATCATGACGCACGATCGCACGTCGACATCCAGTCGCGACGCCACCTCCCTGAAGACCGCTGGATGCGGCTTGGAGTGCGGCAGGTCCGACGTGTACACGACCGCGTCGAGCCGATCGCCCAGCCCGTGCGCGGCCAGATCCGCGTTGTGCCACTCGGCCGCCCACCACGTATTCGACAGGAGACCGAGGCGATACCCACGCTCGCGCAGGAGGTCGAGCGTCGCGCGCGCGTCCGGATACACCGCGCTCCAGCCGGCGACGGCGCGCGCGTAGCCGTCCATCGCGACGAGAAGGTCACCGTTCACCGCGTCCAGACCCATCCGTCGGAAGCCGTCGCCGACGAGGGCGGTCGGCGGACCGCTCCAGTGCTCGCGATCGACACGCTCCCAGTGCGCCTTCTCGGCCTCACGCATCGCCGCGACGAACCGGTCTCGCGTCGGTAGCGTTCGTGTCGAAGACCCGGCCAGAGCCTCATACGCGGCGGCCCACTTCAGGGCGGCGCCGTCTTCCCAGTCCGGCCAGTGCACAAGCGTGCCCCCGAGATCGAAGATCACAGCGCGAGGCGACCGGTCAGGCAACAACTTGAGGATTATCGGCGTTATACCTGTGTGACCCCCTCGGCCATGGACCATCTCCACCTGCGCATCGCCGCGCGCGAGGCCGCGCTCCGTCGTGCGCTGCGGCAGGGGAGCGCGATCGACGCCGCTCGCGCGGCGGGTCGGGTCCGCGTGGAGGGAACGAGTCTCCCGGGCCGCACGATGCTGGACGGCCGAGCCGTACGCGCGCGATTCGGCCGCGCCCTGCGCACGGCGCGCCGCCGTCGGTCGATCGGGATGCCCGCGCCGACCGTCGCGGTTCCGATCGAGGCGTCGCTTTATCCCGCTGGGCGGCGCGCGACGCGCTCGAAGCTCGTCGCGTCGATCACCGCCGTCGCGCTGCTCCTCCTGATCATCACGCTCTGGCGTCCTGCCGCGGAGCCACAGGCCGAGCCGGGAGGCGGCGGACAGCCAGCGGCCGTGCGTGTGGCTGTCAGCGACGTGCTGCGCGGGCGGACGATCGCGATCGAATCGAGCCCTCCCGCGGTCGAGCTCGCGGAGCCGACGAGCGCGCCCGAGCCGGAGGTCGCCGCTCCGGCCGCGGCGAGCACCTCGCGCACGACGACGGCGACCGGTGTCGGGGGAGGCACGGGCTCGCGGGGTACCGGCACGGGGAGCGGAAGCGGCTCGGGATCCGGATCGGGCGCGGCGACGCCGGCACGGACCGCGGCGCCCACACCAGCGCCGACACCTGCACCCACGCTCCCGCCGGTCACGAGCACGTCCGCCGCGCTCACGATCATCGTCGTCGACGCGAACGGGCAGCCCGTGCCCGGCGTGTGCCTGATCGTCGGAACGGGAACGTGCACCACGGCGAAGCCGCACACCGACGCGAACGGCGCGTGGACCACGGTCGTCCCGATCTCGACGCCGACGCTGGCCTTCGACATCATGTTCGTGAAGACCGGGTACAACACGAACTACGGACGATTCACGCTCCGTCAAGGCCAGACGGCGTCATACACCGTGCGGCTCTATCCGGCCGGCTCCGGGAACTAGGCTCTCAGGCGAGATCCGGCACCCGCTGCCGCACCGCGGCGAGCAGCACTTCGCGGGAGATGACGTCCGCGATCTTCGTGATGTCGCCGGCGAGCGAACGGTCGGCATCGACGCGAGGGGAGTGCTCGCGAACCACACGTCGCGCTTCCTCGATCCCGGCCGCGGCGGTCGCTTCGATGAGGTCGAGACCCTGCGCCGCGCACAGCGCCTCGATCGCGAGCACGTAGCGCGTGTTGCGCACGACGGCGCCCAGCTTGTGCGCGGCGTGCACGCCCATGCTCACGTGGTCCTCCATACCGGCCGACGTGGGGACGGACTCTACCGACGCTGGGAAGGAGCGCATGCGGTTCTCGGCCACGAGCGCCGCGGCCGTGTACTGCGCGACCATGAGGCCGGAGTTCGTGCCCGCCTGAGGGCTGAGGAACGGAGGCAGACCGCTGGTGTGCGCGTTGGTCATGCGATCGATGCGCGCCTCGCTGATGTCGGCGATCTCCGCGACGGCGATCGTCGCGAGATCGAGCGCGATGGCGACGGGCTGGCCGTGGAAGTTGCCGCCGCTCACGACGCGCTGCTCCTCGGCGAAGACGAGCGGATTGTCGGTCACGGCGTTGATCTCGATCTCGAGCACGCGCCGCAGATAGCCGAGGGCGTCACGCGACGCCCCGTGCACCTGCGGCATGCAGCGGACCGAATATGGATCCTGCACGCGGGGATCGCCGACGCGATGCGACGCGACGTTGGGGCTTCCCTCCATGAGCGCACGCAGGTTCGAGGCGACGGTCTGCTGCCCCGGATGCGGCCGCGCGGCGTTGAGCGCTTCGTCCCACGCGGCGTCGGTGGCGCGCAGCGCCTCGGACGACATCGCGCCGACGATGTCCGCCGTCGTGGCGAGCACCTCCGCGTCATGCAGCGCGAGACACCCGATCGCCGTCATCACCTGCGTTCCGTTGATCAGCGCGACGCCTTCTTTCGGCGCGAGCTCGATCGGCTTCAGCCCCGCGCGTTTCAGCGCCTCGGCCCCACTCATCCGAGCGTCCTTGAGGAACGCCTCCCCTTCGCCGATCAGCACAAGAGCGGCGTGCGCGAGCGGGGCGAGGTCGCCCGAGGCGCCGACGCTGCCATGCATCGGGATCACCGGATGTACGCCGGCATCGAGCAGGTGCAGGAGCAGATTCACCGTATCGACGCGGACGCCGGAGCGGCCCGCCGCGAGCGTGTTCGCGCGCAGCAGCAGGATCGCCCGCACGACGTCCACGGGCAGGGGATCACCCACACCGACGGCGTGGCTGCGCAGAAGATTCCGCTGAAGCGCGCGCAGATCCTCAGGTGGGATGCGCACGGTCGCGAGATCGCCGAATCCGGTGTTCACGCCGTAGACCGGCGCATCACCGGCGGCGAGCTCGCCAATGAGCTTCGCCGCGTCGGTCACGCGCCGTTCGGCGGCGCGATCGAGGGCGACCGATTCGTGGCGGCGCGCGACGGCGACGACGTCCGCGATGCTCAGGTCATGGCCGGTGATGCGGAGCGTGGGCAGGCGGGCTACTCCTGCTCGCGGAGGTTCTCGCGGTACCACGCGGATAGCTCGGCGTAGTGGCGAGCCGCGCCCTGTGTCCACCGCGCATCTTCGGGCCGCACCTCTCGCACGACGCGCGCGGGAACGCCGAGCACGAGCGAGCGCGGCGGAGCCTCGAAACGCTCCGGGAGCACGGCGCCGGCCCCGACGATGGTCTCCTCGCCGACCTTGTTCGCCCCGACGAGCACGGCCGCCTGCCCGATCAGCACGTTCCGCGCGACGATGGACGAATGGACCAGAGCGTTGTGGCCGATGGTCACGTCCGGCCCGATGATCGTCGGCTCCCCCTCATCGGTGTGGATCGTGGAGTTGTCCTGCACGTTGGACCGTTCGCCGATCTCGATGCGGTCCATGTCGCCGCGCAGCACGGTGCCGAACCACACCGACGCGCCAGATTGCACAGTGACGTCGCCGATCAGAGTCGCGGTCGGAGCGATGAAGGCGTCGGGAGCGACCGTGGGGTACTTCCCGCGGTAGCCGTACAGCGGCATCGTCCGTAGATTAGGGCGGATGAGGACGCGCGACCTCCGCGTCGAGGGTTACCGCCCGCTCGTGCCGCCGGCCGTCCTGCTCGACGAGCTGCCGCTGACGGAGCAGGGCTCGCGCACCATCGCGCGCGCGCGCGCCGAGCTGGTGCGCGTCCTGCACCGCGAGGACGACCGGCTCATCGTCGTCGCCGGTCCTTGCTCCGTGCACGATGTCGCGGCTGGGATGGACTACGCGACGCGCCTGAAGGACCTGGCCGCGGAGCTCGCCGGCGATCTCCTCGTCGTCATGCGCGTGTACTTTGAAAAGCCGCGCACCACCGTCGGTTGGAAGGGTCTCATCAACGACCCGGGCCTCGACGGGACGTACCGGATCAACGACGGGCTCCGCCTTGCCCGCAAGTTCCTGATCGACCTCGCCGCCCTGGGCGTGCCGGCTGGATGCGAGTTCCTCGATCCCGTGTCGCCGCAGTACACCTCGGACCTCGTGAGCTGGGGCGCCATCGGCGCCCGGACGACGGAGAGCCAGGTGCATCGCGAGCTCGCCTCCGGACTATCGATGCCGGTCGGCTTCAAGAACGGCACCGGGGGCACGGTGCAGATCGCGATCGATGCGGTCCGCGCCGCGGCGCATCCGCATCGTTTCATCGGCGTCACCGAGCAGGGTCTCGCGGCATTCGTGAGCACGCGTGGCAATCCGGACTGCCACGTCATCCTACGTGGCGGCGCGCGCGGTCCGAACCACGACGCGGCGAGCGTGCGAGGCGTGCTGGCGTCGCTGCGGACGCAGGGAGTGCCCGAGCGCCTCATCATCGACGCAAGCCACGGGAACAGCGAACGCGATCACGCGCGGCAGCCGGTCGTCGCGCACGAGATCGCGACGCAAGTCGCCTCCGGCGAGCGCGGCATCGTCGGCGTGATGATCGAGAGCTTCCTCGTCGCCGGGCGACAGGAGCTCGCCGACGGGATCGGTCTCGTCTACGGGCAGAGCGTCACTGACGCGTGCATCGGATGGGACGAGACGGTCGCCGTGCTGCGCGAGCTCGCGGACGCCGTGCGCCGGCGGCGCCAGGCGGTTCAGCCCGCGGCCGCGTCTCCCGCGCCGACGACGCCCGTCGCGTCCACCAAGCGATAACCGAAGCCGCGCGCCGTCTCGATCGCGACCTCGCGAACTGACGCGTCGTCGAGCTTCTTGCGGAGACGGCCGACGTGGACGTCGACGAGGCGCGTGTCGCTGCCCGGTTCGTATCCCCAGACGCCGGTGAGCAGATCGTCGCGCGTGAAGACGCGAGCCGGCTCGCTCGCGAGCGTGCGCAGCAGCTTGAATTCCGTCGGCGTGAGCTGGACCGGGCGGTCGCCGGCGACGGCCTGCACGGTGCCGAGGTCGATCACGAAGCGACCGAAGCGCAGCTGCCTGTCGCCCGACATGTCGTGCGCGAGGTGCGAGCGGCGTAGCAGCGCTTCCACCCGCGCGACGAGCTCGTCGTTGTCGAAGGGCTTGCCCATGTAGTCGTCCGCGCCCACACGGAGACCGACGACCCGGTCGGGCGGCTCGCCCTTCGCCGAGATGAAGAGGATCGGCACGTCGCTGGCGCGGCGAAGCTCGAGGCAGAGACTGATGCCATCCAGGCTCGGCATCATGACGTCGAGCGTCACCAGGTCCGGGTGGTAGCGCTGGAAGGTTTCGAGGGCCTGGCGCGAATCGGTCACGACGTGGGTCGCGAAGCCCTCTTCAGCCAGCACGTTCGCGACTAGGGTGGCGATGTCGCGATCGTCCTCGACGATCATGATCCGACCGCCGGTCTTAGGCGTCGGCGCGGTCGCCGCGGGGTGCTGGTCGAGCATTGTCACGGACTTGTGGCATTTGTCATGCCACGGCGACGGCACGTAATCCCGCAGCCTGGCTGCGGTCATCCGCTTGGCGTGTGCGCTTCGCGCACGCCGCAGTAATCCCACGCTTCGCTGCGGTCATCTGCTTGGCGTGTGCGCTTCGCGCACGCCGCAGTAATCCCGCGGCTCGCTGCGGTCAGGCCGTCAAGGCGGTGTTCACCGCCGCCAGCCGATCTCGCAGCCAGGCGCTCTCGGCGCCCACCTCGTCTGGCCACGGCGCGAAGAAGAGCCGGTCGGTCTCGTCTTCGATCGCCTGTCGCGCTCGCGCGCCCGCGTCGGTCACGGCGAGCCTGGCCGGCGGCGCGATAAGGCCGCCGTCGCGCAGTCGCGCCAGCGCACGACGGATGTCGTCGCGGGTCTGCCGGGGCAGCTTGGCGACGAGGTCGTCCTCGGTCGACGCTTCGCCGCGCCGGATGCGGGTGAGCACGTCGAGCGTCGGACCGTCCAGTTCCGCCTGCCGCCACGCGGCGACGTGGCAATCGTCGCGCGCCTGCCATAGCCCGTACACCGCGGCCTCGAGCGCGACCATCGGCCGTGCGCGGTCCCCGGCCATGCGCGCGATGCGCGGGATGTGCGCGTGCCATCGCTGATCGAGCGATGCGATCGTCGCATCCAGCCCGCGGCGCAGCATGGCCGCGAGCTTCGCGACGTCCTCGCGCGAGACCGGCAGTGCGAGCCCGTCCAGATACTCGTCCGCCGCGCGTCGCGTCCGCGTGACGAGGTCGTGTCCTTTGCCCGTGATGCGCCACCCGCGCGCGGTCTCCTCGGCCAGGCCGGCGCCGATCGCCACAGCGGCGGCCGCGCGCGTCTGGTCGTGGATCGTCGCGTACGGGCTGTAGAGCTTCGCCGCGTCGGTGCCGTCCGGATCCGTGACGGACAGATCGATCACGAATGAAAATGCGGGCCGGTCTATGCCGAGCTCCTCGATCTCGCGAAGCGCGAACGTGAACTTGGAGCGTCGCCGCGTGAGGAACTCGGGAATGAGCGGCACGAGGTCGACGGGATACGGAGGCCTCACGCTGCTACCGGTCTGTGCACGCTCAGCTTGAGGGCGAGCTGCTTGAGCGCGAGGGACGTGCGATCGGTCGGCTCCGCCAGCACGTAGGGCACGCCGAGATCGGCCGCGGCATCGGCTTTCTCGGCGTACGGGATCACGACGTCCACCTTGCGCTTGATGAACTTGGCGACTCCCGCATCGTCGATCCCCTTGAGCGTGATCCGGTCGAGCGCGACGAGGACGCGGTCCTGCGCGGTGCCGATGCGCGCGAGGGTGCCAAGGACATCGGCGGTGGCGCGCAGCGCGGCGAGATGCGGCGCCGTGACGACGCACACGGCCTGGGCCGCATCGAGCGCGCCGAGCGTGCTCTCGTCGAGATGCGGCGGCAGATCCAGCACGACCGCGTCGCGACCGTCGCGCGCGAGCTCGATCGCCTGGCGTACGACGCCGACGGTGACGAGCTCGGCCTCATCGGGCGACTGGGGGGCGGCCAGGATGCGCACGCCGCTCTGGTGGTCGCTGAGCAACTGGGTGAAATCCTCGTCGGTCACGCGCGCCAGATCGGAGCGCGCCAGGTCGAGGATCGTGTACTTGGGAGTCAGGTCGAAGAACATCGCGGCATTCCCGAATCGCAGATTGAGATCCATCAGGACCGTCGCCGTTCCCTCGGCCGCGAGAGCGGCCGCGACGTTGATCGCCAGGGTCGTCGTGCCGACACCGCCGCCCTTGCCGTGCACGAACGCGAGGACGGCGCCGCGGCGCCGCGCGCCGACCGCGGGCGCGGCCGGACGGGTCTGGCGGAAGATCGTGTCGATCTTCGCGGCGAGGATCGCGAGGTCGATCGGCTTGCCGATGTAGTCGTCCGCGCCGTGCGAGTACCCGGCCAGGACGTCCTGCTCCTGCTTCATGGCCGAGAGGACGATGATCGGCGTCCGCGCCGTGCGCCGATCCTCTCGCAGCCGCTTGATGAGCTCGAGTCCGTTCATGAGCGGCATGTTCACGTCGGTGACGATCAGGTCCGGCACGCCCTGGCCCTCGATGACCTTCAATGCTTCGATGCCGTTCACGGCGACGGCGACGCGGTAGCCGCGCTTTTCGAGGTAGACCGTGCAGAGCTTGCGGATCGCGTCCTCGTCGTCGACGCAGAGGATCTTCTCGCCGGCCATGGCCCTCCTTTCGGGCACTTTCGTCGCCGCTAGACTCGCGGCGATGAGCGGCGGCGAAACGATAATCGACCTTCCGTGAGCACGGGCATCCTCCTCGGAGACCCGTACAAACCCACTCGCTCGCGCTGGCTTTCGCGTGTCCTTCTCTCTCGGCGTCGTTCTCGCGGCGGCCGCCGCGCTGACGACCTAACTTCTACGCGACGGCCGCGCGCACGGCGCCGCCGGCCGAGGTGCCGACGGTGAACGTGCTCGTCGCGGCGCGGGATCTCGAGCCGCGCACCGCGCTCGCGGAGGGCGATCTCAAGATCGTGCGGTTGCCGCGCGACGCGGCTCCGGCGAATGCGCTCGGCGACCGGAGCGGTGCCGTCGGGATGATCACGACGGTCGGCATGTCGGCGAACGAGCCGGTGCTCCCGACGAAGATCGCGCAGCCGGGCGGCGAGGGTCACATCGCGGTGCTGCCGCCGGGGACGCAGCCAACGGGCACGACGCCGCGGTTCCGCGCGTTCTCGGTGAACGTGCCCGACGCGAACGCGGCGGGCGGCACGATCGCCGCCGGCGACCGCGTCGACATCCTGTACACGCTCAACGTCTCGCTCGTCGACCCGACGAAGCAGGACTTCATCGGCCGCGTCGTCGTCGAGAACGTGACCATCCTCGCGCGCGCCCTGACCGTCTACACGCTACGCATCGACGTCGACACGGCAGAGCGGATCGCCTCGCTGCAGGCCGCGGGCGGGAATCTGGAGCTGCTCCTGCGGGCTCCCGGCGACGAGCGTCCGGCGAATTCGAGCGGGGCGAGCTTCAACCGCGAGGCGCAGCGGATACAAAGACCCTGATCAATCTCTCGCCTTCGGCGAGGAGACACGCTCAGGGCTGGTGGACTCGCTCCTCGCAGGTGAGCTGCTCGTCGCTCGACCCTAGTTGAATCACTCCACGAGCGCGGGGACGCGAGCGCCCGCGATCGATGCGGGCGTGAAGCTCAGCGTCAGCAGATGGTTCCCGGTCACCGTCAGTCGGCTCGCGACGATCTGCGAGCTCATGGTCGCGTCTGTCGCGAGCGTGATCGTGAGGAGCGCCGAGGGCACGTAGACCGTTCCGCCGAAGGACGCGCCCGAGCGCACGGTCATCGCCGCGTTGTTGGTGCAGTTGCGATCCTGGTAGACCACCATTCGGGCGTATGAGCCGGTCTTGCTCGCGGCGAGGGTCAGCTGCCCGGTACCCGCCCACGAGACGTTGTCGCAGCTCGGCGAGCCGCCCGGCGGCGAGGGGTAGTTGGAGTAGGTGTTGTAGACGAGGACTCCGCCGCCGGCCGAGGCGAGCGCGACCGATCCGGTGCCGCTCGTCGTGAATCCGGCGCGGAAGACGTAGACGCCCGAGGTCAGTCGTGCGGTGCCGCCGTTGCCGACGGTCACCAGGCCGCTGTACACGCCCGGGCTCAGCGTCACCGTGCTCGTGATCGATTGCCCGCCGACGATCGGCAGCCCGGTCGTCGATGGCCCCGCGAGGCTCGCGAACGGGTCCGCGGTCACCGGTGCTCCGACGGTCGGAGCGGGGGACATGCGTCCAGCGGTGCCGGCGGACACGTTCCCGTGGACACGGTGATACGTGCCGGTGAGCAGGCTTCCCGTCGGCACGTTCACCGCCGAGTTGCTGGTGGAGTTCGTCGTCGATCCGCCTCCCGTGATCGTGACGTCGGCGTTGCTCGCGAGCGCGAGCGCGCCCGAGCTCGTCGCGTGCAGGATGAGGATCGCCTCGCCCTCGCCCGAGCGCGCGACGCCCGCGACGGACCGCACCGTCACCGACGTGCGTCCGCTGGCCGCGCCGGGGATGAACGTCGTGCTCACCAGGCGCGTGATCGTGACCTCGATGTACCCCCTGTCGCCGGTGGCGATGCCGCTCGTCGGCGGTGATGCGGTCGTGATCGTCGTGTCCGCGTCGGCGGTATAGCCGTTGCCGTCGCGTCGGTGGTCGCGGCGGTCTGCGCCTGCGACGCGTTGCCCCCCGCGTACAGGACCGTCGCGCCTGCCCAGGCGGCCGCATCGGACGCCGTCTGCATCGCGCGGCGTGCAACGAAGAGCTGTCCCGTATCGAGGGTGAGCCCGATGCCCAGGAGCAGACCCGCGATCGCCGCCGCGATCAACACGAGCACCTGGCCGCGCTCATCCGCCGCATACGTCCTCACTGCTCGATCACCAGGATCGAGCTCGACTGCAGCGTGACGCGCAGCGCATCGCCGAGGAACATCTGCGACACGATCGGCGTGAAGGGAAAGCTCGCGCTCACGACGATGCGGCTGCCTCGGTTCGCGTCGCCGTCCGGCCAGGTCGCGTGGACGGTCATGTTCTGGACGCCGATCGCGTAGCGCGTCACCTGGGCGGTGATCGCGGTGTCGGTGTCCGGTGCGGTGTAGGTGGCGGATCCTGGTCCGGTCGGCGACCCCGAGAGCGCACCGTGAACGACGCCGTACCGCGATCCCTCGCGCACGGCCGTCGCGAGCGTGTTCGACAGCCACACCGCTCGGCCCAGATCGAATATCCCAATAAGTAGAAGAACGAGGATCGGAAGCACGAGCGCGGTCTCGACGATCGCCTGCCCGTGATCGCGCACAGAGCGGCTCATGGATAGTTCCGGAACGTCGCAGTGCGGTCGAGGGCGACCGAGTTCGGGATCCCGGGCCACGGCGTGAGGGTGCGGAACGTGTACTCGACGCGCACGCCCACGAGCGATTCGCCGCCCGCGCCGGTCGTGTGCGTCACCGTGATCGTCGCCTGCGCCGTATCCACGCCGGCGACGCGTCCGAGCTCGTCGGTCGCGTACGCGATGATCGCGGCGTCGGTCGTCGCGGCCCGCGTCACCGCGGCTTCGGCGCCGGCCCTCGCCGCGTTCTGCACGGCGAGCTGCGCGCCGAACACGCGCGCGAGATCCGCCCCGCCGAGGATGGTGAAGACCAGCAGCGAGAGGGAAAGCGCGGTCTCGACGAGCGCCTGTCCACGCTCGTCCGCACGTGATGGACCCGCGCGCCTTCCTCTTACGCGCTCATTGTGAGCGTGCCTGTACTCGCTGGGCGTCCTTCACGCAGTACGGTGTGTCTGGCATCAGCGCGAGCCGCTCGTCCGGGATGGGCTCTCCACAGACGATGCACCGGCCGTAGCTGCCGTCCTCGACGCGGTCGAAGGCGTCTTCGATCTGACGCAGGCGCGCCTCGAACATCGCCTCACGAGAGACATCGAGCTCGCGCTCCGCGGTATCGCTCGCGGCGTCCGCGGGATGCTGATCGACTATCGCGACATCACCGCTGTCACGCTGCGGCTCGGCCAGGCGTCCGCGGATCTCGTCGACCGTCGCGCGGAATTCGTCGCGCAGGCGCTCGAGCCGCTGGCGTGCCTCGTTCCGCTCCACGTCGTCCTCCCGTAACAGGCAGAATCGTGCCGTGCAGGTCCAAGAGTTCAGCAAGCGGCGCGCCGAATTCCATCTGCTCGACGTGCGCGAAGACGACGAATGGGACGCCGGTCACATCGAGGGCGCGCAACACGTTCCGCTCGGCGCGCTCGCCGACCGCCTTACCGAGGTGCCGAAAGAGCGCACGGTGGTCGCCGTGTGTCGAAGCGGCGGTCGCAGCGAGGCCGCGGTGCGCGGATTGCGACGTCTCGGATATGAGGCCGAGAACCTCGAGGGCGGGGTGAACGCCTGGTCGCGCGGTGGGCTGCCGCTCGTCGACGCGGGCGGCCGGCCCGGACGCGTCATCTAGGGGACGTGGGCACGTGAGCGAGCGCACCGCCGCCGACGCGCGCCACCTCGATCGTCAGTGGCTCGCGCAGCATCTGAGCCAGGAGCGCCGCGAGGCCGATCTCCTGGGGGAGATCCGCGAAGCGCTCTTTGGCATGCAGGACGGTGTCGTGAGCACGCTCGCCGTCGTGAGCACGGTCGGGGGCGCAACGGGCGATCGCTTCCCGATCCTCGTGGCGGGTATCGCGTCGGCGCTGGCCGGCGTCTTCTCGATGGCCGCGGGCGAATACCTGTCGTCGAAGAGCCAGCGCGAGATCTACGTCGCGCAGATCGAGAAGGAACGAGAGGAGGTGCGCGATCGTCCCGCCGAGTCGGAGGCCGAGGTCGCGTACCTGCTCGAGGCGGAAGGCCTCTCGGAGGCGTCGGCCCGACGTGTCGCCGCCGAGCTCGCGCGCGAGCCTGCGGTGCTGTTGAAGACGATGGTCGAGAAGGAGCTCGGCCTCGTCGTCGAGGAAGGCGCCGGCGCGCTGCAGGGAGCGATCGTCATGGGCGCATCCTTCGGGCTGGCGTCGCTCGTGCCGATCCTGCCCTACCTCATCCTTCCGATCGGTACCGCGGTCTGGGCGTCGCTCGTGCTGTGTGCCGTGACCGTGTTCGGCATCGGCGTATTCAAGACACGGTGGACCCGACGGCATCCGCTCGTCTCCGGTCTCGAAGTCGTCGCGCTCGCGGCATTCGCCGGCGTCGCCGGATATCTGTTCGGCTCGGTGCTCCCTGCGCTGCTCGGCGTCGCCGGGATCACCGCGATGTAGTCGCCATGCTCCTCCAGCAGCTCTTCGACTCGGGACTGGGCCACGCGAGCTACCTCGTTGCCGATCCCGAGGCCGGCGTCGCATTCCTCGTCGACCCGGATCGGCGCGTCGAGCACTACCTCGCGGCCGCGTCCGCGCTGGACGTCCTGATCACGTACTCATTCGAGACACACGTGCACAACGACTACCTCTCGGGCTCGCGCGCTCTCGCCGAGCTGCGACCGATCACGGTCGTGACGGGCTCCGGGGCGAAGATCGAATATCCGCACACGGCCTTCGGCGACGGCGAGACGATCGACGTCGGGGCGCTGCGCGTTCGGTGCGTGGCGACGCCGGGCCACACGCCCGAGCACGTCGCGTATCTGGTGAGCGATCTCCGTCGCGCGGACGACCCGCAGTACCTCTTCAGTGGCGGCGCGCTCCTCGTCGGTCACATCGCGCGCGTCGACCTGCTCGGGCCGGAGCTCGAGCAGCGCCTCGCGAAGGACGCGTACACGACGCTACGGGAGAAGGTGCTCAGTCTCGCCGACTACGTCGCGGTCTTCCCGACGCACGGCGGCGGTAGCGCGTGCACGGCGACCGTCGCCGGATCGCGCTGGACCACGCTTGGCTTCGAGCGAAAGCACAACGAGGTGGCGCGGGCCGCGGCCATGCCGTTCGAGGAGTTCCGGGCCGTGATCGGTCACGGCCTTCCGGTCGCGCCCGCGTACTACCCGAGTGTGCGCGCGCTGAACCATCGTGGAGCACCGCTCGCCGATCGGCGTCCGCTTCCCCTTCTGAGCGATCCGCTACCCGATGGCGTCGCCTTGCTCGATCCCCGCCCGCCGCACATCTTCGGCGCGAGCCATCGTCGCGGCGCGCTCAACGACGTCGGCAACGACGGTTTCGCCGTCCGCTGCGGCGCCGTCGTGCCGTTCGGCACACCGATCGTGCTGCTCACGCTCGACGACGAACAGGCCGAACGATTGCGCGAGGAGCTCGGGGTCATCGGCTACGACGACGTGCGTGGATACGCCGACCCGGTCGGCGGTCCTGATGAGCAGCTCGCATCGACGCAGCAGCTCGACGCGCGCACCGCGTCACGGCTCGCGCATGCTCCCGTGTTCCTGGACGTGCGCGAGGCGTCCGAATTCATGGAAGGTCACGCTCCCGGCGCGCGCCACATTCCCTACGAACAGCTTGCCGGTCGGGTCGGTGAACTGCCACGCGACCGTCCCCTCGTGACCTATTGCTCCGCCGGAGTGCGATCGAGCCTCGCCACGAGCATCCTCGAGCGCAGCGGCCTCACACCCGTGAATGTCCGCGGTGGTTTCACCGCGTGGCGAAACGCGGGACTGCCCATCGAAAAGTGATCGTCGCCTCGCGGCGGGTACACTGTTTACGAGCGTTCCCCATGTGAGCCCTTCCCCCGGTGCTACCGCGCGGGACGGCGAGCGTCCAGCCCAGCGAGCGCTCAGTTGGGAAGATGGTGTTATGCGGATCGCATTCGTTGCTTCATCCATTCCCCGCAGGTGCGGCATCGCGACGTTCAGCGCCGATCTCTCCGCGGCCGTGAAAAGCGCTGATCCGACCGTACGGGTGGTGGCGGTGGCCATCGACGAGCCCGGTACGGCCCGCGCGTACGGACCGGACGTGCGCTGGCGTATCCGGCAAGAAAACCCCGGCACGTATCGCGACGCGGCGCGGGCGATCAGCGCCTCCAGCGTCGACATCGTCAATCTTCAGCATGAGTTCGGTCTCTACGGGATCTGGCACGACGGCGCGTACGACGACCATCTCAAGGTGTTCCTCGAGAACTGCACCAAGCCCGTCGTGACGACGTTGCACACGGTCCCGCCGAAGCCGGAGCCGTGGGCGCTCGATGCGATCCGCTCGGCGTCCGCTCTCAGCCAGGAGGTCGTCGTGATGGCGCAGACGGCCGCTCGACTGCTGCGCGAGGTCTACGGGATCGCGAAGCCACCCGTCGTGATCGAGCACGGCATGCCGGCCATCGAGCCGCACGGCCGGCGCCGGTTCAAGAAGCAGCTCGGCATCGAGAATCGGCAGATCGTCTCGACGTTCGGCCTCGTGGATCCGCGCAAGGGGCTGGAGTACGTCATCGAGGCGATGCCGCGGATCGTCGAGCGCTATCCCAGCACGCTGTACCTCGTCGTGGGGCAGACGCACCCCGAGCTGCTCAAGAAGGCGGGCGAGGCGTACCGCAACTCGCTGCTGGAGCTGGTCGAGCGCGTGGGGATGAGCGATCACGTCAAGTTCGTCAACGAATACCTCACGCAGCGGCAGGTCGTCGATTATCTGCTCGCGACAGACGTCTACGTCACGCCGTACCTGGATCCGAACCAGATCACCAGCGGCACGCTCGCGTACGCCCTCGGCGCCGGGAAAGCCATCGTCTCGACTCCGTACCTCCACGCGCAGGAGGTCCTCGAGGACGGCCGCGGGATCCTCGTGCCCTTCCGCGACGCGGCGGCGGTGAGCTCGGCGGTCATCAGGATCCTCGACGATCCCGCCTACAAGAGCGAGCTCGAGCGGCGCGCGTACGAATACGGCAAGGAGATGGCCTGGCCGGCCATCGGACGCCGCGTGCTCACGCTCATGCGTGACGTGCTCGCCGGGCACGCGGAAGTGCGCGAGGAGCACCTTGAAGAGGAGCCGACTCCGGTCGGATGAACCTCGGCGAGCGCCTTCCACAGAATCCGCTGCTCACGGCCCACGACGTGAAGCCGTCGCTGCCAACCCTCGAGGTCGTCTCCGTCTTCAACGCGGCGGTCGCGAAGGTGGGCGACGAGGTCATCTTGCTGCTCCGCGTCGCCGAGCGGCCGCGCACCGACATCGAGCCGGGACCCGACGCGGTCACGCTCGACCTCGATGCGCCCCATCCGATCATCCAGCCCCTTCCGCCGCGGTACCGGAAGGAGGAGCTCGTGGGCATGTGCTATCTCGACGCGCGCGAGCACCCTCCCCGCATCGTCGTTTGCTACATCCCGGCCGATCTGCCTGGGCTCGATCTTCGAGATCCACGCGCGATCCGGTATCGCAACGCGACGGGCGTGCTGCGGCTCACGAGCGAGGGTTACATCGACTTCCTCGCGCAGATGTCGCATCTGCGCGTCGCGCGCAGCCGCGACGGCGTGAACTTCACCGTCGACGAGACGCCGGCGATCGCGCCGCACACCGAAATGGAGGAGTACGGCGTCGAGGATCCTCGCGCGACCTTCATCGACGGGAAGTGGCACATCACGTACGTGTCGGTGTCGCGCTGGGGGATCACGACGAGCCTCGCCACGACGACGGACTTCCGCACGTTCGAGCGCGAGGGCATCATCTTCCTGCCCGACCACAAGGATGTCGTCATCTTCCCCGAGAAGGTGCGCGGCAGGTACAAGTACGCGGCGCTCACGCGCCCGATGCCGCAGTCCTTCAGCCGCATCTTCGGGATCTGGATCGCGTTCAGTGACGACCTCCGGCATTGGGGCGGGCACGAGACGCTGTGTCTTCCACGCTGGGATTTCTGGGACGAGCTGCGCACGGGTGCGTCCGCGGTGCCGTTCCGCATCGAAGAGGGATGGCTGGAGCTGTATCACGGCGTCGACCGGAACACGCGCTACACGATGGGCGCGCTCCTGCTCGACGGCGACGACCCGCGGAGGGTGCTGGCGCGCTCGCCGCAGCCGATCCTCGAGCCGTTCGATGCGTACGAGCGCATGGGCCTCTTCAACGAAACGATCTTCTCGTGCGGCGTCCTCGATCTCGGGGGCGGCCGCATACGCATGTACTACGGCGCCGCGGACTCGGTGATCGCCGCGGCGGACTTCGAGGTGCACGACATCGTCCGCAGCCTCGAGCCGTGGCGCGGCGCCAGCGAGCGGCTGGTCGCGGCCACGTAGTGCTGCGCCAGATCGCGCGGCTCACTTCGGTCGTCGACGCCTCGGATGGCGCCTGCGCGATCGCCGTGTATGCCGACGCCGCCGATCGCACTTTTCCGGCGGCTGACCTCGGCTACGAGGGCGTCGCCTGCGTCGATGACACGGCTCGCGCGCTCGTCCTGCTGTGCGACGTATGGGAGGCGACGCGTCTCGAGCGCTTCCGCACCTGGGCGGGAAGCCTCGTCGACTTCCTTCTTTACATGCAGCAGGCCGACGGACGCTTCGTCAACTTCATCACCGACTGGACCGGACGCCGGAACGAGAGTGGCCTCACGTCCTTTGCCGGCGGCGGGTTCTGGCAGGCCCGCGGCGTGCGGGGTCTGGCGAGGGCAGCGCTCGCGCTGGGTGACGCGCGCGCGCGCGATGGATTCGAGCGAGGTCTCTCCTGGATCCGAGATCTTCGCGACGCGCCGGCCGACGTACGCGCGATCCACGTCGTGATGGGCCTCGAGCTCCTTCGTAGCGGCCGCCTGCCGGAGATCCGTGCGGACGTGGAGCGGTGGGCCGACGAGATCGCGGCGCAGCGGCTCGGCGACGTCCTGCTCGACAACCCCGACCAGACCGCGCCGCACCTGTGGGGCCATCAACAGGAGGGCGCCCTCGCCGAGGCCGGCGCGTATCTCGACCGCCCCGATCTCGTCGATATCGCCCGCCGCAGCGCGCTCGCGTACCTCGCGCCGCTCATCGAATCGGGATTCGACCAGCCGACGGTCCAGCCGTACGGCGTCGCTGCCGCGCTGTACTCGGTCGACCGCCTCGCCATAGTCACGGGCGATCCCGTCTTCGACGATCTGCGGCGAAAGGCGCGCGCCTGGTTCGACGGTCGCAATCCGGCGCGTCGCGCCGTGTACGACCGCACCGCGGGTCGCGTCCACGATGGCATCGACGGGGGCGTACTGAACGAACACGCGGGCGCCGAGTCGAACGTCGTCGGCGCGCAGGCGCTCCTCGACGAGGTGACGCGGACCGCGCCCGCGCTCCTTTCGGCGATCGAAAGCTGTTTTCCCGCGACCGTCCGCGAGCGGCTGCTCAGGGGGCCCGCGGTGCCGGCCTAAGCGCCGATCGTCACGCGGACCGGGATCGCTCCGGTGTTCGCGTATCCGAGCGCGGTCGGCACCGGCGCCAACGGTTGTGTTTCGCCGTCCTTGGTCACGACGCGCGCCAGGAGCGTGAGCGCACCGGTCTCGCGCGGATCGACGGAGCACCGCCACTCGCGCCACGCGTAACGCGAGATCGGCTCGGACAGCGCCGCGTCCTGCCACGTACCGCCGCCATCCGCGGAGACCTGCACGCGTTCCGGCTCTCCGCGACCACTCCACACATAGCCGCGGACGATGAACGCACGCACTGGAAGGCGCGCACCCTCCGTCGGGGAGGTGATGAGCGCGCGCGGAGCGATCTCGCGCAGCGGCCTCTTGTCGATGACGTAGCGGTCCGTCTGGTAGAAGCCTTGGAACGGCCGCTCGAGGAGCCGGATCCTAGCGAGCCACTTCACCGACGCCATGCCGTACCACCCGGGCACGATCAGGCGCAGCGGCGCGCCGTTCTCGAGAGGCAGAGGTTCACCGTTCATCGCGTACGCGAGGAGCGCGTCGCTCTCCAACGCGTCCGCGATCGGCAGCGAGCGCTCGAACGCGATCCGCCTGGCGACCTCCTTCGGCGTGCCCTCGTCCGCACCGACGAACAGCACCTCGACGGCGCTCGGTGAGGGATCGGCCATGTCGAGCACGGCCCGCAGCGGCACGCCCGTCCACTCCGCGGTGCCGACGGCACCGCTCCGCCATTGCTCGCCGGGCGTCGGCGGATCGAGGTAGGCACGACCGTTGCCGGCGCACTCCAGCGTGACGACGAGCGATCGCGATCGGAGCGCACGGATGTCGTCCAACGTGAGCTGCAGCCGCGTCCGCGCCGCGCCCTCGACGACGAGCCGATCAGGCGGATCGGGGACGGCGAAGTGATCGCGGACGTAATGGAGGCGCGTCGGCGTGATGATGCCGGCCTGCCGGGCCAGCGGTGTCTCGGCATTGATCGGATCCCGAGTGAGATAGATGAGCCCTTCGTCGCTCACGCGCACAAGTGTGTGATAGGAGGATGCGGATAGCATTCTGTGATGCCGCGGCGTGCGGTCAATCTCGCGCTTCTCGTGCTGGTGCCGCTTCTGGCCGGGACCGGACTGCTCGCCTGGATCGCGCCCGAGCCCGCCACGATCCCGCTGCTCGTCGCGCATCGGATCGCCGGCGTCGGCCTGCTCCTGGGGTTTTCGTGGAAGTACGGCATCGCTCGGCGTTCGCTGCGGCGGCGCACTGTCGTGAAGCGCGACGCGAGTCTGATCGTCGGTGCGATCGCGTCGCTCGCGCTGCTGCTCGTGCTCGGCCTCGGTCTCGCTTGGACAATCGGAGCGATCTCCTTCGATCGGCCGCTCGAGTACTCGCTGCTGAACGTGCACGTGCTGGTCGGTGTCGCGCTCGTGCCCATCGTCGTCGCGCATGCGGCGCAGCGGTGGGAGACGCGGCCGGCCGTCGCGGATCTGTTCGAGCGGCGCGTTGCCCTGCGCGCGCTCGCGGTCGGCGCTGGCGCGATCGTCGCGACCGTTGCTCTCGACCGCATCGGCCTCGCGCGGCGCCCCACCGGGTCCCGCCACGCCGCATCCTTCACGGGCAACGACTTTCCGCTCACCATCTGGCGCGTCGATCAGGTGCCCGAGATCGACCGCGCGAGCTGGACGCTCGAAGTCGCCGGCGCGGTCTCGTCACCCGTGCGACTCTCGTACGACGAGCTGATCGCGCTGCCGACCACGGAGCGCGACGCGCTCATCGACTGCACCGGCGGGTGGTGGAGCGAGCAGCAGTGGCGCGGGGTCACGCTTGCGGATCTATTGGGTCCGCGTGCCGTCGACTCGCGCGCCCATTCGATCGAGGTGACCTCCGTAACGGGTCACGCCTGGACCTTTCCTGTCAGTGAGGCACGCGACCTGCTCCTGGCGACGCACGTGGGTGGTGAACCGCTCGCGCCGGGACACGGGTATCCCGCACGCTTGGTCGCTCCCGAGCATCGCGGCTTCGTGTGGATCAAGTGGGTCGCGCGCGTGACTCTGACGTAGTCCTCGGACCTACGGTCCTGCGGTCTGCTGCTGGCGTCTCGCTTCGCGACGCCGCAGTAACCTTCTGATGGTGCGTCGCCTGCTCGTCATGGTGGTCGCGCTCGTTGCCGTCGCGACCGCCGCGGGCTTCGCGGCCGGCGCGGTGCGCGTCGACCCACAGACCCGTGACATTGCGGTGAAGGTGCCAGCTGGCGCGCCGCTCCCGATGCTGCAGGACATCGATCCCGAGGACCTCGACCCGGCGCGCGACGTTCCCGGCCTGCCACCCGTCGCGGCGGCGCCCCCGGGGGGAGCGTTCGTCCAGGCGAATGTCATCCGCATCCCCAAGCCGAGCATGCCCGCGGGTCCGCGCCGTATCGGCATCCAGGTCGGCCACTGGCAGACGGACGAGGTACCGAAGGAGCTCGGCACCCGCATCATCACCCAGACCGGCACGACCTGGGCGGGCGTCAAAGAGGTCGACGTGAATCTCGACATCGCGCAGCGCATTCGCGCGCAGCTCGTGGCGCGCGGCTTCGTCGTGGACATCATTCCCACGACCGTTCCGGCGGGCTATCTCGCGGACGTATTTGTCGCGCTGCACTGCGATGGCGACGGCACGGGCGCGAACAGCGGCTTCAAGGTCGCACACGGCTCGCGCCGCGGTCCGTACGAGGACAAGCTCGTGAGCCTCTTGCGAGAGGATTACGCCAAGGCGACAGGACTCGAATGGGACGCCATCGGCATCTCGCGGAATATGACAAATTACTACCCCTTCAACTGGGGCCGGTACCAGCACGCCGTCGCGGCGCATACGCCGGCCGCGATATTCGAGATGGGCTTCCTCTCGAACGATGACGATCGGGCGCTCTTGGTGGATGAGCCCGACCTGGTGGCGAACGCGATCACCAGCGGCATCCTGCGTTTCCTCAACGAAGTCCCGCAGGCGAAGATCTTCAGTGACGACATCGTCGTCGCGGCTGCGCCGATCCGTCCAAGTCCGACGCCATCGCCCGGCGGCTAAGCGCCTTCTTCGGATCAGTCGCGCGGCCGTGTACCATGCCGTCGCGCCCACGGGGCGACATCATCAGGGAGGCCGGACATGAGCGAACGCAACGCGCGCGACGCCGCCGGCCTCCACTAGGCCGCCGGACCCAACAGACTCACCCTGCGTCCGCGCGCCGTTCGCGCCTGCCGTCCTCCGGGAGGACGCATGCCCTCAGGCGATCTCTTCCCTCGCGACTGGCTCGTCGAAGTCGAATACACCGACACACGCCTCGGGAGCCTGAAGACCGGGAAGGAGAGCGAGGTCCACCTCGTCGCGCGCAGCGACGCGACGGGGCGGACGTCGTTGCTCGCGCTCAAAGAATTCAAGCTTCGGAGCCGGCGCTCGTTCCGCAACGACTCGACGTACCGCGGCATCTGGAGCGAGGGCGCGCGTCGCGAGCACCGCGCCATGAAGAAGAACACGCGCTTCGGGCAGACCGCGATCGCCAGCCGCTGGATCGAGAACGAATGGCAGAACCTGGTCCATCTCTTCGATTCCGGCGCGACGGTGCCGCCACCGGTCGAGCTGCTCGAGCAGGGCTTCACGATGGCCTTCGTCGGTGACACCGACCGCGCCGCGCCGCGACTGTCTGAGATCGATCTGGACGAGGGTGTGGCGCGCCGGGTGTGGCACGACCTGCTGGACGAGCTCGCGATCCTGGTCGCCGCCGATCGTGTGCACGGCGATCTCTCCGCGTACAACGTGCTGTGGTGGCGCGACCGGGCCGTGCTCATCGATTTCTCGCAGACGGTGGACGTGATCACGCATCCCGCCGCGCGGGATCTCCTGGTGCGCGATATCACGACGCTCGGCGCCTACTTCGCGCGGCGCGGCGTGACTGTAGACGTCGACCGGGTGCTTGAGCGGATCGGCGCCGACGATCATCGCTTCGCTCGACAGCTCGCGCGCTGAGCGCCGCGCTGAGCGCCGCGGAGGCGACGCGATATATCGTGGCTTCGTGCCGGCGAAGAAGACCGCGACCAAGAAGACCGTGCGCAAGACGACACGAAAGCGGCGCGGCCCGGCCGAGCCCCGCGGCCCCGAAGCACATGAGGCCGGTGTTCCGCTCGACGATCCGACCGTCGCGGGTCTCGTGGACAAGGTACGCGCGGCGCGCGGCGTCCCCATCGGCGCGTACCGCGATCCGTATGGCGGCTCGGCGCTCCTTCTTGCGGCGCTGCCGATAGGCTCGGTCGAAGCGACCCCGTTCCAGCGCGATCTGTCGCGAACGCACGCTGACCGCCTGGCGACCGCGATCGGCGACTCGGGCGCCTTCCTCGATCCGGTCATCGCGATCCCCTCGAAGGACGGATTCCTGTCACCCAACGGCCGGCATCGCATCGCCGCGGCCCGCCAGCTCGGGCAGCGCGCCATCACGGCGCTGCTCACCGCCGACACCGCGCTTGCGTACCGCATCCTCGCGCTGAACACTGAGAAGGCCCACAATCTCCGGGACCGGAGCCTCGAGGTGATCCGGATGGCGCGTGCGCTCGCGAAGGAGCAGCCGCGCTCGAAGGAGAAAGATCACGCCACCTCCTTCGAGTCCCCGACGTTCCTGACCTTGGGCTGTGCGTATGACCGCCGCGATCGCTTCGCGGGTTCGTCGTACAACTCGATGCTCCGCCGCGTCGACACGTTTCTCGACCAGACGCTGCCGGCCGCGCTCCGTCAGCGCGAGCAGTGGGCGGTGCGCCTCCTGGACATTGACGATCGCGTCAGCGCTCACGTGAAGGCGCTGCAGGAGATGGGCATGAAGAGCCCGTACCTGCGCCAGGTCGTCGTCGCGCGCTGCAATCCGGTGCGCTGGATCCCGACGAAGAAGGGCGCGGGACCGCCGATGAAGCTCGCCGAAGCGCTCACGCGGATGACGGCGAACGTGCGCAAGTTCGATCCGAAGAAGGTGCGTCCGCAGGATCTCGCGTTCGCGGCCGCGGTCGGTGGCGCGGAGGAAGGCACCTAGCGCTGGCGCGTCTCGCGGCGGCGGTCCCGTTCGTCGCCGTCGGCGCGCTCCTGGTGAGCGCGGCGTTCGCGTCCATCGACACCGTGCGGACGACCGACACGACCGATTTCGCGTGTCTGCGCGTCGGCGCGGAGGTCGTCGCCAGCGGGCGAGATCCATACGACGACAACACATGGGAATCGGCGCTGCCGGCCGCATCCGCGGATCGGTACGGCAACGTCCGCGCGGCACCGTGCCCCGGCCGCTTCGGCTATCCGCTGTGGACGGCGCTCGCCCTCGCACCGCTCGCGGCGCTCGGACCGGCGGCCGCCGCGGCGTTGTGGCAGCTGTTGTTCCTGGCCGGCGCCATCGGCGGGACCGCGCTCGCGTGGGCCGCGGTGGGAGGCGAACGCCGGGCCTGGCCGACGATCGCCGTCGTCGCCCTGGCGTCGTTCCCTTTCTGGATCGCCCTCGTCCTCGCGCAGTTCGGTGGTCTGCTCGTCCTCTTCGTGGCCGCGATCGCGTACGGTCTCCGCGCGCGGCGTCCGATCGCCGTGGGCATCGCCGTCGCCGCGCTCGCGCTCAAGCCGCACGTCGCTCCGATCGCGGCGCTGGTCGCGCTGTGGCGGGGAGACCGCCGTGCCGCGCTCGCCGCCGTCGCCACGGTCGTCTTCTTGGTCATCGGCTCCCTCGTCGCGCGACCGGATTGGACGGGCGAGTGGATCGGCGAAGCCGCGGGCCACCGCATCGACCTCGCCGCGGCATATCCGACGACGTGGGCCCTCGCCGACCGCCTCTTCGGGGACGCGCGCCTCGGCGCGGCGCTGTCGGGCATGTGCCTGATCGCGCTCTGGCTGCTGTTACGCGGCGTCCACGTCGACGATGTGGGCGCGCTCGCGCTCGCGACGTCGGCGTGGCTGACCGTCGTCCCGTACATCGGCCTACACGACGAGCTCGTCCTCGTGCTGCCGTGGGCGCAGATCCTCGCGGTCGCGCTGTCGTCGCGCGGCGCGCGGAGGTGGATCCTCACCGGCTCGCTGCTCGCCTGTGCTTCGGTGCTGCCGTGGACGCTACAGGCGTACGAGCACCGTGTCGTCGGGGACGAAACACCGAGCGCTCTCGTTCCGATCGCGTCGGCGCTGTTGCTTGGCCTCGCGCTACGGGTTCGCGGTCACTCGCCTTCGACGGCCCGCAGCAGCTCGGCGAGCTCGAACGGCTTGGCGAGGTAGCCCGTCGCGCCGATCTCGTCCGCCCAACGCTTCGCGTTCTCAGCCGCGGTCATCACGATGATCGGCACGGAGATGTCGCGCTCGCGCAGGCCGCGCGCGACGGCCCAGCCGTCCATGTGAGGCATGCGCATGTCGAGGAGGATCAACGAGGGTCGCGTGCGTGTCGCGATGGCGAGCGCCTCCGCGCCGCCGGTGGCCTTCAGCACCTGATAGCCCTCGAGCATGAGGATGTCGCTCACCGTGTCGAGGATCGAGACGTCGTCGTCCACCACGAGGATCGTCGGACGTCCCTCACGAGTCGATGTGCCGGCGCCGCGTGCACCCACCGCGCGGGCCGGCTCGTCCTGTTCGGTCCCGTTCGACCACACCCAGCTCACGTCAGTTGAGTCTCCTTCCCTCGATCGGCAGCGCGACGTGGAACGTCGAGCCCTTGCCGACCTCGCTCTCTGCCCAGATGCGGCCCCCGTGCTCCTCGACGATGCCGCGGCAGATGAAGAGGCCGAGGCCCATGCCGTGGAATCGGCGGTCGTCGACATTTGACGCGCGCGCGAAGCGCTCGAAGATCCGCGGAAGATCCGCCGCCGGGATGCCGATGCCCTGATCCTTCACCGAGACCCTTGCCTCACCGTTCTCCTGCCAAACCTTCACCGTCACCGGCGTTCGGGCAGGGCTGTACTTGCGCGCGTTCTCGACCAGGTTCAGGAGTAACTGTTCGACGCGGCGCCGGTCATACACGCCGACGACGGGCGTACTGACATCAAGATTGCACGCAGGTTCCGCGGGCGCATGCTCGCAGACTTCGCGGGCGAGCGTCGCGAGGTCAACCGGCTCGCGCTCGCCGATCAGCTTTCCTTGCTCGAGCCGTGTCGCGTCGAGCAGGTCGGCGACCAGCGCGGCGAGCCGTTTCCCCTCGCGCACGACGCGCCGGATCCCGGTGATGTCGGCGGGCGCGTTCGGATCACGCATCGCGCGGCGTTCCAGGAACTCAGCCTGCGCGACGACGGTGGTGAGAGGCGTCCGCAGATCGTGCGCGGCCGCCGAGAGGAAGTCTTCCTTGAGGCGCGTCGCCTCTTCCTGCGCGCGCACGCGCGCCGCGTGGTCGATGAGCGCGCGGCTCTCGAAGATCACGGCGGCCTGGTCGGCGAGCAGGCCCGTCAGCTCGATGTCGCTCCCCGCGAAGATCGGCGGGCGTGGTGCGGACAGCGTGAGCACGCCGAGCCGCTTCTCGCCGGCCGTGATCGGCGCGGCGAGGACCGCGCCCACGCCGCCAGCGCGATATTGGTCGGCCGCCGCCGGATTCTCGCGGATCGGGTCGGCGCTGAAGATGGTCCGCTGGAGCTCGAAGGCGCGTCCCGCGAAGTGCTGCCCTGGGGCGATGTCGTGGACCTCTCCACTTTCGTCCCACGAGCGCAGCTTGCTCAGCTCGTCTTGCCACAGCGCGATGCGCGCCGAGGAGCCGGTGATCCCGGCCGCGCCATTTTCGAGCTCGCGCACGATGTCGAGCGTCGTGGGAAGCCGTGGAAGGCGCGCCGCGCGCGTCAGGAACGCGCGCAGCTCAGGCTCCTGCCACGCGCGCCTCAGCACCGACGGCGGCGCGAAGCCGAGGTAATACGCGATAGCCGAGCCGAGGATGAGGAGCTGGCTGAGCGCGGAGAGGATGGTCCGATCCTCGGGTGCGGCGAAGCCCGAGAGGCCCGAGACGAGGACGGCGTTGCCGAGCAGGATCGAACCAAGCGAGATCGCCTCCATCCGGCGCCGCGTCACGCCGCGAGATCGGCGGGCGACGCGGATGAAGGCGACCCCGCAGTAGATCGCGAGCACGAAGAAATAGAGCACGAGCGGCACGACGACGACCGTGGGGATCTGCGGACCGGTGGCGTAGACGGCGACGATCGACGCGGCGAGTCCCAGCTCGGCCGCGCGTTTGATCCAGCTGCGCACGTGTGTGAAGTCATCGACCAGTCGCAGCAAGATGTACGGCACCGCCATGACGATCGCGACGAGCACCACCGTCAACCACGCCGGGGACGGGCCGAGCAGCGAGGTGAGGCGCGACGCCAGGAAGATGATCGCGAACGCGCCGAAGAAGAGCGTCATGTCGAGATGCGCGGGTGTTCGATGCTGGACCGCGCGGAAGAGCACGCTCGCGAAGATCACCAGGTAGACGACCTGTGTGATGAGGGTGACCAGCTCGAGGGCGTTCAAGTGGGCGCGATTCTAGGAACCACGCCTAGCGAGCGAGCAAGATACCGAAGAGCGCGCCGCCTATGACGACGCCGGCCGGATGGAGCCGCCCGTGGTAGGTGAGGGTCGCGGCCACGATCCCGACACCGGCTTGCCACCACGCGAAGTCGCCGTGCCCGGGCGCCACGATCGACACGCCCGTGGCCGCGAGCAGCCCCGCGGTCGCGAGAGCCGCGCCGCGCACCAGGCCCGCGAACCCGGTCGAGAGCAGCCAGCGCCGCGCGAGGATGGTGCCGGGCAGGATCACGAGCGGTGGCACGCTCGCGGCGACGAGCGCCATGGCCGCGCCCGGGACACCCGCGATCTGGTATCCGAGGCTCACGATCCAAAGGCCGGTCGGTCCCGTCGAAAGCCGGCCGATCGCGAGCGCCTCGACGAGCTGCGCATCGGTCGCGAGGCCGGTCGCGACGAGATCCTGGCGGATGAGGGGGAGCGATCCCAGGCCGCCGAGCGAGAGCGCCGAATCCTTCAAGAGGACGAGGAAGAGGGCGAGGGCATCCACTACTCGGTCGCTCGACCCGACGTCGGACGCTCGCGGCCGAGCGCGAAGGTACCGAGCAGCGCACATGCGCCGATCACCGCGATGCTCGAGAGAGTCGTGAGCAGGAGGATCGCGAACGCGACGACGACGACCGCGACGTCGATCGCGGCGATCCAGCCGCGACGCATGGCCGAGCGCGCCATCACGATCGCGAGTCCGAGCGTCATCCCGCCGGTCGCCGGCGCCATGCCCGCGAGCGCCGCACGCGCGAGCGGCTCGTCCTGGATGAGTCCGTACGCGCCGGTCATGAGCGCCGTGATCGCGCCGGCGGGCAGCATCATTCCCGCGACACTCACCAGGACGCCGCGCCATCCGGCGATCCGCTGACCGAGCAGCCCTGCGAGCGCGACGAGATGGATGCCCGGGCTGAGCTGCGACAGCGCCCAGGCCTCGGTGAACTCGCGCGCGCTGATCCATTGCCTCTCCTCCACGAGGAAGCGACGGATCAGGAAGAGCGTGCTCGGTCCACCACCGACGCTCTGTGTTCCGATGGCGATCGAGATCTTCGCGAGCTCTCGCATCTCGGCCTAGGCTACGGGCGCAGCCGGTGTGGTGCGCATTGGCATCGTCTGTGCTTCGCGGTGCGACGTGAACATGGACATGGACTGGGGTCTCGTCGACCTCAGCCGTTTGGCGCGGCTCGCCTGTCCGACGTGCGGTCGCGGTCTCTCCGGTGGCCTCATGCGGCAGGTCGAATGGACGCCGCGCCGGTGCGTCGTCGTCGTGACCTGCCGTAACTGCGATACCGAGTCGATGGCCGTGCTCGATTCGAAGCCGGATCGCGGATGGGTGCCGCCCATCGACGTCGACGACGTCCGCGCGGCGCACGAGATGCTCGACCGCAAAGCGTGGCGCGTGGACGAGCTCTTCGTCGCCTAGCGGAGCCGCATGGCCCGCGCGCTGAGCAATCGCGAGATCGCCGCGCTGCTCTCGCGGACAGCGGAGGCCCATACCGAGCATCGCAGGCGTGCTCTCGAGCGTGCGGCGCGCGACGACCTGCTCGCGTGCACGGCCACACGCCGACCGTTTAGATCGCAAGGCGCAGCTGCGCGACCCCCTCGCGCTCGGGCTGCCGCCTCGCTCTCGGACGATCGTCGTCCGTGAAGCCGTGTCTCGCACGCACCCGGTCGAATCGCTGCTCGAGCTCTTCGTCGTAGCCCCGCGCCGGGTTCACGCGGTCGGCGAACTGCGCGGCGGTCGGTGGTAGAAGTACCGGGAAGTGGTCGGCGAGGAACGCGAAGTAGTGCCCGCGAACCCCGGGGTCGAGCTTGAGCGGCCGCGAGTGTAGAAATGCCGCGCCGTTCTCCGCCGCCGCGGCGCCAACGGCGTCAAGCGCTTCTTCGCTGTCGGTGAGTCCGGGCAGGACGGGCGCGCACAGGACGCCGGCCTCGATTCCCGCCGCGACCAAACGGCGCATCGCCTCGAGACGTGCGCGCGGCGGCGGCGCGTCTGGCTCCGATCTACGTGCGACATCGTCCGAGATCGTCGACACGCTGAAACACACGCGAACGTCAACGGATCTGTTGAGGCGCGCGAGCAGATCGATGTCGCGAACGATGAGGGTCCCCTTCGTCACGATCACCAGTGGCAGCGGAGATGCGACCAGCGCGTCGAGCGTCCGCCGCGTGAGCCGATAGCGACCTTCGCACGGCTGATAGGGATCGGTGCCGGTGCCGAGCGCGACCGTTTCGCGCTGGCGCAGATGCCGCAGCTCGGCGGCGAGCACGTCGGGGAAATTGACCTTCACCTCGATCTCTCGATCGAAGCCGGCGCCCGTGTCGCGCCCCATCCGCGCGTGGTACTCGCGCGCAAAGCAGTAGGTGCATGCATGCGAGCATCCTCGGTACGGGTTCAGGCTCCAGGCGAACGGCATGCCCCGCACGCGCGTGAGCGCGCTCTTCGCCCCGACCTCGCGGTAGGCAACTCCGCGGCTCCCCATCAGGGGCGAGTATAGAACATCCGTTCTACACGGTATTTGGCTAGGCGCGTGCACGAAACACCGGCCGCATCGGAGGTGCGCGATAGCGACGACCAGGACGAAGAGCGGGGGCCCGAAGCTCACCGAGTACGAGCGCAAGCGCGACTTCGGCCGCACGCCGGAGCCGGCGCCGCGGCGCACGCGGAGCAAGACGGGCCGGACCTTCGTCGTCCAAAAGCATCGCGCGACCGCGCTGCATTACGACTTCCGCCTCGAGGTCGACGGCACGATGCCGTCGTGGGCGGTGCCCAAAGGTCCGTCGCTGGATCCCAAGCAGAAGCGGCTCGCGATGAAGGTCGAGGACCATCCGCTCGAGTACGCGGGATTCGAGGGCATCATCCCCGAGGGCGAATACGGCGGCGGGACGGTGATGATCTGGGATGAGGGCACCTACGAGCCGCTCGACACGGATGATCCCGGGGCCGCGCTGCGCCGCGGCGAGCTGAAGTTCGAGCTGAGCGGCCGCAAGCTCAAGGGACGCTGGACGCTGGTGCGCACCGGAGGACAGCGCAAGTGGCTGCTGATCAAAGGTCGCGATCGCTACGCGCGCGAGACCGACATCACGCTCACCCGCGCGCGATCGGTGAAGACGAAGCGCCTGCTCGCCCAGATCGCGCGCGATGAAGGCGGCAACGTAGAGAAGGCGAAGACCGGAGATCCGTGAGGGCGCCCATCGCTCCGATGCTGGCGACGCTCTCCAAAGAAATGCTCACGGGTCCGGAGTGGGTGTTCGAGGAGAAGTACGACGGTATCCGGGCCGTCGCGTACCGGGACGGCGATCGCGTGCGCATCCTTTCGCGGACGGAGCAGGACCTCACGGCGGGGTTCGTCGCGGTCCGCGATGCGGTGCGCGAGCTTGCCGATCCGGACCTGGTGCTCGACGGCGAGCTCGTCGTCTTCGACGCCGAGGGCGTATCGCGCTTCCAGCTCCTGCAGCGCAGAGGCGTCGATCCGCGCACGCGGACGTTGTACGCCGTGTTCGACTGCCTTCGTTCGAAGGGGCGCGATCTGCTTCGGCGGCCGCTGGAGGAGCGGCGCGCGCGTCTGGTCGCGCTGATCCCGCGCCGCGCAGGGCCGCTCATGCCTTCGCGGCGACTGACGCGTGACGGCGCGAAGGCGCTGGCGACGGCGCGCGCGAAGGGCTGGGAAGGAGTGATCGCCAAGATCGCGACGTCGATCTACGAGCCGGGGACGCGTTCGCGCGCGTGGCTCAAGATCAAGGTGCGCGGCGAGGCCGAGTTCGTCATCGGCGGCTATACCCCGCCCCAGGGCGCGCGCGCCGAGTTCGGCGCGCTCCTCGTCGGCCTGTACGACGGTGGCAAGCTGCGCTTCGTCGGGAAGGTAGGGACCGGGTACACGCACGAGACGCTCCGCGATCTCGGCGCGAAGCTGCGTCGCCTGCGCGCGAAGTCCTCGCCGTTCGATCCGGCGCCGAAGGAGCGCCATGCGACGTGGGTCGAGCCAAAGCTCGTCGCGCAGCTCGCGTACGCCGAGTGGACGGCCGACGGAAAGCTTCGGCAACCGGCTTTCCTCGGCCTGCGCACCGACAAGAAGCCGAGCGAGTGCACTTGGGCGGCACGCGAGCCATGAGCGAACCGATCTCCGTCGGCGGCGTGCTGATCACGAATGCCGACAAGGTCTGGTGGCCGGATGACGGCATCACCAAAGGAGACGTCGCGCGCTTCTACGACGACATCTGGGTCCGCCTGCGGCCATGGATGCGCGATCGTCCGCTCACCGCCGAGCGCTGCCCCGATGGGATGCGCGGCCAGTGCTTCTATCAGAAGGACTTCAAGCCGGAAGGACCGCCGACCGGCGTGCCGCGCCTTCGTCTCCGCGCCGCGAGCACCGGGAAGGACGTGCACTACCTCGTCGGGGGAACAAAGGACGCGCTTCTCGGCATGGTGAATCTCGGATGCATCGCGGTGCACGTGATGAACGCAAGGCGCGAGACGCTGCGCGAGCCGGACTGGCTCGCCTTCGACATGGACCCAACGACCGGCGAGTTCGCCGATGCGGCGCGCGCCGGACTCGCCCTGCGCACGGTGCTCGACGAGCTCAAGCTGACCTCGTATCCGAAGACATCGGGCAGCCGCGGTCTCCACGTGTTCGTGCCGCTCCGCCCCGGCCACGATCAGGCGAAGGTGACCGCCTTCGCGGTCAGGGTGGGTGACGAGCTCACGCGGCGCGAGCCTCGCCTGGTCACGACGGCCCACGCGAAGTCGGAACGGCGCGGCCGTGTTTACGCCGACCCGTTCCGCAACTCCTTCACCCAGACCATCGTCGCGCCCTATTCCGTGCGACGCAGGCCGAGCGCGCCCGTATCCGCGCCGCTGGACTGGGATGAGGTGAGCGTTCGTCTCGATCCGGCGCGGTTCAACGTGCGTACCTTCGCGACGCGGCGGGCGGATCCGTGGTCAGACTTCCGCAGGCGAGCGCAGAAGCTACCGTCGTAGGACTCCCCGTGGCACGCCCTTTGCTCGCTTGGTCGGCGTGAAGAATCGGCAGCGACGCGAGGCACACCGTCTGGCGATCGGACGAAAGCTCCCGCAGCGCGGCCTTAGCCATTGGTTCTCACGTTTTGCGGCTGAGACTGCAGAGCGGGCAGGTTCGCATTGGGCCTTCATCATCACGGCGTTCCTCATCCTTGCGTGGTTCATTTCAGGTCCGTTCTTTGGCTTTTCTGACACGTGGCAGCTCATCGCGAACACCGTCACGACCCTAAGCACGGCGCTGATGGTCTTCCTCATCCAAAACACGCAGAACCGCGATGCGCGTGCCATCCACCTGAAGCTCGACGAGCTGCTGCGCGCGGTACCGGACGCGCGCAAAGAATTCATGGAGGCCGAGGAAGAGGACCTCGACGAGATCGTGCGCGAGAAACACATCGTCGATCAGGCCGACCCCGCTCCGCCGGAGGACCGACCGAAGGAGCATCAGGTCCACAACGGGCATCGGCGCGACAAAGACGCACCGCGCTAGCACCCCATCTGCAGGAAGACGCAGGCGACTCAGTTACCGCGGCGAGGACGCGCTCAGCTCCTAGTTGAGATTCCCAGCGGTCTCTGATACGTCGCTAGCGTCTCGCCCATGGACGAGATCTTCGGCGACACGCAGAAACAGCGGGACCCCGACCGTCGCTGGTTGCGGCACACGTACCAAGAAGGACCTGGCTTCCGATTCCTG